>JACXTT010009037.1_pt1 | contig 13671 bp, 14 predicted proteins | sample 9270951 | NCBI WGS metagenome assembly JACXTT01 (sample SAMN15532306, study PRJNA645909) | rock metagenome | isolation source: weathered quartz diorite | place: Puerto Rico | collected 2017-06-21
AGCGCCTCGAGGGGCAGCGACGCGGTGGCGAGGCGCAGCTTGACGGGCGGGTCCTCGGGCCACGCCCGCTGTTCTGGGTCAGCACCGAGGAGACGGGCCAGGTCGGCGTAGATCTCGGCCGGCCGAGCCCCGAGCGCATGGGCGACGGCGAGCAGTCGCTCGGTCGACACCTCCTTGCGGCCCCGCTCGACTTCGGACAGATGCGCGGGCGAGAGCCCCGCTTCGGCCGCGATCTCGCTCAGCGTCCGGCGGGTCGCCTCGCGACGTGTCCGCAGCACCGAGCCCAGGGCCCCGCGGACCGCCGCCGCCCCTTCGCTGTAGGCGAAGTTCATTTGTCCTTGGCAAACGATACGACGAAATGCGCCTCAGCGGGAGCGGAAGGTCGGGCCGGGAGGAGGGGGCACCGCCTGGCGCTCAGCCGGCGTGCGGGCGCGGCGGCGCCGCAGCTCGAGCTCCAGGCTCTCCTGGCCGCGGGCCATGGCCCAGCGGTGGTTGGCGGCGAAGATGGGCCGCATCACGAAGCTCGCGTAGCGAAGGAGCGGCTTGTTGGCCGCGATCCGCCAGTCGTAGGTCGCGTCGACGTAGTCGCCGTCCTCGACGATCGTCCAGACCCCGGTACCTTCAAAGTCGCCGTCGGCTACCAGGCTGAAGCCGCGCGGCGGGTTCGACTCGCGGACCGTGAACTTCCAGCGCAGCGTGTATGGCAGCCAGCCTTTGGTATGCACCTCGATCACCCGGCCGGCGTGGGTCGTGGGATCGCCAGGCGAGATCTCTTTGACGTCCAGGTAGACCGACGGCCACCAGCGCGCGAGCGCCGGAGCATCGCCGAGGATCTCCGCCACCTCCTGGGCAGTGGCGCGCACGCGCCAGTGTGTGAGGAACGCGTATCCGGGGGCCACTACGAATCTTTGAGGTTGGCCGGGTCGAGCAGTTCCTGTTTTGGTCGCTCGATCTTCTGTCGCGATCGCATGATTTCGATCAGCTTCTTGCGCCCCTTGGGTGGACCGATCATGATCGCGCCTACCAGGCGGTCGTCTTTGAAAAACAGCTTGCGGTAGAACTTCTCTTCGAGGCTGAACGTCCGCACCGACTCCAGCCCGGGCTGGACGTCGGGCGTCACGCCCATCACGGCCAGGGTCGACCCGAACATCGTCGTGGTGTAGGTGGGCACGTCAAAGAAGTCCTCGTCCGCGCCCGCCATGTTGCGGGCCGCGACCTTGCCGTGAGCCTCGGCGTTGTCCCAGGTGCCCATCTGGTTGTGTCGCTCGACCATCAGGTCATAGAAGACGGCGATGTCGCCGGCTGCATAGGCGTCCGGCGCGGAGGTACGCAGCTTCGAATCCGTGACGATGCCCTTGTCCAGGTCGACTCCCTTGCCCACCGCTTCCGTGTAGTAGTCGAGGCCTACGCCGTAAGTGAGCAGGTCGAACTCGACCTTTTCACCGTTCACCGTCTGCGCGAGGTAGCGCCCGTTGTTGCGGCTGAACTTCTGCACTTCGTCGGAGGTGATGAACTGCACTCCCTGCGCCTCACCCAGCTGCCTGCACAGCCGGCCACCCTCTTCATCGAGCACGTAGCGCAGGAACCACGGTCCGCGCATGATCCAGGTCACCTGTGCCTTGTGCCGGAAGCTCACGCCTTCGGCGAGCTCATAACCGATGAAGCTGCCGCCCATCACCAGGACCCTCTCGCTGGTGTCCGCCTTCTCGATGATGGCGTCGGTGTCATCGAGAGTCTGGAACCCCATGCATGCGGACACGTCTCCCGAACCAGGCCATGGCGGCGGCTTGGGGCGCCCGCCGGTCGCGATGAGGATGGCGTCGTACTGGAAAGCTTCGCCGCGGTTGGTGTGCACGACCTTGCCGGCGAGGTCGATCTCGGTCGCCCAGGTTTCGAAGTGGACCTCGAGGTTCTGCTTCGCGTAGTCCTCGGCGCTCCGCATGAAGACCTTCTCACGCCGCACCTGCCCGCGGAGATACCGCGGCAGCGCGACGCGGTTGTAGAGGGGATGGCGCTCCGCCGCGATGATCACGATCGATGCGTCGGGGTCGGCCTTGCGCAGGTCTTCGGCGCACGTCTGCCCGGCGATGCCGTTGCCGAGGATCACATAACGCCGGGTCACTAAAGCTTCAAGGCGTACACGTAGGCGCTGGCTTCGGCCTCCGCGAAATCGTATCCGCTGCTGTGGAGGTCATCCGCGGCGGGGTGTCCCGGCGGGAGGTTGATCGTCACGTGGCTCAGTCCGTCGGCGTCGGCCTCGAAGCGCAGCGCCATCAGCAGGTCGCGAATCGCTCCGCCGGTGCCGGCGAGCAGAGATACGGCGATGTTCTGGCCCCACGGCTCGCGCAAGGCGGCCAGGGCACGCCCCGCCGGTCCGACTCGCAACAATCCGTTCCCCGCCAGCCGTCCCAGTTCCTCGGCATCGACGTCGCGGGCCCCGTTCAGGTCCGGGACGACCCCGCCATAAAGCTGAAATCCAGGGCTCGAGGCGACCCATGGCCACAGGTTCTTGGCCTCGGTCTCGTCCGGTATGCGGGCCGGCTCGCCGCCCTCCACGCGGAGGCCACGCCACCACTTCACCTCCGCCAGCAGCTTGAATCCCGCGGACTCGAACAGGCTTACGGCAGGTGCGTCGCGCGTGGCAAGGCGCATCTCGCGAAAAGTCTGCTCTCGGGCTTCCTCGATCGCCGCCTCGAGCATCGTCCGCGCGATCCCCTGCCTGCGACGCTCGGGTGCGACGCGCAGACCCTCGTACCAGATCAGGCCGGGTGCGTACGGCCGAATTCTCTGCACGCCGACGACGCCCCCTTCGACCTCCGCCGCCTGGAACCCGGCGCCCGCGTCGGCGACCCAACGATCGAAGACGCGCGGGATGTAATCGCGACCATCCCATACGTCCTTGGTCATTTCGACGATCCGATCGCGGTCGGCGGGCCGGACGGGTCGAAGGGTCAGCTCTTCCGTGGTTGCCAATGCGCCACACCTGACAGAGCTACGCCGCCGTCAAAGACCAACTGCCCTCCGTCGGGGACGAGGATCTCCATCAGCGCGGCTCGACCCGCGGCTTCGTCCCATCCCTGCCCGAACAGCGCTCGGGAGTCGACCACGGCCTCGTCCATGTCGGAGTACCGGGTCACGATTGGATAGCGAAGATAGTCGACGTCCGCGGCGATGCCCATCTGCAGCAAGAGCATGAACAGCTCGCTGAACCGAGGCAGGCGAGGCCCGGCGTCGCCGACGAGGCGCCTGCGTATCTCCGCCGCCGGGTGTGGGAGATCGCTCTCGCGCAGCATCACGAAAACTCGCTCCCGGGCCGAGCGCTCGAGCTTGGCGATAAACGGCACGGGTTCGGCCACGCCGTAAAGGACGTGACAGCAGACGACGAGGTCGGCCGGAGCGACCTCGGCGTCCTCCCAGGTGCTTGCGACGACCGTGATGTTGTCGCGCGAAGGGATGTGGGATCGCATTCGCTCCGAGGGCTCGACGGCCGTCACCCACTCGACGCGTTCCGCGAGCGGGACGGTGTGCCGGCCAGTGCCGGCTCCGACGTCGATCAGCGTCTTGCGCGGCGAAAGGTGCGGCGCCAGCACCTGGAGGAACTCGTCCACGCGCGTTTGCGTGGACCGGGCGTAGCTCGCGGCACGGCGGTCCCAGTAACCGGTATCGGCGTGGCCCGAGGCCAGGGCCGCCCTGTCCCCGACGACCTCCTTCCAGCGCGCCACCCAGTCGATTTCATGCATCGGCGTTTCGCAGTCGGTTTTTAACAGACCTGGGGAGAACCCGGGGACAAGTCGCTCCAGGGTCCCTACAGGCTGTGGACATCTCCCCGCTCAACACAACATCTGGGATCCGCTCCCGAACGCCCCTGCCCTGGCTCTCCTTGGAGGGGAGAGGGGATACTAGGTGATGTGGAAGGGAGCGAGTTCACCGCCGCCGAATCATCGCTGCTGGAACGCTACTTCACCAACCTGGACCGGCCCGTCTTTGCCCTCCGCAACCTGCCCGAGGTGGTCAAGGGCGCGCTTTTCTCGCGCTACTCCAGGACCGAGAAAAGTCTGCGGCGCGTCCTCCTCGACGAGTTCATCAACGAACCGGACTCCGGTTTCGAGAGGCTGGCCGGCACACCACCGGTCGACGACGACATGGTCGCCGTACGGCGTGCGGAGGAGTTTTACGAGCGTGTTCTGGTCGGTTACGGCGACGACTCCGTGGCCGAGCTCGCCGGCGCTCACGTCGCGGTCGAGCAAGCCTCGACGCTGGCGGCCAAAGCGCTCGAGGACAGCCGGATCGGCATCTCGCCGTTGGAGAAGTCGACGCGTTACGTGCGCTTTGACCGGCCGGGTCGCGACGGCCGCTACCTCTACTACCGCGGACAGGAGCTGGCGCACCCGGACTACGCCGCCGCCGCGGACGCCCTTTTCGCCACCTACAGCAGCCTCGTCGTACCTGCGACCCAGGCCATCCGCGAGCGCTTTCCGCATGAAGAGGGAGAGACCGACAGGGCCTGGAAGTCGGCCACGAGGGCCAAAGCGCTGGACCTGCTTCGCGGCCTCCTGCCGGCCGGCACGCTGACCAACCTCGGCCTGTTCGGCAACGGCCGCGCGTTCGAGTACCTGATCACCAAGATGGCCGCCCACGAGCTGCCGGAATGCCGGGCGCTGGCCTCCGAACTGCACCGCGAGCTGTCGCTCGTCATCCCGGCGTTCGTCCGGCGGGCGCTCGACGACCGCTATGGTCGACCGGCCGTGGAGCGGCTCGAGCGGGTGCGGAGCCGACTCGAGGAGGCTTCCCCCCCGCTGCTCGCTCTGGAGGGGCGGGCCGAACCCAGCGTCCGGCTTGTGGAGTACGACCCGGATGCCGAGCGGAAGGTCGTCGCCGCGGCCCTGTTCCCCTACTCGAACCTTCCGCTCGAGGAGCAGCAAGCGGACCCGGCGACCGTCCTGGAGAGCCTGCTGGCCGACCGGGCCAACCGGCGGCAGCGGGCGCCCCGAGCCCTCGAGCACGCGGAGTACACGTTCGAGATCGTGGCCAACTTCGCCGCCTATCGCGACCTGCATCGCCACCGGATGCTCACCCAGGATCGCCAGCATCTCGGGACGGCGCTCGGCTACGACCTACCCCACGGAGTGGTGGACCTCGGGATGCATGATGGGTTCGCGCGGGCGATCGACCGCGCGGCGGAGGCGCATGCCAGGCTCGAGCGCGAGCTCGGTGCCGGGCTCGCACAGTACGTCGTTCCCCTGGCCTTTCACGTCCGGTGGTACTTCCGCGCCAACCTGCGCGAGGTCTTCCACCTCTGCGAGCTGCGGACCACGCCGCAAGGTCACCCGGACTACCGCTGGATCGCCCAGGAGATGTTCCGCCGGGTCGTCGAGGTGCATCCGCGACTGGCCCGGTATGCGCGCTTCGTCGACCTCGGACCGGGCGACGAGCTGGAAAGGCGGCAGTCGGAGCGCAGAATCGATGAAAAACTCGACGCTTTGGACCGTCGCGTGCGGTAGCATCTCGCGTCGAAGAGGGTGGACATGACAACGCGTGGACCCGAGCGCCGGGCCAGCTGGGACCGGAGGACCGGTCAGGAGCGTCGCTTCGCCGAGCGTCGCGACCCGGAACGGGCGGGCGCCGGCCGCCGCGTTTTGTTCCCCTTCGACCGGCGCATCGCAGAGCGGCGGTTCATCGAGCGCCGTTCCGACTGGCCAGAGGCCCAGGCCCAGGCGTACTAGTCGGACCTGAGTGTCCCGTCCGGCGCTGATCGTCCACGGTGGCGCCGGCCCCGTACCTGAAGCCGAGAAAGGACTGCGCCAGGCAGCTGTCGAGCGCGCGCGAGACGCCGGTTGGTCCGCGATTGGCCGAGGCGCGCTGGCCGCCGCGGTCGCAGCGGTCCGGCACATGGAGCATGAGCCTCTCCTCAACGCCGGCATCGGCGCCTGCCTGAACGGCGACGGCGAGGTCGAGCTCGACGCGGGCGTCATGGAGGGCGCCGAGCTGCGCGCCGGTGGCGCGGCATGCTTGCGTGATGTGCGCCACCCCATCGACCTGGCGCTGGCGGTGATGGAGGACGGGCGGCATGTGCTGCTGGCCGCCTCCGGCGCCTCGCGATTCGCCCGCGAGCACGGCGTCGAGATGGCCGATCCGTCGATCTTCATCACCGACCGCAAGCGCCAGGAGCTGATGCAGGGCGCCGACACGGTCGGTGCCGTGGCACGCGACGGCGACGGCCACCTCGCTGTAGCCGTTTCGACGGGAGGCGTCAAGGGCAAGCTGCCGGGCCGGATAGGCGACTCGCCGATTCCGGGTGCCGGCTTTTACGTGGACGACCGCTTCGGTGGTGTCGTCGGCACCGGACGGGGCGAGGCCTTCATCAGGCTGGGCCTCGCCCGGTTGATGGTCGTCGAGCTGCAGCACGGAATGGACGCGGCACGGGTCGCCCAGGGGGCCATCGACTATCTCGGCAAGACCCTGAACGCGCCGGGCGGGGTCATCGTGGTGGCGCGCGAAGGTTCGCCGCGGGCCGCGTTCAACACGGCCGCGATGCCCTGGGCGGTCGCGGAATAGGTGGACTCCGGGAACGCGGGGGAGCTGGTCGCCCTGGCCCTGAAGCGGGCTGGGGTGAGCCACCTGTTCACGCTCAACGGCGGCCACATCTGGCCGCTCCTCACCGGCGCGACGGAGCACGGGATTCGCGTCGTCGACACACGCCACGAGCAGTCGGCGGCGTTCGCCGCCGAGGGTTGGGCCAAGGTCACACGCGAGTGCGGCGTGGCCGCCGTGACCGCCGGGCCCGGGGTGACCAACTCAGCGTCCGCGCTCGCCCAGGCGCACGGCAGCGACAGCCCGCTGTTCGTCATCGGGGGTCGGGCGCCGGTGGCGCGATGGGGCATGGGCTCGCTGCAGGAGATGGACCACGTCGAGGTGGTCCGCACGCTGACGAAGAAGGCGATGACGCTTGCCTCGGCCGACGACGCCTACGCCGCGGCGATGGAATGCGTGCGCTTCGCTCTCAGCCGGCGCACGGGCCCGGTCTTCATGGACATCCCCATCGACGTGTTCTTCGGCGCCGCCGACCTGCCGGAAGCGACCGAGCACCTCACCCCGGACCCGGGTCCGCCGCCCGATCCCGACCTGGTCAAGCGAGCCGCCCGCCTCATCGGTGAGGCTTCGCGGCCGGTGCTGGTTGCCGGCGGCGGCGTGTGGTGGGCTCGCGCGGAGGAAGAGGTGCTGGCGCTGGTCGAGGCTGGCATGCTGCCGTTGACTGTCAACGGGATGGCCCGCGGCGTGCTGCCGCCGTCACATCCGCTTTTCTTCTCGCGCGCGCGCGGCCAGGCTCTTCGCGAGGCGGACCTGATCGTCCTGGCGGGCGTTCTTCTCGACTTCCGGCTCAACTTCGGCCAGCCGCCGGTTTTTGGGGAGGACGCCCGGCTCATCTACCTCGACGTCGACGATCACCACAAGCACCGGCCGGCCGAGGTCGCCATCTTCGGCAATCTCAAGGCAGCGATCGGGCAGCTCGCCACGGCGCTGCGCGAGAAGCCAGATCACGGACTGTGGGTGGAGAAGCTGCGCGGGACGGAGACGTCCGCGCGCCGGGCGGATGCCGCGATGATGCGGTCCGGCAGCTCGCCGGTCCACCCCGCCCGGCTCATTGCCGAGGTCGACCGTTTCGCGGACCCCGACGCGATCATCGTCGGCGACGGAGGCGACTTCGTCTCCTTCGCCGGCCGCCTGATCGAGCGGCAGAAGCCGGGACTGTGGATCGACCCGGGACCCTTCGGTTGCCTCGGCTCTGGTCCGGGCTACGCGATGGCAGCCAAGCTCGCCAGACCCGATCGCCAGGTGATCCTGCTGTCCGGCGACGGCGCGTTCGGCTTCTCTGCAATGGAGTTCGACACCATGGTCCGGCACGGCATCCCGGCCGTCTGCGTGGTCGGCAACAATGGGATCTGGGCGCTGGAAAAGCATCCGATGCAGAGCATGCTCGGCGCCAGCGTGGCCGCCGACCTCGGACCGAGGACCCGCTACGACAAGGTGGTGGAGGCTCTGGGCGGATACGGGGAGATGGTGGAGCGCCCGGAGGAGATTCGCCCCGCGCTGGCGCGCGCCTTCCGCTCGGGACTGCCCGCATGCGTCAATGTGATCTGCGATCCCGACGCGGAATATCCGCGATCATCAGTGCTGATGTGAGCAGCGTCGAGCTGAAGCCCGTCGTGGAAGCGGACGAATGGCGCACGGCCCAGGCGCAGTTTGACGAAGCGGCCGAGCTGATCAAGCTCGAGCCGTGGCTGCGCGAGGTGCTGCGCGAGGTCCAGCGCGAGTTCACGTGTCATTTCCCGGTCAAGCTCGATGACGGTCACACGCGCATCTTCACGGGCTACCGGGTGCAGCACAACATCAACCGCGGTCCCGCGAAGGGCGGCATCCGGTATCACCCCGATGTGTCGCTGAACGAGGTCAAGGCGCTGGCGATGTGGATGACGTGGAAGTGCGCGGTTGTCAACATCCCGTTCGGCGGCGCCAAGGGCGGCATCATCGTCAACCCGCGCGAGCTCTCGCCAAACGAGCTCGAGCACATGACACGGCGCTTCGCGACCGAGATCTCGATCCTGATCGGCAGCGATCGCGACATCCCCGCACCTGACGTCAACACCGACGGCCAGACGATGGCCTGGATCATGGACACGCTGTCGATGCACCTCGGGTACTCGGTGCCCGCTTCGGTCACCGGCAAGCCGCTCGAGGTCGGTGGGTCGGCGGGCCGCATCGAGGCGACAGGACGCGGCGTGACGATCTGTGCGGTCGCCGCCCTCGAGCACCTGGGTCGCGCGCCGCATCAGACCAGGGTCGTCGTGCAGGGGTTCGGCAACGTCGGGAGCATCAGCGCCAAGCTGCTGGAAGAAGCGGGCTGCACGGTCGTCGCGGTCTCCGAGGACTACGGCGGGATCTACAACCCGCTCGGCCTCTCCATCAAGCGCGTCCTCGAATACCGCGCGCGAGAGAAGACGCTGAACGGATTTCCGGGCGCACGCGAGGTCGGCAACCAGGAGCTGCTCACGCTCGACTGCGACATGCTCGTCCCCGCGGCGATCGGCAACCAGCTGACATCGCGCAACGCGAAAGAGGTCAAGGCCGGGCTGATCGTCGAGGGGGCGAACGGGCCCACGACGCCGGAAGCCGACGCGATCTTCCGCGAGCGGGGGATCTTCCTGGTGCCCGACATCCTTGCCAACGCCGGCGGGGTCACCGTCTCGTATTTCGAGTGGGTGCAGGACCTGCAGTCCTTCTTCTGGTCCGAGCACGAGGTGAATCAGAAGCTGAAGGCGATCCTGTCGCGGGCGTTCGGCGAGGTGCTGAAGACAAGGCAGGAGCGCAAGCTCGACATGCGGATGGCCGCGTACGTGCAGGCGGTGTCACGGGTCGCCGGCGCGACGCGTGAACGAGGGCTCTACCCCTAGAGCCGGCCGAAGCGCCAACCGTGCGGAAATAGTGACGAGACGGCCCGGCTAGATCTCCCTTCTTCGGAAGCTCCAGACGCTCAACCCGAGCAGCAGGGCGAACCAGATGACCACCCAGATCAGGAACTGGATCGGCGGCGGATCCACTGCCGCGAAGGGGTTCGCGCGACCGATGGTGCCGGCGGCGCGCAGCGCGGCGAGGTAGGTATCGGGCTCCATCGCATAGATAGCGCCACGCCAGAGGCCGTCCGACGGCAGCAGCAGGTGGCTGACGATGCCTACGTTCTGCAGGGCCTGGTTCTGCAGCCCGGTGCCGATGTCGCCGACGACGCCGGCGATCCAGCCCATCAGCCAGGCGACCAGGGCGATCACTCCCGCGGTGATTCCGGACAGCCGGGTCGAAAGAACGAGGCCGACCGACAGCAGCACGAGTCCTTCCGCGGCAACGAAAACGGTCAGCTCGATCGGATGGGGAGGCACGTATCCCGTCGCCCAGTCCACCGCGGCGAGCTCGAGAAACGCGGCGCCCGCGGCGTAGGCTGCGACGAGTATCGCGAGGCCGAGCCACTTGCCGATGACCACCTCGCTGCGCCGCAGCGGCCGGGCGAGCATCGAGAGCAGAAGGCCGCTCTCCACCTCGCTCGAGATGAGAGGCCCCGCCACCACCGCCGCGCTGAGGGCCAGCACGCCGCTGAACATGAATGTGACGACGATCAGCAGCTGCGACGTGATGAGCGCGACCTGGTCGTGCGGCAGCGTCGTGCCGTCACTGCGCGTGACGGTGGTGATCTTGTTGAAACCCCACGCGGAAAAGCCGACGACGATGAGCGTGAGGATCAGCAGGGCCAGCAGCAGCCGCCGGCGCGAGGCTTCCTGGACAGTGAGCCGCGCGATAACAAGCACGGGTGGCATCAGCCCTTCTCCTCGTCTTCGAGCAGCTGCAGAAAACGGTCTTCGAGAGTTTGATGGCGCGGCGCGACTTCGTGCACCCGACCGCCCATCGCAACGATGGCAGCGACGAGGTCGGGGACGCGGTCGGGTTTGAGGTTGAGAAACGTGATCTGTTCGCCTTCGTCGTCCGGGCGGCCGAAGTCGAACAGCCGGTTCTTGTCCGCCTGGGTCAGTCCGGTCACCCGCACCCGAACCGAGGTGCCCCCGAGCAGCTCATCCATCGTCCCCGACGCGATGACGCGTCCGTGGTCGACCACGGCGACGCGGTCGCAGACCTGCTCTACCTCGCTCAAGAGGTGAGAGTTCAAAAACACGGCCGTACCGCGTGCAGCCAGCCCGCGAATGATCTCCCGCACGTCGTGGCGGCCGACGGGATCAAGGGCGGAGGTGGGCTCGTCGAGAAAGACGAGCTCGGGCTCGCCGAGAAGCGCGGCCCCCAGGCCAAGCCGCTGCTGCATGCCCTTGGAGAAGGTGCCGACGCGATCGTTGGCGCGGTCGGTCAGGCCCACGGTCTCGAGCGCGCTGCGCACTTCGTCCTTCCAGCTCGAGCGAGGAAGCGGCGCCAGCTCACAGTGCAGGGAGAGCACTTCCGCCGCGGTGAGCCAGCCCTGGTAGCGGAAGAGCTCGGGCAGATAGCCGATGCGCCGCCGGGTCTGCAGGTCTCCCACCGGTCTGCCGAGGAGCCATCCCTCGCCAGAAGTCGGGGTCAGGAGGCCGAGCAGCAGCTTCACCGCCGTCGTCTTGCCGGCGCCGTTGGGTCCCAGGAAGCCGAACACCTCACCGCGGGGCACGGTCATGGAGAGCCCCGCCAGCGCCACGGTGCGGCCGAACCGTTTGGTCAGCTCCACCGTCTTGACCGCCGGCGTGCCGGAGGCCTCCCCTCGCGGGGAGGCCTCCTTCGTTTCCTCTGCTACCTCAGCCACCAGTTCAGGCTAAACGCCCGGCGGCTATTTCAGGTTATTCGCGATTCCGATCGCGTCATCGAGCTTGATCGACCCGGCGACCACGTAGACGACGCCGTTTTTGATCCAGATGACTCCCGCCCCAACACCGGTGTTGTCGCCGAGCGCGACTCCATGCGCGCCCTGCACCGTGACGTCTTTCGACGTCGCGTACTCGACGGGGATCGGGATCAGCAGCGTGGTGCTGGGATCGCCGATGGCCTTGACCGCCGCCGTCAGCTCGGGTGTGATCCCGGGCTGCGCGAGCACGTAGTCCTCGATCTGCGTGACGGTGAGCTGAGTCGAGGTCGCGCTCGGCGCGCTGGACTTCAGGACGACCAGCTGGGGCAGGCTGAGCTGTGAGGGGTCCGAGCCTGCCGCGGGCTGCTTGAGCTCGCCGAACAGCTCCCCGATCGCGGGTCCGACCGTGAAGGTCAGCGTGGCACCGTCCATGCCCGCGGGCAGCGCCGGAAGGGATTTGCCCTGCGCGGCCGCCGCGGCGCGAGCCTTGTCGGCGCTGAACGTGAAGACCGCTTGAGCCTGCGTCATCGCCCCGTAGGTGATGCTGGTCGAGACGCCACTCGGCAGGTTCGCGACGACGGGCGCGGTCATTCCTGCTAGCGCTTCCGCGTCGGCTGCGGTGGTCGCGGCCTGGAACTGTGGCTGCTTGGTCCACGTCAGGGTGCCGTAGTTGGACAGCTGCGAGAGGGCCTGCATGTCGGCCACCGTTACCGGGACGGTCGTGACCGTGTTCGGCGTGTAGTTCAGCGCGTAGTCGCGGGCGATCACTCCGATGAGCAGGGCGACGCCGACGAGGACCGCCGCGAAGGCCAGGACGACCGGACGCCTCCCCGGCCCCATAAGCGGCAGCCGAAGGCCGAGTGTGGGTGAGGCGACCGGCGCCGAACGCACCCGGTCCAACGCGCGCGCCACGTCGACATGCGCGTCGGGCACCGCGAGCATGCTCGCGATGGAGCGCGCGTCGTCCGCGATGTTCTCGAAGCGGCCCCGGCAGTCGGGGCAGCCGGCGAGATGGGCGGCGTCATCGCCCACGCGCGCGTGCGGATCGTCGACCATCCGGCGCAGTGTTCCGTCAGTCAGATGTGCCACGGGTGACCTCCTTGCGCAGAGCCGCCTCCGCGCGTCTCAACAAAGTTCCAACCTGTCCGACGCCCACGCCGAGCGCCTGGGCGACCTCGACGTAGCTGAGCCCGCTGGCGCGCATCGCGAGCGCGGCGGCGGGCTTGGGAGCCAACCTGCCAAGCGCTGCACGCACCTGGCGCCGGTCCTCATTCATCTCGAGCTGCTTTTGCGGGTCGAGCGTACTTTCGCCCTCTTCGAGGGCCTGGGCGACCTCTCGCTTCTGCCTGCGCCGCGCGCCCCGCAGCCGGTTCAGCGAGGCGTGCGCCGCGGCGCGGTGGAGCCAGGCGGGTGCGTACTGCGCCGCCGCGGAGTGCAGGCGGTGGAAGTCGATGAAGACTTCCTGGGCCACGTCCTCGGCCTCGTGCGGATCGGCGAGGACGCGGTTGGCTATCCCGACGACGCGTGAGTACTCGGCTGTGAAAAGGTCCTCGAACGCCGACTCTTCAGACCTTGTGGTCGACATGCGGCGCGCACCGAGGTTCATTCCCACTACTCATAAGCACCGCCGGATTGCGGTTTGTGGCGCCGCACGAGATTCGCAAGGCCCTTGAAGAAGGGCCATCCCCAGACGCCGGCGGAGAGAAGGCCGCCGAAGATCAATACAGCGTCGATGCTCTCCCGACCCCGGCGCTCCCAGTAGACGTCGCTCAGGTTGAGCCAGAGGGCGAACTCGTCTAGGGTCAGCGCGGCGCCCACGCCAAAAGCGATCGCGGTCAGGCTCGCTATCCAGCTCGATCCGACGCCGACCTCGAGCAGCCAGACATAGCTGACCACGATGAGAAGGAGGATTCCCCAGACCAGGTGGTGGATGTGCAGGCCACCCGCCGAAACGTTGTGCACCGGCCCCACACCCGCCCGGATCGCGAGCGTGATCCCGCGGACGATCCCAAACGTGACGAGGAACGCGACCGAGGCGAGGAAGAGGCGCTCGCGGCGTTCGCTCTGGAAATGAAAGTGGTACAGACGCTTGAGCGCGTCCATCGCTAGCCCGCGAGAGCTTTGCGGCGGCGCGAGCTTCGCGCGATCTCGTCTTCGATGATTGCGAAGTCCGCCCTCGGCAGCGCGTGAATGTGGCCCTGGAAGGCAAGTGTCCAGTGCTCGGGCGGCCACTTGCGCACGTAGTCGAGCCGGTACGCAAGCTCTTTGGCCGGCACCCAGTCCGGTTCCTCGAGCACGAAGTCCGGTCG
>JACXTT010009038.1_pt1 | contig 13671 bp, 11 predicted proteins | sample 9270951 | NCBI WGS metagenome assembly JACXTT01 (sample SAMN15532306, study PRJNA645909) | rock metagenome | isolation source: weathered quartz diorite | place: Puerto Rico | collected 2017-06-21
TTTCGGCAAGATCAAGGATACGGACGTGCCTGTTGAAGAAACTCAGCATACGCTGGCCTGAGCGCAACTAGTGTAAAAAATAAAAAAAAGAGAAACCATCGGTATCTCTTTTTTTTTCAACTTTCCGATCATATCTGCTCAGGCAGACGTGGACCACGAACTTGCGTGGTTTGCCGACAAAATACTTGCAGGCGATCGTCCTTACATACCCACACTGTTGTGTAAATACCTTCCCACCCTACCGCGCAACGCGCACCCTCTGCCCCACCCTTTTCGCCACCACCCATTACGGCTGCAAGGACACCTCCACCTACTGCATCGACATCGGGCCCGATTTTGTAATCTACATGCCGAACGCATTTACTCCGAACGGAGATGGCCTGAACGATCTGTTCGTTCCGAACCTGATGGGAATAGATCCGAATAGTTTTGAGATGTGGATCTTTGACAGATGGGGTAATAACATCTGGTACAGCCAGGTCTGGGGAAAAGGATGGGACGGAAAAGCAAACGGAGGAAAGGATATTGCACAACAGGATGTGTATGTATGGAAGATCGCCTGCAAGGACTTTGTCGGCAAACCACGCACGTTCGTGGGCCACGTCTCCCTGATCAGATAAGATCGGAAAGTGACAAAAAAAAGAGAAACCGATGGTTTCTCTTTTTTTTATTTTTTACAATAGTTGCGCTCAGGCCAGCGTATGCTGAGTTTCTTCAACAGGCACGTCCGTATCCTTGATCTTGCCGAAACCTCCGTAAACATTCACGAGCTTATCGTAACCGTGACGCTTAAGAATGGAGGCTGCGATCATCGAACGGTATCCGCCCGCACAATGGATAAGGTAGGTCTTATTTTTATCCAGCTGGTCCAGTTTTTTTTCAAGAGAGGCCAGCTCGAGCAGTTGTGCGCCCTTCACATGAGCCGTATCATATTCCGGAGTCCTGCGCACATCCAGTACCTGATCCGTGCTGTTCTTAACTTTTGAAGCAAACTCCCGGGGGGTAATGGAGGATATCCTCTCAAGCGGCCCATCCCAGCCTTTTATTCCTCCCTTCAGGTAACCTTTTACATTTTCGTAGCCCACCCGCGCTGCGCGCAAAATGGCTTCGTGCTCCCGGCCTTCTTCCGCAACCACCACAAGCGGTGTGTTGATGTCGATGAGCGTGCCGATCCAGACGGCATAGGTGCCGTTGAGACCAATATTTATAGAGCCTTTGATAAAACCTTTTTCAAAATTATCAGGCACACGGGTATCCAATATAAGAGCGCCTGCCTCAACCTCTTTCTTCAACTCGCCAGGAGAAAGGGCTTTCATATTGCGCTTCATCACCTGGTCGATATCATCATACCCCTTCTTGTTGATCATCGCATCCCTGAAAAAATATTGAGGGGGTGCATTCAGTCCTTCGGTTATAGCTTCAACGAATTCTTCCTTGCTCATATCCTTCAGTGCATAGTTCATCTGCCTTTGCCTGCCAATGGTGCTCCAGGTTTCTTTACCGATGTTCTTTCCGCAGGCGGAACCTGCTCCATGGGCCGGGTAAACGATTACGTTGTCAGGAAGAGTTTTTATTTTCTTATTCAGTGATTCGTACATCAGGCCGGCTAGCTCTTCTTTCGACATTTTGCCGTCCAACAGGTCGGGCCGACCCACATCGCCAACGAACAAAGTGTCTCCTGTGAAAATGCAGTGCTCACGACCCTCCTCATCAAAGAGCAGGTAGCAAGTAGATTCGGGCGTGTGGCCGGGCGTGTGAAGGACCTTGATCCGGATCTTACCTACCTGGAAGATCTCCCCGTCTTTAGCATTGTGCACATCATAAGACGTGTCGGCCAACGGGCCAAAGACGATCTTTGCTCCTGTTCTTTTAGCGAGGTCAATATGGCCCGAAACAAAATCGGCATGAAAATGCGTTTCAAAAACGTATTTCAACTTCGAGCCGCGCATCAGGATCTTTTCGATATACGGTTCGGTCTCGCGAATCGGATCGATGATCACCGCCTCCCCATCGCTTTCAATGTAATAAGCTGCTTCGGCCAGGCAGTTGGTATAGAGCTGTTCAACCAGCATCAGGACGTAAATATTTAATGCAAAGCTACGCAAAAATGGTAGACGGATGAACGTGTTATCAAACCTTTTTAACACCTTTGCGGCCGATGGCAACGGCTTTTTTTTCTCATGACAACAGGGAACATACGCTCAAAGGACTTGCCTTTGTGGGCCTGTTTGCCGTTACGGCCACGCTCATTGGCCGGGTTGATGCCGTAAGCAGGTTGGGATTCAGCCCGCTGATCATCGGTATTGTGATCAGCATGCTGTACGGGAACATGCTGCGCAACAACATTCCGCAGCGGTGGATGCTCGGCATTTTATTTTCAACCAAGATCATCCTCCGTACCGCTATCATTCTTTACGGCTTCCGGATCACTTTCCAGAACATTGTGTCGGTAGGTATCCCGGGATTGCTGGAAAGCACGATCATGGTGGCGACCACTTTCCTGCTTGGCACTTTTATCGGCAGAAGGATCTTTGGGCTGGATGCCGACCTGGCCATGCTCACCGCATCGGGAAGTGCCGTGTGCGGGGCCGCTGCCGTGCTGGCGACCGAATCGGTGCTGCGTTCGGAGCCGCACAAATCGGCCGTTGCCGTATCTACCGTTGTGCTTTTCGGAACCATTTCTATGTTCGTTTACCCTGCCGTTTATCATACGGGAGCGCTGAACATGGGGCCCGATGTTTTTGGCATCTACATTGGAGGCAGCGTGCACGAGGTGGCCCAGGTGGTGGCTGCAGGAAATGCGGTTAGCGATGCGGCCGCAAGCTCCGGCATCATCGTTAAGATGACACGGGTGATGATGCTCGCTCCATTGCTGCTTCTGATCGGCTTTTTTATTTCGCGGAGCCGGGCTCAGGTCGGGCACCCAAAAAAAATGTTCATTCCCTATTTCGTTTTCGGATTCATCCTGGTGGCCGGCTTCAATTCGCTGGACCTGTTGCCGAAAGCAGGAGTGGACATCATTAATGGTATGGACACTTTTTTGCTAACCATGGCCATGTGCGCGCTGGGACTGGAAACCAATTTCTCGAAGTTCAAGGCCGTGGGCATCAAGCCGCTCTTTTTAGCCGCCCTGCTTTTTGCCTGGCTGATGGCTGGGGGATACGTATTCACCAAATTCGTATCGGGGCTGTAAGCAGCCCGCTTAAATTTTCTTAACTTGCATAAAGTTTACGATGTAATGAGGCCATTACTTTTCATCCCTGCATGCTTCGTCTATGGCTGCATGTTCGCCCAGGCGCTGAAGCCAGAGGAGATCACGCGCATCAAGGAAGCGACCGTGTATGTAAAAGTGATCCACAAGCTCCCACTGAGCGATGAGGAGATCACCTCCACCGGCTCGGGCTTCTTCATCAGCAAGGACGGTTATGTGGCAACAAACTACCATGTGATACAGAACCTCATTTCAGGGTACAGCATTGCTTATCCCACAACCGTTTCCGGGATAAAGATCATCCGCAACAGCGGCAGCGCCAGGTACAAAACGTACAATGCGTTCGTGTACGCTGTTGACAAGGATAACGATGTTGCGGTGCTGGGAGTAACGGATACCCTGTCGACCCGTTTTCTTACAGTCGACAGTTCTCAAAAACTTTCTGAAGCTTCGCCTGTATGGGTCTTCGGCTACCCTTTCGGGGAAAAATTTTCGGTGTTGCAGCGGGGGCCCGAGATCACGGTGACCAACGGCACCATCACCGCGCTCCGCCACAACGACAAGGACCGCCTGAAGCAGATCCAGCTGGATGCGGAAGTGAACCACGGCAACAGCGGGGGCCCTCTGGTGAACGCGCAGGGCAGCGTGATCGGGCTCGTGAACATGACGGGAGGAGAATCCAGAGTGAATTTCGCAGTGCCATCGGTCTACCTGGCCGGGCTGGTGAAAAAGTACCCGTTGCCGGCAAATGCTGCCGCTTCGGACATCTCCATTTCCACGGTCCCGCCCGATGCATCGCTCTTTCTTGACGGTGTCGACATCGGCAGCTCACCGCTGAAGAGCTTCAAGGTGAATGCCGGCTGGCACACGCTCTGCATCGAAAAAGAAGGATACCGCACCTGCCTCGATCAGTTTACGATCAATGCAAGTAAGGACTGCAGTTATGCGCTGCAGGAGCAAAAGAAGATCGCACTGATTCCCGATAAGGAAAAAAGGCCCGCTGCACCCGTGCCGGAAGAGATCCAGAAAGCAGTGACAAAAATCCCGGAGAAGAACGTGCTGATGAAACAGGATTTTTCTTCCCAGAAAGATTTTGAAAAGTGGGAACAGAACACGGGTGGGACCAACGAACGGACCTGGTTCATTGAGGACGGTACGCTGCAGAACTTCGAGGAGAACGGCACGCTCCACGCCATCACCCTGGGTGATGAAGCGTGGAAAGACTATATCGTAAAAGTACGGATGAAGATCAAGGGAAGCGAAGGCGACCCACGGGCGGGAGTGATCTTCCGGGAGACAACGGATGGTTTCTACCTGTTCCGCGTGCACCGCGAAACGAACAAGGCCCAGCTCGCCTACCATTGCAAGGGTCCTTTCGGTTGGAACGTAATGATGGAAAAAGAGCTGCCCTTTGATGTAACGGATGCGTGGTATACCGCTTCGGTTTACGTATCGGGCAACCGCATCGCCTGCTTTCTCGACTCCATCCCGGTGTTCAGCACGGTTGCGGAGTATTCGCAAAGAGGCAAGGTGGGGCTCTACAGCGTAGAGAGCAAGCCTTTATTTGATGATCTAACCGTTATCAAAACAGACACCTGGAAAGAAGAACAGGCATCCAGCGAAGAGAAAGGGCTGGTCTCGTTCTGGTTCACGGATAATTTCGACATGAGTTCCGAATGGTGGTACCAATATGCCGGGGAGAAAAAATATCCTGCACCGTGGCTTTTTTCCGACATGGGCTGTTCCCAGTGCTCAGATGACAGCAAAACAAAGTTCTCCGATCTCACCAGGTACAACCTGGGTGACTTCGAGATGAACCTGTCCGCGACATTCGATAAGGCGAAAGACAACAGCACCATGCAGATCTATTTCCGCAGGATAAATGATGAAGGGCTCGCCATCGAGATCTCTCAGAAGGAAAATAAAATACTGCTCAAGCAGTTAAACGGCAAGGAAGAGAAGGTGCTGAAGTCCGTGAGCATCGGTCCTGATTTCTTCAGCGGGTACAAAACACTGAAGCTCATTGCCAATGGAAGCCGCATCTCGTTCAGCAGCGGGTACAGCGCCTCGCTGGAGTTCGAGGGCAGGAAGCTGCCCGCTTCGCCCGGAACGTTTGGAATCGCCTGCTCAGGTCTTCGCCTGGTGCTGCACCAGCTCAGCGTAACCTCGGTGAACAAGTAGATGAAACGATCTCTTTTTCTTTTCCTGCTGTTGGGGTGCGTACGATGTTTCCCTCAGCAAACGATCATCTTCGCGAACGCGAAAAAATCGTACAAGCGCATCAGTCTCAAGCTGCCGGCTTCGTGCACCATCTATACCAAGGATTCGCTGATGCATAACGTAACCATCTACCGCATAAAGGGTGATACAAGTTTTTATTTCCGTGAATCCATCATTACCTACTACGCCTTCGACTCGACCAGGTATTATTCGCAGATGGAACTAGTGCGCGACAGCGTGGCCAAAATGAGCAAGGACAACAAGCTCTCAAAAAAAGAAAGAAAACGCTTAATGAAAAACCTGATGGACAAGGAACTGCATACAGACACCTTTTACATCAATTACAATTCGCTGCTTGCCATGCGTTTCGCTCAGCAATGGAAAGATCCTGTGAACCGCGTAAAGATCGGGTCGAAATACATCGTGGCGCTGGGCATGCTGTTCGGAGGAGCGAAGCTCATTTTATTTGATGCGCGGGAAAATCCGCAGGAGATCACCACCTGGAAATCGGACGCGGGCATCGTGCTGTCCCTCGGTGGCTTGTTCATGTGCATACTTCCGAGCGTGAATTACTTCGAAACAAAGGAATGGAAAATAAAAGAAGTGCGCTGATCACTGCTTCTTAGCGGCCCGCATCATTTCCACGAATCCCCAACCCCTCCCGAGCGCACTTACTGCCATTGCTATCCGTTTCGTTTTAGTCGCATCGGTCTTTGCCGAATCGATCCACTTGGAAAAATAACGCTGGTGCGAGCCGGGAAGCTTCTTAAATGTTGTCATCGCATCGGGGTCGTCAGCCAGGCAGGCCATCAGGTCGGGGTTCATTTCGAATGCGCTTTTATCCTCTTCCATCTTCACGATCACCTTCTCCCCTTCCCGCTTCCGGATCATTTTGCGCATGGCCGCGTTAAGCGGTAATATAAAACCTCCTTCACCCATCGGCAGCAGGGCCGCTTTCTGAATTTTCAAACCATCGATACTGCCCTTTACGCGGTAGGATGTTCTAACACCAGGTTTTATTTTGCTCGCAAGCCGTTGGGGAATCTCAATGTAGGTCCACCCGGTCTTCTCTCCCATTTTTCCGAACTTTTCGATGAGAGCCGTGAACGTTACCATGCGTCAGAAATCGATCCTGTAATAGAACAAGGGAAGGAACCCGAGCTGGTACTCTTCCTTGATCGGGTTAGCCGAAGGATCTTTCGGATCGGGGTCATAGATCAGCTTCAGCACGTTCTTCGTGCCAAGCACGTTCACCAGGTCGAGGCCCAGCTCGTGCGTGATCTTCTTTTTGCGGGAATTGATGCTGAAATTTATTTTTACATCGAACCGGAAATAGTCCTTCAGCTGCAGTGTATTGCGCAGCGAATCGGTGTAAACTTCTTCGCCATACTTCGATTTAGCCAGGTCGAGCGGGGTGTAACGGTGTCCGCCAGCGGCCGTTATCTTCCCGCCCAGGCTCAGCATTTTATTGTCCTTGATCTTAAATTCCTTTCCCGCTAGGAGATTGGCAGCGTAGGTGCCGTTGAAATCGGTGTTGCGCTCCACGCCATCGCTTCCCTTATACTTTGCATCGAACAGCGAAAGCGTGGCGAGGAAGAAGAACGAGTTCGCGAAATATTTTTCCAGTGTGCACTCGATCCCGTAGTTCCTTCCCGTGCCCGCGTTCACGAGCGTATCGGGAAAGAACCGGTCGAAGCCCGTGCCCTGGTTCAGTAGCGAAAAAGAATTCCTGTGAATGTCTATCGGCACATCGCTCAACTGCTGGTAATAGGCCTCGATACGCAGGTGAAGGTTCTGCGATACGGCATTATCGTATGATAAAACATAATGCGTGCTCTTGTAAAATCCCAGCATCTTGTTGAGCAGGTAATACGGCTTGACGGAATCGGACGCCAGGTGCAGGAAGTAAATGTAGGTGGGCAGCATCTGGCTGTGGATGCCATACCCGAATCCGAGCGACTGCTTTTCGGAAAAGATCCACTTGAGGCCTGCGCGCGGCTCGATGGAGAAGCTGTTGGGGTTAACGGTGAGGCCTTGCATATGCACACCTGCATTCAGGATGAACTTGTCGGAGAACTTGTACCTGAACTGCACGTAAGGCTGGAACAGGTTGGCGTCACTGTGATAATCGCACCGGTTCTGGAACTTGTATATCTGCTCGTTGTAATTGCTGTCCACAAAATTGAAGAGGTAATGATCGAAGGTCATGCCCAGCTTCATGCTCAGCTTCGGGCTGTATTTGTGGTTGACGAACAGGTGCCCCGACATCTTGGTCTCGATAAAACGAAAACCGAGCTTGGGCAGGATCGAATCGACCTTGAAGGCCGAATCACGGTATACGATCAGGTCCTTTGCATTGATCAGCGAGCCCGAATATGCGAGCACGAACTTCACATAGGTCTTTTCATTCACTGTTTTCGTCAGCGACATGCCGGTAGCCCCCATCGAGGTGTTGTAGTACTGGTCGCGGTTGCGGTCGCCATAGATCTCCTTGGCCGGAACGGTATCCTTGCTTACAATGATGTCGATGGCGCTTATTCCGCCCAGGCCGAAGAAAGAAAGATTCATTCCTTTCTTGAGCGGGAAATTCAGTTTGAACGAGCCGTCCTGGTAGCGCGGGATGGCGTTGGTGCCCACATCGATGTGCAGCGATGAAAAAAGCTGCAGCGTGGAGTAGCGGTAGTTAACGAGGTAGGACGACCCGTTCTTTTTCGAGATGGGCCCTTCGGCCGTCATCTCCGTGCCGAGGAAACCGAACTGCCCGGTGAACTCGTGCTTTTCGTTGTTGCCGTTGCGCATGCGCAGGTCGAACACGCCCGCAATGCTGTTGCCGTACTCGGCCGGGAAAGCACCTGTCATGAAATCCGAATTGGCCAGCATCTTGTTGTTGAGTATGCTCACCGGGCCGCCTGTTGTGCCGGCCGCGACAAAATGGTTCGGGTTGGGGATGTCGATCCCCTCGAGCCTCCACAGGATTCCCATCGGGGAATTGCCCCGCACCACGATGTCGTTGCGCGAATCATCGGCTCCCTGCACTCCCGCAAAGTTGGAGGCCATGCGCGCGGGATCGCCCCGGCTGCCCGCGTAGCGGTTGGTCTCATCCACGGAAAAGGCGCGGGCGCTTACGGTGGTCATCTCGTTCAGCGTCTCGCCTTTCTTGGTGGCGGTGATCTCCACCTCCTTCTTCTGAACGGCATTCTCTTCCATCTCAAAGTTCAGGATCACTTCCTTCCCGGAGCTTACGGTAATGTTGGGAATGAACAGCGGCTGGTAACCCAGCATCGTTACTTGCACATCGTACCGCCCTGCCCTGATGTTCTCCATGCGGAAGTTGCCGTCCATATCGGTAAGAGCGGCACCGGCTTTAGCAGAATCCTTCATCACGTAAACGGCTGCCCCGAACAAGGGCGTTTTCGATTCTTTGTCTGCGATCTTACCGCGTATGGTCTGTACCGTTTGCGAAAAGGAAACCGTGCAGAGCCCGGCAAGCAGGAAAAGAATGGGAAACCGGAAATGTCCTTTCATACGATGTGCCTGCAAAGAAAAGAAAAATCGGAGAACTTCTGCCTGGCGGAAAGGTTCAAACGGCTTCAGCCTGTTTTTTCTTTTTCTTTTCCGTGATCTCCCGGATGTAGTGCTGGTAGTATTGCTTGGAGACCCGTAGTCCGAATGAATCCACGTACTTCGCCATGGCCCACGACAGCGCCAGCACCACCGCGGTGCTGAGCAGCAGCACCATGAACCCTGCGCTGTTGTAGGTCATGCTTTGGCTGAGGTTAAGGAACAGGCTGCTCGAGAACGTACCGATAATGAGCGGGTGAAGCAGGTACAGCGAAAAGGATATGAACCCGAGAAAGACAAAGATCTTTTTGCTGAATAGCTTTTGCATGCCGGGCGAGATCACGAATCCCCAGATGACGAGGAACGAGCCAATGATGTGCGGCACAGGAAACTGCTTGGACGCTTCGTTGCTCACGGTCTTTTCCCAAATGGTTCCCACGGAGAAGCCGGTCTCGGGGAACGTGCCAAGCAGCAGGCCCAGCGCCACGAGCACAAGCGGCAACAATGGAATTCCGCCCCCGAAGCTCTTCGGCCTGCGCTCCACGTAATTGAGCAGGATGCCGAGAATGAATGCGCAATAATAGTATTGGAAATAAAGCGGCCCGCTGTAATACCCGGTGACCAGGAAGAAGTAAAGCAGGAGCACGAGCGCAAACACCCTGCGCACCGTGCTCTGCGTGAGCGCCAGGGCAGCGAACACAAGCAGGGAGCCGAACAGTTCGATCGGCATGGTCCAGAGCGTGGTATCGTATGCGCCTCCGCGGCCATCGGCAAAGAACATGACGTTGTACGCCAGGTGTTGAAGCAGCGTGCCGAAGTTCGTGTCGATGGTCCACAGCGAGGGCAGCCACCAGTCGTTCTTGGTGAGCTTGCTCACCTCGATGTGATGAAAGAGTCCCATCTTCATGAGGGTGAATGCCAGGATCACCGTGAATCCAACCGGGATGAACAGCCGGAGGAACCTGCGCTGCGCAGCCGACACCAGCGTGGTGATGCTGTTGTCGTTAAAATACTTGCGGCTCAGCACGAACCCGCTGAGGATAAAGAATATGGCCACCCAGAATTTTCCATTGGTGATGAAGCAGAAGATGCCCCGGTAATACGACACCTCGAGCGATGCAAAATGCGCGCGCTGCGGGTTGCCGTCAAAATAGGCGGGGTAGAATGCGAGGCAGAAGTGATGGAGAAAAACGCAGAATGCCGCTACACCGCGTATCCCTTCCAGGTAAAACACTTTACCCGGGTTTTCATGGTTTGCCATAAAAAAGCTTAAGAGTGATTTTATAATGGATAAAAGAGGCGAGAACTGTAAATACAAGACAACGGAAAAAGTCTTTTAGTTGCAATTACGCCCGCTGTTTATTAAAATTATTCATCAGTAAGCGCCTGGTAGACCAGCGCCCTGAAGCCCATGGATCCGTATTGAGAATGATAGATATTGGTATAGATAAGGGCCACGATCTTTTCTTTGGGATCGACCCAGTAGGCTGTTCCAAACGCTCCTCCCCAGGAGAACGTTCCGAGGGTGGAGGGATAAAGGTGATCGTTCTTTTCCGTTTCGATGCCGAAGCCCAGCCCGAAGGGAGAATCCTTCAGATCAGGGATCTGGTTGGTGAGCATCAGCTCCACCGTCTTTCGGCTGAGGAGCCTCCCATTGTTCAGCTTACCGCCATTCAAGAAAAGCTGCAAGAACTTCGCGTAATCTTCCACCGTGCTGTTCAGCCCCGCACCGCCCGAATAATACCCGCCATTGCTCTTCGGGTAATCCGGATCCACATTATCGAATATCTTATGGTTCACGGTAACTATTGTGTCCTTGCTGTTCTCATAAAGCTTCACCAGCCGCGGCTGTTTCTCTTTCGGAAGATAAAAATAGGTATCGTTCATGCCGAGCGGCTTAAATATCCGTTCCCGGAAAAAATCATCGAGGCTCATTCCCGACAGCACTTCCACCAGGTAGCCAAGCACATCGAGGTTCAGGCCGTAGGTGAATTTTTCGCCCGGCTGGTGTTCCAGCGGAAGCGAGGCCAGTATCTTCATTTTATCCGAAAGCTTCGCACCCGTTGTGCCGATGCCGCTCGGTACGCCTGCCTTGGCATAAATGGCATTGAACTCCCTGCTGCCGATGGATGCGTATTCGATGCCCGAAGTGTGCGTGAGCAGCTGCCGGATGGTGACCGGGGTTTTTGCCGGTTCGGTGGTGTAAGAGGAATCCTTCTCGTTAAATTTAACCAGCACGCGCGCATTCCTGAACTCGGGAATGTACCTAGAAACCGAATCATCGAGCTGGAACTTCCCCTCTTCCCACAGCAGCATAACAGCCAGCGAGGTAATGGCCTTGGTCTGAGAAGCGATGCGGAAGATGTCGTTGGATTTCAGCGCGACCTTCTTCTCTGCATCGGAATAGCCGTATGTTTTATTATACACCAGCTTTCCGTTCCGTGCAATGAAGACCACCGCGCCCGGTATGTGCCGTGCATTGACGTGCGCATTGATCACCTTATCGATCCGGGCAAGCCGTTCGGAAGAAAAACCCGCATCCTCCGGCTTTGCAGGAACGAAAACATCCTGCCGGGGTTTAGCTGAAGCCGTTTGGGCCGGGCAATGCCGACCGGCCGCAAGCGCTGCAACAAGAAAAAGGAAGAAGGAAGTATTTATTTGCATGAGCCCGTGTTGGATACACAAAGAAAATAAAAATTATGTTACTTGTTTTTTATTTTTGTGCGGCATGAAACGATCGGGCACCATACCGGGCAAAGTGTACAAATACGTGCACGAAAAGGATGAGTGGCTGCGCACCACGCTCACAGGACACGAGCTCGACAGCCCCTGGTTCAGGCTCGATAAGGACGGCACGCTTACGGTGAAGGGGAGCAACGGGCAGGGCTACGCCTGGGACGGCTGCTCGCCCAAGTGGATCTGGATACAGCTCATCTGGGGAACACCGGACGGAAAGCTCGATTACCGAACGGAACGTCCCATCACCTATTACGCCTCCATGTTCCACGACAGTATTTACCAGCACAAGAAAGAAGTGAGCATCAGCCGCAAGGAAGCCGATATCCTGTTCATGCTCATCCTGAAGGAATCGAAATACATGTGGTGGCATGTGTACTACCTGGGCGTGCGGCTGGGCGGAAAATTTTTCGGGACGTGGAAGCACAAGCGCACACGCAGGGGAATAAAGGTGCTGGGCGCATCGTGGCTGGCTGACCCGCACGCAAAATGAGGCTGCTGAAAAAACAAACGCTGCCTTATTCCTTAATGAATTTTTTAACCTCCGGCATCCCTCCCCGCGCTGAATCATCCGGCATCACGGTAAGTATGTACAGGCCGCGCGGGCAGGCCGAAATATCCATCTCCGTTTTTTGCTGCTGAACCAGCTGCCGCATCAGCAGCCGTCCCGCCACATCGAAGACCGAGACCTGCACGGCCAAACTGTTCGCAGAAATATTTTCGATCGTAATTTTATCGTGGGCCGGGTTGGGATAGATGATGAAATCATCGGGAGATCCGTTCTCTGCCAGACCCGTAAGGCAGCCCACGTAGGCAGTGAACTGCACCGAGTCGCCATTAAAAACATCCATGTCGGTGGCGCCAGCCGCGTTGATGCCGGGCACCGTGCCGAACCAGGAGTATTGCTTAAAGTTCCAGTTGGTCCATACGCCCATGTTCGGTGGGGGGTTGTACGGGCTGCTGTTGTAATCATCGATCCAGAGTCCGTACGTGTTGAGCGAACTGTTCACGTACGAAGCGTTGCCCGGCCCGATGTAAATAAGAGGAGCCTTTCCGGTTGCATTCTGCACGGTGGTCATCCACGTTTGTATCCAGGCGGTGAGCTGCGCGGATGTGAAAAAGGTTTGGAGCGATGGGCCGTTGGGCGGATCTTCCACATCGAGGACCGGGGGCAGGGAGCAGTTGCTCACATAAGGCCCCGCCACGTTAATAAAGAAGCTGGCTTCCGCTGAAGCGGAATTATTTTCCGGTCGCGCAAAATGGTAGGCGCCAATGGGCAGGCCAGCAGCCGTTCCATTCACTTCGTTCTGCACGAAGCGCGAATCGGTTATCGTTACGCCCTCCGTGGCTTTAACGAACGCAAACTTGTACCCGGCATTCTTTACGCTGTTCCAGTTCACCGCACCTTCGTAGCTCGACACATCCACCCCGAGCACCAGCGCGCTGTTCTGCGAGCCATTGGCCATGCGCCACACCAGCTTATTGTAAGGCGAGCCGCTGTTGCTTGCGCAGTTGGCCTGGCTGGTAAGCAGCTTCACCACGCCCGTAAACGCTGCCGTCCAGCTTATGTAGGGCGCGTTACCACCGGTGCCGCAATAATTATCGCTGAAACAAAGGTTATTGCCGTTGCTGTTGTTCGATAAGGTCAATTGCGCATCCCAGCCCGTTGAAACGCCTCCGTAGGCCTCGCAATAGGTCCATTCATAAATATTTCCGGCAGTAACATTAAAAAGCGTGTAGTTATCCGCGTTCATGTAGGCGCTTACGGTAGTCCATTGCGAAGAGGTGGTGGAAAATGTGCCCAGCGGGTACTGGTGCTCGTTTGCAATGTTGGTGCAAAACCCCGCGTTGAGACATTGCTGAGCGATTGCACTGCCGAAAAGGCCGGCAAGCATTAAAACGAATGATATTTTTCTTGTCACGAACGAACTTTTTAAAATGAA
>JACXTT010009039.1_pt1 | contig 13668 bp, 7 predicted proteins | sample 9270951 | NCBI WGS metagenome assembly JACXTT01 (sample SAMN15532306, study PRJNA645909) | rock metagenome | isolation source: weathered quartz diorite | place: Puerto Rico | collected 2017-06-21
AGAAGGAAGGGGACAGCATCATTCCCGTCATCATTACGGTCTACAAAGATCGAACCTTTACCTTCGTCATGAAGACACCGCCTGCTTCGGATCTCCTGAAAAAGGCTGCCGGAATCATCAAAGGGTCTGGTGTGCCGCAGAAAGATAAGGTTGGGAAGATCACGAGGCAGCAATTAAACGAAATCGCCCGCAAAAAGATGACGGATTTGAATGCAGCCGATGTGGAAGGGGCTGCCAAGATTATCGAGGGTACCGCCCGCAGCATGGGCGTCGTCATTCAAGGATAATATCGAGAGCGAAGGAGCGGCAGGCATGGGAAAGAAAATGAATGCGGTGATCAAGAATGTTGAGCCGCGTGTCTATGGGTTGCGTGAGGCCGTTGAAACCGTAAAAAAATCGGCGTTTGCGAAGTTTGATGAGTCAGTGGATCTCGCGCTCAGACTGGGAATCGATCCAAAACGCTCCGACCAGCTGGTTCGAGGAACGGCCTCACTTCCCCATGGAACGGGGAAAAAGGTTCGCGTCCTGGTGTTTGCAAAAGGCGAAAAGGAGCAGGAAGCGCGTCACGCGGGTGCCGACTACGTCGGGTCCGATGACTTGATGGAAAAAATCAAAGGCGGATGGATGGATTTCGATTGCGCGATTTCCACACCTGACCTCATGGCCTCGGTTGGAAAACTTGGGAAGGTGCTTGGGCCTCGGGGACTGATGCCGAATCCTAAGACGGGCACAGTGACGTTCGAAGTCGGAAAGGCAGTCGCAGACATCCGAAAAGGTCGTGTGGAGTTCAAGGTCGAAAAGGCCGGTATTGTCCATGTCCCGGTTGGGAAGGTGTCTTTCGATCCGACGAAGCTGTACGACAATGCCTCGGCCATCCTTGAATCCGTCATCAAGGCGAAGCCGGCCTCATGCAAAGGGCGTTATCTCAAGAGTGCCACGATTTCCAGTACGATGGGTCCCGGTGTGAAATTGGATACCGTCGCGCTGACGAAGCAGTGGAGCTAGTCGAACGACGTCTTTCGTCACATGTCCGTCAGGGGACTCCGCGTTCCCGATTGACGACTGATCGATGACGAGTGGCGATTCTTCGAAGAAGGAGCGAGATGAAGAAGGAAGAGAAGGTTACGGCGGTGGCGGAATTAGCAGAAAAGTTCGGTCGTGCGCGTCTCGCCATCTTGACGGAATGTGTCGGCCTTCCGGTCAATCAGGTCACAGAGTTGCGGAAGCAGCTCCGTGGGGCAAAGGCCGAATATCGTATCGTCAAAAATACGCTGGCGGCTCGTGCCGCCGAGGGCACGGCGTTGGCCGGGCTCAAGGCGCATCTCAAGGGTCCGACCGGGGTTGTCATTGGGTACGACGATCCTGTGTTGCCGACCAAAGTTCTGAAAGATTTCATCGGCGCGGAGAAACGAGAAGAAAAGATTCGTATGACGGCCGGAGTGCTGGAAGGGAAAATCCTCCAGCCTGCTGAACTGGCGGCCGTTGCGAGATTGCCGAAGAAAGAAGTCCTCGTGGCCATGTTGCTCTCGGCCATGCAAGGGCCGATTCGCGGCGTCGTCTATACGTTGAACGCAGTCTTGTCGAAGTTCGTCAGAGTCATTGCAGCCATTCAGGATAAACGGAAAGGAGAAGGGGACATGCCAGCTACGGAAGGGAAATTGTCGCAGGAAGAGTTGATCAAGGCGATCGAAAGCATGAGCGTGCTCGATCTTGCCGAACTGGTGAAGGGGTTGGAGACGCGGTTTGGCGTGACGGCAGCGGCCCCGGTCGCGGTCGCCGCAGCACCAGCTGCAGGTGGAGGAGCCGCCGCTCCCGCCGAGGAAAAGACGGCATTCGATGTCATCCTCGTGTCTGCTCCGGCTGATAAGAAGATCCAAGTCATCAAGGTGGTGCGCGAGCTCACCAGCCTCGGACTCAAAGAAGCCAAAGACCTTGTGGAAGGGGCGCCCAAGCCAGTCAAGGCCGGGGTGACCAAGGAAGAAGCCGATACGATGAAGAAGAAGCTCGAAGAAAGCGGTGCCAAGGTCGAAGTTAAGTAAGCTTCGTCATAGCCACTGGGTAGTCGTTAGTCGGTGAGGCTGACGACGGTCGTCTTTTCATGAGCTTGTTGTGACTGGTGAGGGCTGTTCACCACCAACCAGCGTGGAGGAGTAGGCATGTCCGAAACGACTCTACAGGAGTTCGTCGAGCGGAAAGATTTTTCTCGCATCCGAACCAACATCGATATTCCGGATTTGATTGAAATCCAGAAGCGTTCCTACGAAGAATTTTTGCAGCTTGAAGTCGAGCCGGAGCGTCGGAAGGATCATGGACTGCAGGCGGCGTTGGCCAGTGTCTTCCCGATCCCGGACTATAACAATACGGCCGTGCTCGAATTTTCGAGCTATACGTTAGGGACCCCAAAATACGACGAACGCGAATGCCTTGAGCAGGGTATGACCTTTGCGGTTCCGTTGAAGCTGCGTGTCCGTTTGGTGGTGTTTGACAAGGAGGATAAGGGGCCTCGCAAGAAAGTGCTGGATGTGCGTGAGCAGGAAGTCTATGTCGGCGAATTGCCATTGATGACCGAGCGCGGCACGTTCATCGTCAACGGAACGGAACGAGTCGTCGTCAGTCAGCTTCACCGGTCGCCAGGCGCTTCGTTCACCCACGATAAAGGGCGTACCCATGCGAGTGGCAAGGTGTTGTACTCGGCGCGAATTATTCCCTATCGGGGCTCTTGGCTCGATTTTGAGTTCGATGCGCGAGACATCCTGTATGTGCGGATCGATCGCCGCCGGAAGATGCCGGCTACCATCTTATTGAAGGCTTTTGGGTTTTCGAGCGACGATTTGCTCAAGATGTACTACCCGGTTGAGGAAATTCGGGTGTCGAAGGGCAAGATGTTCCGCAAGCTGGACCCGGAAATCCATCATGGGCTTCGGTGCTCCGCAGAGGTTACGGACAAGAGCGGCAAGGAACCGTTGGTCCGGGAAGGCGCCAGGCTAACGAAAGGCATGATCGCCAAACTGAAGGCGTCGGGAGTGAAGGAGATTCCCATGCTCCCGACCGAACTGGTGGGGCGTGCCATTCTCACGGAATTGGTCGATTCGAAGAAGAACAAACTGGCGGAAAAGAATCAGCGCTTGACCGCCGAGATCGTCGAGCAGATTGTCGAGAGCGATGTTGAGGAATTTAAGGTCATCTATCTCGATATGGCCACCGCAACGCCGGTCATCCTCGATACCTTGGAGATGGAGAAGATTGGGTCGAAAGAAGAAGCGATGGTGGAAATCTACCGTCGCCTCCGTCCCGGTGAAACTCCGTCCGTCGATACGGCGCGGGCATTGTTCGACAATTTATTCTTGAACTCCAAGCGCTACGATTTGTCCCCGGTCGGCCGGTTAAAGCTCAATAAGAAGCTTGGATTGGACCTACCGCTCGATCAGCGTACCCTGACCGCCCAGGACATTGTGGAGGTTATCCGCTACCTCGTGAACCTTAAAATCGGAAAAGGCGAAATCGACGATATCGACCACCTGGGGAATCGCCGTGTACGGTCGGTCGGTGAGCTGCTCGAGAATCAGTTCCGGCTGGGCCTGGTTCGCATGGAGCGAAGCATCAAGGAGCGCATGAATCTCCTCGATATGGAAACGGTGCTCCCGCACGATTTGATCAATGCGAAACCGGTGGTCGCGGCCGTCAAGGAGTTCTTCAGCAGCAGCCAGCTCTCACAATTTATGGATCAAACGAACCCGTTGGCCGAAATCACGCATAAGCGTCGACTGTCAGCGCTTGGTCCTGGCGGGCTCACAAGGGAGCGGGCAGGGTTTGAAGTCCGAGACGTGCATCCGTCCCACTACAGTCGAATTTGTCCGATCGAAACGCCGGAGGGTCCGAACATTGGGTTGATTACGTCCCTGGCGACTTACGCGCGGATCAACCAGTTCGGATTCATTGAGGCGCCATATCGAAAGGTTGTCAAAGGACGGGTCACTGATGAGATTGAATTTCTCTCGGCGATCGAAGGTGACAAATACATCATCGCCCAAGCCAACTCCAAGCTAGATGGAACCGGCAAGCTGCTTTCAGAAACCGTTTCCTGTCGCCACGGTGGAGACTTTGTGTTGGCGGCTCCGGATAAGATCGAGTACATGGACGTCTCGCCGAAGCAAGTGGTGAGTGTGGCGACCGCCCTCGTGCCGTTTTTGGAGCATGACGATGCGAATCGCGCGCTGATGGGTTCCAACATGCAACGCCAGGCGGTTCCCTTGGTGACCTCCGAATCTCCTCTCGTCGGAACCGGAATGGAAGCAGTGGTCGCCCGAGACTCAGGGTACGTTATCCAGGCTCGTCGGGCCGGAGTCGTTGAGAGTGTCGATGCAACTCGTATCGTGGTGCGGGCCGATGCGAAAGACGGCAAGAAGGGCAAGGATTCCGGGTTGGACGTCTATGACCTAATCAAGTTCCAGCGGTCGAACCAGAATACCTGTATCACCCAGACTCCTGTGGTTCGAATCGGGCAGCCGGTCAAGAAAGGACAGGTACTCGGAGATGGGCCGGCGATCGATCATGGAGAACTCGCACTGGGAAAAAATGTGCTCGTCGCGTTCATGCCATGGGGGGGGTACAACTTCGAAGACGCTATTTTGCTCAGCGAGAAGTTAGTCCGTGAAGACGCCTTCACCTCGATCCACATTGAAGAGTTTGAGGTCGAAGCTCGGGATACCAAGCTTGGTAAGGAGGATGTCACGCGGGACATCCCCAATGTGGGTGAAGAAGCACTCAGGAATTTGGACGAGAGCGGGATTATCCGCATCGGGGCGGAAGTGAAGCCGGGTGACATTCTGGTAGGAAAAGTCACGCCTAAAGGTGAAACGCAGCTGACCCCTGAGGAAAAGCTGCTGCGAGCGATCTTCGGTGAGAAGGCCGGCGATGTGAAGGATACATCGTTGACCGTGCCTCCCGGAGTAGAAGGCATCGTGGTCGACGTCAAGATCTTTTCGCGCAAAGGACTTGATAAGGACGAGCGTTCGAAGAGCATCGAGACCGATGACCAGATGAAGTTGCAGCGGGATCACCATGAAGAGTTGCGGATCATCGATGAAGAAAAGACGAAGAAGATTCGGAAGTTGTTGCTCGGCAAGGTCGTCGGCCGTGACCTCATGGATCCGGAGAGCGGCGACGTTATTTTGAAGAAGAAGGGGAAGCTGACGGCGGAGATTCTCAAGAGATTGCCCGACGATACGGTACGACACATTATTTTGAGCGATCCTGACGAGCAAAAAGAACTAGAGGACGTCGAACGGCGGGCGAAAGAACAGATTGAGATCCTCCAGACTCTGTACGACGAAAAAGTCGGTCGCTTGAAACGAGGGGATGAATTGCCTCCTGGCGTGATCAAGCTTGTCAAGGTCTACATTGCGATGAAACGCAAGATCCAAGTTGGTGACAAGATGGCCGGCCGTCATGGCAATAAGGGCGTCGTGTCGCGGGTCTTGCCCGAGGAGGACATGCCCTATTTGCCGGACGGGACCCCTGTAGAAATCGTGCTGAATCCGCTCGGCGTGCCGTCGCGTATGAACGTGGGGCAGATTCTGGAAACCCATCTCGGATGGGCGGCCAAGGCTTTGGGGGTCAAGGTGGCAAGTCCGGTGTTTGACGGAGCATCGGAGAAGGAAATTAAGGATCTGTTGAAGAAGGCCAAGCTGCCGATGAGCGGTCAAACCCAGCTTATTGATGGGAAGACCGGCGAACCGTTCGGCAGTCCGGTGACCGTCGGGTATATGTACGTGCTCAAGCTTCACCATTTGGTGGACGACAAAATCCACGCGCGATCCATTGGCCCGTATTCGCTTGTGACCCAGCAGCCGCTGGGCGGCAAGGCTCAGTTCGGGGGCCAGCGTCTTGGGGAAATGGAAGTCTGGGCGTTGCAAGCCTACGGTGCGGCTTCGACGCTGCAGGAATTCCTCACCGTGAAATCCGACGATGTGCCGGGCCGGTCACGCATGTACGAAGCGGTTGTCAAGGGCGAGCCTTTCCTCGAACCAGGGTTGCCTGAGTCGTTCAACGTGTTGGTCAAGGAATTACAGAGCTTGGGACTCGATGTAGAGTTGGTCAAGACGCAAGACTAACCGTTTGTGTGCCGGTGAAAAGCCGGCATCAGAGGAGGTCACTACCTTGGAAGGCGTATATACATTGTTCGAAAAACAACGGGATTCGGTATCGTTCGATTCGATGCGCATTCGCATTGCGTCGCCCGAAAAGATCCGGTCCTGGTCGTACGGTGAAGTCAAAAAACCGGAAACGATCAACTATCGGTCGTTCAAGCCGGAGAAAGATGGGCTGTTTTGCGCCAAGATTTTCGGTCCTACCAAGGACTGGGAATGCAATTGCGGCAAGTACAAGCGCATGAAGCATCGCGGAATTGTCTGTGATAAGTGCGGTGTCGAGGTGATTCAATCGAAGGTTCGTCGTGAGCGTATGGGGCATATCGAATTAGCCGCGCCCGTCGCGCATATTTGGTTTCTGAAGGGCGTGCCGAGCCGGATTGGAACCTTGCTCGACATGAGTCTCAAGCAGTTGGAGAAGATTCTCTATTTTGAAAGCTATGTGTGCGTGGACCCAGGTTCCACCGATCTGTCGGAAAAGGAACTGGTTCCAGAGGATAAGCTGCGCACACTCATCTCTGAATTCGGCTCGAGCGGGTTCAAGGTCGGGATTGGCGCCGAAGCCATTCGTGACTTACTGAGGAAGATCGATATCAATACGCTGTGGGATGATTTGCAGGTAAAGGCGAAAGCGTCGACATCGGCGGCCATGAAGAAGAAGTACGCCAAGCGTCTTAAAGTCCTGGAGGCATTCCGCAAGTCAGGGAACAAGCCGGAATGGATGATCATGGATGTCATTCCCGTCCTGCCTCCTGAACTGCGCCCCTTGGTCCCGCTTGACGGTGGACGGTTTGCCACGTCCGACCTGAACGATCTCTATCGCCGTGTCATCAATCGGAATAATCGGCTGAAGCGGTTGATGGAGCTTAAGGCGCCGGGTGTCATTATCAGGAACGAGATGCGGATGCTGCAGGAGGCTGTGGATGCTCTCTTCGACAACGGCCGACGGGGGCGTGCGATTCGTGGGCCCAACAAGCGTCCGTTGAAATCGTTGAGCGATATGTTGAAGGGTAAGCAGGGCCGGTTTCGTCAGAATCTCCTCGGGAAGCGCGTTGATTATTCCGGCCGTACCGTTATCGTCGTCGGTCCGGAGCTGCGCCTCCATCAATGTGGCTTGCCTAAAAAAATGGCGTTGGAGTTGTTCAAGCCCTTTATTTTCCACAAGCTCGAAGCGAGGGGAGCGGCTACTACTATCAAGAGCGCCAAGCGGCTGGTTGAAAAAGAGCGGCCGGAGGTGTGGGATGTCCTTGATGAGGTGATCCGAGAGCATCCCGTGTTGCTCAATCGGGCTCCGACGCTCCACCGACTGGGCATTCAGGCGTTTGATCCCGTGCTGGTCGAAGGTAAGGCGATTCGATTGCATCCGCTCGTCTGCGCGGCCTTCAACGCGGACTTCGATGGAGACCAGATGGCGGTGCACGTGCCCTTGTCCGTCGAAGCCCAGGTCGAAGCACGAGTCCTGATGATGTCGATTAACAACATTCTGTCGCCGGCCAACGGCAAGCCTATCGCGGTCCCGTCGCAGGATATGGTGCTGGGGTGTTATTGGCTGACAAAAGAACGGCTTGGTGCAAAGGGCGAGGGCAAGGTGTTTGGGTCTCCCGAAGAAGTTCGGATTGCCTTCGACGCGCGAGAAGTTGAAGAGCATGCCCGAATCAAGGTACGCCTTGCTGGCGCGCTGGTGCAGACGACCGTTGGTCGTGTGTTGCTGTCGGAAATCCTTCCTCCGGGCTTGCCGTTCGTCAATGCCAACAAGCTCATGACCAAGAAGGAGATGACGAAGCTGATCGACGCGGTATACCGCCAGACCGGTCATCGGGATACCGTCGAGTTTCTGGATAAGATCAAGGATATCGGTTTTACCTATGCGACCAGGGCCGGTTTGTCGATCTGCATCGATAACATGCACATCCCGAGCAAAAAAGAAGACTTTATCGGGAAGGCACAGCGTGAAGTGAACGAGATTGAGAAGCAGTATTCAGAGGGCTTGATCACCAACGGAGAGCGGTATAACAAGGTCATCGACATTTGGGCGCACGTCACCGAACAAGTTGCCAATGAGATGATGAAGGAGCTCGGAGCTGGAGGTGATCCAGGCAAGGCGGAATCGTTCAACCCAATTTTCATGATGGCTGATTCCGGCGCGCGGGGCAGCTCGCAGCAGATTCGGCAGTTGGGCGGTATGCGCGGTTTGATGGCCAAGCCGTCCGGTGAAATCATCGAGACTCCCATCACCGCAAATTTCCGTGAAGGATTGACGGTGTTGCAGTACTTCATCTCGACCCACGGCGCGCGTAAGGGTCTCGCTGACACGGCGTTGAAGACCGCGAATTCGGGGTATCTGACCCGGCGATTAGTCGATATTGCTCAAGATGTCATTATTAACGAGATCGATTGCGGAACACGCGACGGCATTATCGTCAGTGCTCTGGTCGAAGGTGGTGAGATTATCCAACCATTGGAGGAGCGCGTCCTTGGCCGCTTGGCCGCGGAGGATATTCGTGACCCCGTCACTGGGGAAATTATCGTCTCCTGGAATGAAGAGATTAATGAAGAGTTGACGAAGTCGATTGTTGAAGCTGGAGTCGACCGTGTCAAGATCCGGTCCGTGCTGACCTGTCAGTCGCCGCGCGGTGTGTGTCGCGCCTGTTATGGCCGCGATCTGGCGCGTGGGCGTCTGGTGGAAAAAGGCGAACCGGTAGGCGTCATCGCCGCACAGTCCATCGGCGAACCGGGCACGCAGCTGACTATGCGGACCTTTCACATCGGCGGTACGGCGAGTAAGGTCGTCGAGCAGACGGTTCTTGAGGCGAAGCATGCCGGGCGAATCAAATTCATGAGCTTCGATGCGAAAAAGAACGCGGACATTCACAACTCTGGTATCGCAGTGCGGAACAAAGAGGGTGAATGGGTCGTTATGAATCGTAATACGAAAATCGCGATCGTCGATGACAGCGGACGAGAGCGTGAGAAATATCCCGTCGTGTATGGGGCCAAGATCAAGATCAAAGATGGAGATCCGGTGGTCGTGGGTCAGAAATTGGTTGAGTGGGACCCCTACTCTCTCACCATTTTGACGGAGGTTGGTGGAAAGGTCGCCTATGGCGATATCGTCGAAGGTGTCACGATGAAAGACGAATTCGATGAAGTGACCGGTTTGTCGCGCAAGGTGATTATCGAACACACCGGTCAGACTCTCCGCCCTCGCGTGTCGATTAAAGACGACAGCGGCAAGACGGCAAAAGTGCCCGGCGGATCCAATGCTGTGGCGAGGTACTTATTGCCGGTTGGAGCGCATATCTTCGTCGAAAAGGGTGCCGCCGTATATGCCGGCGACGTCCTGGCAAAGATTCCTCGAGAAACGACGAAGACGAAGGACATCACTGGGGGGCTGCCGCGCGTCGTGGAACTCTTTGAGGCGAGGAAGCCGAAAGAACAGGCGGTCATCACTGAGATCGACGGTGAGGTCTCGTATGGCGGGTTCGTGAAAGGCCAGCGCAAAGTTCTTGTCGACAACAAGATGGGTGATGTGAAGGAATACTTTATTCCGAAGGGCAAGCACGTCAATGTCCACGAAGGTGATTGGGTGCGGGCTGGAGAGCCATTGATGGATGGATCGGCGAATCCTCATGACATCCTTGATGTGCTCGGCCCCAATGAACTGCAGAAATACCTCGTGGATGAGGTGCAGGACGTCTATCGGCTACAAGGCGTTTCGATCAATGACAAGCACATTGAGATTATTGTGAGGCAAATGTTGCGCAAGGTGCGCGTTGAGGATCCGGGCGACACGCAGTTCTTGCCGGGCAGCCAGGTCAGCAAGAGTGTCTTTGAAAAAGAAAACGAACGGGTACTCAGCAAGGACGGGAAGCCGGCCTTGGGTAAGCCTGTTTTGCTTGGAATTACCAAGGCAGCGTTGACCACCGACAGTTTTATTTCGGCGGCGTCTTTCCAGGAGACCACACGAGTCCTTACGGAAGCGGCAATCAATGGTCGTGAGGATAATCTGTTGGGCTTGAAGGAAAACGTCATCGTCGGTCGATTAATTCCGGCTGGGTCTGGATTTGAAGAGTATCGTGATACGTTCGTGATCAGTGAAAAGTCTGAGGCTGCAGCAGTAAACGCCGCATCTGCAGCGGCTGCTGTGTCATCTGATGCACCTGTTCCGGCAGTGACGGGAGAGGCGACTCGGTCATAACAAGGCCGGGAAATCCAGACCACTTGACAGGATGTAGTCGCGTCATTATAATCCTGCGGCTTTGCTCTTGACGGCTGGTGGTTTTGTGTCTTTCGAGAGGGTCTAAACGCGATGCCGACGATCAATCAGCTAGTGCGAAAAGGGCGGATGTTTGTGAAGGCGAAGACGAAGAGTCCAGCCCTGAAGTCTTGTCCACAAAAGAGAGGCGTTTGTCTTCGCGTCTACACGACGACGCCAAAGAAGCCGAATTCAGCCTTGCGGAAGGTTGCGCGTGTGCGTCTCACAAACGGCATGGAAGTGACAACCTATATCCCAGGTGTAGGACACAATCTTCAGGAGCACTCGATCGTGCTTGTGCGTGGAGGGCGTGTCAAGGACCTTCCAGGCGTTCGTTATCACTTGGTTCGTGGTGCCTTGGATGCCGTGGGAGTGGCTGATCGAAAGCAGAGTCGTTCAAAGTACGGGGCGAAACGGCCAAAGTAGGGTAATTCTGTAGGTGATCATAACTCGGATTGAAATAGGTCAACATGCCACGCAGTAGATTTTTAGGTCAACGTGAAGTGCTCCCCGATGTGCGGTACCGAGATAAATTGGTGGGGAAGTTTATCAATACGCTGATGAGCAGCGGGAAAAAGAGCACGACTGAACGAATATGCTACGGAGCCTTTGACGTTATTCAAGAAAAGACTGGCGGTGACCCGCTTAAAGTATTTAAGGCGGCTGTGGACAATGTGAAGCCAATCGTTGAGGTCAAGTCTCGCCGGGTGGGAGGTGCCTCCTACCAGGTTCCGGTCGAAATCAGGCCGGCGCGCCGGGTATCGTTGGCGTTGCGTTGGTTGTCACAATTTGCGCGTACGCGCGGGGGCAAGAGTATGCGCGAAAAACTCGCAGCCGAACTGTTGGATGCATCGAACAATACCGGGGCTGCGGTCAAGAAGCGGGAAGACGTGCATCGGATGGCAGAGGCGAATAAAGCGTTCGCCCATTATCGCTGGTAACGTCATTCTGTGCTGCAGTTGAGCCGCGTGCTGCGATCCGCAGACCTGAGTGCTCCTCCATCGCAGCAGCGTGATCCGGCTTGATCTGCAGCACAAGTGTTTTTAGAGGAGTTGAAGTGGCCCGTCAAACATCATTGGAGCATACGAGAAATATCGGCATCATGGCTCACATTGATGCGGGGAAAACCACGACTACGGAGCGGATCCTCTACTATACGGGTATGACTCATAAGATGGGCGAGGTTCACGAAGGGGCGGCTACGATGGATTGGATGGAGCAGGAGCGAGAGCGGGGTATCACCATTACCGCGGCTGCTACGACCTGTTTCTGGCGGGACCATCGCATCAATATCATCGATACCCCAGGGCATGTCGATTTTACGATTGAGGTGGAGCGTTCACTGCGAGTGCTTGACGGGGCAGTGGCGGCATTTGATTCGGTGCAGGGTGTTGAACCCCAGTCTGAGACGGTATGGCGCCAGGCGGATAAGTATCATGTACCGCGCATTGCCTTTATGAACAAAATGGATCGGGTTGGGGCCGATTTCTACGGAAGTGTCCAGTCCATTATTGACCGTCTTGGGGCAAAGCCAGTCCCGATTCAAATCCCGATCGGCCGTGAGGCGGAGTTTCGAGGATCCATCGATCTGGTCAGGATGAAGGGATACTTCTATGACGATGAGACCTTAGGTGCGAAGTACAAGGTCGATGAGATTCCGCAAGATCTCCTGGCTCAGGCAAAAGAGTACCGCGAGAAGATGCTCGACGCAGTCGCGGAATTCGATGACCAAGTGATGGAAAAGTATCTGAATGGCCATTCGTTGACGGAAGAAGAAGTCATGCGTGCGATTCGAGCCGCGACCATTTCGATGAAAATTACTCCTGTGCTCTGCGGATCAGCTTTCAAAAACAAAGGCGTCCAGCAGCTCCTCGATGGTGTCGTCGACTATCTGCCGTCGCCGCTCGATATTCCTCCTGTTATCGGGATAGACCCGAACAGCAGCAAAGAAGTAGAGCGGAAATCTGATGACGGTGAGCCATTTGCAGCCTTGGCGTTCAAGATCATGTCTGATCCGTTTGCAGGTCAGTTGACCTATTTCCGTGTGTATTCTGGGACGCTGAAGACCGGCACGCCGGTGTTGAATGTGACAAAAGGGACTAAGGATCGGATCGGGCGTCTTCTGAAGATGCATGCCAATAAGCGGGAAGATATCGACGAGGTCCACGCGGGGGATATCGTCGCAGCGGTGGGGCTCAAGGGGGCCACCACTGGAGATACGTTAGCTGATGAGAAGCAGCCCGTATTGCTTGAGGTGATGAAATTCCCTGAGCCGGTCATTGCGATGGCGATTGAACCGAAGACCAAACAGGATCAAGAGAAGATGGGTTTTGCACTTCAGAAATTGTCCCAGGAAGACCCCTCTTTCCGTGTACGGACAGATGAAGAAACGGCGCAGACGATCATTGCAGGGATGGGAGAGTTGCATCTCGAGATTATCGTCGACCGAATGTTGCGTGAATTCAAAGTTGAAGCAAATGTCGGAAAGCCTGAAGTGGCGTTCAGGGAAACGATTCGACGGAAAGCTGAGGCTGAGTCAAAGTACATTAAGCAGACTGGTGGCCGTGGACAGTATGGTCATGTCGTGTTGACTGTCGAACCGTCGGATCCCGGTAAGGGATTGGAATTCGTCAATAAGGTTGTGGGGGGAGCGATCCCCAAAGAATATATCCCTGCCATTGAAAAAGGCGTGAAGGAGCGGATGGAGACAGGAGTGGTTGCGGGCTATCCTCTCCGAGACGTCAAAGTGACCGTCATCGATGGGTCGTACCATGACGTCGATTCAAATGAAATGGCGTTCAAAATCGCAGGATCGATGGGTTTTTCTGATGCCTGCAAAAAAGCTGATCCTGTCTTGCTCGAGCCGATTATGAAGGTTGAGGTCTTGGTTCCTCAGGAGTATATGGGAGATGTGATTGGCAATCTCAATGGGCGGCGGGGCAAGGTGCAGGGTATGAAGGTCCGGGCTGGTGCTCAGGCGATCGAAGCCGCTGTGCCGTTGATGGAGATGTTCGGATATGCGACCGATCTGCGGTCTCGGACGCAAGGCCGCGCAACCTACAGTATGGAGTTTGATCGGTACGAACCGGTGCCAAAGAATATTGCGGAAGCCATCATTAAGAAATAGCGGTTGGTGAATTAGGGGAGGAGTGGGGTATGGCGAAGGCGAAATACGAGCGGAAGAAGCCGCACGTGAACATCGGGACGATCGGGCACGTGGACCATGGGAAGACGACGTTGACGGCGGCGTTGACGAAAGTCTGT
>JACXTT010009040.1_pt1 | contig 13668 bp, 15 predicted proteins | sample 9270951 | NCBI WGS metagenome assembly JACXTT01 (sample SAMN15532306, study PRJNA645909) | rock metagenome | isolation source: weathered quartz diorite | place: Puerto Rico | collected 2017-06-21
GGTGTTCCCAGAAACTTTCCATCCAGCGTATCTATCAGTAAAACTACAAATTATTAAATCAATTTGCAGTGCCGACAGATATTAAATAAGGCCCGCTATCCAAACAGGGTATACCCCGATGATAACGGTTACAAGGGCCGAAAAGCCTAAAACAAAAGTATAGTACGATGGTACTGCCAGTTCTTCAGGTTCGGCAGGGCTAAAATACATCGCTACAATTACCCTGAAATAGTAGTATATGCTGATAATGGCATTGATAACCGCGATGATAACCAAAGCGATCTGGAACTGTCCCAGCGCGCCCGAAAACATGAAGAATTTGCCGATAAAACCTGCCGTTAATGGTATACCTGCCAGCGAAAGCATGGCCACTGTTAATACCAGGGCAAGGAACGGGTTCTTTTTAGCAAGGCCGTTAAAGCTGTCAAAACCATCACTACCCGATCGTTGGCTTACCAATATCAGTACACCAAAGGCAATAATAGACGCGATAGAGTATGCGGTTGCATAAACAAATATGGCGTTTGCCGAACTCGCGCTCAAAGCTACGATAGCGAACATTAAATAGCCAGCGTGCGATATACTCGAAAATGCCAGCATCCGCTTAAAGCTTTGCTGATACAGCGCGGTTAGGTTACCTATAAACAAAGTGAGCAACGTGATGATCAACAAGGTTGGTACCCAGAAATTCGCAATAGGGTTAAAGCAGGTTGAGAACAGGCGCAAAAATGCAGCGAAGCCCGCGGTTTTTACTACTGTAGACATAAACGCTGTAATGAGCGTTGGCGAACCCTCGTAAACGTCCGGAGTCCAAAAATGGAAGGGAGCAGCACCTACTTTAAAGCAAAGGCCAACGATCATTAATAATATGCCGCTGTAAAACAGCGGGTCGATATGGCGTGGGTTCATCAGTATCCAGTTTCGGATATCGTTCAGGTCGAAAGAGCCGGTCGCGCCGTAGATAAGCGTGATTCCGAACAACAGGAAACCTGTTGAAAAGGCGCCCATCAAAAAGTATTTCAAAGCGGCCTCGTTAGATGCAAAATCGCTCTTTTTGATACCTGCCAGGATGTATAAGCTTACCGACATGATCTCGATACCGATGAATAGCATGGTGAGGTTATGGTAAGATAGCATTACAACGACACCGGCCAAAGCAAACAATATCACGGCATAATACTCGGCCACATGATCGCTGATGCGCTCAAAATAGTCTTTTGATAGCAGCAATATCAGTATGGTAGATATAATGGTTAAACCCGAAAAAGCGATAGAAAAGTTATTGAACTGCATCATGCCGCTGAATATCGGCGCGGCTTCTTTTCCCCATTCGGCAAAAGCAAAACCAAGGGCAGCAAGTAAACCAACAATTGTAACCGGTAATAAAGCCTTTTTGGCCTTATATAAACCCAGGTACAATATGATGATGGGTAAAACAGAAATTATAATGAGCGTATTCATGGTTTACTTAACTGTGGTTAACATTTTATGGTTCACCTGTTCAACAAGGGCGCGTACACTGGCTTCGCTCAGGTGTAAAATAGACTGCGGGTAAACCCCGAGGAAAATAATCAGCACACATATGATCACCAGCACCAACTTCTCCGATCCGCTGATATCAGTAAATGTGGCGGTAAGCGTGTTCGTTTCGCCATGCATTACCTTTTTATACATACGCAGCATATAAACCGCGCCTAAAATAATGGTCAGTCCCGCTACAGCGGATAACCAGATGTTGTATTGATAAACGCCATAAAGCAATAAAAACTCACCGATAAATCCGTTTGTCAACGGAAGGGCAACTGTACCCAGCACAATGATGAGGAATTTAACCGCGAACTGTGGCGCTACTTTGGCAATACCTCCTAAAGAATCGATATCGCGGGTATCGAGCCTGCGGCTGATGATATCTATGATAAAGAACATACCAATAACGTTGATACCGTGGTTAACCATTTGTATCATGGCGCCCTGTATGCCTTGCACATCCCAGGCAAAAATAGCGGCTGCTATCAGGCCAACGTGTGCTATGGATGAGTAGGCTATTAAGCGTTTGCCATCCTTTTGGTTAAAGGCAATGAGCGAAGCGTAAACAATACCTATAACAGCTAATACAATAGCCGTCGGCCCCCATTGCTGGAAACCCAGCGGGGAGATTGGTATCAACCAGCGAATAACGCCGTAAATACCCATCTTCAGCATAATACCCGAAAGCAGCATTGTACCGCCTGTAGGCGCTTCGGTATAAGTATCGGGTTGCCAGGTATGGAAAGGAAATATCGGCATCTTGATAGCGAACGCTAAAAAAAACGCCCAGAATATAAACGATTGACGATAGGAGTTAAGGTGGAGAGCGTAAAACTGTTGCAGATCAAAACTGCGGCCCGGGTTTTGGGTGTACAGGTAAATAATACCCAGCAACATAAACAGCGAGCCCGCGAATGTGTAGATAAAGAACTTTAAGTTGATACGAACACGGTCGCCACCGCCCCAAAGGGTACAGATGAAATAGATTGGTATTAGCGCTGCTTCCCAACCCACATAAAATAAAAAGCCATCTAAAGCGGTAAATACGGTTAGTAAGCCTGCTTGCATAAATAGCATCAGGGCATAAAAAGCATTGGCGTTTTTGTATTCGTGTTTAAAGGTGCTTAGTATGATAATTGGTACCAAAAGCGTGGTTAACAGTACCATTACCATGCTTATACCATCAATACCTGCTTTAAAATGTATGCCGTAACGCTCTATCCATGTCAAATCCACACCAAACTGGCTGGTGGCATCGGGTATAAACTGCGACAGGAAAACCACCGCGAGGGCAAGTTCGGCCAAAGCAAATAACAGCGCTACGTTTTTAGCGGCTCCGCCTTTAAACAGCAGGGTTGCAAGGGCACCAAGCAATGGTAAAAAAAGTAGAATAATAACCGTCATTTTATATATCGTAATGCTTTAGTACAAATGTGCTATGGTGTAAATGCCGTAGCCTAATACCACAATAACACCTACAACCATCATAAAAATATAGAACCCAACATTGCCGCTTTGCAGCATACGCAGGTCTTTACCCGCCTCGATCGAACCACGGCCCATGCCGTTCACAATACCATCGATACCCATCAGGTCGACAACCTTATAGAAAAATACTGACAAGGCATCCAGCGGCTTGCGGATGATGTTATCGTACAGTTCGTCAATGTAAAATTTGTTGTAAGCTAAGCCTGTCAAAGCTGAACGCTCTTCGGTATCGGCAACTGGCACATGGCCCTTGCTCACATATTTTACCGAAGCAAATATTAACGCGATAACCGCGCCACCAACTGATATTGCCATCAGCATCCACTCGGTCGATGAAGACAATTCTATAGGGTGTAATTCTTGTATAGCTGTTGATTTTTCAAATACCGGGGCTAAATAGTTTTGTAACCAATGATGGCCACCTAAAACACTTGGTACATTGATGAAACCACCCACAGCAGAAAGTATGGCCAATACTATTAAAGGGAATGTCATCGACACCGGTGACTCGTGTAGGTGATGTTCCTGCTCATGCGTTCCCCTGAATTTACCAAAGAAGGTAAGGTACAGCATCCTGAACATATAGAACGAAGTACACATGGCAGCGATAACGCCTAATACCCATAATATTTGGTTGTGCTCGTAAACGTGGGACAGTATTTCATCTTTAGAGAAAAAGCCTGCGAACGGAGGTATACCGGCTATTGCGATGGTGCCGATAAGCATGGTAGCAAAGGTTACCGGCAGCTTTCCGCGAAGGCCGCCCATGCTGCGCATATCCTGCTCGCCGCTAACGGCGTGGATAACCGAACCAGCGCCCAGGAATAATAATGCTTTAAAGAACGCGTGTGTTAACACGTGGAAGAACGCACCGGTGTAAGCGCCAACGCCTAATCCCAAAAACATATAACCCAATTGCGATACGGTTGAATAAGCCAAAACCTTTTTAATATCAGTTTGTGTCATTGCGATAAAGGCCGCAATAAGGATGGTTGCTATACCGATAACAGAGATAACATTTTGCGTAAGCGGAGCCAACGTGAACATAATGTTCGAACGGGCTATCATATATACACCTGCGGTTACCATGGTAGCAGCGTGTATTAAAGCTGAAACCGGGGTCGGGCCGGCCATCGCATCGGGCAGCCACGTGAATAATGGTATCTGTGCCGATTTACCGGTTGCGCCGATAAACAGCATGATGGTGATCAATGTTAAAACAGGTGTACCCGATTTCATGTGGGCCGCATTCCCCAACACCTCGGCAAAATTAGCGCTGCCAAATGTTTGGATGATTACGAATACACCGATAAGGAAACCCAAATCTCCTATACGGTTCATCACAAAGGCTTTCTTGGCAGCGTCAGAATATGAAGCATTGGTATACCAGAAACCGATGAGCAGGTAAGAGCATAAACCAACACCTTCCCAACCAATGAACATGATGATATAGTTGGAGCCCAATACCAGCAACAACATAAAGAAGATGAACAGGTTGAGGTATGAAAAGAACTTACCAAAACCTTCATCATCGTGCATATATCCTGCCGAGTACACATGGATGAGGAACCCTACACCGGTGATGATGAGCAGCATAATGCTGCTCAACTGGTCAACCAAAAACGCAAATGGGATGGTTAAGGTGCCAACATGTATCCAATCGAAATAAGAAACGTTGATTGCCGTATGCGCCGGGTCGTTATTTATTTGCAAAAAAGCGAGTATGCTTAACACAAAAGAAGCAAATACAACCGTACTGCCAATAAAGCCTATCACGCCTTTTGATAAGGTATTCCTGCCCAAACCATTGATGATAAAACCAATTAATGGTAATACAGGAATAAGCCAGAGTAAATTGTTTATCATTATATTTTATTGTGGACCCAAGTCCTTTATCCTTATTCTTTGTTCCTTAATCTTAGCTTACCACTTCAACCTGTTCAGCACATTAATATCCAGCGAGTTGGTATTGCGATACACCATCACGATGATAGCCAGCCCAACCGCTACTTCGGCAGCAGCCAAAGCCATAATGAAGAACACGAACACCTGGCCGGTCGGGTCGCCGCGGTATGCAGAGAACACGGTAAGCAACAGGTTAACCGAGTTCAGCATCAACTCAACCGACATAAATATCACTATGGCGTTCCTGCGGGTCAACACACCTACTACACCTATCGAAAACAGGATGGCGCACAAAAGGATGTAATGGTTTAGCGGAACTAACTTTATGCCTTGTAATAAACTCTCCATAACTTAAGCTTTAACAGGGGTTTTATCTTTTGTAGCCAACAACACCGCGCCCACCATCGCCGAAAACAGCAACAGCGACGATACTTCGAAAGGCAGCAAAAACTGGCCGAATAATACCTTGCCCAGGTTTTTTACCAAACCCAGGTCGGCTTGTTTTAAAATTACCGGGTCCGATTTGGCCATGGCCTTAACCGCAGCCACAATAACCACCAGTAAACTACCCCCGCCAATTATCCCGGCAAATTTTACCATGTTCGATTTTACAGGCTCGGTATCTTTATTGAGGTTAAGCAACATGATAACGAACAGGAAAAGCACCATAATAGCCCCCATGTAAACAATAAAGTTTACGATGGCCAAAAACTGCGCATTCAGCAAAATGTAGTGGATGGTAAAGGTGAAAAACGTTAATATGAGATACAGTACACTATGCACCGGGTTTTTCGAAAAAATTACCAGTAGTGCAAACAGTATGGATAAAAACGCGACAAAGTAAAATAAGTTCATCTTTATAATTACAATTACCTTCGCCCTGTTTAAAATGACGGGCAAAGGTATAAAAATCCATTATTGATTTAGTGGCTCCTCCACTAATTTGTCTTTACCGTAAATAAAATCCTTCCTCAAATAATTCGACGGAACAATGTCGCCATCTAAGTATATCGCCTCTTTAGGGCAAGCCTCTTCGCATAAGCCGCAAAAAATGCAGCGTAACATATTTATCTCGTAAACGGCAGCGTATTTTTCTTCGCGATACAGTTTTTCTTCTCCCGGCTGGCGCTCAGCAGCTATCATGGTGATGGCTTCGGCCGGGCATGATAAGGCGCACAAACCGCAGGCAGTGCAGCGTTCGCGTCCTTCTTCATCGCGCTTAAGCGAGTGCATACCACGGAAGTTTTCGCTGAACTCACGTTTTTGTTCAGGATAACGCACTGTTACGCTTTTGCGGAAAAAGTGCTTGCCTGTTATTCGCAAACCACTTAATATGGCAGGCAGGTATGCCCGCTCCATAAAGTTAAGCGGTTTCGATTCTATCAGTTTACGTTTATTACTTAGTGGTTCCATTTTATCTTAAAAACGTACTTACTACACCTGTTAATACTATGTTAGCGATGGCCAATGGAATAAGGATCTTCCAACCCAGGTCCATCAGCTGATCGTAGCGAAAACGCGGGATTGTCCAGCGTACCCACATAAAAAAGAATATAAAGAATACGATTTTGGCGAACAACGCAGCCACACCAACCAGTGGGCCTAATGTTGAGCCTAAATGCTCGTTCACCCAATCCATACCCGGGTAGTTGTAACCACCAAAGTATAAGGTTGCAATTACCGCCGATGAAATGAACATGTTGATATACTCAGCAAATAAATAGAAACCCAGTTTCATTGAGGAGTATTCGGTATGGTAACCGCCAACCAACTCGGTTTCACACTCAGGCAAGTCGAATGGGGTACGGTTGGTCTCCGCGAAAGCGCAAACCATAAACAGCAAAAAGCCTAATGGCTGTTTAAAAAAGTTCCAGGTAAAGTATCCGTTTGCCCAAAAGCCATGTTGCTGCTCAGTAATTTCGCGTAAGCTTAGGGTGCCTGTAACCATCAGCAAAGCGATGATAGAAAGACCCATCGCAATCTCGTAACTAATGTTTTGCGAGGCAGCACGTATTGCGCCAAGCAAAGAGTATTTGTTGTTTGATGCCCAGCCACCTATCATCACACCATAAACGCCCAAAGATACAACACCAAAAAGGTACAGTACGCCAACGTTAATATCGGTAACCTGTAAGTCTACCAGGTTTGAGCCAATAACTACCGGCTGCCCCCAGGGTATAACTGCCGATCCTATGCAAGCCGTCAGTATAGCCAGCGAAGGGCCTACTATAAAGAGAAAACCTGTTGCCCTTGTGGGGATAATTTCCTCTTTCATAAACATTTTGGCACCGTCGGCCAGGGGCTGCAATATACCCAGCGGACCGGCGCGGTTAGGGCCAACCCTGTCCTGGAAAAAGGCAGCTACCTTACGCTCGGCATAAGTGGAGTACATGGCCACCACCAAGCTGATGCCGAAAATGATGGCAACCAATATAAATTTCTCTATAACTAAACTTAATTCCATTTATAAGCGTGTTGTACGTTCAAACTGTTCTTTATTTGCCTCAACCAACAGTGGGTTTGTTTTAACCACCGGCAGCGGGTGCAAAGTTTCGTAATGATTTGAGCTGATAACCGAGTGGTTAGCAATCTGGCGCGGGCCTTCAATTACCCAATCGGCGGTTTTCTTTTTATCAAACCGGCAGGTGTTACAAATAAACTCTTCAACCTCGCCGTAAACATCTTTGCGTGCGGTAACGCGTATCACATCTTCGCCTTTGTACCAAAGGGTTACTTTACCGTTGCACTTTTCGTGATCGCAATCGCGGTGAGCATCAACAGGCTTGGTAAACCATACACGGTTTTTAAAGCGGAAGGTTTTATCGGTTAAAGCGCCTACCGGGCAAACATCAATTACGTTGCCGGAGAAATCGTTATCAACTGCTGCTTGTATATAAGTTGATATTTCAGAGTGGTCGCCACGATTTAATATACCGTGTATGCGGTGGTCGGTGATCTGGTCGGCAGTGAAAACACAACGGTAGCAAAGTATGCAACGCGTCATGTGTAATTGTATCTTATCGCCTATGTCAATCTTGTGGAATGTACGGCGGTCAAACTCGTAACGGGTTTTAGCCAGGCCGTGTTCGTAACCCAGATCCTGTAAATGGCATTCGCCTGCCTGGTCGCAAATAGGGCAGTCCAAGGGGTGGTTTATCAGCAGCATCTCTACAATACCTTTACGTGCTTCGATCACTTCGGGCGAGGTAATATTCTGCACTTCCATGCCATCCATCACACCTGTACGGCACGATGCTATGAGCTTCGGCATTGGGCGCGGGTCTTTTTCAGAGCCTTTGGTCACCTTTACCAAACAGGTGCGGCATTTACCCCCGCTTCCCTCTAATTTCGAATAATAACACATAGCAGGCGGAACAATATCGCCACCTATCTGCCTTGCGGCATTCAGGATGGTTGTTCCCGGCGCTACTTCAACGGTTATCCCGTCTATGGTTACTTTTATTTGATCTGACATATTCTAAGTCAAAATTAATCCTTTGTTATGCTGCCGGAGCAGGTTCTGGTGTTGGTAATGGGTCAGCATAATGAGCTAAGCCATAGTTTCTCGAAACCGCTTCCGCACCATTAGTCACGTGCCATTCAAATTCATCACGGAAGTGACGTATCGCGCTGGCCACAGGCCATGCCGCCGCGTCACCTAACGGACAAATGGTATTACCTTCTATCTTTTTCGATACATCAACCAACAGGTCCATGTCGCTCAATTTACCGTGGCCGTATTCCAAACGGTGCAATACTTTCTCCATCCAGCCGGTACCTTCACGGCAAGGCGAACATTGTCCGCAGCTTTCGTGGTGGTAAAAACGGGTAAAGTTCCAGGTATTGCGCACAATGCACTGGTCCTCATCAAAAGCGATAAAACCACCCGAACCCATCATGGTACCGGTAGCGAAACCACCATCGGATAATGATTCGTAAGTCATTAAACGGGGTTGATTGTTTATCGTTTTCAATATCAGGTTAGCAGGCAAAATTGGTACGGATGAACCACCCGCAACAACTGCTTTCAGTTTTTTACCGTTAGGGATACCACCGCAGTATTCATCGGAGTAGATAAAATCTTCAACCGATACGCCTAATTCAATTTCGTAAATGCCGGGTTTATTGATGTTACCCGATGCCGATATCAGTTTGGTACCTGTACTGCGGCCAATACCTATCTTCGAGTACTCCTCGCCACCGTCACGGATGATAGGAACAACTGCGGCTATCGATTCCACATTGTTCACCACTGTAGGGCAACCCCATAAACCCGCGATTGCGGGGAATGGTGGTTTAATACGCGGGTTACCACGCTTACCTTCCAGCGACTCGATCAGCGCGGTTTCTTCGCCGCAAATGTAGGCGCCGCCGCCGGGTTGTACGTACAGCTCAAGGTCGTAACCCGAGCCTAATATGTTTTTACCTAAAAATCCTTTTGCTTTTGCTTCGGCGATGGCTTTTTCAAGGATGCGTATCTGCGGCATCATTTCGCCACGAACGTAGATGTATGATACGTTGGCACCCAAAGCGTAACTGCCGATGATCATCCCCTCAATTAATAAGTGAGGGATATAAGTAATCAAATAACGGTCCTTAAATTTTCCCGGCTCCGATTCATCGGCATTTCAAACCAGGTAACGGTGTTGGCCTTCTGGCTTAGCCAAAAAGCTCCATTTCATCCCGGTAGGGAACCCCGCGCCGCCACGGCCACGCAAGCCCGATTTTTTTACCTCTTCAACAATGTCATCGGTCGACATTTTTAAGGCTTTGGCAACAGCATCATATCCGCCTTTAGAGCGGTAAACATCAAAAGTTTCGATGCCCGGTACGTTAATATGTTCTAATAATAATTTGCGTCCCATGCGATCAGTTTTTTGCTTGAGCTGTTAAGTCCGCCACCAGTTTGTCAACCTTTTCGGGTGTTAAATTCTCGTAAAAAGTATATTCGGGGCCAATTTGCAATACCGGGGCAAAGCCACAGGCAGCAAGGCATTCTACTCCGCGCCAGCTAAACAAGCCATCGGCAGTTACTTCGCCTTCTTTAACACCCAGCTTTTGCTCAATGTAATCCATTATTTTTTCGGCACCGTTCAGGCAGCAAGGGCCGGTACGGCAAACCTCCAAAAGGTATTTACCTTGCGGGCGCATCAGGTACATGGTGTAAAAGGTCGCTACCTCGTACACTTCAACATGCTGTATGCCCAGGTAATCGGCAACTTTGTCCATTGCGGGTGCGCTCACCCAACCAAACTCGGCTTGTACTAAGTGCAATATCGGCAATAAGCCCGCTTTTTGTTTTCCTTCCGGATAACGGCTTACCACATCGTCAAATTTGGCAATAAGGGCGGCCGAAAACTCTACCGGGCTTTGTATGGTGTCTTCAACTCTAAGCATCTAATTCTCCGGCTATAACGTTTAAACTACTCATGTTAATGATCGCATCAGAAAGTACCATGCCGCGGCTCATTGGCGCGTACATCTGGTAATTGATAAAGCTTGGCCTGCGGAAGTGCAAACGGTACGGCGATCTGCCGCCATCGTTCACCAAATAAAAACCAAGCTCGCCATTAGCGCCCTCTACCGAATGATAAACTTCGGTTTTAGGGGTATCAATTTCGCCCATCACAATTTTAAAGTGATAGATCAAAGCTTCCATGTTATTGTAAACTTCCTCTTTTGGAGGCAGGTAAAACTCGGGTACCGGTGCGTGGAAAATGCTCGGATCTTCTTTCGCTATCTTGTCCATAGCCTGTTCAATCATGCGCAGGCTCTGCCACATTTCTTCGTTGCGCACCAAAAAGCGGTTATAAACATCGCCGTTGGTACCCACGGGTACTTCAAAATCAAAATCCTGGTATGAGCTGTAAGGCTCTTGCGCGCGCACATCGTAATCAACGCCGGTGGCACGTAGTATCGGGCCTGTCCAGCTATAGCTTAAAGCAGCTTCTGCAGTAACGGCAGCCACATCTTTGGTACGGTCAACAAATATCCGGTTACGGTTAAACAGCGATTCAAACTCCTTTAATACCGCCGGGAACTTATCCAGCAATATCCTTATCTTATCAAAAGCGATGGTATTAAAGTTACGCTCAAAGCCACCTATACGGCCAATATTTGTTGTTAAACGTGAGCCGCAAATCTCTTCGTAAATTTCGTAGATGTGCTCACGCCACTGCATCATGTATAAAAAGCCGGTAAATGCGCCGGTATCTACACCCAATACACCGTTACATACAATATGGTCGGCAATACGGGCAAGCTCCATTACAATGATACGCATGTAATCCACGCGCTTCGGCATTTCTATTTTGAGCATCTTTTCCACCGTCATGTGCCAGCCCATGTTGTTGATGGGCGATGAGCAGTAGTTGAGGCGGTCGGTTAAAGGTGTGATTTGATAGAATGGTCTGTGCTCAGCAATTTTTTCGAAAGCACGGTGTATGTAACCGATGGTTGATACGCCGCTAACAATGCGCTCGCCATCCAGCTGCAGCACGTTTTGGAACACACCGTGTGTGGCAGGGTGCGTTGGCCCCAAGTTTAGGGTTGAAAGCTCGCTTTGCGGGTCGTTATCGGTTATCAGTAGGTGGTTATGCATTGCTTATCTTCCAAAAAAGTAATCTTTTTTATCAATACGGTTCGGGTCTTCCAGCGGGTATTCTCTTCGCATCGGGAAGGCCGTCATATCATCAACATTTAAAATACGGCGCAAATCGGGGTGGCCGTCGAATATGATACCGAAGAAATCATACGTTTCGCGCTCCATCCAGTTGGCGCCGTCCCATATCTCACTCGCTGTCGGAATGTGTACATCATCGGCAGCTAAAAACACTTTGACGCGGATACGGACGCCACCAACCAGGTTATGCACATGATAAATTACCCCAAAAGGTTTTTCCAGTTCAGGATAATGTATGGCGGTGATATCGGTAAGGTGGATAAAGTTTTGTTCGTTACGCAAAAAGCTCAATACACCGGTAATGTCTTCACGTGTAGTTTCAATAGTGAGCAAACCATAAGGGTCTCCCAGCTGGCTTATCTTATCGCCAAATTTATCAACTAAGGTTTGAAGCAGCTCTTCGTTAGATACTTTGCCCATTATACTATTGTATTCCGTATTTAGCTAATAATTCCTGGTATTTAGGGTCTTGCCTGCGACGGCCCGACTCGGTTTGTACCAGTTTCTGAATATTTATAAAACCATCAATAATGGCTTCGGGGCGGGGCGGGCATCCGGGAACGTAAACATCCACGGGGATGATCTCGTCAATACCTTGCAGCACCGAATAAGTATCAAATATACCACCGCTTGATGCGCATGCGCCAACAGCCATTACCCAGCGGGGTTCGGCCATTTGCAGGTATACCTGGCGAAGTACGGGTGCCATTTTCTTCGCAATCGTTCCCATAACCATTAACAGGTCGGCCTGGCGTGGCGAAAAACTAAGCCTCTCAGCGCCAAAACGCGAAAGATCATAATGCGAGCCCATGGTTGCCATAAACTCGATACCGCAGCACGATGTTGCAAATGGCAGGGGCCATAAAGAATATGAACGGGCAAGCCCTACCGCCTCATCAAGCCTGGTAGCAAAAAATCCTGATCCTTCAACACCGGGCGGGGCCTCAACAATTTGAATATCACTCATATGTCTTCAAATATAAAAACTCATCCAAAACAGGGGATGAGTGCAAATTTAACAATTAAAATATCAACAGTGTTAAAAAAACACTAAGCTTGGTATTTGGAATCAGTCTAAACTAATCCCAATCCAGTGCGCCTTTTTTCAGGATATAAATAAAACCCAATAGTAATGTTCCCATAAAAATGAACATCTCTATCATTCCCGCCGAACCGAGGTCTTTAAAGTTAACTGCCCATGGATACATAAAAATAACCTCCACATCGAACAGTACGAAGAGGATAGCCACCAAAAAGTACTTGATAGAAATTGGTGTGCGGGCATTACCAATAACTTCGATACCCGATTCGAAGGTGCTTAGTTTATCTGCTGTTACGCGCTTTGGGCCAAGTTTGTGGGTAACAAATATTGTGGTTACAACAAAACCTAAGGCAACTACCATTTGGAATATGATAGGCAGATAATTAACCGGTAAACTTTGTACTTCCATGCGGCAAATATATGCTGAACAGGCGAATTAAAAAAGGGCATCTTTTGTGTTAAAAGATGCCCTTTAAATTATTTGCTTTTAGCAGGCGCGGGGGCCGCTCCTTTATGATCAAAGTAAAACTTGGCGTAACCATTTGTCGGGTCAGCCTCTTTTGCTTTGGTAAAATTCTCCATTGCTTTGGCATCATCCTTATCATGATATTGATAGTAGTTACCTAAATACGCATAAGCGTCGCCTAAAAGAACTTTATTTGCATCAGCCAGTGGTTGAGGCATAGCTAACAATATAGCAATCATTTGCTCATAGTAAGGTTTTGAGTATCCTTTTATAGTTGCTACATCCGGATCTTTATAATCATTGATATACGCACGATACATGGCAAAATTCAAGTTTGGTTTAGTAGATTTTTGCTGAGCATAGCTTAACGCCGAATCGCCTTTGGTAAGTATAGTTGAGTCGGGTTTTATAGCAGGGTTTGTTTTAGCTGCGGTAACCTGGGCCCTAAAAGCGTAGTACGCAGTGTAGCCTAAATAAAAATGCGGAACAACCAACGCTTTACCCGGTACTTTTGCTATAAGCTCGTCATAGGCTTTATATGCATCGCTCCATTTGTGT
>JACXTT010009041.1_pt1 | contig 13668 bp, 11 predicted proteins | sample 9270951 | NCBI WGS metagenome assembly JACXTT01 (sample SAMN15532306, study PRJNA645909) | rock metagenome | isolation source: weathered quartz diorite | place: Puerto Rico | collected 2017-06-21
CCCCTCGGTGGCGAACATCACGGGCCGTCCGATCGACGTCTGCTTTTGGGTCGGTCCCAACGGGGAGCGCGCCCGCGGCAGTCCGTGCGATCAATCGACGAACCACGGCGTCGATACCGCGGTCGCCTTCAATAATCCGCAGTCGGTCTTCAACGGCGCGCACCGCGTCGTGGATATCAACTCCACGATCATCCGCAACGCCAACGGCCCGCGGGTGTGGTACACCGACCCGTTCGGCGATCACGGCAGCACGGCGCCGTTCCCCGGGTCGATCCGCCAGATCATCGCGCAGATCGACAACAGCCTCGATGCCATCAACCCGTCCGGTCCCGGCATCGGCTCGAGCCGGCCGTACGACGGGAGCGGGGTCCACTCGCCGAACTAAGACAAAGTCCAAATGTCCACTGATGAATGTCGAATTTCGAAATTGGACATTCGATATTGGACATTTGTCATTTCGCTTGACCGCTCAGCCTCTCCCCTCTACGTTTCTCCGACCGCCCTGGTGGTGAAACTGGTAGACACGCTGTCTTGAGGGGGCAGTGCCGTAAGGCGTCCCGGTTCGAATCCGGGCCAGGGCATAAAAGTGGGATCAGTAGTCGTAGATGTGATCGACCACCAGCCTCCCTCTCGTCCGCTCGTTGAGCACGTCCAGCAAATCTCTGGCATTTACCGCGAGCACGACGCGCATCCACGTCGGGTCTGTCGGGACGGCGTATGCGGCCACAACGGAAGCCCGCGCGGGTGCGCGCCACTCGCGGGGCGCCGTGCCGGTTACGGTGACGATCGCATTACCGGAAATCTCGGCGACGCGCAGGCGGGACGCATGCTGCGACAGCCCGAGCAGTGCGTCGCGGAACGCGGCGTAGCGCGGCACGCTGAGCAACGCGTAGCGGCGGTCCAGCCAGGCGACGCGCCGCAGCTGCACCGCGCCCGAGTCGGCGGTGAGGGAGTCGCTCCACCCCGCAACCACGATGTAGCGCTGGAGCTCATCGGGTGAATAGGCCGCCCCGGTGCCGAGTCCGATCAGCGTCGCATAGACCGCCTTGAAGCCGTATTCCACGGACAGCCAGAGGCGGCGCTCCCATTTGCGCAGGATCCCGGGTCCGAAGAAGGGAACGTCCGTCCACAGGTGCACCAGCGCATGCGCGAACGAGAACTCGTACCAGCCTTTCTCGTTGATGAGCTGGGCGTACTCGGTGGCGACTTTCGCGGCGTAGCGGTCCTCCGCTGTGCCATCGATCGGGGCGTTGGCTTCGGACAGGCGCCCCACCGTCATTTCATACAGACCCTTGATGCCGTACTCGATCGCCGTCGACAGGCCGATCACGCCCAGCATCACGTGTGTACCGATGCCCGCTGGGGAGCGGTCGCGGCTGGCGCGCCAGGTGGCGAAGTAGCTGCGCCAGAACGTCCCCACCGACGTGATGTAGGGGAAGTCACTCGGCGGTTTGCCGGCCGAGAGCCAGCGCGCGTACGCCTCGCTGGTGTAGACGAGGTCCCACTCCGGGTGCGTGAGGTACTCGGGGCCCTCCTCGCGCTGATAGCCCGCGATCGTGTCGAGGGCGATGCGTGTTTCGCCGGAAAGCACCGCCGGCATGTGCGCGGCCGACACATCGGGGACACCACCACCGGGACCCGGCTCGTAGATGTCCCACAGCGTGTTGGTGAATTTGTTGCTGGGATCGACCTGCCGCTTCAGCGCGAACAATGCGGCCGACCCCGGATACGCGCGCGCAAACTGGTCGCGGGTCGCCACTGGTTGATAGGGCAGGTAATAGCGGCCGCCACTCTCGATCGCAGCCTCGATCAGCTCGCGCGTCCAGCGGCCCACCTCGGCGCGCGCGGCGCCATCCGTCCCCTGCTTGTAGTACAGCACGAACGCGAACACCTCCGTCCGGGCCCATGCGAGGTCCGTCCCGGGATCGGCGTTCGCGTGGCGGATCGAGACGTTGACGGCGTTGACGCGGTGGCGCCGCAGGATCTCCCGCATGCGTGGCATGAAGACCGGAAGACTGTCCGGGGGGACGAAGTACTCCTGCAGCACGTAGGTCGCGCGCGCGCGCGAAGCCGGCTCGAGCTCGCTGACGTCGTAACTGGCCTCGTAATTTCGCCACGTGACCGGGTGGCCCCGGAACATCAGTGGATCGATGATGTGCTGCCGCATCCACTTGCCGATCGTGCCTCTCGTGATCACCCGGTACGCAAGGCGGTGCCCGAGGGAAGCCTGGTCGGCGGGTTGCATCCGCTCGGGGACGGTGACGGGCAGGTCGGTCCGGATGTAGGAGACGGCGTGGGTGGTCTCGTAAGCCGGCGGATAGATGTCCGAGTTATGGAAAATGACGTTGCTGTCGGGCTGGATGCGGCTGCGGAAGTACGCGAGATAATCGGCGAGGGCGAGGGTGGTATCGACGCGCTGCACGCGCACGTCGCTCGCGAGGTCGAGCGTCACGTCGGCGATGACGCCGAGCGCGCCGTAGCCGCCGATCGCTCCGTAGAACAACTCCGGATGCTCCGTAGGGCTCGCCCGCACCACGCGCCCATCGGCAAGCACGAGGGTGATGGCGCGGACCGAGCGGACGACCGGCCCCTGTCCGACATAACGGCCGTGGGCGTTCACCGAAAGGGCGCCGCCGACGGTAAAGGTGTTGTAGGTCTGCATGATCTTGACTGACAACGCGGCGGGATCGATCGCTTGCTGGACTTCGCGCCAGCGCGTGCCGGAATGCACGGTGATGATGCGGGCCGCGGTGTCGAGCGCCACCACGCCGTGGAAGTTCCGCAGATCGATCTGGAGGCCGTCGGGAGTGGCCGTCTGGCCGCCCATACTGTAGCGTCCCCCTCCAATGGAGATCGGGCCGGGGGACGATCGCACGAGCGCTGCGATCTCCTCGACGGAGCGGGGCGTGGCGACGCGGTCCATCGTGATGGGGTAGAGGCCCGTCACTTCGGTCACCAGGTCGCTCGAGTCGGGACGGGCGATCACCGGCACGGCGGGGGCGCGGCAGAAGCCGACGACGCTGACGAGGACGCCGAACAGCAGCAACGCGGCCACGCCCCGGCCGATGACGCGGAGCCAGCGCCGCAGCTTCCCTGGTGGAGAACCGACCTTTTTCCGGGAGCGGAACCATGCCATCGGATCGCGCCTTACGCTGGAGTGCGTTCGGGTTCGGCATTCTCTTCGCGCTGGTCGTCGTGCTCGGCTACATCCCGTCGCTCAACGGCGGCGCCGGTCACGTGGCTATGTCGGCGAACGGCGAGCACCAGATGCTCGGTCTCTACATGATCGGCACCGCGGACGACGTCACCCACGGTCTCAGCGCGGTGCTGCTGCTCGCGGCGGCGCTGACGTCGGCGCGCGCCAGCCGCATCGCGCTGCTCGTCTTCGGCAGCTACTACGCCGTCGATGCCGCGATCTACCTGGTGACGGGCGTGATCCAGCAGCGTCCCGTCGTCTCGAACGTCCTGCTGAACCTGCCGCACGTCGTCATCTCGGGCACCATGCTGACGCTCGCGCTCCGCGGGCGGAAGGCGCTGCTCGCCGCCTAGCGGTCACGAGAAGGCGCGGTTCAGGTCGCCGGAGAGCTGCACCGCCTTGGTGAGGGCTCCGAACGTTCCCTGCGTCGCGATCTCCTTCGCTGCGGGGAGAAACCCCGCCCACGCCGCGCGCGCCAACGCGCCACCGGTGCTGATGCGGCGCACGCCGAGCTCCGCCAGCTTCGGCACCGTCGTCCAGTCGCCCCCCACGAGAACGTTGACGGGTTTCGGCGCCACGGCGCGGACCACGGCCGTGATGTCGGCGACACTGCGGATTCCCGGGGCGAAGAGACAGTCGGCGCCGGCCGCGGCGTAGGCCGTGAGGCGGCGGATGGTCTCCGCCAGGTCGGGGCGTCCCACGACGAACCCTTCGGAGCGTCCCGTGAGCAGCACGCCGGTTCCCGACGCGTCGATCGCCCGGCGCGCGGCGCGGATGCGCTCGACGGCGAGGTCGAACGCGTACAGCGGATTGGCGTCGTCTCCCGTCGAATCTTCGATCGACAATCCGGCGATGCCCGTCCGTGCGGCGGCCGTGACATGCTCGGCGACCTGGGTCGGTTCGTCGGCGAAGCCGTGCTCGAAGTCGGCCGACACGGGGATCGCGACGGCCTCGGCGACCGCCACCAGGTGGGCCAGGACCTGGTTCAGCGACGCGCCGTTATCGGGCCGCCCGATCGACCAGGCGAAGCCGGAGCTGGTGGTCGCGAGGGCGGGGAAGCCGAGCTGTGCGAGCAGCCGGGCGCTGCCCCGGTCCCAGGGGTTCGGAATGACGAAGCAGCCGGATTGGTGCAGCTCGTGAAAGACGCGCACGCGGTCAGAGGGAGCCATACGGTGCATTATATCATGCCCTGACCAGATTTTGACGTCCACATCTTGACAATCAAGATGAGAGGGCCCTAGACTGATTCTCCATGGACGAGAACAACACCGACGTCATCCAGGGCACCCTGGACATGCTGATCCTCAAGACCCTCAGCCTGCAGCCATTGCACGGCTTCGGCATCGCGCGCCGCATCGAGCAGGTCTCGCGAGGGGTCTTCAAGGTCAATCCCGGGTCGCTGCTCACCGCGCTGCAGCGGCTCGAGCGTGCCGGCTGGCTCGATGCCGAATGGCGCCAGACCGAGAACTCGCGGCGCGCCAAGTTCTATGCGCTCACGCGCACTGGTCGTAAGCAGCTCGAGGTCGAAGCCGCGGACTGGACGCGGCGCGTCACCGCGGTCGCGCGCCTGCTGAAGGCGGAGGGGTGAGATGCTCTGGCGCGAGCTGACGCGGGGGCTGCGCGGTCTGTTGCAGCGGCGGGCGGCCGACCAGGACGCCGCCGACGAAGTCGCTGATTACTTCGAACAGGCCGCCGCTGCCCACCGCGCCGGGGGGCTGTCCGCGGCCGAAGCGGAGCGCGCGGCACGCCTCGAGCTCGGGAACGTCACCGGCGTCCGCGAGCAGATGCGCGAGGTCGGGTGGGAGAGCATGATCGACGCCAGCGTCGCCGATCTGCGCTTCGCCCTCCGGCGCCTGCGGGCCGCTCCCGGGTTCACCACCGTCACCGTACTGATCCTCGCCCTCGCGATCGGCGCGACGACGGCAATCTTCAGCGCTGTCAACCCGATTCTCTTCGAGCCGCTGCCATACCCCCACGCCGGACGCATTCTCGTCGTCGACGACAACGGGGCGGGCGGTGTGCCCGTTGACGTGACGTTCGGCACGTATCGCGAGCTGGCGCAACGCAGCCACTCGTTCGACGCGTTGGCGGTGCTGAAGCCCTGGCAGCCGACGATGACGGGAACAGCGGAGCCGGAGCGCCTGAGCGGCCAGCAGGTGAGCGCGGACTATTTTCGGGCCCTCGGTGTCCCGCCGGCCGTCGGACGCGATTTCGATGCGGCCGAAGACCGGCCCGGCGGCGCGAAAACGGTGATCGTGAGCGACGCGCTGTTCCGCCGCCGTCTGGGAGCGGACTCAGGCGTCATCGGGCACAGTATCACCCTCGATGGCACGCTGTTCATCGTGAGCGGCGTGCTGCCGCGCGGATTCGAGAACGTGCTCGCACCGTCGGCCGAGGTGTGGACGCTGCTGCAATACGACCCGTCGCTCCCGTCCTTCGATAGCCGCGAATGGGGCCACCATCTGCGCCTGATCGCGCGGTTGCGGGCGAGCGTGAGCGTGAGCGTGGACGCGGCGCGCCGCGAGATCGCTACGATCGCCCGCACTCCCGGGGCGGGGTTCGCCCGGCCGCCGTGGGCATCACTCAAGGACGGCCTGCAGCTCCGTCGACTCCAGGACCGCGTGACGCAGAGCGTCCGCGCGGCGCTCCTGAGCGTCCTGGGCGCGGTGCTGCTCCTGCTGTGCATCGCCTGCGGCAACGTGACGAACCTGCTGCTGGCGCGCGGCGCTGAGCGCGAGGGCGAGTTCGCGATCCGGGCGGCACTCGGGGCGGCGCGCCCGCGCCTCGTGCGGCAGTTGCTCACCGAGAGTCTGCTGCTCGCCCTCGTGGGTGGGATCGGCGGCATCGCGGTCGCGGCATTCGGCGTGCGCGCCCTCGTGGCGCTCGCTCCGGCGGACCTGCCGCGTCTCGCCGCGATCCGCCTCGATGCGTCCGTGTACCTGTTCGCGCTTGCGGTGACGACACTGATCGGCCTGGCCGTCGGACTTGCACCGGCGCTGCACGCATCCCGCGGCGATCTCCAGGCCGGGTTACAGCACGCGTCGCGCCGTTCCGCGGGTCACCACCGGACGCGCCGCACCCTCGTCGTACTCGAGGTCTCGCTGGCCCTGGTGCTGCTCGTGGGTGCCGGCTTGCTGGTGCACTCGCTGTCCCGGGTACTGGCGCTGCCCGCGGGCTTCGATCCGTCGCAGCTCTTGACGATGCAAGTGCAGGTGGCCGGTCGCCGCTTCGATGTCGACAGTGCCACGCACCGCTACTACGCGCAGGCCCTGGATGCCGTGCGCCAGGTGCCCGGGGTGATCGACGCGGCGTTCACGAGCCAGCTGCCGTTGTCCGGCGAGCAGCCCGATGAGTACGGTGTGGCGCTCGAAACCGATGGCGGCGACGCGCACAACGGTGGTCCGGCGATTCGGTACGCGGTGACCGGAGACTACCTCGCTGCGCTGCGCATTCCGCTGTTGCGCGGCCGCACCCTCGACCGCCGCGACGTCGCCGGCGCGCCGCGTGCCGCCGTGATCAGCGAGTCATACGCTCGGCGTGCGTTTGCCGGCGCCGATCCGCTCGGCCGGCGCCTGCACTTCGGCCCCGACACGAGCTGGCTGACGGTCGTCGGCGTCGTGGGAGATGTGAAGCAGTCCTCGCTGTTCGCGACCACGGAGGACGCGCTCTACATCTCCCCGCCCCAGTGGGTGTGGGCCGATCACGAGCGCTGGCTCGTGGTGCGGGGGCAGGGGAGCGTAACCGCGCTCGTGCCGGCCCTGAAGCGGGCCATCTGGTCGATTGACAAGGATCAACCGATCGTGCGGGTGGGAACAATGAACGCCTGGGTTGCGGCGTCGACCGCGGTGCGGCGCTTCACCATGATCGTCTTCGAAACGTTCGCCCTCGTCGCCCTGGTACTCGCGGCGACGGGGATCTACGGCATTCTCGCGGGGGGCGTGACGGAGCGGCGCCGCGAGATCGGCGTGCGCGCGGCGCTCGGGGCCTCGCGCGCGGAAATCCTGTCGCTCGTGGTGCGCCAGGGAATGGGTCTCACCGGGTTCGGGATGCTGATCGGCCTCGCCGGCGCCGCTCTTGCGAGCCGAGCCCTCGTGACACTGCTGTTCGGGGTGTCGCCGCTCGATCCGGTCACGTACATGGGCATGACGGCGCTGCTCGGAGGGGTGGCGTTGGTGGCGTGCGGGGTACCCGCGTGGAGAGCGGCGCAGATAGACCCGGCACAAACCCTGAGGACAGAATAGACGCCGAGGTAGACGCACAGCCGCCGAGCTGCCGAGTGGACGTCGAGGGATCGGATGTTAGGAACGACTCAAGGCCGCGGCTCGCTCTCGCAGCAGCTTGCGTTCACGTGCGTTGCGGGTAAGCGCAGCAGCCTTCTCTAACTCCGCCAGCGCTTCTTCCTTGCGCCCCAGCTTCGCCAGAAAATCGGCGCGCACCGCCGGCAACAGGTAGTACTGGCGCATCGCCGGATCTTCCCGCAGCGGGTCCACGATCTCGAGTCCCGCCGCCGGGCCGAACGCCATCGCGTAGGCCACGCCGCGGTTCAGCTCGACCACGGGTGACGGCGTCAGCTGGGCGAGGGCGTCGTACAACGCCGTGATGCGAGTCCAGTCGGTCTCCTCGGGGGTCCGCGCCCGCGCGTGGCAGGCGGCGATGGCGGCCTGCACGGTGTAGGGACCGTAGGCTCCCCCCAGCGCTGCGGCGCGCTCCAGCGCCGTCAATCCGCGGCGGATCAACAGCTGATCCCAGCGCGAGCGATCCTGGTCGAGCAGCAGGATCGGCTCTCCGGTGGGTCCGAGTCGCGCGCGCAGGCGCGAGCTCTGGATCTCGAGCAGCGCGGCGAGGCCGTGGACCTCGGGCTCCCGCGGGGCGAGCTCCGCGAGCACGCGGGCGAGCCGCACGGCGTCTTCGCACAGCGCCGGGCGCGCCCAGTGGTCGCCCGCCGTGGCCGAATAGCCTTCGTTGAAAACGAGGTAGATCACCTCGAGCACCGAGGCGAGGCGCGAAGCGCGATCCCGCCCGCGCGGAACCTCGAACGGAACGTGGGCTTCGCGCAGCGTCCGCTTGGCCCGGACGACGCGCTGCGCGATGGTCGATTCGGGAACGAGAAAGGCGCGCGCGATCTCGTCGGTGGTGAGCCCGCCGAGCAGCCGCAGCGTGAGCGCGACCCGGGCCTCGGGGGAGAGCACCGGGTGGCAGGTGGTGAAGATGAGGCGCAGGATGTCGTCGCCGAAGTCGTCGTCCAGACGGTCGAGGTCGGGCGCCGTGCCCTCCTGCTCGGCTGCGAGCTCGTGTCCCAGCGCGTCGTGCTTCGTTTCGAGCCGCTTGCGGCGGCGCAGATGGTCGATGGCGCGATGCTTGGCGGTGGCCATGAGCCAGGCGCCCGGGTTGTCCGGCACGCCCGACTCGGGCCACCGCTCGAGCGCCGCGACCAGGGCATCTTGCGCCAGATCTTCGGCGAGTCCCACGTCCTTCACGATGCGCGCCAGGCCGCCGATGAGCCGGGCGGACTCGATTCGCCACACGGCCTCGATGGCGCGATGCGGATCGGCGGTCACGCCTTGACGGTCGCTGGAGCCTCGTACAGCTGCCGGAGCTCGCACTCGCCTTCGCCGCCCACGAAGCCGAGGAAACGGCGCGCCAGCTCGACGGCCTCTTCCTTCGACGCCGCATTGAGGATGGCAAACCCGCCGACGACTTCCTTCGCTTCTGTGAACGGGCCGTCGGTCACCGTGACCTTCCCGTTTGAGAGCCGCACGCGGGCGCCGAGCGCGCTGGGCAGGCACCCCTCCGTCGCGATCAGGTCGCCTTTCTTCATAGACTCTTCGATGTAGCGGCCCATCCGGTCCATCTCTTCTTGAGAGGGCGGGGCGTTGCGCTCGGGGCTCTTGAAGATCGAGAGGTATCGCATCGGCTCACCGTCCTTTCTTGTGCGCGCTGACCTGCGCGCGCTGGCGTTCTTCTTTTGCGCGCAGCTCCGGCGTGAACCCCGGACCCAGGTCGTCGAGCTCGAACACCTGGCGAATCTCGACTTCCACGCCGCCGCCGAACGGGGCGCGTTTCATCCACGCGATCGCCTCATCCTTGTTCTTCGCCTGGATGAGCCAGAACCCCGCGATCAGCTCCTTCGATTCCGCGAACGGACCGTCGGTGACGGTCGTCTTCCCGTCCGAGTACTTGATGCGCGCGCCTTCCGAAGTGGCGTGCAGCCCTTCGGCGGCGAGCATCACGCCGGCCTTGACCATCTCCTCGTTGAATTTCCCCATCGCGGTGAGAATCTTCTCGTCGGGAAGGATCCCCGCTTCGGATTCCTTGCTGGCAGGGACCAGGACCATGAACCGCATCAGTCGCTCCTTGCGTGAGTGGAGATCATTGCCTCTCTATCCCCTGCGACGAATGAATGCCCGGCCAATCGACACGCTCTTAAGTGCTTGTCTGTGTGTACGATGGGATGGAGCCGTCGAGACGCTCGGGGAGACGCTGAGCCGCCAGGCCGCCGAGTGGCCGCCCAGGTTCGAGGTGTCAGGACTAATCCTAACACCCGTTCACTCGGCGTCCACCCGGCGGCTCGGCGGGCCGGCGTCTACCCCGCCGGCTCGACGTCTGTCATCTTGCTTCTGAGAAAGGAGCTCGCATGAGCGGCGTTCGTGTTCTTGTCGGCACCCGGAAGGGCGCTTTTATCCTGACGTCCGACGGCAAGCGTGAAAAATGGCAGGTCTCCGGTCCGCTGTTCGCCGGGTGGGAGATGTACCACCTCAAGGGATCCCCCGCCGACGCGAACCGGCTGTATGCCTCGCAGTCGTCGGGATGGTTCGGGCAGGTGATCCAGCGCTCCGATGACGGCGGCAAGACCTGGCAGGCGCCGGGCGGCGGCGTGACCACGGGCCCGGGCGGCATGCCGACGGGCGAGAGCAACAAGTTCGTCTACGACGTGTCCGCGGACAAAGGGAAACCGCTCACGACGCACCAGTGGTACGACGGCACGCAGCACCCCTGGGAGTTCAAGCGGGTCTGGCATCTCGAGCCGTCGCTTACCGATCCGGACACAGTGTACGCCGGCATCGAGGACGCAGCGCTGTTTCGCTCCTCGGACGGCGGCGGGTCGTGGCAGGAGCTCCCGGGTCTGCGCGGTCACAGCACGGGCCCGCATTGGCATCCCGGCGCCGGGGGCATGTGCCTCCACACCATTCTCATCGATCCATCCAACTCGAAGCGCATTTTCGTCGCGATCTCGGCGGCGGGCGCCTTCCGCTCCGACGACGGCGGCCAGACCTGGAAACCGATCAATCGCGGGCTCAAAACCCAGGGGATCCCCGACCCGGAGGCCGAAGTCGGGCATTGCGTGCATCGCATCGCCTTGCACCGCTCGCGTCCCAATGTGCTGTTCATGCAGAAGCACTGGGACGTGATGCGCTCCGACGATGCCGGCGACACCTGGCGCGAGGTGAGCGGCAATCTGCCCACCGACTTCGGCTTCCCGATCGACGTGCACGCGCACGAGCCGGAGACGGTCTATGTCGTCCCGATCACGAGCGATTCCTATCACTATCCTCCCGACGGCAAGCTGCGCGTCTACCGCAGCCGTGCGGGAGGCAACGAATGGGAGGCGCTCACCAAGGGGCTGCCGCAGAAGGACTGCTACGTCAACGTGCTGCGCGACGCGATGGCGGTGGACACCCTGGACGATTGCGGCATCTACTTCGGCACGACGGGCGGCCAGGTGTATGTCTCGGCCGACGCCGGCGACAGCTGGTCGGCGATTGTGCACGACCTTCCCCCGGTGCTCTCCGTCGAGGTCCAGACGCTGTGATGATCCGCGTCGAGCTGCCCACGCACCTGAAGACGCTCGCCGGCGTCGCCGACGAAGTCGCACTGCAGCTGCCGGCGAACGGGCCGGTCACGACGCGCGCTGTGCTCGACGCCCTCGAAGCGCGCTACCCGGTGCTGCGCGGCACGATGCGCGATCACGAGACGTACCGCCGTCGGCCGTTCGTGCGCTTCTACGCCTGCGCCCGGGACTTGTCGCACGACTCGCCGGATGCACCCCTGCCGGAGGCCGTGCAATCAGGCGCCGAGCCGTTCCTCGTCGTGGGGGCGATGGCGGGGGGCTGAAGATTCCCCGATAGGAAAAACACCGACACCGTGGGGCCGAAAATCATTGCGTTTTTCGGGCCTCTGTTACTACCGTGTGTCCCCATGCACACCGATACGGCGCCAGACATCAGCCGCCACAAGTGTCTCATCTACGACGGCCATCCGTCGGAACAACTCCCTGTCGTACTGCCGCTGCTCCAGGACGGATTGGAGAGAAACTGGCGCTGCCTCTACCTCGGCAACCCCGAGATGGTGCAGATGGTCGATACCGCGCTCGTCTCGAGGGGGCTCGACACAAAGCGAGAGGTCGAGAAGGGGGCGTTGCTGCTGTCGTCGGACCGGAGTCACCTCGCCGGCGGGCGATTCAACCCACAGGCGATGATCGATGGGCTCGTCACGCTCATCGACCGAGCCGTGGACGACGGCTTCGAGGGGCTGTGCGCCACCGGCGACATGCGCTGGGAGCTCGGCGACGACCGCAACTTCGATCACCTGCTCGAGTACGAGGCGAAGCTCGAGCAGGTGTTCCGGGACCGTCCCCTGCGGGGCATCTGCCAGTATCACCGCGACGTGCTCCCGGCGCAGGCGATCCAGGACGCCCTCGCCACCCACCAGAGCGCGTACATCGGCGCGGTGCTCAACACCAATAATCTGTTCTACCTCCCTCCCGAGCTGCTGCTCGATACGGGGGACTCGGCCCGGCAGCTGAAGCAGGGCGAGTGGATGTGCCAGCAGATCGTTCGCGTTTTGGACGCCGAACAGCGGCGCGACCGGGCGCTGCACGATCTTGCGGATCTGAACCGTGACCTCGAGCGCCGCGTGGTTGAGCGCACCACCGAGCTCGAGGTGGCGATGCGCCAGCTCGAGTCGTTTTCCTACTCGGTGTCGCACGATCTGCGCGCGCCGCTGCGCGCGATCGGCAGCTTCGCGGACATTCTCGCTGAAGAGTTTGGGACCGCGCTGGGCGGCGAAGGCATGACCCACCTCGAGCGCGTGCGGGGTGGCGTGCGGCGTATGGGGGAGCTGATCGAGGGCATGTTGGCGCTCTCGCGCGTCGTGAAATCAGAGTTGACGCGCGGCCCCGTGGACCTGACGGAGCTGGCCGAGGACGCCGCCCGCGAGGCGCGTGAATCGGACACCAGACGGTCGGCCGAGTTCGTGATTCACCGCGGGCTCGTGGCGCTGGGCGACCGGGCGCTGTTGCGGGCGGTGATGGTCAACCTGGTCGGCAACGCCTGGAAATTCACCGCGCGACAGGAACGGACCCGCATCGAGGTGGGCCAGCGCGGGATGGAGGGGGCATATCCGGTCTTCTTCGTGAAGGACAACGGCGCCGGGTTCGACATGCAGTACGCCGAGAAGTTGTTCGCGGTGTTCCAGCGGCTGCACAGCGAGGAGGAGTATCCGGGAACCGGGGTGGGGCTGGCGACGGTGCAGCGCATCATCGAGCGCCACGGCGGTCGCATCTGGGCGGTGGGGAAGCCGGACGCGGGGGCGACGTTCTTCTTTACGCTCCCTCGACCCTGATCGCCCGCCACTTCCCCTGGCGGAAGCGCAGTACACTGAGCGTGCAGCGGGTGATGTGACCGCACAAGATCGCGATCCAGATGTCGACGGGATGGAGGCCGCGGGTCGCTTGCCAGTAGGAGCACAGCCCCAGCGGCACGATGATCTGTGACGCGATCGAGATGAACAGGGGTGAGCGCGTGTCGCCGGTTCCCTGCAGCCCGCCGGTGTAGGTCAGCGCAACGGTCACGAACAGTCCCGACACACTGAGAAACCGCAGCAGCTGAGTACCCACGGCGACGACCGCTGGGTCGGTCATCCCGAACAATCCGAGCAGGGCGTGCGGAATCGTGAGGAACAGCAGGCCGATCGCCGCCGCCACGCCGATCCCGATGCCGGCGGCCTTGTGCACGCCCTGGATCGAGCGCTCCGGCCGCCCGGCCCCGAGATTCTGCCCGGCCACCGTCGCCGCCGCTCCCATCAGGCCGACCGACGTCCACGTGATGAACGAGAACAACTCGGTATAGCTCACCGCGAACGCGGCCTGCGCCTGCGCGCTCTGCGGCAGGGAGCCGATGAAGCGCAGCAACAGGACGCCGGCGATGTTCATCGCAATTCCCTGAAACCCGGTCGGGAGCCCGAAGCGAAACAGCTGCCGGATCATAGCCCAGTCGGGCCGCCAGTCCATCGCGCGGTGCCATTGCACCGGAAGCGATCCCGAGAAGAGCAAGTAGAAAGCGACGCCACTGACGATGAGTCCCGCGACGGTCGTGCCGACGGCAGCGCCGGCCGTCCCCAGACGCGGCAACGGTCCCACGCCCATGATGAACCCGATGTTGCACAGCACGTTCAACACGGTGAGCAGGATCCCC
>JACXTT010009042.1_pt1 | contig 13666 bp, 10 predicted proteins | sample 9270951 | NCBI WGS metagenome assembly JACXTT01 (sample SAMN15532306, study PRJNA645909) | rock metagenome | isolation source: weathered quartz diorite | place: Puerto Rico | collected 2017-06-21
GGGCCGCGGTGGCCGCCGCGAGGAGGCGGAGCGAGAGCGAGCCGGCGGGCACGTCCGCGCGCACGCGCGCGACGAGCGCGTCCAGGCGGCACTCGAGCGAGGCGTACGTCGCCCCCGGGGGGCACTCCGGGAGCGTGGTCGTGGTCGTCCCCGTGACCGTCGTCGTGGTGACCGCCGGTGTCGAGCCGAACTCGTAGGCCCCCAGGTCCGGCGCCGCCCCTGCGATGCGCAGGTGCTCGTCCGCGTCGACCTCGGGCAGCCCGCCGGTGGGATTCGCCTGCCCGGCGTCGATCACCGGCGAGCCCGCCTGGAGACGATAGTTCCCGCCGCCCACGTAGAGCGGGTCGACGTGGAGCGTCATCGGCCCCGCCGCGTAGCCGCCGAAGTCGTCGGCGGCCACGTTGGCGAAGAAATCGTTGAAGCCGTTGTTGAGCGCCAGCTGCGGGTTCGCCTGGCTCAGGATCGCGATCCCCGCCTTGGTGGCGTTGGTCACCACGTTGTTGAAGACGTTCGCGGTGAGCTGCGCGGTGTCCTTCGGCAGGCGTACTTGGATGCCGTTCGAGGAGACGCGGATGTCGTCCACGGTGTTGTTCACGACGTCGACCGCGGCCGTCACGCTGCCGGCGGACGACACGTCGATACCCGCCGCCGTGCGGCAGTTGCAGCCGCTGACGCCGTGCACCAGGTTGCTGTAGACGCGCACCACGACCGTTCCCGCGCCGGCCAGATCGACCGCGACGCCGTCGTGGCTCGCGAAGGGGTTGAAGGTGCTCACCCGGTTGGCGAGCGCGGTGAGCGTCGCCTCGCCGCCGGTCAGGTTCGCCGACAGCCGGATCACGTCGCCCGGCGAGGCGAGGTCGTTGTTCCGCACCACCACCGTCGCCGGCACGCTGACGTCGACGCCGATCCCCTGCCCGGTGTCGCCGCCGACGCTGTGGCTCAGGTCGAGGCCGCTCACCTCGACGAGGTGCCCGCTGTCGTTGACGAGCACGACGTGCACCTCGGCGTTGTTCAGGATCAGGTTCGAGACGCGCACCTGGACGATGCCGCCCCCCGGCCCCGCGTCCTGGATGGTGAGCGTGCGGTGCGCGAGCCCGCCCCCGATCACCGGCGAGGTGCCCGGAGCGCTCGTCAGGTCGAGCGTCTTGCGGAGGGTGACGTCCTGGTCGATCGAGGCGCTGACCTCGACCGTGCCCCCGGGCGCCGTTCCGTCGACGCACGCCTGCAGGGTCGTGTTGCAAGGCGGCGCCCCCGGATAGATCGCGGCCCGCGCGGTCACCGCCGCCAGGCCGAGCAATGAGAGGAGGGCACGCATCGGAGCGGGGGCCGAGGATACCACGGAGCAGGTCCCGGTTGGGTCCTCCGCCTCCCGATCGGTATAAGCGCCAATGCTCGAAGGCGGCCGGTGGTCGGCGGCGCCGATCTTCGTGGGCTCAGCCCTCGCGCTCTACGTCCTCTGCGCACGGCTCCCGGTGCTCCCCGACGCCGACTCTTACTATCACCTCGCCGTCGCCCGGACGTACGCCCAGCACGGACCCTCCTACCGGCCGGGATGGGCGCGCTTCAGCGTCCTCCGCGACGGCGGCGACAAGGAGATCCTCTTCCATCTCCTCCTCGTGCCCTTCGTGGCGCTGATGGATCCCAGCCGGGGAGGCGTCCTCGCGCTGGCGCTCCTCGGCGCGGCGATCGCGACCGTGCTGGCGCGCGACGCGCGGGCGGCGATCGGGCCCTGGGGGCTCGCCGTCCCGCTGCTCGTCTTCGGCGGCGCCGCCGACTTTCTCCTGCGCGCGATCCGCTTGCGGCCGGAGCTGCTCTCGCTGCTCCTCCTCCTGCTGGCCGTCCGTCTCGCCGGCGAGCGGCGCCCGCTGCTCCTCGGCGTGGTCGCCTGCCTGTACGCGCTCGGCTATACGGCCTTCCAGGCGCTCCTCGGCCTCTGCGTTCTCTTCTTCCTCCGGGCCTGGCAGGTCGAGCGCCGCCCCGACTGGCGTCTCGTCCTCTTTCCGGCGGCCGGCGTCGCGCTCGGGCTCCTCGTCCATCCGCAGTTCCCGGCCAACGTGCGCGTCTGGCTGGTGCAGAACGTCGGCTTCTTCGTGCCCAACGAGACCGTCGACCTAGGGCCGGAGATCTTGCCCCGCACGACGCGGGACACGCTCCTCATGAACCTCGGGTGGTGGGCGGGTCTGCTCGTCCTCTGGCGCAGCCGGAGCCGCGTCGCCGTTCCCGTCCCGGACCGGCGCCTCCGCGACTTCACCCTCATCGCCGCGGCGGCCTTCGCGCTCCTGTACGTGCTCATGTATCGCTTCGTCATCTACGCCGTGCCGCTCGCCACCCTGGCGCTCCTCCGCTCCATGCAGGCGGCGGGCGAGGTGCCCGGGCGATCGACGCGGCTCTCCGCTGGCGCGCGGGTCCCCTTCGCGCTCGCCTTCTCGCTCTGCCTGCTCTCGGCCGTGCCGCTCACCCGCTTCGGTCTCGGCCGGATGCAGGCGGCGATGGGGCGAGTCTGGCGCCCGGACATGCGCGCGGACTGGGAGGCCTTCGCGCGCGCCATGCCGGACGGCGCCACCGTCGCGGCGCCGTGGGCGGCCACGGAAGCGTTCGTCTTCTGGGCGCCGCGGGCCGCCTACCTGAACGTGCTCGACCCGCTCTTCATGGCGTCCCGGGACGCGGCGACGTATCGCCTCTCCCTGGACCTTTTCGAGGGCCGCGAGCCGGACATCCCGCTCCTCGCCGGGACGCGTCTCGACAGCGAGTTCTACGCCGACGACGGGCAGTATCCCTTCGCCAAGGCGCGGCTGGCGCTCGACCCGCGGGTCGAGCACCTGCACGACGGCGTCACCTATCTCTACCGCTTCGTCGCCGGGAGGAACGACGGTTTCCTCCTCGACTGGAAGGTCTTGCCCTTCGACGCCCCGATGCCACCGCCGCCCGAACTGGTCGACGATACCGCCCTGCCGACCTACCCGCGCGCCGCGAGCGAGCGAGAGCGCGCCCTCGAAGGCTACGTCGACGGCCGCCGTCTCGGCGACGTGACGGGCTGCATCGACCTGGCGCGGAGCGAGCGCGTGGACCGCGCCACCCGCCTGGTGCTCGAGCTGTCGCCCTACGGCACCGCCGAGCTCTACGTCGACGGGCGGCCCGCCGCCGCCATCCCCTCGCCGCGGGCCGCGGTGCTCGGCCGCGGCGTGATCCTTTCGCTGCCCCTGGAACCGGGGCTGCATCGCCTTGCCGTCCGTACCTGTCCGTCCGAGGGACAGCTCGGCTTCTACGCGCTCGTTCGCGGGCGCGAGAGCCTCGCGCCGTGACGCCGGCTATCGCATGCGCCGTGAGCGACGGGCCGCCGCGCGCTCGCGCGGCCGCGCCGTCCCGATCGAGGCGTGATCGACGAGGTAGCGCCACGCGCCGTCCTTCTTGACCAGCACCTCGGTCGAGCGGACGGGGACGGTGACCTTGCCCCCGTTCGGACCCGTCATCGTGTCCTGCCAGTGGGCGACGGTCGCGATGTATCCGTCACCCAGGGGCACCGCCTCGAGCGACGCGAGCGTGAACTGCGGGCCGTGCGGTCCCTTGCACAGATCCACCACCATCTTCTCGATGTTCGCCTTGCCCTGCGCCTCGGCGCCCTGCCCCGGCCACACCGCGACCGCGTCCTCGGTGTAGAGCGCCATCACGCTCTTCACGTCGCCGGCCCCGCAGGCGCGCGCGAAGGCCTCCTCGACCCCCCGCGCATCGGCCTCCGGGTCGGCCAGCGCCGGTACGGAGACCAGGATCATCAGCCCGATCACCATCCATCGCTTCATGCTCGCACCTCCTTCTTTCGGGGGAGACGAGGATTGCTCTCCCCGCGGCGGATGGTCAAGCGGCGGCTCTCGCTGTTTTTTGTCTTGACCATCCAGAGCGCGCGCGCCTAGGAGTCGAAGGTGCTCACTCCGTCGCGGAGGTTCATATGACGCCACGCTCGTTGCTCGCCCTGGTGATGGTCCTGGGAACGCTGGCCCCGGCCGTGCCCCCCGCTTCCGCGGATCCGGCGAAGTGCCAGAAGACGCTGCTCACCGCGCTCCGCAAGTACAAGAAGACGTACCTGAAGGCGAACGAGAAGTGCCTCGACGCGGAGAACGTGGGCAAGATCATGGGCCCGTGTCCCGACGTGCCGACGCAGGTGAAGATCGGCGACACGGCGGCGAAGATCAACCCGAAGATCGACTCGGCCTGCTCGCCCACCGACCTGTCGATGCTCGGCTACTCCGGAAGCTGCGCGCTGGCTACGGCGGAGACCACCGCGGAGACCAGCTGCGCGGCGATGCCGGCCGGCACGGGCGCCGAGCTCGCCGCGTGCCTCGAGTGCTGGAAGGCGGCCGAGCTGGCGGAGTTCGTCGCCATCGTCTACGCCTCGCACGCGGTGGACACGTGCGGCTCGCTCGACGCCTCGTCGGCGTCGTGCTCCGAGATCGACTGCTCGACCCCGCTGCCGCAGCAGCACGACCTCGGGACCTCGGGGGAGAACGATTGCCAGAAGGCGATGGGCAAGGCCGCCTTCAAGTATCTCCTCGCGCGCGAGAAGATCCTCGAGGGCTGCGGACTCACCGGCCAGACGCGCGCCCAGTGCCTCGACATCATGATGAACGGCAAGGTCGCGCTCGCCCTGGACAACGCCGAGACCAAGAAGGCGACCGCGATCAAGAACAAGTGCGGCAACAACCGCACGCCGGTCGCCAGCCCGCCTTTCTGCTGCAAGGTGGGGATGGGTAACTCGTGTGTCATGGCGGCCGACCGGAACGACTGCACGATGAACCTCGGGGGCATGGTGCAGGAGGGCAAGACCTGCAACGGCGGGAACTGCACGGGCGGCGGCGGTGGCGGCACGATCACGTTCTGGGAGAACTGCCCGGAGGGCTCGAGCTGTCCCGGAACCGCGCTCGCGAACATGGACGACGTGATCACCTGCATCGACACGAGCGCCGACGCAGTCGTGGACGACCTCCTCTGCCTGCAGTTCCCGAGTGGCTGGCCGTGCCCCAGCGAGGGGACCACGACGAGCACGACCACGACGACGACGAGCACCATCATCACCACCACGACGTAGGGTCGTGGACCCGCGCAGGCGGGCCGTGCTACAGGCCCGCCGTGCCCGACTCGCACGCTCGGCCCGGAGCGTTCGCCGGCGGCGACCCGGGCCTCCGCCTCCTCGTCGGCGCGAGCCTCGTCATCCTCGCGGGCCTCGCGTGGGCCTGGACGGCGGCGATGGCGGCCATGCCCGAGTGCCATCGCATGGGCGTGCCGTCGTTCCTCCTCATGTGGACGGTGATGATGGCGGCGATGATGTTCCCCGCCGTGGTCCCGGTGGTGCTGGCCTTCGTGGCGTTCGCGCGCCCGCACGGCGCGCACCCGCTGCTCGCGGCCGCCGCCTTCGTGGGCGGCTACCTGGTGGTCTGGGGCCTCCTCGGTCTCCCGGCCCAGGCGCTGCTCGCCGGCGCCGCGCGCCTCGCCGGGGCGCTCCCGGGCCTCGCGCGCCTGGGCGGCCCCCTCCTCGTCCTCTGCGGGCTCTACCAGCTGACCCCGATGAAGGACGCGTGCCTCCGCCACTGCCGCGTCCCGCACCTCTTCCTCGGTCACCACTGGCGCGAGGGCCCCGGCGGCGCGCTCGTCATGGGCGCGCAGCATGGCCTCTATTGCGCCGGCTGCTGCGCCTCGATCATGATCGTGCTGCTGGTCGTCGGCGTGATGAACGTCGGCTGGATGGTTGCCCTCTCGGCGCTCATCTATCTCGAGAAGGTCCTGCCCGCCGGTGGGTTCGTGGGCCGGCTCGCGGGCGTCGCGCTGTGCGCCGCCGGCGTGGCCCGACTGCTCGCCTGATCCCGGAGGACGCCGTGGCGAAGAAGAAGGACGAGAAGATCCCGCGCTGGGAGCTGAAGGTCGATTACGTGGAGACGTGCAACTGTAACTTCGGCTGCCCGTGCAACTTCAGCGGCTATCCGACCGACGGCCACTGCGAGGCACTGGTCGGCTACCACGTGCGGCAGGGGCGCTTCGGACGCGTCCGGCTGGACGGCCTCGACGTCATCTACGCCGCCGCCTGGCCGCGCGCGATCCACCAGGGCGGCGGCACGCTCCGCCTCTACGTCTCCGAGAGCGCTTCCCCCGAGCAACGCGACGCGCTCGTGCGCATCTTCTCCGGCACCGCGAAGGGCAGCGGTCCGTTCGCGCTCTTCGCGGGCACCATGGCCGACGTCCAGCCGCCGGTCTTCACCGCCATCGAGTTCACGCCCGACGGCCGCCGGAGTGCCTTCCGCGTGCCCGGCGTCCTCGACGTCCAGCTCGCGCCGTTCACCAACCCGGTCTCGGGCGAGGTGCAGGACGTGCGTCTCAACCTCCCCAAGGGCTTCATCTTCAGGACCGCGCAGGCGGCGCGCACGCTTGCGATGAAGATCCTCGGCACCGGGGCGCTGAGCTTCGACCACGCCGGGCGGAACGCCTTCTACGCGCGGCTCGAGTTCGCGGGGCCGTGAGATGGCCGTCGACCTGAACGCGCTCCTCGATCCTGCGCACACCGCGCTGGTCGCCAACGAGTGCCAGCGTGGCGTGATCGGGGACCAGTCGCTGCTTCCCGAGCTGGCGAAGGCGGCCGCGCCGGTGGTGCCGGTGATCGCCCGCCTCGCCGCCGCCGCCCGGCGGGCGGGCGTCGCCGTGGTGCACACCACGGCGCTCCGTCGCGCCGACGGCCGCGGCTCGAATCAGAACGCCCGCCTGTTCATGGCGACGCGTCGCTCGCCCCGCCCGATGATCCCCGGATCGCCCCAGGCCGACATCGTGCCCGAGATCGGCGTGGCCGAGGGCGACCTCGTGCTGCCGCGCCTGCACGGGGTGTCGCCGATGCACGCGACCGGCCTCGACCCGGTGCTGCGCAACCTGGGCGTGCGGACGATCGTCGCGGCGGGCGCCTCGGTGAACATCGCGATCACCAACCTGGTCTTCGACGCGGTGAACGCCGGCTACCAGGTGGTGATCCCCCGGGACGCCGTGGCCGGCCTGCCCGCGAGCTACGTCGACGCGGTCCTCGAGCACACCCTGGGCCTGCTCGCGACGGTGACCACGGCCGCCGAGGTCCGGCGCGTCTGGGGCGACGCCTGAGCTACTTCTTCCGCCAGTGCGGCGGGTAGCTGCGCTCGTAGCTCGGACGCGCGCGCATCCGCTTGCGCCAGTCGCCGAGCCACGGCGTCCGCCCGTCGGGCTCCACGCCCGCGCGCCCCGCGAGCTCGACGAACGGGAGCCAGGCGAGGTCGGCCCGCGAGAGCGCGTCGCCGACCACCCAGGCACCCCCGCGCTTCCCGGCCCGGGCCTCGAACGCCTCGAGGAGCTTCCGGACCTCGGCGCGCGCCGCCTCGACCGCCGCCGCATCCCGCCGGTCGGCCGGCGTGAAGAACACCTGCCGCGCCAGCGCCGTGAAGCGTTCCGCGAAGTAGAGCACCGCCTCGATCTCCTCGATCCGCACCTGGGCCCGCGCCGCGGGATCCGCGGGCAGCAGCGGCGGGCGCGGGTAGCGATCCTCCAGGTACTCGACGATGGCGCTCGACTCGTAGAGCGTGACCCCGTCGTCCGTGAGCGCGGGCACCTTGCCGTGTGGGCTCCGCGCCAGGTGCTCGGGCGACTTGTGCTCGCCCTTGTCGAAGCTGAGCAGCACGGGCTCGTAGGCGAGCCCCTTCTCCTCGAGGGCCAGCTGCACGCGCCACGCGAAGGGCGAGCCCGAGCCGTAGTAGAAGCGGATCATCGGCGGCCTCCGTCGCCGTAGAGCACCACGCTCCGGATGCTCTCGCCCCGGTGCATGTGGTCGAAGGCGCGGTTGATGTCGTCGAGCGGCATCGTGTGGGTGATCATCTCGTCGACCTTGATGCGACCGCTCATGTACCAGTCGACGTACTGAGGCAACTGGGTGCGGCCGCGCGTGCCGCCGAAGGCGGTGCCACGCCAGGCGCGCCCCGTGACCAGCAGGAAGGGGCGCGCGTGGATCTCCTCGCCCGCGCCGGCGACGCCGATGATGATCGCCTGGCCCCAGCCCTTGTGCGCGCAGGCGAGGGCCTGCCCCATCACCTCGACGTTGCCGATGCACTCGAAGGAGAAGTCGACCCCGCCCCGGGTCATCTCGACCACGGCCTCGGCGACGTTCGGCGTGGTCGAGGGATCGAGGACGTCGGTCGAGCCCAGCTGGCGCGCCATGGTGAACTTCTGCGGGTTCGTGTCGATGCCGATGATGCGGGCGGCGCCCGCCATCACCGCGCCCTGGATGACCGAGAGCCCGATGCCGCCCAGCCCGAAGACGGCGACGGTGGCGCCGGGGTGAACCCTGGCCGTGCTCAGGACCGCACCGATGCCGGTCGTGATACCGCAGCCGAGGAGGCAGACCTTGTCGAGCGGTGCGTCGGGTCGGATCTTCGCGAGGGCGATCTCGGGGACCACGGTGCAGGCGGCGAAGGTCGAGGTCCCCATATAATGATGCAGCGGGCGCCCGCGATGGGAGAGCCGGCTCGTGCCGTCGGGCATGAGCCCCTTCCCCTGCGTGGCGAGCAGCGCGCTGCAGAGGTTCGTCTTGCCGGAGAGACAGAACGTGCACTGGCGGCATTCCGGGATGTAGAGCGGGATCACGTGGTCGCCGGGGCGGAGCCCGGTCACCCCCGGGCCGACCTCCTCGACCACACCGCCTCCCTCGTGCCCGAGCACGGCCGGAAAGAGGCCCGACGGATCGCGCCCGCTCATCGTGTAGGCGTCGGTGTGGCAGACACCCGACGCGACCAGACGGACGAGGCACTCGCCCGCGCGCGGACCCTCGAGGTCGATCTCGTCGACGGCGAGCGGCTGGCGCGGCTCCCAGCAGATGGCGGCTTTCACCTTCATATGGCGACCCGAGACCCCTGTCTCGGGTCGGGAAAAAACACGAGCGTGATGCGTCCAGTGGGTCCGGCGGATGGCGTGCCGCGGCCGGCGAAGCCGGCGCGGCAAACTTGGCGGCCCGGTCGGCTCTCTATACCGGCTGACATGCTCGCGTTCTCTCGTCCCGAGACACGCTCTCCTAGCAGCTCGCGCCCGCGGACTGCCAGACGCTTCTCGCCGCCGGCGCGCTGGGCTAGCATGCGCCCCATGGCCCTCGACCCGCGCCACAAGAGCCGCGTCCTTCTCGACGGGCGCGACCGCGCGCCCGCGCGCTCCTACCTGAAGGCGATCGGCTTCGGCGACGCCGACCTGCAGCGGCCGATCGTCGGCATCGCCAACACCTGGACCGAGACCATGCCCTGCAACTTCAACCTGCGCCGGCTGGCGGAGCACGTGAAGCGCGGGGTGCGCGAGGCGGGCGGGACCCCGATGGAGTTCAACACCGTCGCGATCAGCGACGGCATCACCATGGGCACCGAGGGCATGAAGACCTCGCTCGTCTCGCGCGAGGTGATCGCCGACTCGATCGAGCTGGTGACGCGCGGGCACATGTTCGACGCGCTGGTCGTCCTCGTCGGCTGCGACAAGACGATCCCGGGCGGCGCGATGGCGCTCCTGCGCGTCGACGTGCCCGGCTTCGTGCTCTACGGCGGCTCGATCCAGCCCGGGCGATTCCAGGGGCGCGACGTCACCATCCAGGACCTCTTCGAGGCGGTGGGCGCCAACGCGGCGGGCAAGATGAGCGACGGCGACCTGAAGGCGCTCGAGGACGTCGTCTGTCCGGGCGCGGGCGCGTGCGGCGGGCAGTTCACCGCCAACACCATGGCCCTGGCGCTCGAGTTCCTCGGCCTCTCCCCCATGGGAACGGCGAGCGTCGCCGCCGTCGACCCCGCCAAGGACCAGGTCGGCAGCCAGTGCGGCGCCCTCGCCATGGACATGCTCCGGCGCGGGCTCCGCCCGCGGCAGATCGCCACCCGCGCGGCCTTCGACAACGCGATCGCGGGCGTGGCGGCGACCGGGGGCTCGACCAACGCGGTCCTTCACCTCCTCGCGCTGGCGCGCGAGTGCGGCGTGCCGCTCACCATCGACGACTTCAACCCGGTGTCCGGCCGAACGCCGCAGTGGGCCGATCTCAAGCCCGGCGGGCGCTTCACGGCGGTCGACCTGGGCCGCGCCGGCGGCACCGGCGTCGTGGCGCAACGTCTGGTCGCCGCGGGGCTCGTCGAGGGCGGCGCGCTCACGCCGACCGGACGCACGTTCGCCGAGGAAGCGGCGCGCGCGCGGGAGACGCCCGGGCAGGAGGTCGTCGTCCCGCTCGCCCGGCCGCTCAAGCCGACCGGCGGGCTCGTCGTGCTGAAGGGCAACCTCGCGCCCGAGGGCTGCGTCGTGAAGGTGGCGGGGCACGAGCGGACCTCGCACCGCGGCCCGGCGCGCGTCTTCGAGTGCGAGGAGGACGCGATGGCCGCCGTCACCCGGCGCGAGATCAGGCCGGGCGACGTGGTCGTCATCCGCTACGAGGGACCGCGCGGCGGCCCGGGCATGCGCGAGATGCTGGGCGTCACCGCCGCGCTGGTGGGCGAGGGCCTCGGCGAGCAGGTGGCGCTCCTGACCGACGGCCGCTTCAGCGGCGCGACGCGCGGTCTCATGGCCGGGCACGTGGCCCCCGAGGCGGCGGTCGGCGGTCCGATCGCCGCCGTCGAGGAAGGCGACACCATCGTCTTCGACGTCCAGCGGCAGCGCCTCGATGTGGTGGTGGACGAGGCGGTGATCCGCCAGCGCCTGGCGCGCTGGCGTCCGCCGACGCCGCGCTACACGAGCGGCGTGTTCGCCAAGTACGTCGCCCTCGTGTCCTCGGCAGCGGAGGGCGCCGTGACCCGGCCCGGGGGCGGCGCGCCCTGACGATCACGACGGCAGAGGCCGTCCCCGCTCCCCGCTGGCCCGTTTCCCTGCTCGCTGCCGTGTTCGCGCTCTCGGGAAGCGCCGGGCTGATCCACGAGGTCGTGTGGGGGCGCCTTCTCGGTCACCTCTTCGGCGTGACCACGCTCGCCATCAGCACCGTCCTCGCGGTCTACATGGCGGGCCTGGCGCTCGGCAGCTGGGCCATGGGCCGCTGGGTCGCCCGGCTGACCGACACGCGCCGCGCCTACGCGCTGCTCGAGATCGGCATCGGCGTGAGCGCGCTCGTCGTGCCGCTGCTGCTCGACCTGATCGCTCCTCTCTACGGATGGCTCTGGCGGCGCTATTTCCTCTCCTTCACGGTGTTCCTCGCGCTGCAGGTCGTGCTCGCGGCCGCCATCCTCCTCCCGCCGACCATCCTCATGGGCGCGACGCTGCCCGCCCTCGCGGACTACCTCGCCGCCCGCCCCGGGCGCCCCTCGCTCGCGCCCCAGTGGCTCTACACCGCCAACCTCGCCGGCGCGGTGCTGGGGGTCGTGCTCGCGGGCTTCGTGCTCATGCCGACGCTCGGCATCTGGCGCACGATCGTCGCCGGCGCGCTGGTCAACATCGGCGCCGGGGTGCTGGTCCTCGCGCTGCCGCGAGCGGAGGGAGCCCGCCCCCTCCCGGGCGCGGCGACGCCGCCGGTGGCGCGCACCCGGCCGCTCCTCCTCGCCGCCGCGTTCGTCTCGGGATTCGCCTCGATCGCGGCGCAGGTCGCCTGGACACGCACCCTGATCCTCATCGTCGGCTCGACGACCTATGCCTTCAGCACCGTGCTGCTCGTGAACCTGGCGGCGCTGGCGCTCGGCAGCGCGTGGGTCTCGCGCACGCGCCGGGACGGCGCCGTCGTCGGGAGCCGGCTCGCGGCGATGCACCTGCTCATGGCCGTCGCGCTCTCGGCCGCCGTCTACTCCGTCAACCGCGCGCCGTTCTGGTACCTGTCCCTCTTCCGCTGGTGGGAACCCCGGGGGATCGTCGGCCTGGTGACCATGAACACCACGGCGGTGTTCGCGATCCTGCTCCTCCCGGTTCTCTTCGCGGGCACCATCCTCCCGCTGGTGATCATCGGCGCGGTCCCGCCCGACGCCGAGCGCACCGGCCGCGTGGTCGGCCACGTGTACGCGGTGAACACGCTGGGCGCGATCCTGGGGGCCATGCTGGCGAGCCTCGTCTGCATCCCCGTCCTCGGCTCGGAGCGGACGCTCCTCGCCCTCTGCGTCGTCGGCGCGGTGATGGGTGTCCTCTTCGCCTGGTCCCGCGAGTCGCCGCGCTGGCTGGCGCTCGCCTCGGTGCCGATCCTGCTCGCCGTCGGCCTCGGCGCCGTCACCCAGCCCGAGTGGGAGAAGAAGCCGCTCAGCTTCGCACCCTACGAGCCGAGCCGCCTCCCCAAGGGCGAGGAGGGGCTCACACGTCCCCACGAGCGTCTCCTCTTCTTCCGCGAGGGCCGCACCGCGACCATCGCGGTGACCCAGCCGGGCGAGGAAGGGCACTCGCTCATCATCAACGGGCGCGTCAACGCGAGCGACCTGTTGGGTGACATGTCCATCCAGGTGATGCTGGCGCAGATCCCGCTCCTCGTTGCACCCCGTACCGACGACATCCTGGTCCTCGGCTGGGGCAGCGGGGTGACCGTCGGCTCGATCCTGCGCGGGCCCGTCCATCTCGTGACCGCGCTCGAGATCGAGCCCGCGGTCGTCGAGGCCTCGCACTTCTTCGACGCCGCGAACCACCAGCCGCTCCGCGACCCCCGGCTCACGGTGTTCCTGGGCGACGGGCGCCACATCCTGCACGCCTCGGACGCCACCTACGATGCGATCGTCTCCGAGCCCTCGCATCCGTGGATCACGGGGGTCGCCAATCTCTTCACCGCCGACTTCTTCGCGCTCGGCGCGAGCCGGCTGCGTCCCGACGGCGTCTTCGTGCAATGGCTGCAGGGCTACGAGATCTCGGTGGACACGTACCGCACGATCCTCGCCACGTTCCACTCGGTCTTCCCCGAGGTGCTCGCCTTCAAGTCCCCGTTCGCCGACGACTGGATCCTGGTCGGCTCCCGTCGGCCGCTCACCCTCGACCTCCGCGAGCTGGATCGACGCTGGGCGGGGCCCGGCATCCAGGCGGAGAGCGAGCGGGTCGGGATCCGCCGCGTCGAGTTCCTCCTCTCGCTGCTCCAGCTCGGGCCGGAGGGCGTCCGGGAGATCAGCCGCGGCGTGCGGATCAACACCGACGACAACATGCGCATCGAGTTCCGCGCCCCGCTGGACATGGTGGCAGCGGACACCCGCTGGGGACAGGCGATCTTCGATTCGCTGGCGCCATACCGACGGCCGGTGGAGACGCTCCTCGCCGATCCGGCGGCGCTCACCGGGGACCGGGCGCGGCTGGAGCTGCTGATCACGGGTGTGGCGGCGCTCGGTCTCCCGACCGAGCACTACAAGCAGCTGCTCGACGCCTCCCCGCGGAAGTAGACGCGCCTCAGGAGCTCGCCCGCTGCTGGAGGCGGCTCAGCACGGCCCCCAGCTCGCCGCTCTCGACCGCCACGCCGTCGCGGAAGGCGACGACCTCGTGCGCCATCGGCGAGAGGCGAGCGCCAGGCACGATGACGCCGACCAGGTTGAGGGGATCGGCCGCAGCGACCACGACCGTCTCGGGCATCTCCGCCTTCCGCCGCACCGCGCGCAGCGCCTCGACCGCCTCGGGGAGCGCGAACTGCTCGCCCACCAGCCCGGCGACGAAGCGGCCGCCGCGGATCTCGCCACGCGCCTCGAGGGCGCGCAGCGCGCCCAGGAGCACGCGCCAGGGGGGCATGCGC
>JACXTT010009043.1_pt1 | contig 13666 bp, 11 predicted proteins | sample 9270951 | NCBI WGS metagenome assembly JACXTT01 (sample SAMN15532306, study PRJNA645909) | rock metagenome | isolation source: weathered quartz diorite | place: Puerto Rico | collected 2017-06-21
CGGCGGGCTGGCTCGCCCCGCCACGCCGTCAACCGCCGTCGATCTGCCGGTCGACTACGCGATCTACCGGCAGCGCTATCTCACCTTGCAGCAAACGATGGAGGTGGGAATCGGCAACCTGCGTGGCCGCCTTCGGGCCATGCTGTCCACCCACGCGCCCGCCATGGCGAAGCTGGCGACAGTCGACACCGTCATGGAGCAGGTACTGGGCGCGCGCGAGCAGACCCTGCTGGCCGCCGTGCCGACAATGCTCGAAGCGCACTTCGAGCGCCTGCGCCAAACCGAAGCGACCATGCTGACCAATCCGGCCCCGGAGGAACCCGCGGCGGTTGCACCCGGCGCGTGGCTGCGCGCATTCCGCAGGGATATGCAGAGCGTGCTGCTCGCCGAGCTGGACATCCGCTTCCAGCCCGTTGAAGGCTTGCTCGCGGCCCTGCATGACAGATAACCCGACCATCATGACCAGACAACTCATCCAACCCATTGTTTTCCTGGCGGGCCTGGCGGTCGCGTGCTGGATCGGCATCGGCTATGCGGGCTCGAATGCGCTGGCGCTGGCCGTCACGCTGCTGATCGTCGGCTTCTATGTGGGCGGCGCGCTGGAGCTTCGGCGCTATCACGCGGCCACGTCGACGCTGTCGGCGGCCATCGCGGGGCTATCCGAGCCGCCCGCGAGCCTCGGCGCCTGGCTGGACCGGCTGCATCCGAGCCTGCGCGATGCCGTGCGGCTGCGCATCGAGGGCGAGCGCGTCGCGCTGCCCGGCCCGGCGCTGTCCCCCTATCTGATCGGATTGCTTGTCCTGCTGGGCATGCTCGGCACGTTCCTCGGCATGGTGGCCACCCTGCGGGGCACCGGGATCGCGCTGGAAAGCGCCACGGACCTACACGCCATCCGCGCGTCGCTGGCCGCGCCGGTCAAGGGACTGGGATTCGCGTTCGGCACCTCAGTCGCGGGCGTGGCCACGTCGGCAATGCTGGGGCTCCTTTCCGCGCTGTGCCGCCAGGAACGGATTCAGGCCGCGCAAGGGCTCGACGCGCGGATTGCCACCACCTTGCGCCCCTTCTCGCGGGCCCATCAGCGCGAGGAAGCGTTCCGGCTGCTGCAGCGCCAGGCGGAAGTGATGCCGGCGCTGGCCGATCGGCTGCAGGCCATGATGAGCACGATGGAGAAGCAAAGCGAGGCGCTCGCCGAGCGGCTGGCCACCGGCCAGGACGCCTTCCATGACAAGACGCAGGCCGTGTACACGCGCCTGGCCGCCTCCGTGGAGCAATCGCTGAAGGCTAGCGTCGCCGACAGCGCCCAGGCCGCCGGCGCGGCGATCCAGCCGGCGGTCGAGGCCACGATGGCGAGCCTGGCACGCGAAACGGCCGCCGTGCGCGACGCCGTCACGGACGGCGTGCAGCGGCACCTCGACAGCCTGTCGACCCGATTCGAGACCACGGCCGCCGGCGTGGCGCACGCCTGGGGCCAGGCGCTCGCGGAACAGCAGCGCACGAGCGAGGCGCTTGCCCACGATCTGCGCACCTCCTGCGACGGTTTCGCCGAAACGCTCGACCGGCGCGCCGCGGGACTGCTGGAAAACGTCGCCACGCACCTCGATACGGCGACGGCCAGCACCTCGGAAGCGTGGCGCAACGCCCTCTCCCGCCACGAGAGCGCCAGCGGCAAGCTCGCGAACGACAACCAGCAGGCCCTGACAGCGGCCGTGGCCGCCCTCGAACAGCACGCCGCGTCGCTCGTGCATACCGTGCACCAGTCGCACGCCGACACGCAAGCGATGCTGGCATCGCGGGACGAAGCGCGGCTGGCGGCGTGGACAACGACGCTCGGCGCCATGGCCACGGGGCTGCGTGAGGAATGGGCGCAGACGAGCGCGCGCGCCGCGAGCCGGTATGAGGAAATCGGCGAGACGCTGGCGCGAACCGCGCGCGAGATCTCGTCCGAAGCGCATGCGCACACCCAAGGCACGATCGCCGAGGTCGGCCGCCTGATGCAAGCGGCGACGGAAGCGCCCAAGGCCGCCGCCGAGGTCATCGCCGAACTGCGCCAGAAGCTCTCCGACGACCTGGCCCGCGACAACGCGGTGCTCGAAGAACGCAACCGCCTGCTGGAAACGCTGGAGACGTTGCTGTGTGCCGTCAACCATGCCTCGTCCGGGCAACGCACGGCGATCGACACGTTGATTTCCACGACGGCGGAACTGCTGGACCGCGTTGGCGCACGCTTCGCCGACCGGGTCGAGTCCGAATCCGGCAAGCTTGCCGCCGTCGCGGCGCAGGTCACGGGCGGCGCCGTCGAAGTGGCGAGCCTGGGCGAGGCGTTCGGCGTGGCGGTGCAGTTGTTCCGCGAGTCGAACGACAAGCTGATGGATCATCTGCAGCGCATCGAGACCGCGCTGGACAAGTCCATGACGCGCAGCGACGAACAGCTTGCCTACTACGTGGCGCAGGCGCGGGAAGTCGTGGATCTCAGCATGGTCTCGCAGAAGCAGATTTTGGAAGACCTGCAGCGGCACACCGGCCAGCAGGCGCCCAGCGCAGAGGCGGCATGAGCGAAGACTTCGACGCCGGCGTGGAGCAGACAGCCCCGGCCTGGGCAGTCTTTGGCGACCTGATGTCGGTCCTGCTGGGCGCCTTCGTCCTGATCCTGGTGGGCGTCATCGGCGTGCAGCTGGAGCTGTCGGCCAGGCTGGAAGACGAGGTCAAGCAGCGGCAGGCGGAAACACAGCGCCGCGAAACCCTGGAAAAAGCACTAGCCGGGCCGCTGGCGGCGGGCCGGGTGACGCTGGCGAACGGCCGTATCGGCATCAGCGGCAACGTGCTGTTCGCCCTCAACTCCGACCAGTTGCAACCCGAGGGACGGGAAGTCCTGAAGAGCCTGGCCGCGCCGCTGTCGGCCTACCTGGGGGCGCGCGACGAGATCCTGATGGTGAGCGGGTTCACGGACGACCAGCAGGTACAGGAAGGCAACCGCCGCTTTGCCGACAACTGGGAGCTGTCCGCCCAGCGCGCATTGACCGTGACGCGCGCGCTGATCGACGCGGGCATCCCGCCATCGTCGGTGTTTTCCGCGGCGTTCGGCGCCCAGCAGCCCGTGACCCCGAACACCGACGCCGCGGCGCGCGCGAGGAACCGTCGCGTGGAAATCGCGCCTGTGCCAAGGGAGTCCATGGGAACGGTGAAGCCGCGTGGGTAACGCCGTGGGTGGCGCAGCGGCAGGCGACGCCCGCGCCGTGCTCGACGCATGGCGCGAAAGCGGCGCTGACCGCCTGGACGCCGTGCGTTTTCGTTTCATCGAAGCGCTGGCACGGCGCTCGGCCGGCCACGACGGCGCGGCGCGGCGCGTGCTGGACGACAAGCTGTGCCAACTGGTCGAAGCTTATGGCGAGGCACTGGAGCGCGCCGCCGGCGAGGCCCGTATCGAAGCACCGCCACGCAAACCCGCCGCCGGACCGCTTGCCCGCCTTGCCGACGACCTCGCCAGCCGGGCGAAAGCGGGGAACGCTCTCCCCGAGCCGGCCCTGGCCGCCTATTTCCGCGACACCTGGGCTCGCGTCAGTACCGACCGGCAGTTACGGCAGTCGCTGGAGCGCGTGCCGGGCAATGCCGGCCCGCTCAATTCGAGCCATCTCACGCATCGGTCGCTCTCGCTGATGCGCGACATGTCGCCGGGCTATCTCCGGCAGTTCCTGTCCTACGTCGAAGCCCTGTCGTGGCTGGAGCAGATGCAGGGCGGCGGCGCCGTGAGCAGCAAGGAAGTGCCCGGCGCTGCCACAAGCCCGAAGAAGAAGCCGCGCGCCAAACCGCGCCAACCCTGAAAGCGAAAGGTCAGGCAGGCACCTGACGCAAGCCGCAAGCCGCGTATCGCACCAGCCCCCCGGGCCACAAGAGCCGCTCGGCATCGCCTCCCATATCCATGGGATGCCCACCCCCGCGCGTTTCCCGCAAACTCGTCCCCGGGCGTTTCCGCGACACGCCTGCATCACCTTTCGCATCCCTCGGCCCGCGGCCGGGGGGTGCCTTCTAGCGGGGGAAGGGGAATTTCACCAATAAGCGGGACGCCCCCGGGGCGCACCCGCAAACAAGAAAGCCGACCTGCAAACCAGGTCGGCTTTCCTTGTTCAAGTGCCACGTGAATCGGTTCCGTGCAACGTCTTCCACAGAGTGCTGATCCGCTTCGTCATTGCTCTGCCCGATACTAGCCAGCGCCCATCCTGCGGCACCCCAGGACATACCTGCAGCATAGTACAGATTTCCGCGAGCGGAGCCTGCCGCCGGCGAGACCCGCCACCGCGCGGCCGCCGCGTGCCGGATGCCTTACAGTTCGCGTGCCGTCTGCCGCTCGCCGGCGTCAGAGGGTCCGGGCAGACGGTCTGCATCGGTGGTCAGCAGGCTGCGCACGGCCGTTTCCATGCGGCTGACGGACGCGGTACGCGGCAGGTGTTCCACCACGCCACACACCTGCAGCGCCGAAGGCACGCGCAGCCACATATTGTCCGACAGCAGCAGGATCCGCGCGGCCGGCATCGCGCGGTGCAGGCGCCGCAGCAAATACCAGTTGTCGCTCGCGTCTTCCGACATGCCGAAGACCACCAGCGGCGCGTCTGTGAGGTTCTCGTCCAGCAGCGTGATGTCGCCGGGCTCCATGCTGACGACCTCGCCAATCTCCGGCATTCGCTCCAGCATCCGCTGAATGCCAAGACGCACCAGCGGAAACGCCTCGATGACAAAGCTCGTCATGCAGCCGGCCCCGTTCGCACCCGCGCCACGGCCGCGTTGTGCTCTTGCCATGTTCGTCCCCCGTTTCGTTGTCCATGGTCTGCCCTGCGGCAGTCGTCTGACCGTGTACCGCAAGCTACATGCCAGCGCCGCCGGCACGGCAAACCAAACGGGGACACCAGCCGCCAGGCCTTGTGCAGCATGGGCTGGCGGGCGAAAGGGAGGATCCCCGCCCAGGGGCGAGGCAGGCGACGGACACGCCTGGACATACTTTCGTTACGTTACGCGTCACGTAACAGGCCACGTGCGGGCCACGCGGCCGGAGGCTGGGCGTCAGGCCACGGTGATGCGGTCCTCGACCAGGCTGATCCGCCCGCCCGGCTTGTCTTCCATGACCTTGAGCACCTTGTGGCCGACCTGCAGCGTGACCCCGCCGTGGATCCGCCGGCCGGCCTCGATGACGGCGTCCGCCAGCGGGCGCATTTGTTCGGACAGCGCCGCAATCTCCGCGTCCAGCTCCATCAGGTCGCGCGTCAGCTTGTAGCCGGTCGCGCGCGCCTTTTCGCGCAGGTCGCCCACCGCCTTTTCAGGGTTCTTGGCAAAGAAGGCGACCAGTTGCTGGACCTTGGCCTGCTCCTCCAGCAGCCGGCTCTTCCTCGCTTCCAGCGCGGCCTTCTCGGCATCGGCGAACGGATTGAGGCCGACCTGCACGATGGTCGCCGAGCCCGCCGGTGCACCCAGCACGGCCGTGCGCACCGCCAGCAGCGCGCGGCTGCGCCCGCCCGTGATACTGCCCTGCCCCGTCGGCGAGCCGCCGACCACGATGCGCTCGCCGGCGGCGACATCGCTCTGGCGGATGCCGCTTTCCACAATCACCTCGGTGCCGGCCTCGACCACGGCGTTCTGGATGTAGCGCGCGTGCACGGCGCCCTGGCAGCGCACGCGTGCGATCGTGGTGGGAGGCGCGCCCGGCGCGGAATCCGACTTGCCGATGATCCCGCCCTTGGCGTGAACGCTACCGCCAGCCTCGATGTTCGCGGCCTCGATGGTGCCGCTGACCACCACGTCGCCGGTCACGCGCACCGACATGCCCGTGCGGATATCGCCCGAGACGCGCAGCGTGCCGTCGAAGTCCACATTGCCCGAATGCAGGTCGACCGCTTCCACGTCCACGACGGGGCTGACGGACACGCCGCGCGGCCCCACGCCTGGCGAGCCGGCGATCACGGCCACCAGCAGGTCGGGGTCGCCCGGATCGGCCGCGGCGCCCGTCAGGTCATCGGCAAACGGCGAATCGTCGACCGCGTCGGCGGCCACCACACGGCCGAACACATCCACGCCATCGCGGCCGGGCCGGGCCGGCGTGCGGCGCATCAGCGGCGTGCCGGGACTGACCAGCAGCAGGTTGCCCAGTTCGCGAAAGTCCATCGGGCCGTCCTCGTCCTCCACCTGGACCGGCTTGCGCGGTTCCAGCAGGCTGGCGAAGCGCGCCGGCTCGCCGGCAACCGCCGCCGTGCCATGCGCGATCTCCAGCAGTTCGCAGGCGCCCTCGGCCAGCGCCGCCGCCAGCGCGTCGGCCAGCAGCGGCGCGGTCACGCCGCGGTCGGCCACGGCGCGGCGGATATCTTCTTCCGCCACCTGGCGCCCGCCCTCGGGTGGCAACAGCGTCAGGCGCAGCATCAGCCCGTCGGGGGGAATGTCGAGTTCGAAGGCGCCGTCCAGCAGCGCCCCGATAACGGCATCGACCTCGCGGTCACCGTGCTGGCACTGGCCCAGGAACCCGTTGACGGCCGCCGCGTCGAGCCGCGCCGCGCCCCATCCGTGCGCTTCCAGGCATTCCTGCAGGCTGGCGCGGTCGGGCGGCAGGCGGCCCGCCTGCGGCGCGTAGCATGCCCGCACCTGCTCCCCCGGCTGGCTGAGTTCCAGGCGCAATCCCGACTCGCTTGTCATGTGTCCCCGCTCTCGTTCGGCTGTGTTCCGGCGTCCTGCTGGCGATGTTGATAGCCCGATGTGGATGACCGGGTTCTGGCCGATCCGGGCCGGCATGCCGCTCGTCCATCTGACTTCAACGGCGCCGGGCAGCCGAACTTGAGTCCATGCCGACGGGGGATCCGGGCGCCGAACACGCCACTTTGCCGTGATGGGGTACCGTGATGGCAGCCGGCGGCGGTATACTTCTGCGCCTTGCGGCGCCGCCGGGGCGCCGGTTCGGGGAATTTCCAGATGATTGTGCGTGACCGTCCGTCGGGGCTGAGGCTCTTCCTGGTCTTGCGGGGTTCGATCCTGTCTCGCATCTGGGTGGTCCTGCTGGTCAACGTGCTGCTGGCGCTGGCCGTCACCATCACGCACGGCGCGTTCTTCCAGCTCAAGATCACGCTGACGGCCATCCCGTTCACGCTGATCGGCCTGCCGCTCGCGATCTTCCTCGGCTTTCGCAACACGGCCGCCTACGACCGCTACTGGGAAGCCCGCAAGCTGTGGGGAGAGTTGGTCTTTCGCAGCCAGAACCTCGCGCGCCAGTGCCAGAGCCTGATCTCGGCGCCGGAAGCCGCCACGCCGGCCACGGCCGCGCTGGGCCTGTCCGACGTGCGCGTGCGGATGATCTCGCGGGCCATCGCCTACGCCTATGCACTGCGCGACCGCCTGCGCGGGCGCCAGCCCGATGCTGCGATGGAACGGCTGCTGCCGGCGGCGGAATGGCAACGCCTTGGCGGCACCTCCAGCGATCCGGCGTTCCTGATGATGCGCATGGGCGACGACCTGCGCGAGTGCGTGCGCGAGCAGCGCATCGACCCATGCCTGGCCGTCACCATCGACGGCACCCTCAGTGCCATGGTGGCCTCGGCGGCCGCGTGCGAGCGCATCCGCAACACGCCGATCCCGTTTTCGTACACGCTGCTGCTGCACCGCACGGCCTACCTGTACTGCTTCCTGCTGCCGTTCGGGCTGGTGGACACCATCGGCTTCATGACGCCGTTCGTCGTCGGCATCGTGGCATACACATTCTTCGGGCTGGACGCGCTCGGCGACGAGATCGAGGAGCCCTTCGGCACCTCGCCCAACGACCTGCCACTGGACGCCATCTGCCGCACGATCGAGATCAGCCTGAAGGAATCGATCGCCGATCCGGACCTGCCGCCGCCCATCACGCCGAAGGACTACTGCCTGCTGTAGCCTCGCTGCCGGCACGCCTGCGCGTAGCCAGGCGGCTCTTTTTAGTAAACTGGCGGCATCCGGCGCCAGTGCGCCTCCGTTTTTCCCGCTGTCATGTCAAATACCCACGAAATCCGTCCCGGCCAGTCGATCGAACTGTTGAAGGCCCTGCACATCCTCACGCGCGACGGCAAGATGAACCAGGACAGCCGCCGCAAGCTCAAGCAGGTCTACCACCTGTTCCAGTTCATCGAGCCGCTGCTGCGCGAGGTGAAGGATGAGCGCGGCCGCGTCTCGCTGGTCGACCACGGCGCGGGCAAGTCGTATCTCGGCTTTATCCTGTACGACCTGTTCTTCAAGGACCTGCGCGACGATTCCCACGTCTACGGCATCGAGACGCGCGAGGAACTGGTGAAAAGCTCGCAGGAGCTGGCCGCGCGGCTCGGATTCGGCGGCATGTCGTTCCTCAACCTGTCGGTGGCCGATTCGATCACTTCGCCGGCGCTGCCGGCCACGGTCGATGTCGTTACCGCGCTGCACGCGTGCAACACGGCCACCGACGACGCCATCCGCTTCGCGCTGGCCAAGGAGTCCCGGCACATCGTGCTGGTGCCGTGCTGCCAGGCCGAGGTCGCCAGCGTGCTGCGCAAGAACAAGGGCAAGCTGCTGGCCGGGAACCCGCTGACGGAAATCTGGCGGCATCCGCTGCATACGCGCGAATTCGGCAGCCAGGTCACCAATGTGCTGCGTTGCCTGCAACTGGAGGCGCACGGCTACCAGGTCAGCGTGACGGAACTGGTCGGGTGGGAGCACTCGATGAAGAACGAGCTGATCGTCGCCCAATACAAGGACCTGCCCCGTCGCCGGCCGACCGAGCGGCTGGAAAGCGTGCTGGCCACGCTGGGGCTCGATGAGATGCGCGAGCGCTTCTTCGCGCCGGCCTGAGGTGGCGCGCTAGCGGGCTTTGCCTTCGCCGCCGTCGGCACCGCTACCGGCATCGGCATCGGGTTCGGTATCGGTGCCGCGCATCCAGCGCTCCCAGCCCGCATGCCCCAGCCGCCGCATGGTGGCCTGGTTGCGCTCGTAGATATCGGCGGCATCGGGAAACGCCTGCGCCGCGCGCGCGATGCTGTCCTCGCGCAGCAGGTGCAGGATCGGATACGGCGCGCGGTTGGTGTAGTTCTCGATGTCGTCCGGCTTCGTGTCGCTGAACTGGTACTGCGGATGGAAGCTGGCGATCTGCAGCGTGCCGGCCAGGCGCAGGCCCGACAGCAAGCGGTCGGCAAAGTACAGGAAGTCGTTGAACGAGAGAAAGTCCGGGAAGGCGTTCGGCGCGATCAGCAGCGTGGTGTCGACCTGCTCGGGATCGGCGTCGACCAACCCGCGCAGTTCGCGCTCCAGCTCGTCGAGCACGTCCGTGGCCTCGGTCGCATGGCTGATCACGTAGCGGACCTGCTCCTTCACATAGACGCTCTTGGCGAACGGGCACAGGTTCAGCCCGATCACCGCGCGCGTCAGCCAGTGGCGGGTGGCGGCGACGATGGCGTCGTCTTCGGTACGATCAGGCTCGGACATGATGCGGAACAGCGAAAAGACTCGTGGGACCGCCATTCTACCGCCCGCGGACGCCGCACCGACCCCTTATAATCCGCCGCGGACACGCCTGCCCTCCGGGCCGGCGCCGCGTCTTTCCCCGTCACTCTCCAACGCCCGCCCATGCCCCCAGCCGAAACACCCGCCCCTACCCTTGCCACCGCCCAGGCCGTGGTGATCGGCGCCGGCCCGGCCGGGCTGATGGCGGCCGAGGCGCTGGCCGCACGCGGGGTACAGGTCGACGTCTACGACGCCATGCCGTCGGTCGGGCGCAAGTTCCTGATGGCCGGCAAGGGCGGCATGAACCTGACCCATGCGGAACCGGAGCCGGCGTTTCTCGGGCGCTACGGCACGCGCGCCGACCGGATTGCCCCGCTGCTGGCGGAATTCGGCCCGCAGGCGCTGCGCGACTGGGTGCATGCCCTCGGCATCGACACCTTCGTCGGCAGCTCGGGCCGGGTCTTTCCGACCGACATGAAGGCGGCGCCGCTGCTGCGCGCGTGGCTGCATCGGCTGCGCGAGTCGGGAGTGCGGTTCCACATGCGGCACCGCTGGCTCGGCTGGACGGAGGCGTCCGACGGCGAAACCGTGCTGCGCTTTGCCACGCCGCAAGGCGAAACGGCAGTCGCCGCGCAGGCCGTCGTGCTGGCGCTCGGCGGCGCCAGTTGGGCCCGGCTCGGCTCCGATGCCGCGTGGGTGCCGCTGCTGGCCGCGCGCGGCGTGGACGTGGCGCCGCTGAAACCCACCAATTGCGGTTTCGATGCCGACTGGAGCGAGGTGTTCCGCACGCGCTTTGCCGGCGAGCCGCTGAAGTCCGTTGCGATCGCGGTGACGACTGCCGACGGGCAGGAGTTGTATCGCCAGGGCGAGTTCGTCGTCAGCGCAACCGGCATCGAAGGCAGCCTGGTCTACGCGCTGTCCGCGCCGATCCGCGATCTGCTGGAACACACCGACGCGGCAACGATCCGCCTGGATCTCGCACCCGGCCTGTCGGCCGAGCGCGTCGCCGCCGAGGTTTGCCGCCCGCGCGGCGCGCGCTCTCTCTCCAGCCATCTGCAGAGCCGACTGGGCATCACCGGCGTGAAGGCGGCGCTGTTGCGCGAGTGCCTGCCGAAAGAGACGATGCACGATACCGAAGCCCTCGCCGCCGCCATCAAGGCGCTGCCGCTGCGGCTCCTGCGCGCGCGGCCGATCGACGAGGTCATCAGCACCGCGGGCGGCGTGACGTTCGAGTCCATGAGCAAGGACCTGATGCTGGGCGCGCTGCCCGGCGTGTTCTGCGCGGGCGAGATGCTGGACTGGGAGGCGCCCACCGGCGGCTATCTGCTGACGGCGTGCTTTGCCAGCGGGCGAGTGGCCGGCGCGGGCGCCGCGGACTTCCTGGCCGGCTGGGCGGCTAGGAAATCAGGCGCTCAGGCGCCCTTGCCGTTGACGATGGCCAGCGCCACGGCCTCGGCCACCTCGATGCCGTCGATTGCCGCCGAATAAATGCCGCCGGCATAGCCCGCGCCCTCGCCGGCCGGATACAGGCCATTGACGTTCACGCTCTGGTAGTCCGCGCCGCGCTCGATGCGCAGCGGCGACGACGTGCGCGTCTCCACGCCGGTCAGCACCGCGTCGTGCATGGCAAACCCGGCAATCTTCTTGTCGAGCTCGGGCAGCGCCTCCCGAATCGCCTCGATCACGTAGTCGGGCAGCGACGTGGACAGATCCGTCGGCGTCACGCCCGGCTTGTACGAAGGTTCGACGGAACCGAGCGACGTCGACGGCCGACGCGCGATGAAGTCGCCCACCAACTGGCCCGGCGCGCAGTAGTTGCGCCCGCCCAGCTCGAACGCGCGCTCCTCCCACTTGCGCTGGAACGCGATGCCGGCCAGCGGTCCGCCCGGATAGTCGTCCGGCGTGATGCCCACCACGATGCCCGCATTGGCGTTGCTCTCGGCGCGCTTGTACTGGCTCATGCCGTTGGTGACCACGCGCCCCGGCTCCGATGCCGCCGCGACCACGGTGCCGCCCGGGCACATGCAGAAGCTGTAGACGGCGCGGCCGTTGCTGCAGTGATGCACAACCTTGTAGTCGGCCGCGCCCAGCAGCTTGTTGCCGGCGAACTTGCCGAAGCGGCTGCGGTTGATAAGTCCCTGCGGGTGTTCGATCCGGAAGCCCAGCGAGAACGGCTTGGCCTCCATGAACACGCCGCGCCCGTGCAGCATCTCGAAGGTGTCGCGCGCGCTGTGGCCGACGGCCAGGATCACGTGCTCGCACGGCAGGTAGTCGCCGGTGGAGAGCTTCAGGCCGCGCACCTTGCCGCCGTCGATGTCGATGTCGTCGACGCGCGACTCGAAGCGGACCTCGCCGCCGAGCGCGAAGATCTCCGCGCGCATCTTCTCGACCATGCTGACGAGCCGGAACGTGCCGATGTGCGGGCGGGCCTTGTAGAGAATGTCCTCCGGGGCGCCGGCGCGCACGAACTCGTCGAGCACCTTGCGGCCGTAGTGCTTCGGGTCCTTGATCTGGCTGTAGAGCTTGCCATCGGAGAACGTGCCCGCGCCGCCCTCGCCGAACTGCACGTTCGATTCAGGGTTCAGCACGCTCTGGCGCCACAGGCCAAACGTGTCCTTGGTGCGCTCGCGCACTTCCTTGCCGCGTTCCAGAATGATCGGGCGAAAGCCCATTTGCGCGAGGAGCAGCCCTGCCAGCAGGCCGCACGGCCCCATGCCGATCACGACCGGACGCGGCGTCGTGCCGCCCTCGGGCGCACGTGCGACGAAGCGGTACGTCATGTCGGGCGTGATGCCCCAGTGCGGCTTGCCGGCCATGTGGCGCACGGCCTCCGCCTCGTCGCTGACCTCGATGTCGATGATGTAGGTCAGCTTGATATCGGAGCGCTTGCGCGCATCGTGCGCGCGGCGAAAGACGGTAAAACCGACGAGCCCGTCGCCCTTGACGCCGATCTGCGCCAGGTGGCTGCGCACGGCGGCCTCCAGGTCTTGTTCGGTATGGTCGAGCGGGAGTTTGACTTCACTGAGACGTAGCATGGGGAACCCGGATTCTGCGGCCGGATTGCTGGTGGCCGGGGACGACCCGACAGAAGGCCAGCACGGCCGGAGCGCAATTTTATAGTCTTTCGCGCGCGGGCCGGGTTTTCGTTGCAATCGGGGGCGACAAGAAGGCCAGCATCTTGTGCCATGCGGCACGCCAGTCCGGCAGCCGCAAGCTGCCGGTCGCCGGTGGCGTCACCCGTATGCCGGCCGCGCCACATGCCGAAATCGTCACCCAGCCACCCGCCACGATCACGAACACGCTGCCGGGTGCCAGCCGTCGGCCAGGCCAGTAAAGGTTCTCCGCGAGCCATTGCGGCGGCCCGGCCAGCACCGCGTGGCCGTCGCGCATGTGCAGCACGGTCCCGGCGCTAACGCGCAGGCGCAGCGACTCGCCGGCGGCCAGCGCGATCTCGCGGGTGGCGCCGGCAGCACGCGCCGTCGGGGGAGCGGTCACGGAATCGGCGGCGAAAACGGGGGGCTGCGGATCGCTTTGCATGGGGAATCTCCGGTGTCATCGACAGGCATTCAGACTATCGAGCGGCCTCGCAAGCCGGCAGGCACAAGGCTTGGCAATCCACACCAGAACAGATTCCATGAAACGACGCTGTTACGATACAGCGACACCCGATCTGTATCTGTTACCCCCGCGCGTTGCGCGCGATGATGCCACATGGAAACCGACCTGCCCGCCGCCGACGCCGACGCCACCGCCCCGCTCTACCACCGTCTGGCCAGTCGTTACCAGGCCGCCATGGCGTCTGGCACACTGGCGCCGGGAGACCGCATGCCGTCCGTGCGCGCGCTGATGGCGCTGCATGGCGTAAGCCTGTCCACCGCCCTGCAGGCGTGCCGTCATCTGGAAAGCGCCGGGCTGCTGGAAGCGCGGCCGCGCTCGGGCTACTTTGTCAGCGCGGCCGCGCGGCCGCCGCTCGCCCCGATCGAGGAGCCCGTGGCCGGGCTGCCTGATCCCGCGCAGTACGTGGGCATTCACGAACGCATCTCGGGCATCCTCGCGCGCGGCCAGCATCGCGACGTGCCGGTCAACCTTGGCGGTGGCGGCGGCGCGCCGGCGCTGTACCCGGCCGCGGCGCTGCGCAACGCGGCCACGCGCGCGCTGCGGCGCCATCCGCAGTTGTACGGCAGCACCGTGGAGATGGAGA
>JACXTT010009044.1_pt1 | contig 13666 bp, 13 predicted proteins | sample 9270951 | NCBI WGS metagenome assembly JACXTT01 (sample SAMN15532306, study PRJNA645909) | rock metagenome | isolation source: weathered quartz diorite | place: Puerto Rico | collected 2017-06-21
TCGATCTCACGACCATCGCGGGCAGCGGTCCCGGGGGTCGGATCGTCGAGAAGGACGTGGAGGCGGCGGTCCCCGCGGCCGGCAGGGGCACCGCTCCGGAGACACGCCCCGCCCAGGGGGCGCGCCCGATCGCGGTCCCGGCCGGCGGGCGGGTCGAGCTGTCGCGCATCCGGCGGACGACCGCCAAGCGGATGGGCGAGTCGAAGCGCGAAATCCCACACTTCTACGCCTCGACGGAGATCGCGATGGACGAGGCGGTGCGCCTGAAGGAGGCGCTGGCAGGACTCGGCGGAGAGTACGAGGACCTCACCTACACGCACCTCCTGGTGAAGGCGGTCGGACTCGCCCTCCGGCGCGTCCCCGAGGTGAATAGTTCGTACGACGGCGATGCCATGATCCTGCACGAGGCGGTGAACGTGGGCGTCGCCACGGCGGTCGACGACGGCCTCGTCGTGCCGATCGTCCACAACTGCGACCGGGAACCGCTCGCGACGATCGTCCGCCAGGCCCGGAGTCTCCTCGAACGGGCGCGGAGCGGCCGGTTCGGCGCCGAAGATCTCTCCGGGGGGACGTTCACGCTCTCCAACCTCGGCATGTTGCCGGTCACCGAGTTCGCGGCCGTCATCAACCCGCCGCAAGCCGCGATCCTCGCCGTCGGGGCGATCCGCGAGGTGCCCGTCGTGCGTGCCGGCGAGATCCTCCCGGGCCGCGTCATGACGGTCACGCTCTCGTGCGACCACCGGGTGATCGACGGGATGCTCGCCGGCCGGTTCCTCCGCGAGCTGAAGGCGCTCCTCGAGAACCCGCTGGCGCTCGTCCTGTGACCTACGACCTGGCGGTCGTCGGGGCGGGACCGGGGGGTTACGTCGCGGCGATCCGCGCCGCGCAGCTCGGGCTCCGGACGGCTGTCATCGAGCGCGACCGGCCGGGCGGCGTGTGCGGCAACTGGGGTTGTATCCCGTCGAAGGCGATCCTCTCCGACGCGGCACTGTTCGCCGAGATGAAGGGAGGGGCCCGTCGCGGGCTCGTCGCCGACGGTCTGCGGGTGGACTACGCCCGCGTCATCGCGCGTAGCCGCGAGGTCGCGGATCGCCAGGCGAAGGGTGTCGAGTTCCTCTTCAAGAAGAACGGGCTCGCGTATCGGCAGGGGGTCGGACGGCTCGTCCACGGTGGCGTGCTGGTGGGCGCGGATGGTGCCCCCGGCGAGCGGCTGGAGGCCCGTCACGTCCTCCTGGCCAGCGGGAGCCGGGAGCGGACGCTCGCCGGCCTCGCCGTCGACGCAGAGGTCGTGGTCACCAGCCGCGAGGCGCTCGAGGGCCGTCAGCTTCCCGCGTCGGTGGTGGTGATCGGCGGTGGGGCGGTCGGCGTCGAGTTCGCATACGTCTGGGCGAGCTTCGGCGCGCGAGTCACGGTCGTGGAGATGGCCGAGACGCTGCTTCCGGGGATGGATGCCGAGCTCGGCCGCGAGCTCGAGCGCGCCTTCAAACGTCAGGGGATCGAGGTCCTGACGGCGCATCGCTACGAGGCGTTCTCGCGGACGGCGGAGGGCGGCCGCGTGACGGTGACGAGCGCCGGCGGGCGGAAGGAGATCGACGCCGCCCAGGTGTTGGTCGCCGTCGGCCGAGCACCGCTGTCCGAGGATCTCGGGCTCGCCGACGTCGGCGTGCGGACCGAGCGGGGCTTCGTGGTCGTCGATGCCAACATGCGAACGAGCGTCGATGGCGTGTATGCGATTGGGGACCTGGTCGGCCCGCTCCTACTGGCGCACGCCGCATCGGAGCAGGGCGTGGTGGCGGTCGAGACGATGGCGGGAAAGCGCACCGATGGGGACGGCGTCGACTCGGCGCGGGTTCCGATCTGCGTTTACTGCCAGCCCGAGGTCGCGGCCGTCGGTTTGACGGAGGCCGACGCGCGGGCGCGGGGCCAGGAGGTCCGGGTCGGCAAGTTTCCGTTCCGGGCCCTTGGCCGTGCGATGGCGGCCGGTCACACGGACGGGTTCGCCAAGGTCGTGATGGAGGCACGGCACGGCGCGATCCTCGGCGTCCACATGATCGGCGCGGGCGTCACCGATCTGATCGCGGAGGCCGGGCTCGCGCGGACCCTCGAAGCGACCGCCGAGGACGTCATCGCGACCGTCCACGCGCACCCGACGATGGCCGAGGCGTTTCGCGAGGCCGTGCTCGTCGCGGCGGGGCAGGGAGTGAACGTCTAGTGCGATCGCTCGAGGTCGGGGTCCTCGGCTGCATGGACTACGCACGCGCCGAGGCGTTGCAGGAAGCGCTCGTCGCCCGCCGGCTGGCCGGGGGTCCGGACGTCCTCCTTCTCCTCGAGCATCCGCCCGTCTACACGCTCGGTCGCGGGGCCGACGCCGTCCACCTCGGCGCGGCGTCCCGTGGCGACGTTCCCGTCGTACGGGTGCACCGCGGCGGACAGGTCACCTACCATGGGCCGGGCCAGCTCGTCGGCTACCCGATCGTCGGCTTGCGCGATCTTCGGCCCGACGTACGTTGGTACCTCGACGTGCTGGAGGGAATCCTCATCGCCGCCCTCGGCGATGTCGGGGTCCGTGGACGGAGCCGCCCGGGCTTCCGCGGTGTCTGGGTCGGCGAGCGGAAGATCGCCTCGATCGGCATCGCTCTACGTCGCTGGGTCGCCTGGCACGGTTTCGCGCTCAACGTCGGGCGGGACCTGAGCGGCTTCGCGCCGATCACGCCGTGCGGCATTGCTGGCGTGGAGATGACGTCGGTCGGGCGCGAGGGCGGGCCCGAGGAGGTTCCCGCGATCGTGCAGGCCGTCGTACGCCGGTTCGTCGAGGGGTTTGGCTATCCGGCCACGGTCCCGGTCGGCCAGGACGCAATCGGCGCGGAGGCCTGCCCATGATCGGGGTGGCTCCGCGCCGCCACCCCCCCTGGCTCAAGGTGCGGGCGCCCGGCGGTCCCGCGTTCTCGGAGACAGCTGCGGCCGTGAGGGAGCTCCGCCTTCACACCGTGTGCCAGGAGGCGCGCTGTCCGAACATGGGGGAATGCTGGGGGCACCACACCGCCACCTTCATGCTCCTCGGCGACGTTTGTACCCGGAACTGTGGCTTCTGTGCCGTCCAGCACGGCCGCCCGGTGGCCGTCGACGCGGACGAGCCGCGCCGGGTTGCCGAGGGGGTGGCACGGCTCGGGCTCCGGCACGTCGTCGTCACATCGGTCGACCGTGACGACCTCGAGGACGGCGGTGCGGCACATTTCGCGGCTACCGCGCGGGCGATCAAGGCCGTCGTGCCCGATTGCCGGGTCGAGGTGCTCGTCCCCGACTTCAAGGGACGGGACGCGTCGGTCACCGAGGTCGCCGGCGCCCCGATCGACGTTTTCAACCACAACCTGGAGACGGTGCCGCGACTGTACTCTCGGGCGCGAGCCGGGGCCCGCTACGCGCGCTCCCTCGAGGTACTCCGTGCGGCGAAGAGAAGCCGGGCGGGTCTTCTCACCAAGGCGGGGCTCATGGTCGGCCTCGGGGAGCGCGAGGAAGAACTCATCAGTGTTTTTCGTGACTTGCGTAGTGTCGGATGCGACGTGCTGACTGTCGGTCAGTATCTGCGGCCCTCGCCTGCTCATCTTCCGGTCGAGCGCTACGTGCCCCCGGAGGAGTTCGCGAGCCTGCGGATGCGCGCGCTCGCGCTCGGCTTCCGCCACGTCGAGGCCGGCCCGCTGGTCCGCAGCTCGTACCACGCGTGGGCGCACGTGCCTCCCGCCTAAAAACTTCTAAAAGTAGCGACTTTAGAGCGGCCCGAATATTGCCAGGGGGGCCTTTTTCCATTAGCGTGACGCCGTTCGTTGTGGGGCTTGGTGGTGGTGGAGGAAGGAGGAGACGACGCTGATGTTGAAGCTGTACGATTATCCGGACTGCCCGTTCTGTCAGAAGGTGAGGGTCGTGCTCGCGGAAAAGGACCTCGAGTACGAGAAGATCTTCGTCGACCTGCGCAAGCAGGAGCAGAAGCACCCGGATTTCCTTCGCTTGAACCCGTATGGCAAGGTCCCGGTCCTGATCGACGAGGATGAGATCGTGTATGATTCCACCGTCATCGACGAGTATCTCGAGGACGAGTATCCGCTTCCGCGCCTGATGCCCGAGGATTCGCAGGGCCGCGCGCTCGTGCGGATGCTCGAGGACTACTGTGACAACTCCTTCATTCCGCCAACGACGATGCTGCTCGCCCAGCTACGGAAGTCCGACGCGGAGCGGGACCAGCAGCGTGTCGACCAGGCCAGGGAGGAGCTCAGGCGCTGCCTTTATTACTTGCGCGATAAGCTTGCAGGGCACGAATACCTCGTCGGCAAGGAGTTCACGCTCGCCGACGCGTCCTTCGCGCCCCGCATCATGGTGCTCGGACGGCTCGGAATCGAGCTCGAGCCCGGGTTGGCGTCGGTCCAGGGCTGGATCGACCGCATTCGGTCTCGACCGAGCGTGCGAAGCCTGGGTCTGTAGGGAGCACATGGGAGGCCGGCGGCTCGCCGGCCTGACGGAGGACGGGTCTTGACGCTGCCGGACGTGATCCCCGTCTTCCCGCTCCCGAACGTCGTCTTCTTTCCGCGGGTTCCGCTCCCGCTGCACATCTTCGAGCCTCGCTACCGGGCGATGGTGCGCGATGCCTCGCGCGGTGCACGGCTAATCGGCATGGCGCTGCTCCGTGGCGACTGGGAGGCCGAGTACTACGGCCGGCCGCCGATCTTCACGATCGGGACGGTGGGGGAGATGGTCCGGGTCGAGGAGCTGCCAGACGGCCGTTTCAACATCGTCCTCCGTGGTCTCAGAGAGTTCAGAGTCGTGCGGCAGCTCGACCGGGCGTCCTATCGGGAGGCGGTCGTGGTATGGCGCGATCCCGTTTGCGATCCCCTCCCTCCCGGCAGCCGTGACGCCATCCGCAGGCTCGTGCTGCGCTACTTGACGCTCCTCGGCCGGCGTCCCGCAGACGACGAGCTGCTACGCGGAACGGTCGACGACGAGACGTTCGTCAACTTCCTCGCCCAGCATCTCGACGTTCCGGCGGTCGAGAAGCAGGCGATGCTCGAGGCCGAGACCCTCACCGACCGTGCGCGCAGCCTGATCGACGTCCTGGAGTTCCGGCTCCAGGAGCTGCCGGCTCATCCGGGCTGGACCTCCGGTCGGGCGCACTGAGTCATGGCCGCCCCCCGGCTGTCGCTCGCGGAACGACTGTACCTGCCACAAGTGATCGACGGCCTCGCGGTCACGACGCGGCATTTCGCCCGCAACCTCGCGCTCCACACGCTCCACCTCTTCGGCCTGGCGAAGGATCGGAGTGCCTCGGTGACGACCCAGTACCCGGAGCAGCGGAAGACGTACTCGGAGGGCTTCCGAGGCGCGCATCGTCTGACGCTCAAGCCCGACGGGTCCGTGCGCTGTACCGCCTGCTTCCTCTGCGCGACCGCCTGTCCGGCCAAGTGCATCAACATCGAGGCGGGGGAGCATCCCGACCCGAGCGTCGAGAAGTACCCGGTCCGCTACGAGATCGACACCCTCCAGTGCATCTATTGCGGGATGTGCGTCGAGGCGTGCCCCTGCGACGCCATCCGCATGGACACCTTCGTTCACCCCCGTCTCTGGGGCTACCGGCGCGAGGACTTCGTCGAGCCGAAGAGTGTCCTCATGGAGCGTTCGCGGATCCTCCAGGAACGGGGCCGCGACGCCCTGATGGACGACATGCAGCGCGCCTATCGTCAGGGCGAGGACGTCGGCCCCGCGCGCGGCGGGACGCTCGTCCCCCGGTGATCCTCTTCGCCCTCTGGCGGCGTGGGCTTCTCCGCCGGGTCGACCGGGAGAAGATGCGACACTTCCTCGGTCGTGTCGGCGATCCGCTCGCCCTCTCGCGTCGGTATCCGATGTGGCGCATACTTCCCTGGACGCGCCTCCTTCTCTCGCCGCGGTACGCGCGAGCGGCGGCGCGCTGGCTCGAGTATCGGATGAACCTCTACGACGGCGTCGAGGGCTGAGATGGCCAAGACCTACAAACAGATCATGGACGAGGCGAGACAACTCGTCCCCGAAGTGTCTCCCGACGAGGTGAAGGGGCGGCTCGACCGCGGCGAGAGGCCGGTCCTCCTCGATGTGCGCGAGCGGGAAGAGTACCGCCAGGGCTACGTGCCGGGGGCGGTCTCGGTGCCGCGCGGGTTCCTCGAGATGCGGGTCGAGGAGACGGTCCCGGACAAGGGAACCCCGGTCGTCGCGTACTGTGCCAGCGGCACCCGCTCGCTCCTCGCGGGCCGCATCCTGAAGGAGCTCGGCTACTCGAACGTCGTCTCGATGCGGGGTGGCTTCGGGGCGTGGAAGAACCAGGGCCTACCCATCCGGGAGGACCGGCAGTTCACTCCCGAGCAGCAGATTCGTTACAGCCGCCATTTCCTTCTCCCCGAGGTGGGCGAGGCGGGGCAGGCGAAGCTGCTCGACGCGAAGGTGCTCTGCATCGGCGCCGGGGGGCTCGGCTCGCCCGCAGCGTTCTACCTGGCCGCCGCCGGGGTGGGCACGCTCGGCATCGTCGACATGGACACCGTCGACCTCTCGAACCTGCAACGCCAGATTCTCCACACCAACGACCGGATCGGCATGCCGAAGACCGAGTCGGCGCGCCTCACGCTGCAGGCTCTCAACCCCGACGTGAAGGTGGTCGAGTTCCGCGAGCGGCTCTCCTCGGAGAACGCCTTCCGCATCTTCGAGCAGTTCGACATCGTCGTGAACGGCTGTGACAACTTCCCCACGCGGTACCTCGCCAACGACGCCTGCGTCATGCTGCACAAGCCGCTCGTCGACGGCGCCATCTGGCAGTTCGAGGGGCAGGCGACGGTTTTCTACCCGCCCGAGGGACCGTGCTACCGTTGCCTCTTCCCGGAGCCGCCGCCGCCGGGCGCGGTTCCGTCGTGCGCCGAGGCGGGTGTCCTCGGCGTGCTGCCGGGGCTCGTCGGCTGCGTGCAGGCGCTCGAGGCGATCAAGCTGATCCTCGGGCAGGGGACGCCGCTCATTGGCCGGATGATGCACTTCGAGACGCTCGGGGCGGAGGTCCGTACCCTGAAACTCCGCCGTGATCCCAAATGCGTCGTCTGCGGTGAGCGGCCGACGGTCACGCGGCTGATCGACTACGAGATGTTCTGCGGCCTCGGTGACGCCAACGGCAACGGCGCCGGGCCGGACGAGCGTCACGCGCCCGAGCCGCCCCGCCCGGCGGCGTAGAACTTCCTTGGCCGCCGTCGCGCGCTCTGCTAGGAAGACGGGCTCCCGCTGGCCGTCATGAAGCAGATCGTCGTCCACCAGGAGAGTTGCACGGAGTGTCGCGAACGCGAGATGGCGTGCTCGTCCGAGCACGAGGGCGCGTTCGTGCCGGCGCTCTCCCGGATCCGGGTGAACGAACTCATCCGGAGCTCGGGAGCCGGCTCGGCGACGGAGCCGAGGTGAACCTCTTTCCGCCCCTCGCCGGCGGCGATGACGTCGCCGCCGAGGTGACGCGTCTCAAGCCCGTCGTGCGCCGGCTCCGCGAGCACGTGATCCGGATGATCACCGCGGCGGGATCCGGCCACCCCGGAGGGTCGCTGTCGGCGGCGGAGATCGTGACGGCGCTCTTCTTCCACACGCTCCGCCGCCGGGCAGGCGATCCGACTTGGCCCGAGCGCGACCGCTTCGTCATCTCGAAGGGCCACGGGGTCCCGATCGTCTACGCCGCGCTCGCGGAGTGCGGCGAGTTGCCGGTCGACGAGCTGACGAGCCTGCGGCAGCTCGGCAGCCGCCTCCAGGGCCATCCCGACCGGATCGCGCTGCCCTGGGTAGAGGCGGCCACCGGCTCCCTCGGACAGGGTCTCTCGATCGCGCTCGGCCTCGCGCTCGCGAGCGGTCTCGAGGGGAATCGCTGGCGCGTCTTCTGCCTCCTCGGCGACGGCGAGACCCAGTCCGGCCAGGTGTGGGAGGCGGCGATGGCGGCGGGGAAGTACCGTCCCGCGAACCTCGTCGTGATCCTCGACTACAACAAGGTGCAGCTCGACGGCCGCGTCCCCGACATCATGGACCTGGAGCCGCTCGCGGAGAAGTGGCGGAGCTTCAAGTGGAACGTCCGGACGCTCGCCGACGGCAACGATCTCGCGCAGGTGATCCCCGCGCTCGACGAGGCGGGCAGCGGTGGCGGGCCCTGGATGATCATTGCGAACACCGTGAAGGGCAAAGGAGTGTCGTTCATGGAGGGCACGGCGGCGTGGCACGGCAAGGCGCCGAGCGCGGAGGAGGCGAAGTGCGCGCTCGAGGAGATCGCCCGCCATGGCTGAGGCGACGCGCGTCGCGTTCGGCCGGGCGCTCGCGCGTCTCGGCGCCGCCGACGAGCGCATCGTCGCGCTCGACGCCGACCTCGCGAGCTCGACCAACACGAAGGCGTTCGCCGACAAGTTTCCGGAGCGTTTCTTCCAGCTCGGCATCGCGGAGGGGAACATGGTCGGTGTCGCGGCCGGCCTGGCGCTCGCCGGAAAGATCCCGTTCGCGGCGAGCTTCGCCTGCTTTCTCGCCGGGCGCTTCGAGCAGATCCGCGTGTCCGTTGCGTACAACCGCGCCAACGTGAAACTCGTCGGCACGCATGCGGGAGTCGGGATCGGCGAGGACGGTTACAGCCAGATGGGGCTCGAGGACGTGGCCCTCATGCGCTCGCTGCCGAACATGGTCGTCATCCAGCCGGCCGACGGGGCCGAGACGGAGGCCGCCGTCGAGTATGCCGCCCGGCACGACGGACCGATCTATCTTCGACTCACCCGCCAGAAGGTCGCCGACGTGACACCCGCCGGGGCGCGCTTCGAGTTCGGCAAGGGCGTCGTCCTGCGCGAGGGACGGGATCTCACCATCGCCGCCTCCGGCGCGGTGGTCGGGCACGCGCTCGGCGCCGCCGAGCGGCTCGCGGCGCACGGGGTACAGGCGGGAGTCCTCAACCTGCCCACGCTGAAGCCGATCGATGCCGCGCTGCTCACCGAATGGGGCGGCCGCACTCCGGGGATACTGACCGTAGAAGATCACGGAGTCGTCGGCGGGCTCGGGAGCGCGGTCTCCGAGACGCTCTCCGAGACCGGCGTCCCGGTCCGGTGCCACGGCGTACGGGGGTTCGGCGAATCGGGGACGGGCGAGGCGCTCTACGCAAAGCACGGGCTCGATGCCGCCGGCATCGAGGCGGTGGCGGAGGCGTTTCTCCGGGACCTCGTCGGCGCTCCGGGGCGCAAGCGCGCGGTCGGGGCCGCGCGTCCGTCCTGAGCACGCGGTCGCGGTCGTACCGCGCCGTGCAGCGATGCCCTGTCTCGCAGCCCCGCCGGACGCGCGGATGATCGGAACGCCGACTTCCTGGCACCCGGCTTGCTCAGGAGACGAGCGGGGCTCCGGCGCCTCACGCCAACCGTCCCGCCATCCACGAAGTCAGCCGTTCAGGTTTCCAGTCAGCCGTCCTCAGCACCGGGAGCCGGAGCCCCCGTTTCCCCCCGTTTCGTGGGGCTCCGGGGGCGGAAGAGCCGGACCTGGTGCGTGCCGCCTCCGGCGTACTTCCGCTCGAAGGCCGTGATCGGCCGATTCGCGGGGGTCGCCTCGCCGCAAAGCTGGCTTAGCCCCATCCGCTCCAGGTGCGCGACGAACGCCTCGACCACCGGGCGGAGATCCGAGGCGACGTCGACGGTCCCGCCGGGGGCGAGGGTCCGCGCCATCGTGCGCGCAAAGGCGTCGCTCGCGAGGCGGCGCTTTCGGTGCCGCGTCTTCGGCCAGGGGTCGGGGAAGTAGACGTGGTAGGCGGCGACCGATGCATCGGCGACGAGATGCGTCACGATGCAGCGCGCGTCGCCGGCCACGACCAGTACGTTGGCGAGCCCACGCGCGCGCGCGCGTGCGGCGATCGCCTCGGCGGCACCTATGGTCCGCTCGATCGCGAAGAAGTTCCGCGCCGGGAATGCGGCGGCGAAGGCCAGCAGCACGTCGCCGCGGCCGGGACCGATCTCCACCTCGACGGGCCGGTGGTTACCGAAGACGTCCCGCCACGCGACCGGCGTGCGCGCCGGCTCGACGGTAGCAGCGGGAGGGCGACGCCTCGAATCGCCGTTCACGACCGGCGCCGGCGTTTGCGGGTGGTCCGCGCGGCGCCGTCCTTCAGCTTGCTCAGCAGCTCATCGACGGGACGCGTGTTGAGTACGTCCGCCGCGGTCGCCCAAGCGCGGCGCGCCTGGCCGACGCCGTAGCGGCGCGGGAAGGCCAGGTGGCGGACGTCGTGTGCGTCCGAGTCGACGACGATCGGGACGCCGGCGGCGATCGCCCGCCGCACGTGCTCGTCGCGGAGGTCGAGCCGCTCCGGGTAGGCGTCGAGCTCCAGCACCGTCCCGGTCTCGCGCGCGGCGGCGATCACGGCGTCGATGTCGACGTCGTAGGGCTCGCGCTTCTGGAGTCTCCGGCCGGTCGGGTGGAAGAGGATGTCCGCGTGCGGATTGCGCATCGCGCGGACGATCCGATCGGTCATCTCGCGCCGGGGGAGGTCGAAGTGTGAGTGGACGGCGACGCCGACGACCTCGAGCGCGGCGAGCGCCTCGTCGGGAATGTCGAGCGTCCCGTCGCGGTTGATGTTGACCTCCGCCCCCTTGAGGATGCGGATGCGATCGAGCTTCCGGTTGAGGCGGTCGATCTCGCGCATCTGGCGCGCGATCTTCTCCGCGTCGGCGCCACCCGTCATGGCGAGGCTCACGGTATGATCGGTGATCGCGATGTACTCGAGGCCGATCTCGCGGGCGGCGCGCGCCATGGTCTCGATCGAGTGGGCGCCGTCGGTCCAGTCGGTCTGCGTCTGGAGGTCGCCGCGCAGGTCTCCGGGCTCGATGAGCCGGGGCAGGCGGCCGTGCGCGGCGGCGTCGATCTCGCCCTGGCCCTCGCGCAGCTCGGGCGGGATCCAGGCGAGCCCGAGGCGTGCGTAGATCTCCTCCTCGGTGCGGCCGGCGAGGCGCCGGGCGTCGCGGAAGAGACCGTACTCGTTCAGCTTCCAGCCGCGCTTCATCGCGCGCTGGCGGAGAGCGACGTTGTGCGCCTTGCTGCCGGTGAAGTAGAGGAGCGCCGCCCCGAAGCTCTCCTCCGGCACGACGCGGAGGTCGATCTGGAAGCCGTCGGCGCTCTTGACGCTCGCCTTGGTGTCGCCTTGGCCGAGCACGCGCGCCACCTCGGGGAACGCGACGAAGCGGGCGACGATCGACGCGGGTTCGCGTGCGACGGCGAGCAGGTCGGCGTCGGCGACGGTCTCGCGACGCCGCCGGATTGAGCCGGCCATCTCGACCTGCGAGACGCCCGACACGAGACGGAGGGACGCGGCGAGCGCCTCGACGGTCGGCTCGATGGCGGCCAGGAGGGCGCGCCCACCGGCCGCGTGCGCGACGCCGATCGACTTGAGGATCTTCTGCTCGCTTCGCTCCCCGAAGTGTGGCAGCGCCCGGACCTTGCCGGCGCGCGCCGCCGCTTCCAGGTCCGCGAGCGTGCGGACGCCGAGTCGCTCGTAGAGCGTCTTCACCGCCTTCGGACCGACGCCTTCGAGCGCGGTGAGCGCCGCGAGGTCGACCGGCAGGCGGCGCCGATACTCCTCGTGCAGGGTGCAGCGTCCGCTCTGGATCAGCTCCTCGAGCTTCTCGGCCATCGAGCGGCCGATGCCCGGGATGGCGGACAGCGCCTTCGCGCCTCCCGCGCGGTAGAGCTCCTCGAGCGGGACGGCGTGCGACTCGATCGCCTGCGCCGCCTTCTCGTACGCGCGCGGCTTGAACGGGACGTCGTCCATCTCGAGATAGCCCGCGAGGTCGCGAAAGCACCGGGCGAGCTCGGCGTTCCGCATCGGAGCGACGCGGGCGTGACCGTCAGGCGCTCGGGGCCGGAAGGGCCGCCGGCGCGAGGTCGCGCAGGAAGTCGAGCAGGTAGCCGTTCACCAGCGTCGGCTGCTCCTGCTGCACCCAGTGGCCGCAGAGCGGGATGTACTTGATCTCGAGCGACGCGGCCATGAGCGGCTCCATGCCGAGCGTCAGCTCCTTTCCGAGCGCGACGTCATTCTCCCCCCAGACGAGCAGCGTGGGCGCGCCGATCTTCGGCCAGTCCTCCAGACCGAGGCGCGCTCCCGGCACCGGACGATCGCCGTGCACGAAGCGGCGAAGCCACTCCGGCCAGGAGGCTTGCGACTCGGGGCTACGGAATGCGGCGCGGTAGTAGTTGATGGCGCTGCGCAGCGCGCCGGGCTGGCTGGCGGCGTCGCGCAGCTCGTCGAAGTCCGCGGGGGTGAGCGCGTCCTGGCGCACCGTCGAGCGGCGAATGGCGTCGGCGATCGGGCGCGCGTGGCCGAGACCGAGAAGCGTCTCGGGGAGCCAGGGGATCTGGAAGAAGAACATGTACCAGCTGCGTGCCAGCTGGCGCCCGTTCGCCCGCAAATGCTGCGCGAAGATCGCCGGATGCGGGCAGTTCAGGACCGCGAGCCGGCGCGTCATCGTCGGCCGCTCCATGGCGAAGGTCCATGCCACGGCGCCGCCCCAGTCGTGGCCGACGATCACCGCCTCGCGCTCGCCGAGCGCCTCGATCAGCCCGGCGACGTCGGCGACCAGCTCGGAGAGCGCGTAGGCCGCGACGCCGGAGGGCTTGTCGCTCCGGTTGTAGCCGCGCATGTCGGGCGCGACGACGCGGAACGACGGGGCGAGCGCGGCGAGCTGATGACGCCACGAGTACCACGACTCCGGAAAACCGTGGAGGAGAATGACGAGTGGGCCCCCGCCGTCGACCGCGCAGTGGAGCCGGATGCCGTTCGTCGCGATCATGCGGTGCTCGAGTGCCATCGTCGGCCGCATATCGAGGGCCTCGGTCGGCTGTCAAATCGCTCGCTGCTGCGCTAGGAGGTCGCAGCGAGAGGAGACGCCGCGATGCAGCTCGAGTTCGTGCGCTACGAGAAGCGGGACCGGATCGCGTGGGTGACCATCGACCGCCCCGAGGTGATGAACGCGCTCCATCCGCCCGCAAACGAGGAGCTGGCACGGGTGTGGGACGACTTCGCGGCCGATTCGGGGACGTGGGTCGCGGTGCTCACCGGTGCGGGCGAGCGTGCCTTCTCCGCCGGCAACGACCTCAAGTGGACGACCCAACACGGCATGCCCCGCATGCCGACCGGCGGCTTCGGCGGCATCGTGGCGCGCGACGACATCTGGAAACCCATCATCGCTGCCGTGAACGGCGTTGCCCTCGGCGGCGGCCTCGAGATCGCGCTCGCCTGCGACATCATCGTCGCCGCCGACACGGCGCGCCTGGGACTCCCCGAGCCCCGCGTCGGCCTCATGGCCGCCGCGGGCGGCGTGCACCGCCTCCCGCGGCACGTACCACTCAAGATCGCGATGGGCATGATGCTCACCGGCCGTCACATCACCGCCGCCGAGGCGGCGCGCATCGGGCTGGTGAACGAGGTCGTCCCTCTGAAGGACCTCCACGCCGCCGCGGAGCGCTGGGCGAACGAGATCCTCGAGTGCTCACCGCTCTCGGTGCAGGCGACGAAGCAGGCCGCCCTCCAGGGACTGGCGAAGCCGGTCGGGGAGGCGATGGGCGGCCATTACCCGCTCGTCCACCAGCTTTTCACGAGCGAGGACGTGGTCGAGGGACCGCGGGCGTTCGCGGA
>JACXTT010009045.1_pt1 | contig 13665 bp, 11 predicted proteins | sample 9270951 | NCBI WGS metagenome assembly JACXTT01 (sample SAMN15532306, study PRJNA645909) | rock metagenome | isolation source: weathered quartz diorite | place: Puerto Rico | collected 2017-06-21
GCTGGCCCACAACGGCACGCGTGCCGCCGTGTACTTCACCTCCGGCTTCGCGGAGGCCGGCGAAGACGGCGGACGCATGCAGCACACGCTGGCACGCAGCGCACATGCCGCAGGCGTGACCCTGCTGGGGCCCAATTGCCTGGGCGCGATGAACCTGCGCGAGCGCATGTTCGCCACGTTCTCGCCGATCCCGCTGAGTGGAGTGCCGCCGGTTGGCGAAGTGGGCCTGGTCAGCCAGAGCGGCGCGTTCGGGGCCTATGCGTACGCGCTGGCGCGCGAGGCCGGTCTGGGCCTGAGCCACTGGGTCACCACCGGCAACGAGGCCGGCCTGCAGGTGGCGGACGTGATCGCGTGGCTGGCCAGCGATCCGAACACCCGCGTGATCCTTGCCTACATGGAAGGCTGCCGCGACGGCACGCGCCTGCGCCAGGCGCTGGCGGCGGCGCGCGCGGCCGGCAAGCCGGTCGTGATCACGAAGGTCGGCACCACCGAGGCCGGCGCACGTTCGGCACAGTCGCACACGGCCAGCCTGACCGGCGAGGATGCGGTTTACCAGGCGGTGTTCGATGCGTACGGCGTGCACCGGGCCCATACGCTGGAAGAGTTCTTCCGCCTGGGCTACGTGCTGTCCAGGGGGCGGCGCCCGTCGCTCTGGCATTGTCCAAACGGCCTCGATGGCAGTGCAGTGACGCCGCTGGCGGTGGTGACGGTGTCCGGCGGCGTCGGCATCATGATGGCCGATCGCGCCGAAGAGCTGGGCCTGCCGCTGCCACCCATGCCGGAAGCCGCGGCCGACGCGCTGCGCGCGGCCATTCCGTTCGCCAGCACCGCCAACCCGATCGACGTGACCGGGCAGGTGGTGGCGCAACCGCGCGTCTTCATGGATGCCATTGCCGGCGTGGCCAGGAGCGGCGCCTACGGCTGCGTCGCCACGTTCCTGGCCGGAGGCGCCAACGCCCCGCGCCTCTGGGCCGATCTGCAGCAGACCGTGATGGCGCTGGGCGAAGACCCGCAGGCCGCGCCGCTGCTGCTGGCCGGCATTGTCAATGACGACAAGCGGGCCTGGCTGGAGGACAGGGGCTGCCTGGTCTTCCGTGAACCCGCCCATGCCGTGGAGGCCGCGACCACGCTGGCGCGCGCCGCGGCCATGGAAGGCGCCGCCGAAGCCAGCGCACCGGCCGACGGTGGCATACCGCAGACGGCGGGCGGGCAGGGTGCCGACCTGTTGCGCGACCTGCCGCCGGCAGCCGTGGCGCTTTCCGAATACGAAGCCATGCGCCTGCTCTCGGAGGCGCAGGTGCCGGTCGCCCCGCACGGGCTGGCGTGCGATGCCGCTGAGGCGGTGCGCATCGCCGGGCGCCTGGGTTATCCAGTCGCCGTCAAGCTGTGCTCACGCGAGATCCTGCACAAGAGCGATATCGGTGGCGTGGCCCTCAATCTTGCGGATGCACAGGCCGTGCGCGAAGCGTTCGGCCGCATGGAAGCGGCTGTGGCGCGTGCCCGCACCGAAGACGGCGGCTCCGTGCGTTTCGAAGGCGTGCTGGTGGCCCACATGGTGCGCGGCTGGGGCGAGCTGATGGTGGGCATACGGCGCGACCCGGTGTTCGGGCTGGTGGCGCTGGCCGGCATTGGCGGCACCGCCGTCGAGCTGTTCCGCCAGACCGCCTTCGGCCTGGCGCCGCTGTCGCCGCAGCGGGCCCGCGCCATGCTGCGCGACAGCCGCGCTGCCGCGCTCTTCGAAGGTCACCGCGGACACCCGGAGGTGGACCTGGACAGCGCCGCGCAGGTGCTGGCCAGCGTGTCGCAGCTGGCGGCGGCGCTGGGGCCGCGCCTGGACACGCTGGAGATCAATCCTTTCATCGTCACCGCGCAGGGGCTGGTGGCGGCCGACGCGGTGGTCACGCTCCGGCCGGACGGCATCGGCGCGCCGTAGCAGGGAAGCATCACGCGGTGGACAGGCTGCGCGCAGACGGGCACCGCCAGCGCGGAAGTTTGAACCAACAGAGAGATATAAGGGGACAAAGATGCAATCGCAGACGCAGTTGCCGGCGCGGCGCATGTTGCTGCGCGGGATCGGCATGCTCGCCGTGACAGCGCTGTGCGCGGCCTTTCCAGCCGCGCACGCAGGCCCATACCCCGACCGGCCGATCCGGCTCGTGGTGCCGTTCCCGCCCGGCGGCGGCACGGACGTGGTGGGCAGGCTGCTGGCAGTGGGCCTGTCGAAGGAACTCGGCAAGACCGTGGTGGTGGACAACGTCGCCGGTGCCACCGGCACCATCGGCTCGGCCCAGGTCGCGCGCGCCGCGCCGGATGGCTACACCCTGGTGCTGGGCATATCCGCCACCCATGCGATTGCCCCGGCCATCTTCCCCAAGCTGCCCTATGACCCCCTGCGCGACTTCGTGCCTGTCAGCCGCCTCTTCTACGGCGGCAATGTGCTGGTCGCTGGTCCCGCCTTTGCCGGCCGCGACCTGCCAGCGCTGATCGCCGCCGCCCGGCGCCCAGGCGCCGACCTGGCCTATGGCTCGTGGGGCAACGGCTCGGGCGGCCACCTCGCCGGCGAGAGCCTCAACGTGTCCAGCGGCATCCACCTGCGCCACATTCCCTACAAGGGCGTCAGCCCCATGCTGACCGACGTGATGGGTGGCACCTTGCCGGTGGCGATGTCCGACCTGGCCGGCACGCTGCCGCTGATCCGCAGCGGCAAGGTCAGGGCGCTGGCCGTCAGCGGTTCCGAGCGTTCGCCCGCGCTGCCTGACGTGCCGACCTTTGCCGAATCCGGCGTGGCGTTCAGGGTTGACAGCTGGTTCGCGCTGTTTGCGCCGGCGCGCACGCCGCCGGACATCGTCGACAAGCTTGAACGCGCTGCTCAGGCCGCCATGCGCGACCCCGCCATCAAGGCGCAGGTCGGGACGCTCGGCATGCGCTACGCGCCCCAGCCGCGAGCCGCCTTTGCCGAGCAGATGCGCAGCGATGCGGCGGCCTGGGCCGCGCTGGTCAAGTCGAGCGGGGCGGCACAGGAATGAACTGCTACGCCCATCGCCCTGATGCCGCTGGCGCCGCTGTCGCGGTGGCCGGCCCCCGCCGGTCGGCCAGCCGGCATTTGCCCGCCTTGTTGCCTGTCGAGTTCCGGAGCCACGCATGAACCACCCAGTACCCGAATGCTTTGCCGCACCCGTCTACAGCTCCAGCCAGGAAGCGCTGGTCGCAGCTGCCGCGCTGCCGCTGGTGATCTATGGCTACCCGCTGATCGAAACCCTGCGCACCTGCCGGCTGCAGACAGCAGTCAGCGCCGCCACCGGCTACGGCCGGGCCCCGGTCAACACACTGTCCGCGAGTGAACGCCAGTGGACGCATGAAGACCGCGACATCGTCACGCCCGCCAATGATCTGCTCTATTTCTGCGGGTGGGTCAACCTGGCCGATGGGCCCGTCACCCTGCGCGTGCCGCCGCTGCCGCAGCGCGACCGCTACTACGTGGTGGAGCTGCTGGACGCATTCACCAACAACTTCGAGAACCTGGGCCCGCGCAACGTGCCGGCCGAAGGTGGCGAAGTGACGCTGGCCGGCCCGGGCGAGCAAGTCGCCGGCGCCCATGTGGTGGCGTGCCCAACCTCGCTGGTCTGGCTGCTGGGCCGTGTACTGGTGCAGGGCCCGGACGACCTTGGCGCGGCCCATGCCTTCGAGCGCGGCTTTGAACTCGTCGCGCCGGGCAAGGCGCTGCCGCAATGCGTGCGAGCCTGGCGCGACACCGGCAACGACAGCCTCGATTTCTTCCAGAACCTGTTCCAGGCGCTGCGCGAATTTCCGCCCGCCGAGAACGAACTCGGCGCGTTCACGCTGTTGCGCAAGGCGGGAATCAGGCTGGAGGACGAGGTGGAGACCGACGCACTGCGCCCCGATATCCGCGCGGGGCTGGAAAGCGCCTATCGCCAGGCCATGGGCCTGATCGAAGCCCGTACACGCAGCCAGGGCCGCAAGAGCTGGGGCTACAGCCTGAAGCTGGGCCTCTATGGCGACGACTGGCTGCAGCGCGCCTGCACCGCCATGAAGGGCCTGGGCGCGCTGCGCGCCGACGAGGCAATCTATGCGATGGCGGACTTCGACGCCGACGGTGAGCCGCTGCATGGCGCGCACACCTACGCGCTGCACTTTCCGGCCGGCATGCTGCCGCCCGCCCAGGCCTTCTGGTCGGTCTCGCTCTACGGCGAAGACCGCTACTTCACCGCCAACGAGATCGGCCGCTACGCGGTGGGGGATCGCACGCCGGGCCTGCGTTACGAGCCCGACGGCGGCCTGACCATCCCCATCTGCCACCGGCGCCCCGGCGACGACGAGAACTGGCTGCCAGCCCCGGCGGGCGCGTTCTACCTGATCCTGCGCCTTTACCACCCGACCCCTGCCTTCATGCAGGGCCAGTACCGCATTCCGGCAGTGCGCCGCATTGCCTGACGAGCCCGACATGACCCAGTTCCGATCCGACGCCAACCTTTCACTGGCCCGCGAGGCCGTGCTCTACACCCTGCCGCTCTACGAGATGGCACGCATGCGCGCCGCCACCTGTCCGCGCCGCCGCCGCGAAGGCGACTTTGCGGACGACCGGCCCGACGGCACGCTGCGATGGGTCAATCATTTCGTCCATACCCGTCAGCTGCTCGGCCCGCAGCACCGGCAGGTGGTCACGCCCAACAACGACACGCTGTACAGCAACGCATGGCTCGACCTGTCGCGCGGGCCGCTGCTGCTGGAGGTGCCTGACAGCGCGGGACGCTACTACGTGCTCGGCCTGCTGGATTTCTACACGAACCCCTTTGGCTATGTCGGCAGCCGTACCACCGGCACGCAGGCCGGGCGCTACCTGCTGCACGGACCGGACTGGCGTGGCGAACCGCCGGCCGGCGCCACCGCTGTTGCCTGCCCGACCGATGCCGTCTGGCTGCTCGGCCGGCTGCTGGTAGACGGCCCGGACGATCTGCCCGCCGTGCACGCAATGCAGGACCGCATCCGCCTGACGCTCCCAGACGGTGGCGACGCCGTGCGTGCCTATGACGTGGGCATGCAGCCTGGCGAGCAACCCGGCGCCGCGCCGGACCAGGTGCGGCGCTATGTGGAGGTAGTGAACCGCGCCCTGCGCGAGAACCCGCCGCCGGCGGACGAGGCTGCCACTGTCGCGCGTTTTGCCGCGCTCGGCATCGGCGCGGCGCGCGACGGGATTGCGCCCGATGCGTCGCAGCTCGAAGGCCTGGCCGCCGCGATGGCAGAGGTACTTGCCGAACTGGCCGAGCCGATGCCATCCGCGCTGGGCGGCGGCTGGAGCCTGCCGGTCGAGATCCGGTCCTCGTTCGGCACCCGCTACGCGGAGCGGGCACAGGTCGCGCGCAACTATATCGGCGCGCTCGGCATGGCAGAGGCCATGTACGTGATCGCGGACTGCGATGCCCAAGGCCGCGCGCTGGACGGACGCCGGGCGCATGAACTGGTGTTCCCGCACGGCCAGTTGCCCCAGGTGGGCGCGTTCTGGTCGCTGACCATGTACGACAAGCGCGACTGCATGCTGGTCGACAACCCGATCGGCCGCTATTCGCTGGGGGACCGTTCGCCGGGCCTGCGCCATGAGCCGGACGGCAGCCTGCGCCTGCACCTGGGTGCCACGCCGCCGCGCGACCCGGAGCGTCAGGGCAACTGGCTGCCCGCGCCGGCCGGCCCCTTCTATGTGGCGCTGCGGCTCTACGTACCGGGCGGCGCGCACCTGGACAAGACCTTTTCCTACCCGGGCATACAGGCCAAGGAGGCATGATGACCACAGGCACCCCGATGTCGCGCAGGGTCATGCTCGGACGCGTGCCGGGCTGGCTGCTCCTGGCCGCCGCGCCTGCGCTCGCCACGTCGCCCGCCTTCGGGCAGGGCTATCCTGGCCGGACCGTACGGCTGATCTCGCCGTATGGGCCCGGCGGGTCGAATGACACCTCCGCGCGGCTGCTGGCCCAGGCGCTGAGCCGCAAGTACGGCCAGCAGTTCGTGGTCGAGAACAAGCCGGGTGCCGGCACCCGGGTTGCCAATGAAATGCTGGCGCATGCCGCCCCGGATGGCTACACCCTGTTGTGGGCCGCGGCACCCTTTGCCATCAACACTGCCGCCGGCCTGCCGCAGCAATACGACATCCACAGGGACTTCGTGGCAGTGGGGCCGCGCGTGCTCGGCCCGGTGTTCCTGATCGTCAAGGCGGACTCGCCGGCGCGTTCGGTGGCGGATTTCGTTCGCCTGGCGCGCGAGAAGAAGAACGGCGCCACCTTTGCCTCGCCGGGCGCAGGCTCGGGGCCGCACCTTACCGCCGAGCTGTTCGGCGCGCAGGCGAAATTCAAGGTGCTGAACGTGCACTACCGCGGCGACGCCACGGCCTACACGGAATTGCTGGCTGGGCGCGTGGATGCCACGCTGACTGCCATCACCTCGGCGCTGCCATTCATCAAGGCGGGCCAGTTGCGCGTGCTGGCGGTGGCGTCGGAGGCGCGCACCCCCGTCTATCCGGATGCCCCGACCTTTGTCGAGCAGGGGTACCCGGGCGTGGTCGGCTACGGCTGGTTCGGGCTGATGGCGCCGGCCGGTACGCCCGCCGCCATCGTGCGCCAGCTCAATCACGACGCCAGCACCGTACTGGCGACGGAGGAAGTCCGCGGCAGGCTCGCGGCCCTGGGCCTGCAGCCCGAACCGGAAGACAGCGCCGCCTTCGCCCGGTTCGTCGACACGGAGGTCCGCAAATGGAGCGCCGTGATCAAGAGCAGCGGCGTGGTGCTTGAATAGGGTGCGTAGGGTGCGTGGGGTATGTCAGCACGCCGGCCATGCACCTTCGATATTCGCAATGTCAGGCAGCAACTCCGACGCATCCGACAACACTTCCCCGACCAGAATAACCGCCGGGCTCGCCAGCCCCGCGGCGAGGGCGTCTTCCAGCGCGGCAAGCGTGCCCGTCCAGCACCGTTGCCGTACGCCGCCGGCGTGCATCACCATGGCGGCGGGCATGTCCGGGCGCATGCCCGCCGCCAGCAGGCCATCTCGGATGCCCGCAAGGCGGCTCATGCCCATGTAGATCACCAGCGTGGTACCGCTGCTGGCAAGCGCACGCCAGTCGGGGCCGCCATGGTCCCGCGTGTGCGCGGTGACAAAGCTGACGCCATGGCAATGCGCGCGGTGCGTCAGCGCGATGCCCAGCGCCTGCGCGGCCGCCGTGCCGCTGCTGATGCCGTTGACCACTTCCACGGCGATGCCATGTTCGCGCAGGAAGGCGGACTCCTCGCCGCCGCGGCCGAACAGCAGCGGATCGCCGCCCTTCACGCGCGCGACGTCCTTGCCGGCCATGGCATGCATCAGCGTGAGTTGCAGGATGCGGTCCTGGCTCACCGAGCAGCGGCCGCCGCGCTTGCCGACCCATTCCACGTGCGTGCCGGGGCTGGCGTAGCAAGCCATGTCCGGCGACACCAGGTCGTCGACCAGCCAGACCCGGGCCTGTGCCAGCACGCGCGCGGCGCGCACCGTGACCAGGTCCGGGCTGCCGGGGCCGGCGCCGACCAGCCAGACCTTGCCGGGCTTGATTGACTTGCTCATGCGGGGCTCCTCAGTGGCTGGTACCCGACGAGCGGGTGGTCTTGTTGAATACGTTGTACTTGCCGATGGGCTTGTCCATGGGGATACGCTTGACCTCGCGCAGCGTGCGCGCGTCGTAGACGACAATGGCGCCGTCGCGTTCCATCAGGCTCACCAGCGCATAGCGGCCGTCGCGCGTGAATTCCACATGCGCGGCGGTGCGGCCCGGGCTCGGCGTGACGCTGCCGACCACGGCCAGCGTCTGCTTGTCGATCAGCTGCAGGGTGTCGCGCTGCGGGCTCATCATCGCGTCGGCCCAGGCATAGGGCGTGTTCTCGTGGCTGCGCAGGAAGAAGCCGGGACCGTTGGTCGGCACCGTGGCGATGGTTTGCCAGCTCCGCATGTCGATCACGCTGATGCGGCCCTGCTTGAGGTTGGGCGAGGCCATGACCTCATGGCCATCGCGCACCCAGGTGATGCCGCTGCCCAGGTGCGGCATGCCGGACAAGGCCAGGTCTGCCACCTTCCGTCCCTGGGTGAGATCGACCACCTGTCCGCCGCCATTGCGCGAGGCGCCCAGGATGTGCCGGTACGACTGGTCGAAGTAGAAATCATCAAGCACGTCTTCCAGCACGATCCTCCGGGGTTCGGGGATGGTGCCGGCGCCGAGGCCGGCGTACGGGATTTCCCAGACTTCGGGAATATCCTTGAGCGCCACGATGAAGCTCTGTCGCGGCGCCGCGTCATAGACCGCGGATACGCGCGAGCCATGGCCGTCCCGGCCTTTGACATCGATCACCCTTGCCAGCGACAGGTCGTCGGCGCGCAGCAGCACCAGAGTGCGCGGCAGGGTGTTGCCGGCCAGCACCCACTTTCCATCGTCGCTGACGGCCACATTGCGCGTGTTCAGGCCGACGCGGATCTCTGCTGTGAACGTCAGGTTCCACAGGTCGTACTTGCTGACCCAGCCGTCGCGGCTGGCCATGAAGACATGGCGGCCATCTTGGCTGAACTTGGGTCCGCCGTGCAGCGCGAAGCGCGTGCGGAAGCGGTGGATCGGCTCCAGGCGGTCGCCATCGAGCACGCTGATATGGTGGCTGCCGGCTTCGACAACCAGGAAGAGGTTGGCCGGATCGGCATTGAACACTGGTTTGGCCGGGAGGCTTCCCGAGGGGTGATACACGACATGGCTGCCGCGGATATCCGCGTCGGTCCACTGCGGGGCCGTGGCGGCACCGGTACGCAGCCATTCAGCGAGGCCGGCGAGCTGGGCGCCGTCGAGTTCGCCCGCGAAGCCTTGCATCTGCGTCGCCGCGCGGCCTTCGCGCAGCACGGCGGCCAGCTCGGCCGGGCGCAGCCGCTCCAGGCTCTCGGGCAGCAGCGCGGGGCCCATCGCGCCAAGGCGGTCGACACCGTGGCAGGCGGCGCAATGCTGGCGGTACAGCGCAGCCGGGCCGGCCTCGGCGCCGAAGGCCTGCGTCTGGCAAACGCCGGCAACCAGGCACGCCGCGAGCCATCGCGAAAGGTAGTTCATGCGGCCACCTCCGCGCCAAGCGGGCTGGCAAGCTCTTCATCGGTCAGGTAGCACCCCGGGTCCGCCGCCCACGGGTTGCCGGTGATCGCTGCAGCACGTACACGCGTATTGCCGTTGCAGATGTCGACCTGCGCGCAGGCCGCGCAGCGCCCTTGCAGCGGGCGCGGCGATGCCGCCAGGCCTGCCATGAGCGGATCGCCGCGATCGGCCCAGATGTCGCCGAACGCGCGCTCGCGCACATTGCCGAGCGTGACGTGCCACCACATCGTGTCGGGATGGACGTTGCCGAGATTGTCGATATTGGCGACGCCGACCCCCGTCGCATTGCCGCCCCAGTTGACCAGCCGCGCGCGCATGTCGGCCAGCCGGTGCGGCTGGCGCTGCGCGATCCAGTGCAGCAGGTAGACACCGTCGGCATCGTTGTTGCCGGTGACGAAGTCGCCGGCCCGCCCCTGCCGCGCACGCTCCCAGACATGGTCGAACAGCCAGTCGAGCGCGGTGCGCGTGGCGGCATGCCGCGCGTCGTCGGCGCGGTGGCTGCGCCCGCGCCCCGCATAGTTGAAGTGGGACAGGTAGAACTTGTCGATGCCTTCGCTTTCGGCCAGCGCCACCAGGGCCGGCAGTTCGCGCGCATTCTGCTCCGTCAGCGTCATGCGCACACCAACGCGCAGCCCCGCGTTGCGCGCCGCGCGCAGGCCGGCAAGCGCCTGCCGGAAGGCATCGTCGCTGCGGCGGAAGCGGTCATGTGTGGCCGGAAGTCCGTCGAGGCTGACGCCGACATAGTCGAAGCCGCAGGCAGCAAGCCGCGCGGCGTGGCCGGCGCCGAGAAGCGTGCCGTTGGACGACAGCGACAGGTGGAAGCCCAGCTCGCGTGCCCGGCTCGCGATGGTGTACAGGTCCGCGCGCAGCAGCGGCTCGCCGCCGGACAGGATCAGCGCGGGGACGTGTGCGGCCTTGAGCTGGCCAAGCACGTCCAGCGCTTCGGCCGTGCTCAGTTCGCCCTTGAAATCGATGTCGGCGGAGATCGAGTAGCAGTGCTTGCAGTTGAGGTTGCAGCGCCGGATCAGGTTCCAGATGACGACCGGGCCGGCCGGCTTGCGCGGCGCGGGCACGGGGCCGCCATCGCGCAGCGCTTCCATGAATCGGGACAGGCGGAACATGCTTACTCCCTTACTTCGTTATTCCAAATGGGCCGGCGGCAGCCGCAGGCCAGTTTTCTTGAGGATGCGCGTGGACCACAGCACGTCCTGCGCGCGGCAGGCATCGCCCAGCACGGCGGCGATCCGGGCCACCAGCGGCTGGGCCTCCTCGCGCGTGTGGGCATGCACCATCGCGAACAGGTTGTACGGCCACAGCGGCAGGCGGCGCGGGCGGCGGTAGCAGTGGCTCACGAACGGCAGCGTGCCGACCCGCTCGCCGAGCGTGTCGACGCGCGCATCGTCCACGTCCCAGACCGTCATGCCGTTGGCGCGCCAGCCCAGCGCATAGTGGTTGGGCACGGCGGCAATGCGGCGCAGCGCGCCGTTTGCCTGCATCGTCGTCAGGCGCGCGATGACCTCGGCTTCATCGATACCAAGCTGCGTGGCAACGGCGGCATAGGGCGTGCTGACCAGTGGTAGCCCGCCCTGCGTTGCGCGGATCAGTGCGAGGTCGATGACATCGTGAGCGCAGTGTTCCATGGTGGTTCAGGCGGGCAGGTAGAGGTTGACGAAGTACTCGCGCTCCTTGGGGAACGGCAGTATCTCAACGCCCGCATCGCGTCCAATGCGCTGCAGGGCGGGGCCCACGTCTTCCGCGCGTCGAACCGCGAGCACGAACCACAGGTTCAGGTGATGCGTGCGCGCGTAGTGGTGCGCCACTTCAGGGTGGGCATTGATCGCGTCGATCACGGTATCGAGCCTGTCCTCCGGCGCGTGGCACGCGCACAGGACGAAGCGGCCGCCGGCGCGCTCGATCTGGAACAGCGGCCCGAAGCGCGTCAGGACGCCGGCGTCGAGCAGCGCCTGCAGGCGCGCGAGCAGCGTTGCTTCATCGATTTCCAGCGCTTCGGCCGCATCGGCATAGGGCCGCGGTGTCAGCGCCAGTCCGCGCTGCAGCGTGTTGATGATGCGGCGGTCGAGCGCATCGGGGACGAAGGTCATGCCGGCACCTGCTGCAGCGCGTAGCGCGTGTTGCGCTGCTTGTAGCAGCGTGTGCCAACCAGAACCGCGCTGCGCATTTGTCCCAGACCGACCTGTTCCTCGACATGCCCCAGCGTCGCGCGCATCGCCCGCGCGTCGCGCGCGTGGATCATGGCGAACAGGTTGTAGGGCCAGTCCGGCAGGCTGCGCGCGCGGCGGTAGCACAGCGTCACGCCGGGCATGCGCGCCAGCCGGATGCCGAGCGCGTCGGCACGGCTCTCCGGCACGTCCCAGACGCACATGGAGTTGTGCCGGTAGCCGAATCGGCCGTGGTGCAGGACCACACCGAGCCTGCGGATCACGCCGCTTTCGCTCCACTGCGCCAGCCGCTCGAGGATGCGGTCGAGCGGAACGCGCGAACGCAACGCAAGCGCGTGGAACGGTTGTGGTGCGAGCGGCAGGCCGGCTTCGAGTTCAGCGATCAGGCGCCAGTCGTCGGCGTCCGGCTGGACCGGCGCAGACGCCTTCACCGTGCGGCGGGGCCGGCGGACACCACCGTCGTGCAGCGAAAAGCCCAGATCGATGTGGTACTCGCGCACCATGGGCAAATCCAGCGGCTTCAGGCCGGTTCTTGCAGCGATGTCCGCGAGCACGCCGTCGAGCGCGTCGCGGTCACGCGAACCCGCTACGAACCACAGGTTGTGGCGATGTCCTCGTCGCGCATAGTTGTGGCTGACCGCGCTGCAGGTGCTCACACATGCGGCGACACGATCGAGGTGGGCCGGTTCGACCGCCAGCGCGCCAAGCGTGCTGACGCCGATGACATTGGGCGCGAACACCGCGCCGACGCGGCTGATGCGCCCGGCACCAAGGTCCCGCGCGAGCAGGCTCAGCAGGTCGTGCTCGCACAGGCCCAGTTCGCCGGCCAGTTGCCGATACGGGCGCGGGTGCAGCGGCAGGTCGCGTTGAAGCCGGTCATAGAGCAGGGATTCGTCGTACATGGCGGTGACGGGTTACATGCCGAAGCGCTGTGCGCGTACGGTGAAGAAGATGCCGCTGGGGTTGTCGGCCGGCAGCGCGGCCAGGCGCGAGAAGGTCGCGGTGTCGTAGACCTCCACGCGGTTGTCGTCGCGGCAGGACAGCCACACGGCTTCCCCCTTGGGCGTGAATTCCATGTGCAGCACGCCGCGGCACGGGCGCATCGTGCGCACCACCTGCCGCGTTGCGGTGTCGATGACCTGCACGGTGTCGTTGTGCGGGAAGGCGAAGTTGACCCAGACCTGGCGGCCATCCGGGCGCGCCATGACGAAGACGGGCTGGCCGGCCAGCGCGACGCGCGCGGCTTCGTTCCAGCCGCGCGCCGGGTCGGCGACGAGGACCTCATGCCGCCCGATCGCCGGCAGCCATGCCATGCCCTGCGCCATGGCCCAGCCGCGCAGGTGAGGCATCTTGTAGACGGGCAGCGGCGCGGTGCCGCGGCCATAGCCGGAGAGGATTCGCCGCGCCTCGGGCGGAGACTGCCAGAGATCCACCAGCGCCAGCCCGTCCTCGCCGAACAGGCCCGCCAGGTACCAGCGGCCGTCCGGCGTGACGAGGCCGTCGTACGGCTCGCGTCCGGCGCGCAGCCGGGTGACCTGCGGCTGGCGCGGGTCATTGACGTCGATGATCCAGATCTCGCCCGACTCGAACAGGCTGGCTGCCAGCCGCCGCCCCGGCAGGTCGGCCAGGCCGACTACCTTGGAGCGCTTGCCGTCAGCGCCAATGGCGGGAATGTCCGCAAGCGGCTCCAGTGTCGCTGCGTCGAACAGCCGGATGCCGCCGGGCGCATAGTTCTGCGCGGCGACCACGCGGCCGTCCTGCGTGATGGCGCCGCCGATGCTGTTGCCCGCCTGCATCACGCGATTTGTGACGCGTGCCTCCAGCAGGTCCACGCGCGACAGTCCGCCATCGCGCCCAAAGACATAAGCAAAACGGCCGTCGCGCGAGAACACCACGCTGGCGTGCGACAGGTCGCCCAGGCCATCCACTGTCGCGAGCTGCGTCATGTCCGTGGTTTCAACGACCTGCATGCGACCGGCGGCGCGTTCGATGATCACGCCGAGATCGCCGGTGCCGCGTGCCGGCACCGCGCATCCTGCGAGCATCCCCGCGGCCAGCGCAAGCGGCGCGAGCCATTGGAGTGCTTGCCGCGCGCTGCGGGCTACCTGCCCGAAACGGCCGGTGCCTGTCCGGCCTGCAATTGTTCGATCAGCCATAAGGCTTCGTCCTGCGTCATGAAGGGTTGCCAGGGTGGCATGGCGGTGCCGGGCCGGCCCTGCAGCACGGTGGCCACCAGGCCGTCGCGCGGCTTGCCCGCGAGCGCAGCGGCGGTCAGCGGCGAGCCGAGCCCGCCCCGCAACGTCATGCCGTGGCACGCACCGCAGTCGTCGC
>JACXTT010009046.1_pt1 | contig 13664 bp, 17 predicted proteins | sample 9270951 | NCBI WGS metagenome assembly JACXTT01 (sample SAMN15532306, study PRJNA645909) | rock metagenome | isolation source: weathered quartz diorite | place: Puerto Rico | collected 2017-06-21
TCATCGAACCCGGGCACGCCGGTGACCAGCCTGCCGATGTTGACTCGATTACCCATCGTCCTGCTCCTTGCTTGTTTTTGTTGCTGCGACGCGGCCGATGGCTGATTGCACGATCAGCACGGTCAGGTGGGTGCCGATGAAGGTCGACAGGATGTCGATCAAGGTGTTGAACAACAGCGTAAAGGCGGCGTGCGCCTGGGCCGGATCCTGGCCTTCGAAACAGCGGCGCAGCAGATGGAACTCGGGGTCGGCGGGGCGCGAACGCGGGTCGAAGATCAGCCAGGGAAAGTCCAGGCTGACGCGGTGCGCGCTGCGGAAGAGCAGGGTTTCGAAACCCGGTTCGCCGATCATCCCGATCAGGCGGTTCGCCAGCTGTTCGAGCACTTCGATGCTGGTATCGACGATCGCGCCAGGGTCGCGCGCCAAGCCTTGCTCAATAATGGCCTGCGGAGAAACCTCGTCTGTCGCCATATGATTAGCCGGGTGTTGAATGTCGAAAATTCAAGCCATTTTAAGTCGCATGCTACAAAAATCAAAGCGATTGCCCCAATATGGTGCGGAGCCTGCAGACTGGCGCCGTTAGCAGCATCGGGGTCTGGTCCCGCGAACCTGACCCCATTATCTACCGCATTCTGGCTGCTTACTCGCGCGTTTTGACATTCCTGATGCTGGAAGGTTTTTGGTAGGTCAAGCAGCCTTCGCAGTGCAACGGCGCGATGCGCCATCGCACGGAGTCGGCCGGAGGACTCGCAGTATGAGCAGATCCTCGATACCTTGTTTGGATCATGAACCGCTTGAACGTGCAGGTGAGAACTTGTTTTTCTTCGGGAAATTTGAGCCTCCTTACGCCGGTGATGTTATCCGGCGAGTGACGACAGCCATTGCCATCGCCGGACCTCCCTTGACAGAATCGCCCTAAGTGAAAAAAGTTTTCTTCAACGTACTGATGCCTTGGTTCACCAAATCGTTTTGAGGAAGTTATCCATTTGGGGTCGAGTGATCGATGAGTTGCGGCAATAACTGAGCCATACCGGCGGAGGCATGCTCAGTTCGATACCTGCCAGCGCCGCAATCAAAGACGGCGGCGCACACACTTTCCGCTAGCCAACGAAGGCAGTCAGGAAGGCGCTGCGGGGGCGGGACGACGATATCGAAATGGAATGGCGCGCGGTCTTGGCGCGGTAGCACGGCCAGCTGCGACTGCAGACGGCGGTGCCGAGTCGGGTGCGTCTAGGCTGGTAGCGCAAAAGGAAAACCGCTGAGGCGTATTGCTGCTGTATTGATCTACAGTAATGATTGGCGAGCTTTTTATTGAAAGATCATGCAAATCCGCATATTTTCAATAGACATTATTTTTTTGGCGAAGGCGTGTGCGATGGACATTCAAGCTGCGTTATTAGGGGCGATTCTAATGATCGCCGTTATCTTGTTCGCTCTTTTAGTCGAGCGCCTGAATCCAGTCGAGGCTTTGTCGCTAAGAGCTGTCTGTTTCAATTTGGTTTACACGTTGGCCTATATTTTGGCGCAGACAGCCATTATTCCAATCGTTTCCAGCGCCACGGTGATTGCTATCAATGCTGGAGGTGGCGGCTTGATCGTGTTGCCCGACAACGGTTGGCCCCTGTTTTTCGGCGCCTTCGCCTATGTACTTACTTTGGATTTTATGGAATACGTTTTTCACCGCGCTCAACATCGATTTTCACCGATGTGGGCCATGCATTCGTTTCATCACAGCGATGCGATGTTAAGTGCCACAACGACGGAACGCCACTATTGGGCCGAGCACGCCATAAAAATGTGCACGGTGTACCTATTCACCGGGTTGCTTTTTAAAGCGAATCCGACCGTCCTATCGATCTATTTCTTAGTCAGTTTCTATAATGTTTTCCTGCACATGAACATCCGCATTGGGTTTGGGAAGTGGACTATTTTGATCAACTCGCCTCAGTACCATCGAATACACCATTCCGCCCTGCCCGAACATTACGACTGCAATTTCGCTGCGCTTTTTCCATTGTTTGACGTGATGTTCGGGACGTACCGGCAACCACGGCCTGCTGAATTTCCACCGACAGGGATCGAGAACGGTGATTTGCCATCAAGCCTGGCTGACGTCGCGCTTTGGCCAATCCGCGATCACCTACGATGACGCCATCCCATCATTACAGCGCATCGGCGACGGCGCCGCGCCGCTTCTTCGGTCGTCTGCCGCATCGCTGCCTTCAGCTCAGACAACAAGGCGGCGACCTGCCGCCGCATGGAGCTCGGCTTGTAGGCGTTCAGAGAGACAATAGCCTTCCCAGCGGCGACGGCGGCTATTCACCCGGCCGGCTGGTACGCGCAGACGGCGAAAGAGATCGCGAGCGTTGACTGAAGCGGTCGAGCAAGACGGCGCCTGACCTCATTTCGAGCAGATATGACTTTTCCCATTTTGAGACAGTTTCGTGATGCGCGTGCCTGCATCCCTTGTCCTGGATGGGCGCTCACCTACACTAAAGTACCGCAAGGGCATTGCTGGCTTTGCGGCATCCGACGCCCGCCACGAGGCTGATTCGGCGTGACGCCTGTCCAAAGGTTTCTGCTTTGTGAAGGAACGATCATGCGACCCCTATCTCTCCTGATTCCCGCATCCCTGCTCGTGCTTGCCGCTGGCGCCAGTGCGCAGACCCAACCCTACCCATTGCCCGATACTGCTCCGGTCTCGACCGTGACGGTTACGGCTGCACGCAAGGCGATCCGGCTCATGCCTGACGAAGTCAAGCAAATCGCGGGAACCTATGACATGGCGAATGGCTGGCGACTGGACGTGCGCGGCAGGCCAGAATACATCGATGCGACCATCGACAACGAAAAGCCGATGCGGCTCAAAGCAGTGTCGAAGACCAAATTCGTCTCCGGCGACGGCAACGTGACCATGGAATTCAACCAAGGTGCGGGCGACGAAATGAAGCTGAGTTATGTACCCGACCCCAGCAAGCCATCGATGGTGTCAATACCCGCGCAGAAGGCCAAGCGCTGAGCGCTGCGCATCGAGCAAGGAACGTGGAACGCCAACCTCCGGTTGGCGTTTTTGTCGGGTTCTGCCATTTCGCACCTTGCCTCGAGACCGGGCGGACCAAGCCCGCAGGTTTGGAAAGAGGATGTCGTTAAAGACGCCTGTTAACTTTGGCCGCTGAGCTTCTTTGAATGCTTGAGCAGTGTTTTCAATCGTCGATCTTCGCTTCGGGGCCGAAAGCAGCCGTTCGCCAGGGGCAAACCGCCATCACCTTTACCGACGCAAGCGTGATGGCGATCTGCGCTGCGGCGGTATTTAAACTACGCCGGAAAAGTTAGCATAGTGCTATAGGACGAGCAGAGGGGCTTTCCGGGCGTAAAAACGCCGTCTCTAGGACGGCGTTTTGGGGTTTCTGGATGACCGATTTGTGGGTTGCCCCTCTCGCATGACAAGATTAAAAATCCAGCGCTGATTTCTGGATTTTGGTTCTAGTTTCGTATCAGAGAAGCATGCAACCGCAGTTCATTGTCATCCCACCCGCTGAGCTTGGACTGCACTCGACCAAATCACATGAGCCCTCACCGGGCGATAACCGTCGACTGAGCCGTACCAGCAGGAAATTCCTCGGAGTCCTGGGTGATCTCGCTCAATGGAACGCAGCTGTGACGGCCGATGGTCGTTCGGACTGGAAAGTGAGGAGCAGGTAGCAGTTTTAGAAGGGAATCGCTGTGCCAGCCGCGACGCATGACTCGGGAGCGAACTAAGTTTGAATATTTTTCTGGGGAAAGCGGTCGCTTGCGGGCATGCCTGCCACGATTGCAGTAATGGCACGCCGCTGCAATGTTGGATTGAGCGTCGTCGCCGCCATCACAACGCGCCAGGAGATGTTCGGCGGTACATCTAAGCAATTTCGCTTGCCGTTCGGTGAGATCGAAGCGCGACAAAATTTCGTCAGCACTGCGGAGCCACATGGGCATACCACAGTAATAACAGCAACCTTGCTGACGTTCGTAGGCGAGTTGACGGGGAAGGGCGATACAGTGGGTCATGGTGGCTCCGTAGTCGAAGGGTGGCCCCGCTCGCGCTTCGCGCACTACGGGCACCGCCGACTCAGTCGCACGGCCATGCAGGAACTCTCAGAATTCCTAAATCTATTTTCCCGCAGATTCTAGTGTGTAGCAAGTCGCGCCGGCCTTGAAGCGTCTAAAGTGAAGTTCCATTTGCTGCGCGTCAAACGAGACTCAAAAAAATTGCAGTGTTTGAACACGTTAGGAGGCGAACTGGAACTGCTCGAATACATCACGATGTGCGACGGAGTCCAAGAGCACGGCGACACTGGTGCTGCAACGTGACACCATGTCTGCTCGGCTTGGCCAACTCGATTGAACGCTGGCGCTCCGCGTCTTTGATGCTTTCGATACGCGCGGGCACCGGGGTCAGCGCGGGCACCAGGGGCAGTTCCGACATTCGGACACGGACAGAGCGGTATTGTCCGACTAGATTCTTGAATCCAATGCTGAAAAGCGAAAAACTGCCCGAGGCCATTTTTTCGATTAGAAGGCTGAAAGCAAGAAATCGCACATCGATTTCCTTCTAGTGAGGAGATTCGGAGCGCGCCCTTACGCTTGCGAGCGCTAGGGCGCGCTCCGCCGCCGTCGAGCATGCTCGACGAATTTCCGGCGAAGCCCCGCGGACACCGACGAAAAAAAACCGTCCAGCGGACGGTTTTTTAGGATGCGGTGGTGGAGGCGGCGGGAGTCTCCCACCTCCACCACCTGCTCGCTTGCCCTTTGATTATATTGGGTTGCTGTCCCGGTATGGCCTACAAAATGCACCCCAATTGGGGTGCGAACTTGGGGCATTGTAGCACTGTGCAGCACGAGGACCGAACCGGCTTGGCTTGGCAATCCAATCAAGTTGGATTGTGCTCTTCGGGGCCAGTGAGGCAGCGGCTTAGGCGGAGGAGTGCTGTCGCGCTGGATCACCAGCGCCAGCATCGGCACGTGAAGGAAATTGAATTATGAATCGCCCCGATTGAATGAAATAGTAGATTGGGGCTTCGCGCCAGCTTTTATTGCAAAAGTTTTTTCGTCAAAATCTTGGTCGCTATATCCATAGTTCCAGTAGATTCGGTGCAGTGAGATAATCGTAAGTATAGTCTTACGATTAATATCATTATTCGTGCTGGCGATCTCTTCGCTCGACGGCATCAGGCTGGAATCATTCAGCCCTTTGACGAACGAATCGGCTTCTTCCCGCTCCATCAACAGCATGTCGTTGAGACTGTCGTAGGCTTTGGAGGCGAACTTTGCCGTGTCTTCGTTCTGAACCTTGGGCACGCGCACGCGCTCCAGCGCCGCTAATGCATAGTCGAGCTGCGCGAGGTACTTGCTCTGGGCTTTTCTGATCCCGTTCAAATCTAACTGCGTTGCTAAGGTAGCGACCGAAGTCTTCAACCTTCCTTGTGCTTTCCCTTGCCGGCCGGCGATTGTCCAGATGTCCCGGACGAATTTCTGTGTTTCGGCCCATTCCGTTGCACTGGCGGGAATTGCTGCTGGACGCTCAACTATTTGTGGAAGTTGAGCGGCCTGCTGCTGTTGAGGAGGCGATGCCGTGGGGAGCGCCTCATCGGATTTTCCGCAGCCCCACAAGGCTAACAACATTAGGGATGCCGAAAGGGGGGCGGCGTATATTGAGCAAGTCTTGAAACGCATAGATTTCCACAGGATAAGTTAATGAATATACGAAAAATGTCACGATTGGAGCGTGGTGATTTAGTATACATTGCTCGACAGTATCGGCGTGGAAACGCTAAGAAAATCACTGGGCGAGCGAGTGCGCCAACTACGCCGCGATGCGGGAGTCTCACAAGAGGACTTCGCGGATGCGTGTGGGTTCGCTCGGAGTTACATGAGTCGAATTGAACGGGGCACTTCGAACCTATCGCTGGATGGCATCGAGCGACTTGCTGTCGCGTTCGGCATCACGGTTGAAAAGTTATTCGAGGGCCTCTAGGCGTCGAGGCGCGCCGATGCAGCGCACGGGAGTCGTGCGGCTGCGGTTCCTAGCCGGGGCGATGGTTGGGGGCGACTGAGGGGCCGTGCGCGGGGCGCGTGGGCGACGGTAGAGTTGGTTGCACGGCTGCGTGGAAGTTGAGCGCGTGCGCGAACATCATGCCAGTCGTGTTCATGCATAGCGAGCAATTTAGACCCGGCCGCGCGAGGGCATCGGCAGAAAAGCGTTGATCAGGACCGGCAGCGCCTGTGTGGACCCACGCAACCGGCTCCTTGGTTCATGTGGTGACGATACCCGTTAGCGAAACCACGCGCGTCTTAAAGTCCTCATACTCGGGTCCGGCGCGCTCTCCCAAACGTTCTAGAGAGTAGAAGCGATTGGTCGAGGGCGATTCTTTGTGAGCCGTTTTCATATCGAGGCGTTTGACGTTGTGCACTGTCCAGCACTCGGTAAAGCCGCGCCCCTTTGCTTTTTGATGGCTTTTTTCTGCTTCGCCAATGCGGTTGTGGACGTTTGAAATGTCGGTGCCGCTCTTGATTTCGATCGCCACTAGCTCGCGGAATATGCCTGGAGAAATCTGTTCGCGAATTATGAGGTCTGGATCAGCAGCGAATTCAATCATGACCTTGCGGCCGGCAGCATTCACAAGTTCAATAGCAAGCGAATCGATTTGAACAATTGCGTGGTCAACGATTTCCTTGATTATCGCAAAGACAAGTACAATGCCGTCTGAGCCGCGCTTGTTATTGGCGCCACCGCGCAACTGGGGGCCAACGGTCAATAGGGTAAGGCTGTCAAGCAGTCCTCGGTTCAAATTGAAATGACCCAGGCCTGTGAGCATGAAACTACCTGATGCGCAGAATGCACTGCAAAGCAAAGAGAGATCGGGCGCGGCTGTCTTGCTGATGACTCCCTTTGCCTCCATGCCCTTGAAATAGCCGACTTTGAACCCTTTGTCACTGCCGTAGAATTCCTTCTGACTGTAGCCCATTAGCAGACGGTAATACCCGAGCAGGTAGGGATTCGCCGTCAAGATCGCTGGAACTGGAAAAAGTAATTCGCCTCGCAAACCGTGATGGGCCATGGTTGCAAGGTCCGCAGGCGGCACGAATTCAGCAAGTTCCTGATCGATCATCGAAATATTCATTCCGGCGACAGTATCCAAGAGCGCATCTTGCAGATAGATCGACCGCGCCCGCATCAACTCAATGGTGAAGGAAATTTGCTGCTCGGGTGGCGGAAAGGTTATTGTCTTGGTCATGCGGCAGCAATCTTCACGACGTTGCTGTCGTTTCCTTGCAAGCGCTGGACTGCGATAGCTACATACTCGGGATTTAGCTCTACACCCAGGTACTGGCGGTTCTCAGACTGGCAGACCAGACCGACCGTACCCGAACCGAAGAATGGGTCAAGAACGAAGTCACCTGGCTCGGTGGACGCTTGAATACACGGGAGAATCAACTCGGGCGGGAAAGTGGCGAAGTGAGCGCCAGAAAAAGGCTTGGTGTTCACATTCCATACCGAGCGCCGGTTCCGTAGGCCGCCACTGTCGGCCTTTTCGCGCACAGCTTGCCAGTCGTAGTAGTACTTCTCCGATTTGGTCAGCATAAATAGGTATTCATGTGCACGTGCGGGTCGATCTTTCACGCTCTCCGGCATAGCATTCGGTTTATTCCAAACTACGTCGCTGCGGAGATACCAGCCGTCCTCTTGAAGTGCAAAAGCCAGGCGCCAAGGAACTCCCATCAGGTCCTTCGGCTTCAAACCTTCGGGCGTGTCTGGTCGCACTTCCATCTTTCGGGCAGGATTTTTCTTGTCAGCGGCTCGATACCCTCGATTCCCGCTGGTGTAACCGTCCCCGATGTTGACCCATAGAGTGCCGTCATCGGTCAGCACACGACGTACTTCATCGAAGACGGCGACCAAACGATGCAGAAAATGCGGTAGGGTTTCTTCTAGACCAATTTGCTCGTCGATGCCGTAGTCGCGTAGCCCCCAGTAGGGAGGGGAGGTAACTACGCACCGCACTGATGCACTCGGCAGGCGCCGCAACACGGTCAACGCATCGCCCTCGAAAATTGTCGAGCCTGAAAGTGTCAGCGTCTCTGGCCGGGAGACGCGCTTGACTCCAGGTGCCCGTACAACGCCATTTGCTCTAGCCATCTGAAATCCTGTTGTGTGCTTAATATCTTCTTCGCGCCGTTCACGGAGAGCCGAACGAAACAGTACTCAGCGGTGAAAAGTGCTGGATATATTATCAGTAGATCGCTGGCGCGCAAAATTTATTCCTGGAGGGCGGGTGCCCCGTCTCGATTTTCAAAATCGCACCCAAGTGAACAGGACCACTGCCCTCGCATGTTGTCATTTTTTCTAGGATAGTACTATGTCAGGAATATGCCATTAACCCGTCATGCCGGTTTCTCCTCGACTATGTCGTTGTCGTCCTCTGCGAGTTGCTCGTCCTGGACCCGGAACGGCGTATCCTCGTCGGGCTGCCGGCGAAGTTCGCCAATTTCAGCTTGGCTGAGTTCGGTAACTACCAACTCCGGCAGTTCGTCCAGGTCCTCGGCCAAGTCTTTCAAGCGGAGGCTATGGCGGATGATGTCTGACGTGTTCTTGATTGTGGTCGAGTACGCAGCCGCCGCGCGCATTACTTGAACAGCATCGCTCAAGGAGGCTGCCTTCATTTGCTCCGATGCCGCCAGGATCAGCTCACGAAGGTGCATCGAGTGCGCCAGATCGTCGGCGACGAGTCGCGCCGCCTCCTGCTTGATGGACTGGTCGCAGGTAATGCGCGCCATCAGGTCGTCCTTGGCGCGTTGCAGAACGTCGGCCTTGAGCGCGCCCTTTCTGGTGCCCGATGCGGCAAAGTGACGTTGCAGGCTTCGCACACTGATTCCTAGCCGCTGACTGATCGCGAGGGCAGTGTAGCCAGCTTCTCGCAGCGCTAGAGCTTCGCCAACCACATCGGGGGCTGTTTCTTTCTTGGTCATATTCGCTTCTTGGTGTGTAGTTGCGTATGTATAGTTATTAGGAGCTGACTTGGTTTCCTCTATGATGAGGCATCAAACAACGGCCAAAATTTGTCCTAAAAGATTACGCAAATCGGCCTGTCAGTGCTTTCAGCGCCCGCCGTGCAATGTCGTTCAGTTCAGCATCTGCGACGGTATGCCGGCTGTGCTTTCGTGTCGCTTTGCGTCCCATGTCGTTCGGCCTGCGTCCGTCTCGATAGACCGCCGTCATCCCAAGGTGGTAGTTCATGATGCCGTGCTCACGCATTGGGCCGAGCCTGGCAAGGGTCGCCGCAAACAACGGGTCGTCCGTAATTGCGTCGATAGGCTTGAGCTGCCGGAAGTGCAGCAGGTTAGCCAATGTCTCAAATTTGAATGTCCGCAAGTCGTCAAAGGTGACAAGCCTCGATCCGGCGTTGGAGCCTAATAGACGCCGCGCCAGTTCACTTCCGGTCAGTGTGAATTCGGCCCGAGCGCGGCGCGCTCCCGGTGGAATAGGCTCGCGGTTGTTGTCGGTGCGCTTGTCATATATCTGCCATTGCACGGCGTCGCCCTGGTTGCCGAGGCGCAGATTCAAGCGTGGATCAAGGGAGAGGCCGGATACTGGTTCTGGCATATCAGGGTTCAGGAATCGGTTGCCATGTTTCGGCGCTGGCGCTTTGTCTGGGTCAAATTGGCGCGGGTTACCATGCGCCTCAATACTCGATTGCAGACGATGTACTAATGCTGGTATGTCGTTCTCGTCGTGCTTGGCGTGGAAGTCCAGTGCAACCTCGATGCCGGTCACTTCCGGCGCTTGGGTGAATGGGTATACCAGCGCCAGCGCGGTCGAAACGCGTTCAAGCTCGTGCAGGGTGGCCGCGTGGGCGTCATGCAAGCGAAAAGCGAACCGTTTTGCGACATTGCCAGCGCCAGCATTAACAGGCTTGACGAATGGCGGCGTGTCGAGTTCAAGAATGGTTTGCAGTTCGTTCTGGACGTATCGGAACTGTGTACCGTTTTCCAGCATCACTGACAGCTCAATCCAGTCGATAACAGCACGCGTCCGGAAGACGGCGCGGACACTCTCTGATCCGTTCATCTCTCAGCTAGGCCTTGCTGCGGCTTGAAGTTTCCCGCCCATCACCGCAACGGGCAGCGCGCGATTACGCCAGGCGCGAGTATCGCCAGTGTCGAGAACGACCAATGTTGGCTGTGGGGGGACGCTTCGTTGTGCCTCCGGATACGACAGCCGGACAGCCTCGATGAATTCAACGATTGCGCTTGCGGTATAGATGGGGCGGCGTCCGCGCGCCTGGGTGTGTCCTGTTGGCTGGAGCGTATGACTGACGACGCTTGTCTTGCCGATCCTCATATCGGTCAGAGTGTCGCGCCAATCGCGCCACGGCCCCAGCGCTAGGCGCAGCATGAACGCGGTTTCTCCTGCGTTGTAGCCACGCTCCTGATAGCTACCGGTCGTTGAGGTCACTTCGCGCTCCCGCCGACAATGCGCATAACGGCCATTCCTGCCTTTACCAATTCATTTCCGAACTCGATAGCCTGATCCGCCGTCATCGCAAAGACGGTCAACGGTTCATTGACGATGGTTTGCACGAATGGCAGGCCGTCGTCGTTGTTGACTTGCATGTTGACGCTCGCGCCCTTGAACGTCCTTCCTTGTGCGCCACCGCCTGCCTGACCGATGCCGAACGCTTTAAGAGCTTCGGCGGCGCGGCCGGTCACCTTCACCTTGCCGAGATGACACATACGTTCGAAATCTGCAAACAGTCGAAGATCTGTTTCGTCGTAGAAGGCGGCTTTCCCTGCTCTGGAGAACGGTATTGCCAGTGCCGTGCTACGGTCGATGCGGCGCATGTTTATCAGACGGCCGCTCCAGTAGGTCGGGGTCTTACCGGGTAGCTGTTCGTGGAGGAAGTCGGCAGCGGCGGCAGTATTGTAGAGGTTGCTCATTTCCAGGGAAAACTAAGTTAAGGTGGCAAACTATATAACATAGTCACTTGCTAGTCAAGTTTGTCCTTAAGTTGACTAGTGAGTCGGACTTGCGATATGCTGTGTCACAAGTAAACGGTCATTTACCAATGACACAATCCGGAGAAAACATGAAAAAGGCAATCATCTACCGTCGCGTCAGCACTTCTGAGCAGGGCAAGAGCGGCCTGGGTCTGGACGGACAGCTGGCGACGCTTGAGCGGTTCTGTGCCGCTGAGCGCTATGAGATCGTGGACGGCTTCGTCGATGTCGCCAGCGGGAAGCTTGCCGTTGAGGATCGCAGGGGCCTAGCGGGTGCGTTAGATGCTGCCCGCCGCCTGGGCTGCCCTGTCATTGTGGCGAAGCTGGACCGCTTGAGCCGCGACGTGGCGTTTATTTCCGGCCTCATGGCTCGTCGGGTGCCATTCATCGTGACAGAGCTTGGCGCTGACGTTGACCCCTTCGTCCTGCATCTGTATGCGTCGCTGGCAGAGAAAGAGCGCCGACTGATCTCCGAACGCACTACGGCGGCGCTGGCAGTAAAGAAGGCGTCCGGCGTCGTCTTGGGCAACAGGACCAACCTGGCGGATGCACAGGTCAAGGGACGCGCTGCGCGAGAGGTGGCATCCGTTGAGTTCGCCAAAAAGATATCGGGTCACCTGGGGAACCTGCGCGAAGGCATGAGCCTGAACGCGGTAGCCGCCCATCTAAATCAGATGGGAGTGCCAACAATCCGAGGTGGGAAGTGGACGGCTAAAGCGGTCAGCCGGGTTCAGGAATGGGCGAGTGCGTAATTAGGCAGCCAGCGCCAGCAATTCTGGCTGGACTGCTGGCACTGAATATTCCTAGCGAATTCAGGAGTTGGATCGCTCTTGACGCAATCTGTTCAAAGCGCGCCTCATTTTTGTATCCAGTCCCTTATTCAGCATTGCCAGCGTCGGGGATCTTTGTTTGAGCCGGTCATAATCAATCGCGCCATCAAATTGCAATGCGTTGATGGCATCCAGTCGCCGCTCGATACTGTAATCGCGTTCAACTTCGCCGTAGCCATCGTGTGTATCTTCGACCGCACTGTGGCCGACAACCAATTTCCGCAGCTCTCGGGGAATGTCTTTGCGACGTAGGCGGGAAACAACGCCATGCCGGAAGCTATGGAATACCAGCTGCTCATCCTTAAGATTGATCTTGTCCAGATAGCGGCCGAACTGCTTTGACGCCGCCTGGCCCGGTCCGTCGCGCAGGTCCGGGGAAAGTTCGGGGAACAGGCGTTTGTGTCCCGCCTTGCGAAGCGTTTGGACGTAGTCGAGTAGGCCCAGCTCAAGCACCTTGGGGTGAATTGGAACTATTCGCTTGGCCGCGTCGGTCTTGAGAGACTTGCGTTCAGCCACTGGCATACCTTCCGGCCAATCGTCGTCGTCGGTTGGGTCTGGTTCGTCCGTGACATTGAAGCATTGGATTCCGTCGATGATCGCAATGTCGGATAGCGTCAATTGGGCGATTTCATTGATTCGCATTCCGCTATGGAGAGCAATGAGCGGAACCCAAAACATATAAGGTTTTGCCTGGTGGCCGGTCGCGATTGTTTCGACATTGAACACTAGGCGAAGCTCGTCATCCGTGAACGAGCGTCGCTTCTTGTCTCCCTTGGGGCGCTTTGAAACCTTAATATCGTCAAGCAGTTGGAACGGAGCATCCCGGTCGAGTCGGCGAAACGCCCAGCGAAGAAACGCATTGGTGCGGCGCGAAATGTTCTTCGCGTTGGTCAGGCTCATGGGAGGCAAGCCGAGTGCAACCACTTCATCAATCGATAGCTCGCGTGTATTCGCCAATTTCGTGCTGTTGGCAGGCATTTTCTTAATCACGTCCTCGAACCTGTTGGCGTCTTTTCGGTTGAGTTCGAGCAATGGCTTGTCGCCCACAATCTTAATAAATGTCCGGATGCTCGCCCGGTATTGTTCCACAGTTTTATCCTTCTTCTCTTGTTCGTCCGGCCAGCTATCGCAATACTTGTCGATGTACGCAGAAATGAGTTCAGAAGGGGAAGGCTCGTCAGCCTGACTACCAGCGCCAGCCCATCCTGCGGCCTTTAGGAATTCGGCCTGAGCCTGTATCCGGTCCTCGGGGGTGTCGCCCGGTTCCCGTATCAACGTCAACTTGGGACGCTTGAATTCATCAAAGGATATTTCAGGGATCAGGCCCCATTCGGAGCCATCAAACGGATCGTGGGGCGTTTTTTTCTGGTCGGACATAGTTTGCGTGCGGAGTTGATGAAACGCGCGTTTGACAGCCTGTGAGAGCGTTTGCGCGGCTGCTGCCGCGTCCCTCACACTGGCCGTGCGCAGGCTTCGGTAAATTTCTCTAATCTTGAAGTGCTGTCGGAGGTCGGGCGGAATTGCTATGCGGAAGTGCAGGATACCTGATCGTGCTCGGTGCAGGTGTGACGGTAAGCGGATTGCCATTTTGTCTAATTGGGGTTTTGACTTGGGGTGAGAAGCCAAAAACCGGGAGCAGACAAAGAAAAACCGTTGACGAATCAACGGTTTATCGAAAGCGGAATGGAGGCGGCGGGAATCGAACCCGCGTCCGCAAGCACTACACAGACAGTTCTACATACTTAGCACTGCCATTTAATTTAACCGGTACAACGCGGACGTGCACGCTGTGTACAAGCGAGT
>JACXTT010009047.1_pt1 | contig 13663 bp, 15 predicted proteins | sample 9270951 | NCBI WGS metagenome assembly JACXTT01 (sample SAMN15532306, study PRJNA645909) | rock metagenome | isolation source: weathered quartz diorite | place: Puerto Rico | collected 2017-06-21
CAGATAGTCGTAGAGCCAGGGGATGGCGTACCGCGTGATGATAGGCCAGCCGGCGGGGCGGCGGTGCGAACGCCAGGGGGTCCCACACTGCCGACGGAGAAGATCCCGGGCGTGGGTGCGCAGCACCTCCGCGAGTGCCGCGTGGACGGCGTCGGGATCAAAGTAACTGACCCGATCGCCGGCCCACTGTTTCGCCGTCGGGGCAATCGGGCGAAGCTCCAGGAGCCGCAGGCGCCTGTTCTTTAGCGTCCACGCCTCGACGAGTGTCACGGAGCGCGTGGTGCACGCGGGTCCAGACACGCGGATCTGACGAGTCCCGACCCAGAGGCTTCCCGCCGGGGGTCGCCGGAGCTCGTCGAGGAGTTGCTGGATCCACTGCCCGCGAAGCGCCGTGACCGTCCGGCGCTCTGCCTCGGTCTCCTCGGCGGTCGGCTGAGCCAACGGCGCCTCGCGCTGGCGGAGCAGTCGGTCGACCGTCCGAAATGTCTTCCCGGCGAAGCTGCGCCAGGTCGCCGCCTCGGCCGTCGGCGCGGCGAGCCAGCTCAACGTGGTCATCCAGGGCGGCAACATGAGGAAGAAGCGCTTGATGCACGCGTAGTCGATGCCCGATGGCAACCCGGTGATCGGGCCGCGGCGGTCTTCGGGAACCGGTACGGAGTTCGCTGGCATCACCAGAAGTGTACTGGGGGACCGCTCGCCGCTCGGAAACGTGGGAAAGTGTCCGGACCGTGCGATGGAGTGATTTCACAAATAGGCTGGTATGTGTCCGGACTTTCTGGGGCCCGTCGACAAGTGAGCGAGGGGTCAGCGCCCAGCACGTCGCCTGATCGCGCCCCCGCCCCATTGAACGAGGCGAGTACGTACGGATCGCGAAACAGAGCCGATTCCGGGTCGGCCGTCGTCTCGCTCAGGTCCCAGCATCGAATTCGTGCTGCAGCAGCTCACGTCGTACGGCAGCCTCGAACTCGTCGGTCGCTACTTCGCTCGTCTGCCAGCGCGCGCTCGGCGCGATCCCGAGTGACTAGGGCAGTGCGCGCCTCGCCCTGCTTATCGTCGTGCTCTTTCTGCGTCAGCGCGCGCCGGCTCGAACATCTGCGGTAGCTCGCTGGCGATCCGGTGCTCGCGCGCTTCTGCGGTTTGTCGCGCTTTCCCGCCGCGCGGACGAGAGCACCTGGCTCAAACAGGGCACTTTGCGTAAGAACCTAGGCTGCGCAGATATGACGGGAGCAGATCGGGAGCGGCCGATCCAGCTTAGCTCGGAACAATGCGAAGATCGGATCAGCGTCCTTGGGGCGTCCACCCAAGGACTTGTCCGCGGGCAGTCGATGGCAGTGGTGGGGTCGTTCATGGCGGGCTAGTTCGCACACAGCGCGACACCGCCGGTCGCCGGGTGTCGAATTCGATGTCCTGCGTGCAACGTCCTGGTCGCCCGAATCGAAGGCCCGCACAATTCCGCTTTGCGAGCCAGAGACAGCCGCTTTCCTTTTGACACGATCATCAGCGGAACTCCCGCCGGCACGAGCAAGCCGCCATGTCAGTCTGGGAGCGGCGCCGGTAGAGGGCACCGTCGAGCATGGAAGCGGCTGGTGAAGGCGTCTCAGCCCTGACCGCTGGGAGTTGTGATCGTGGGAACGACAAGGTTGGCAATTGCCTTGACAAGCTCGAAAGGCGCGCGCAGAGTCTGCATGTCTTTGGGTTCAGCCCTCGACCGGAGAGGCGACCATGCTCCTGGATCGGGTCCCTGGACAATCTGTCGACGACGAACTCGACAACCATGGGAATGCCTGGCTGAGCTGCTCGTCTCTCCGTGGCCCGCCGAACTGACCTTGGCGCACGCTCCATTGCCGGTCATGGAGCGGCCCGAACGCCTCGCTCTTTGCCGCCCCGACCGTAATGAAGAGGAGAACCAATGGGTGCCTATTGTCGAGTCCCCCTACCGCGTCACGCCGCCAAGGATGGGGAGACCCTCACGGTTCTATGGTCGGACTACTATGGTGCCGCTCTCTTCGGCGACCGCCTGGAGATCGCTTGCATCCCGCACACGGGATGTCGCGTCGAGATTGTGGCCGCTGCCCAGACGTCACACCGCGAGGTCAATCTCCTCCTGCCGGGCCACGTGCTCCGCTACAAGCGGTCGTTTATCTTTCCCGACCGATTGGTGCTGCCGAACGGTAACAAAGTCGGCCTAGGGCATTTCGTCGGCTTCGAGCTGCGTCTGGCGCCTGTTGAGACGTCGCCACCGCCGAAGGAGGAGATCTTCATCAACCGGGTTCGAGAGGAGCCGCTGAGCAGTAGCTGCCCGCAGGTTGGCAGGGCTCACGACATATCGTCGCGATAGCAGGTCCGCGGCAGCGATCACCTCGTCACATCTTACGGGGAGGACCCTATGCCGGCAGCGAATCTGCCTCTCAGAGAACTTCGCCGCGTCGTCATCGCCGCCGCGGTCGGGAACGTCATTGAGTGGTACGACTTCTACATCTTCGGCAGTTTGGCCGCGATTCTTGCGGTCAAGTTCTTCGAGAAGAGCCATCCGGTCGCAGCGTTCCTCAGCACGGTGGCGCTCTTCTCGGTTGGTTTTCTCATCCGCCCGCTGGGAGCGTTCGTCTTCGGATGGCTCGGTGATAAGGTCGGGCGCAAGTATACGTTTCTGGTCACCCTGAGCGGCATGGGCCTTTCCACCGCACTCATCGGGTTCATTCCCAGCTACGCGCAGATCGGTCTTGCAGCGGCGATCCTGCTGTTCGCGCTGCGCCTGATCCAGGGACTATGCCTCGGCGGCGAGTACGGCGGGGCCATCACATACGTCGCTGAGCATATCTCGGACGAGAAACGCGGCTACTACACGGGCTGGCTTCAGACGTCACCGACCCTTGGCATCGTCGTGTCGCTGGCTGTGATTATCGGAACGAGAAGCTACCTCGGTATTGAGGCCTTCAACGAGTGGGGGTGGCGGATCCCATTCATCATCTCCCTTCTCCTAGTAGCGATCGCGATCTATATCCGGCTGTCCCTGTCCGAGACGCCAATCTTTCAGGAAATCAAGGCGAAGGGGCAGACCGCGACCAATCCTTGGCGCGAGGCCTTCCTGACCCGGAACATCCGGTATGTCGTAATCGCCAGCATCGTTGTGCTGGGGCAGGGCTGTGTCTGGTATAGCGGCCAGTTCTGGGCCCTCTACTTCCTGCAAACTGTGAAGAAGCTCGACGTCCTGGCCTCCAGCTACATCGTGGGCATCGCCCTTCTTATCGCGACGCCGACGCTAATCTTTTGGGGCTGGCTGTCGGACAAAATCGGCCGGAAGCCAATCATTCTCGGCGGAATGCTCCTGGCGTCCCTGACGTACTATCCGCTCTATCAGGCGCTTGGCCGGTACGCGGAGCCCGCCAGCGTCAACTACCCAATGTCCGTGCTCATCGTGGTGATACTCGTCAACTACGTGGGCATGACCTACGGCCCGATTGGGGCGTTCCTCGCAGAGTACTTCCCAGGGCGCATTCGCTACACCTCGGTTTCGGTGCCCTATCACATCGGCAACGGTTGGGGCGGCGGGTTGGTGCCGATCATTACCACGTCGGTCTACCTGTCCACCGGGAGCGTGGGCTGGGCCCTGGCGTATCCAATCGGGCTTCCGGCCATTATGTTCTTGCTCGCCATCTTCCTGATGCCAGAGACCCGGAAGCACAGCATCTGGGAAGAAGGAGCGATCGAGGCGCAACGCAGCCGTGCGTAAACGTCTGAGTCCCGTGGCGGACGGCGGGCTGACGGCGCCAAAACACCCGGAATGCATGCCGCCTTAAGAGATCGTCGAGCCGCAGCGCTGCCAGAAGTATTCCCGAAAAGGAAGGGGCCCGCGGTAGCGACAACTCCTCGGCAGCGACGGACCTGTGCGCGCAGAGCGATGCTGGCACGGCGTTGGAGCTGTCCTTCTTCGAGCTGCCTTCGAGCCAGACCTTCTGTCGAACGATGCCCCGCGAAATCGTGACTGACAGCATTTCCTCGTCCGGGTGATTGCGATCATTGGGTCTGGTACGGTCTTGGATGTCTAGTCCGGAGTAGACAGCTCGGCTAAGATCCTCAACGTGGGATTCTTCGACGATCGACGCTAGCCACCGCTCTCGCCCTCACAGGTGACCGTGCGAAGCGGGGAGCAGACGCTCGACGAGCGCCCGCATCTCGTGGCTGTTCCATTCGCGCGCCCCCGCAACCATCCCGGTGGCCTCACCGCCCGGGCGAACGAGAAACGTTGCCGGGAGCGCTGTCACTCGCCAGGCGTTGGACGTCTTAGAGGCGGGATCGAGGAGGATCGGAAATGTGAGCTTCAGGTTGCGCACGTAGGGCTCGAGCAACCCCCGGGGCGAGCCCCGATCGACGGAGACGGCTAGCACGATCAGTCCGCGGTCGCGGTAGCGTCGCCACAACGCCTCCAACGAAGGCATCTCGAGCGCGCAGGGCTGGCACCAGGTGGCCCAGAAGTTGACGACGACGAGCTTGTCGCGATGGTCGGCCAGCGACGCGCGCCCGCCGTCGAGCGTGGCGAGCGTGAACGCGGGGGCCCACTGGCCTTCCTTCAGCTCGACGATGCCGGCCTTCTCGAATGGGTCCAGAGCCGGCACGGAGCCGTGATGGCCGCCGTCCTCGCCCGGACGCCGAGCCGGCAGGATCCAGAAGACCGCGCCGAACAGAACGAGCGCAAGCGCGGCGCGGATCAGCGCTTCGCGCCGGCTTGCCCCGAGAATCGTGTTAGACGCCCAGCTTCTCACGCGCCACCGGGCTCTCGCGGAGCTCGCGCGCCGAGGCTTCGAAGACGATCGAGCCCTTTTCCATGATGTAGCCGCGGTCGCACACGGAGAGCGCGACCCGCGCGTTCTGCTCGACCAGCAGCACGGTCACTCCCAGACGCTTCAGCTCCGAGATCATCCCGCGAATGAGGCGGATGAACGCAGGCGCCAGCCCCTGGGTGGGCTCGTCCATCAGGATCAGGCGCGCGCCCGCCATCATCACACGAGCGATCGCCAGCATCTGCTGCTCGCCGCCGGAGAGCGTCTTGCCCGGCTGATCGATGCGCTCTGAGAGCCTTGGAAAGTGATGGAACACCTCATCGAGCCGCGCCCGACGGAGCGCGGCGGACCGGTCGGCGGCGGCCGACAGACCGAGCTCGAGATTCTCCCGGACCGTGAGCCCTGGGAAGACGCGGCGGTTCTCGGGGACGAGGCCGACGCCGAAGCGGGCGATCTCGTGCGGCGCGCGACCGGTCAGATCTACGCCGTCGAGCTCGATCGTTCCGCTCTTCGGTTTCAGGAAGCCCATCGCGGTCTTCATCAAGGTGGTCTTGCCCATGCCGTTCCGGCCCAGGAGCGCGACTGCTTCGCCGGAGCGCACCTCGAGTGAGACGCCGAAGAGTATCGGCGTCGCTCCATATCCGGCGTGCACGTGCGAGATCTTTAGCATTCGAGCGGGCTAGTCCTCCGACGGGCCCAAATAGGCTTCGATCACGCGCGGGTCGCTCCGGATCTGCTCCGGAGCGCCCTCGGCGATCTTCTCGCCGAAATGGAGCACAGCTATCCGGTCCGAGATTCCCATCACGACGGACATGTCGTGCTCGATCAGGAGCACCGTCAGGCCACGCGCGGCGGCGATCTTACGGATCAGCGCCGTCGCTTCCTTCGTCTCGCCGGGCGTCATGCCCGCCGTCGGCTCGTCCAAGAGCAGGAGCGTCGGCTCGGTGGCGAGCGCCAGGCAGATCTCAAGATAGCGCTGCTCGCCGTGCGAAAGATTCTCGGCCAACTCGTCACGCCGGGCGGCGAGCCCGAAGGCGTGTAGGAGCTCGACCGCACCGGACTCGACGTCGGGCAGACGCCAGAGGGACGAGAGCCGTCCTGACTCGCGGGCGCGCGACTGGGCGGCAACTCGCACGTTCTCGAAGACCGAGATCTCCGGGAAGAGATTCGTGATCTGGAAGGTCTTGGCGATGCCCAGGCGGTTGATCGTCTCCGGCGAGAGCCCGGCGATCTCTTGTCCCTGAAACCGCACGCTGCCCGTTGTCGGCCAGTGGAGGCCGGAGATCACGTTGAAGAGAGTGGACTTTCCGGCGCCGTTCGGCCCGATCACCGAGAAGATCTGGCCTTGCCGGACCGCGAAGCTGACCTTCGAGAGCGCCGCCAGGGCGCCGAAGCTCTTGGAGACTTCGTCGACCGCGAGGACTACACCGTCGTGCGCCATCGCCGGCCGCCGAGGAGCTCGCGGATCCCGAGCAGGCCCTTGGGCATGAACAAGACGATGAAGATCAGGACCAGGCCGATCACGATGAGATACCAATCAACGTACGACGAGACCTTCTCCTGGAGCAGGACGAAGAACACGCCGCCGACGACGGGGCCCGCCAAGGTCCCCAGGCCGCCGATCATGACCATGATGATGAACTCGCCCGACACAGTCCAGAGCATCAGGTCGGGCGTGGCGAAGCCCGAGCGTCCGGGATAGAGGGCGCCGCCGAGGCCGGCGAGGAGTGCGGAGATCATGCACGCGGCCATCTTGTAGCGCTGGACGTTGTAGCCGAGAAAGCGCGCGCGGTCCTCGTTCTCACGGATCGCCACGAGCACCCGGCCAAAGTGCGCGGTGACGAGCACCCGGCACGCGAGGTAGGCGAGCCCAAGGTAGACCAGGACCAGGTAGTAGTTGCGCAGCGGCGTGTCGATCGGGAAGTCTGCGATCAGCCGCGGCGCCGGCACGCCCTGGATCCCGTCCGACCCGCCGAACGTCTGCGTGTAGCGGAAGAACGTGTACACGACTTCGGCGAAGATCAGGGTGAGCAGCGCGAAGTAGATCCCGCGTCGCGCCGTGGCGAAGAAGCTGACCACCAGCGCGTAGAGGCCGACGACGAGGATCGCGAAGAGAAGACACGCCCAGAGCGACACGACGCCGCGCTCGAGCAGAACGGCGGACGCGTAGGCGCCGAGGCCGAAGAACGCGGCGTGGCCGAAGGAGACGAGCCCGGTGTAGCCCATGAGGAGGTCGAGCGCCATCGCGATCGTTCCGAACAGGAGTGCGTCGAAGGCGAGCAGCAGATAGAACTTCGACATGAACGGCAGCGCCGGTAGCCCGGCGAGCAGCGCCCACATGAGCGGCGCGCGCCATGAGAGGGCTCTACTCAAGCACGCCCTCCCGGCCGAAGAGCCCTCGCGGCCGCACGATCAGGATCACGATCATGATCGCGAAGATCGCGATCGCGACGCGCTGCGGGTTCATCCAGAGGGTCAGGAGACTCTGGGCGAGCCCGATGACGAAGGCGGCGACGACCGAGCCGCCCATCGAGCCCATTCCCCCGAGGATCACGACGATGAACGCGAGCAGGATCATCTCCACGCCCATCTGCGGATAGACCGTGAAGACCGGGGCGAGCAGGAGCCCGGCCAGCGCGGCGAGGGCAGCCGAGCCGGCGAACGTCAAGGTGAAGACGCGCGGGACGTTGACGCCCAGGCCGTCGAGCATCTCGGCGTCCTGCACCGCGGCCCGCACTAGGATGCCCGCGCGGGTCCGTGTGAAGAAGAGCCAGATCGCCAGCAGCAGCACCGAGGACGACGCGAGGAGGAACAGACGATAATTCGGATAGGTCATCCCGAGCAGCGGCGTCGATCCGGTGAACGGGGGCACGATGCGCCGCATGTCGCCGCCCCAGATCTGGCGCGCCCCTTCGCGAAACACCAGCGCCAGACCGAACGTGAGGATGAGACCGTAGAGGGGCTCACGGCGATAGAGCGGCCGGAGCGTCGTGACCTCAGTCACGGCCCCGATCGCGCCGACCGCCAGCGGCGCCACCACGAGCGCCGCCCAGAACGAGTGGGTCACGCCGACCACCGCGATGCCGGCGTAGGCGCCTAACATATACAGGTCGCCGTGGGCGAAGTTCATGACGCCGAGTAGGCCGAAGATCACGGTGAGGCCGAGCGCCAGCAGCCCCAGCGCGGCCCCGAAGACGAGGCCGTGCAGGAGCTGCGGCAGCAGGACCGCGTCGAGGTAGTCCAACTACTTCTTCTTGATCTCCCACGTGAAGCCTTCGACCGGATCCTTACCCACCATCGGCTCGCCGATCGAGTCGTTGCCGGCGATGCGGGCGATCGGCAGGTTCTTGCCGCCCTTCACTTGGTAGAGATGCATGTCCATGACGACCTGGTGGTCTTCCTTGCGGATGCACTGGCGGCCGATGTGCGTGTTGTCGAGGCACATGCCCTCGTGCGCCTCAGCGACCTTGTCGGGGTCGAACGACTTGGCCTTCTCGACGGCGGCCGCCCAGAACAGCACGGCATCGTAGGAACCGGCGGCGATGTTGGCGTCGGTCCCGAACCTCTTCTTGAAGCGCGCGTTGTAGGCCTGCATGTTCGTGTCGAGGTTGTACGGCGAGAAGTGGTTCAGCTGCACGAAGCCTTCCATCGGCTCGGCGATCGACGGCAAGTCCTGCTGGAGGAGAAAGCAGTCAATGCCGGCCAGCTTGTACTTCTTCGTCATGCCGAAGGAGTGGAGCTGCGTCATCAGCCGGAGCGAGTCGGTGCCGGCGAACGCAAGGAACAGCACGTCGGGATTCGACTGGTTGATGGCGCTGAACCACGGGCTGAAGTCCTTGGTGTCGAGCGGCGCGCCGGCGACGCCGACCACCTCGCCACCCAACTTCTCGAGCGCGGTCTTGAACTGGCGCCCGTCTGACTGGCCCATCGCGTAGTCGGTGTAGAAGATGTAGACCTTCTTGCCCATCTTGTCGACGATGTACTTCGCCAGGCCGTTGGCCTGCATCCGCGAGTCGGGCTGGTTCGAGAAGTAGTACTTGTGGAATTTCGTGGTCCGCATGAACTCGGCGCACGAGACCGAGTTCCAGTGGATCGTCTTGTGCTTCTTGGTCACGTCCATTACCGCCAGGGTCGCGCCGCTGGAAACGGCGCCGACGAGCAGCTTCACGTCGTCCTGGAGGATGAGCTTCTCGGCCTTGCGCACCGCCGGCGCGGGCTTCGTTTCGTCGTCCTCCGAGATGATCTCGATCTTGTTGCCGAGGACGCCGCCCCTCGCGTTCAGCTCCTCGACCGCCATTTGCATGCCCCACGTCTGGTACTTGCCGTAGCCCTCGAAGACCCCGACCTTGGAGCCGAGGTCGCCGATCTTGACGACCTTCGGTTGAGAGACAGCCGGCGCCACGATCCAGACCAGCGCAGCGATGGTGACCAGTATTGTGAATTCCCCCGTCACGCGCTTCATGTGCTCCTCCTTGGTTTCGGTGACGACGCGTCGATCAGGCTCGAGAGGATCTGGGCGATTCGCTGCAGTGGTTGCCGGATTCCCGCCGGATCGGCCGCAGCGGTTCCACCGGCCGTCGGCTTCACATAGGTCTCCGCCTCGTCGAAGGCGAGACGAACGGCGACAGAGGCCTTGTCGTTACGCGTCGCGACCGCGAAATCGATGAGGTTGTAGTAGCCCCAGATCGCTTCGAGGAACTTACGCCCGGTGGCGACGCGTGTCCCCGCGGTGGCGTCGAGCCTGGCGATCTGACGATCCGCCTCGAGCGCCAGGTCGCGCGAGAGCGCGGCGAAGAAGATCATGAGTCGCCGCTCGACCTCCGGGCCGTCGCCGGCGGTCAGGGCGGCGCGCGTGCCTTCCTCGAGGCCGGACGGCAGGGCGGCGGCGTGAGCGCGCATCTCCGCGCGGAGGGCGCCGGCGTCGAACAGCCGGAGCGCGACATCGTACTTGTTCGCCTGGACGGCGAACTTCACCTGCTTGAAGTTTGTCGTGATCGCGTTGTCCTTTGGCACGTACGCGCCGACGTGATGAGCCGAGGCCGGGGAGCCCATGGCGACGGCGGCGAGCGCGACGAGGATCGCTGGGGCGAGGATCACGTGGCGGGTCATTCGTGCCGGGCACCGAGCATCGACCACGCAAGCAGGCCGGCGAGGCACCAGAGGGCGATGATCGTGGCGGAGCCGAAGGGAATCCAGACCAGCCACTCGGCGATCGCTTTCGATCGCTCCAATCCGAAGGAGGGAATCAGCGCGCTCCATACGAGGTAGCCGACAGGATAGCCTGCCCCGCCCGCCGTGAGAAGGGCGATGACCGTCCGGCGGGCCGCTCCGTTCCGGATCACGGTGGCCGCGACCATCGAGGTGGCGATAATCACCAGCCCCATGCCCTCGGCGTGCATGTGAAAGAGTCGGATCCCCGCGTCGAACTTCACGAGTGCCTCGTCGAGAATTCGCTCGTCCACGTCCCGCACGCCGACGAGGCCGTGGACCTCCGGGCGGGCGAGCATTCCGTCGCGGGCCCAGCGCGTCAGCTCGAGCTTGAAGCGCGCCATCGATCCGCCGCCGATCTCAGCGGCGGCGATCGAGAGCACGGCGACCAGCAGCACCCAGCGCGGCGGGAGCCGCCAGCTGGCGGACTCGCCCTGCGTCATGTACGGCGGCGCGCTGCGGCGAGCCACACGACGACGAGCCCCGTAATCGCCGCGATCCCGAGCGGCGTGAGGATCCAGCGCTCGGCGAACTCGGTGCCGGCGTCCCGCCCGAGCTCGAGCGCGGCGGCACCGTAGGCGAGATAACCCAGCGGAAAGAGCCCACCCAGAGTCAGCAGCAGATACAGCATGGCGCGCGCTCGACGCTTAGGCACCAGCGCCGCCACCAGAGTGCTCGCGAAGAACAGGACGAGGCCGACGCCCTCGCCGTGGAGGTGAAAGAACGAGAGCCCGGCCTCGGCGGTGAAGATCGCGCGATCGCGCACCTCGTCATCATACTCGGTCGAGCCGGAGAGGCCGTGCGCCGCTGCATTGGCGGCGACGCGCGCGACGGCGTACCGCTGGATCTGGGGCTTGAGCCGTGACATCGCAGCGCCGGCCGTCTCGCCGAGCGCCAGCATCACGATCGCGACGAGCACGACGGCGAGGGGCGGGCGCCTCACGGGGGCAATTATAGTCGCGCCTCGGCGGCGTTTGTCGTTGCCTGGCGGCCGTGTGCTGTGGCAAGGTGAACGCGCTTATGCGCAGCGGCGACGCCTACGTCGCGAGTCTCCGGGACGGGCGAGCGGTGTACCTCGACGGCGAGCGAGTCGACGACGTCACCAAGCACTCGGCGTTCGCCGAGCCCATCCGTCGGATCGCCGAGATCTACGACCGCGCGAAAACCACGGGAAGTGATCCGGCGCTGACATTCGCCGACCCGGCGACGGGTGAGCGTCACAGCAACATGTGGCTCGTGCCTCGCTCGGCCGACGATCTCGGCGCCCGGCGCCGCGTCCATCGTTTCTGGGCGGAGCAGTCGTTCGGTCTCATGGGCCGCACACCCGACCATGTCGCCTGCGTGCTCACCGCGTTCTCGGCCTGGCGACACCTCTTCGACGTCGGCGGCGCGCGCTTCGGCGACGACGTGGAGCGCTTCTACGCGCGCGCCCGCGCCGAGGATCTCTATGTCACCTACGCGATCGTGCCGCCCCAGGTCGACCGGTCGCGACCCGCTCATCGCCATCCGGAACCGTTCCTGCATCCAGGCGTAGTCCGCGAGACCTCAGCCGGGATCGTCGTCCGCGGTGCGCATGCGATCGCCACGTCGGCGACGATGGCCGACTGGCTCTTCGTCTCGTACATCACGCCGTTGGTCCCAGGCGACGAGGATTATGCGATCTCCCTCATCATGCCGATGAACGCCGAGGGTCTGCGGCTCTATCCGCGGCGACCGTTCGCGTCGCTGGCGACCAGCGTCTACGATTATCCGCTCTCGTCCCGCTTCGACGAGGTCGATACGACGGTCGTCTTTAATGACGTCCTCGTGCCGTGGGAGCAGGTGTTCATCTATCGGAACGTCGACCTTGTCAACGCGCAGTTCCACGACTCACCCTCGCACACCACAGCGAACTTTCAGGCGCTCGTCCGGTTTGGAGTGAAGCTCGAGTTCACGGCGGGCCTCGCGGCACGGCTCGCCGAGATCCAGAGGGCCGACGGCGACGCGACCGTCCAGGCCATCCTCGGCGGCGATATCGCATCCTTGTGCGCGGCTTTCGATGCGCTAGTGAAGGCCGCCGAGCGCGATCCGCTGATCAGCCGCGGCTACGCGCGCCCGCATCCGCAATACATCTACGCAGGGATGGGGCTCCAGCGACGGCTCATCGTGGACATGATGCGCACGCTTCGTGAGTTGGCAGGCGGTGCGTTCCAGACCGTACCGTCGTCGGAGGCCGCGTTCACGAGCGTGGAGACTCGCGCCGACACCGAGCGCTACTACCAGGCGGCCGCCGCCGGAGCGCGTGAGCGGATCAAGCTCGTGAAGCTCATCTGGGACTTCGTCGGGACCGAGTTCGGTGGGCGCCAGCTACAGTACGAGATGTTCTACTCGGCGGCGCAGCCTGTCGTCGATCGACGCATGTTCCGGTCTTATGATTGGAGCGCCGCCAAGGCCTTGGTCGATCGTTGCCTCGGCGAATACCGATGATCGCGTGGCGGGGCCGGCGTGCCGCCGTGATCGCGAGGACTGGCTCGTGCCGACGCTTGGGTTGCTGAACGTCGGTGCCATAGCGACCGGCGAATCCGCGCGAAGTGGACAAGGTCCAGTACATCGTTGCGCTCGGATGGGCAGCACCCACGAGGAAGCTGATCGGGCAGCAGGGGCGAGCGCCGAGGCTTGGGCCGATGGTCCCGGGAAGAGGGCTTGACGGCATGGACCACTCACCTATGAGCGTGACCGGCACCGCGTGGGAGCGCACGCAGTGGCACGCGACGCAGCAGGCGGCGGGGGAGGCACTGAAGAAGGCAGAAGCGACCTAAGTGTGCTCGGCCCAGGGGGCGGTCATAGACCATACGGAATTGGCCCCGAACGAGAGACACTGGACTGAGTGGCCAAGTCGCACCCTCAGAAGAAGCGCGAACCGCAATCAGCGGCTGACAGCAAGATCCTCCCGATGGAGCTTCGGGTTGGCGACCGCCTTGCCGACGAGGCCGGGGAGTGGGAAGTGATCGCCCCGCCGTACGGCACAGCGGGCGGAAGGGTCGTCCATGCACGCGTCCAGAGAATCAACGAGCCCGCCAGTTGGGAGATACGAAGTTGGGACGCTTCCAAGCGCATCAACGTGAGGCGAGCGAGCGCCGAGGAGGGCAGCCAATGATGCGACTGCGATGGGCTTCCGTGATCGCCGGGCTGTCCCTGCTCACGAGTGCGGCAACGGCCGTCGCTGGGGACGGGTGGGTGCTATGGCGGCACTATGTACCGCTCAACAGTCCCGAGATCGACGATTCGCGGATGTGGCGGGCCCAGCCTGGGACCAAAACTCAAAGGCAGTGCGAAGCAGAGGTGAACGAGGATACGACACTGGATCCCGGGCGTTGGTACCGCGTCGAGTACCGCTGTCTTCGTGATACCGTAGATCCGCGCGGGCCGAACGGGAAGTGAGTCTGCTCCAGCTCTCAGTCAGGAACGTCCCAGGCTTGCGCTCCCATGGACCGCGAGCATTCGCTGCACCGCCTCTTCCAGGTGGGCGATCGCGAACGGCTTGGGCAGAACGTACGGCTGGGCAGCCCGCAGAAAATCGGTGAACTCCGGCATCACCATGCTGCCGCTGACAAACAGCACGCGGCCTATCAATGCCGGCCAACGAGCACGAATCTGCGTATACAGACCCGCGCCGTCTAGCCTCGGCATCTTGAGGT
>JACXTT010009048.1_pt1 | contig 13663 bp, 13 predicted proteins | sample 9270951 | NCBI WGS metagenome assembly JACXTT01 (sample SAMN15532306, study PRJNA645909) | rock metagenome | isolation source: weathered quartz diorite | place: Puerto Rico | collected 2017-06-21
GCTTTCGGACCGGCTTCTGCAGCCGCCTGACGGTCTCGAGGTTGTGGTTGAGGATGTCCGGGCGCGCGGCCATGACGTCGCGCAGCGGCGCCTCTTCCCCGTTGAAATCCGGAATGAGGACCTCCACACCCATGCCGGGAACGCGCTCCCGAAGGAGACGGATCGCCTCGGCGAAGACGTGCGCGCCGCCGTCCGGCAGGTCGTCGCGGGCAACCGAGGTCACGACGACGTGCTCGAGACCGAGCTGCTCGATCGCCTCAGCGACCCGGCGCGGCTCGTCCTCGTCGAACCAGGTCGGCCGGCCGGTCCTGATGTTGCAGAAGCCGCAGGCACGAGTGCACGTGTCGCCGAGGATCATGATCGTGGCGGTGCGCTGGTCCCAGCACTCGCCGATGTTCGGGCAGCGAGCCTCTTCGCAGACGGTGTTGAGGTTCAGGCCGCGGAGCAGGCGCTTGAGGTCGTGGTAGTTCTCGCCCGAAGGCAGCTTCGCCCGAATCCAGTCGGGGTGCCGCCGGAGCGCGACGGAGCCGTCCGACGAGGCTCCGAACGCGCCGCCGCCCATCGCGATCGTGATCGGCTCGGCCGGGGCATGATGAAGGGTGCCGGGTGGCGCCGGCGGCTGGAGGATCGGAAGCTCGCGCTGCATCAAGATCGAGTGTAGGCGCGGTCCGCGAGGGCCTCGAACGTGTCCCGGAGCCCGTCCTCGAGGGCCCGTGGGTGCCAGTCGAGCTCGCGGGCTGCGCGCTCGTTCGACGCCCAGTACGTGACGCCGGCTGATGAGCTCACCACCTCGCGCAGGTTGGGTTGCCCGATGACCCCACCGATCGGGGCCATGAGCCGAAGGAGCGCGTCAGGGAGCGCCACGCGGGGCAGCGAGCGATGGCCGAGGCTTGCCGCGATCGCCAGGGCTTCGCCGAGGCGATGGCGAGGGCCAGACAGCACGTAGGCGCGGCTCGGTTGTCCCCCGTCGAGCGCGGCCACGATCCCGACTGCCAGATCGTCCACATGGACGAAGCCCAGGCCGACGCCCTCGAGCGCCCTGTACGGCAGCGTCCCGCCGTAGGCCATGGCGAGCTGCTCGCCGACCGCCGAGTGGTCACCCGGACCATAGACCTGGCTCGGCAGGACGAACACGATCGGGGCACCGGCGCGGCTGCGCTGGAGCGCCACCTCGTGAGCACCGAACTTCGTCTCGTCGTACCAGCCGAGAAACCCCTCGCGGATGTTCCGCCGATAGGTTTCGTCGACGACCTTGCCCTTCGTGTTCCCGAAGACGGCGACGGTCGAGACGTACACGATTCGCGGCGCCCTGGCGACCTCCGCAGCGTCGAGGATGCGCGTCGTCGTACCGATATTCGCGTCCCACATGGCGCCGCGCTCCTCGCGGCTGATACCGACGCGATAGCTGCCGGCGCAATGGACGACTGCATCGGCGTCGCGCATGGTCTCCGCGAGACGATCCACGTCCTGCAGGTCGTCCTCGATCACGGTGACGCCGATGTCGACGAGCTCTCCCGCCCGTCGCGGATCGCGCACCGGCGCCACAAGCTCATCCCCGCGCATGCGCAGGACCCGGGCGACCTGCGTGCCGATGAAGCCGCTCGCCCCGGAGAGCCAGATGCGGCGCGGCGCGGCCGACGGCGCTGCGGTCTTGGCAGGCGCCGCGGCCTTCCGAAGCGCCGCCGCCTTGGCAGGCACTGCGGCCTTGGCAGGGGTCTCGGACTTCCGCGACGCCGCCGCCTTTGCGGGCGGCCGTGGCGCCCCCGACTTCGCCGATGGTCTCGATGGTGCCGTCGGTGGCGGCGTGGTCTCGGGCTTCGACGTCACCGCTCGTCTCCGTCGCGGCGGTTTCGATTCGGTCATGACGCCACGCCTCGCGCGGATCAGTAGATCGGCGTGTCGGGTCCGACTGCCTCCAGCCAGGCCTTGATATCGCGCAGCAGCGCTGCGCCGCCGGCGCCGTCGTTGGCGCGGTGATCGACACCGAGGACCATGTTCATGATCGAGCGGATGCCGATGACATCGCCCTCGGGCGTCTCTACCACGACGGGCCGCTTGGTGATTCGGTCCATGGTCACGATGCCGACCTCGGGGACGTTGATGATCGGCATGACCATGTTCGTGCCGAGCCAGCCCGTGTTGTCGACGGTGAACGTGCCACCGCCGAAGTCGTCGACGTGGAACCTGCCGGCCCGTGCCCGCTCGGAGACTTCGGCGATCGCCCTGTTGAGGCCGTGGATCGACAGGTTGTCGACGTCGCGGATGACGGGGACGATCAGCCCGTCGTCGAGGGCAACGGCGATGCCGATGTTGACTCGACGCTTGGCGAGAAGGCCGTCGTCGGTCCAGTGGGCATTGAACCTGGGGTTGCGCTTCAGCGCCTCGGCCGAGGCCTTGACGGCGAACGGCACGAAGCTCAGTGGCAGGCCCTCGCGCGCCTGGTAGTCGCGCTTGTTGCGGTCCCGGAACTTGACCAGGTTCGAGACGTCGACCTCCATCTGCACGTAGGCGTGCGGCACCTGGAGGGCGCGCGTCATCTGGGCCGCGATGCCCTTGCGCATCTGGGTCATCGGGACCAGGACTTCGTCGGCGCCTTCCGGGAAGGTGATCGATGACCCGGCCTGGGCCGCCGGTGCGGCCGGACGAGGTGCCGCGGCAGGCGCCGGAGACGGCGCGGGCTCGGGCGCTCGACCCGGGCCAACCGGAGCCGCAGTCGGGGTCGCGGCCGCGGCTGGAGCCGCACCGGCCGGCGAAGCGCCCCCGCTTGCATTCTGTCTCCCGATGGGCGCGCCGGTGCGTTGGCTCTCGACGAAATCGGTTACGTCCTCGCGAGTGATCCGCCCGCCGCCGCCAGTCCCGACGATCATCGCCGCGGTCAGGCCGTGCTCGCGCAAGAGTCGACGGACGGCGGGGGTCATGCGAGCGTCGGCGTTGCCGGGGAGCTCGTGGACCGCACGCTCGTCGGAGCCGGCGGGCCCGTGGGCGGGCGCGGCGCTCGGACTGGACGAAGTCATCGGTGAGCCTGCGGCGGCATGTGCCGGCGCTGCCTGGGGGACCGACGCGGTCGCGGACGGGGCGGGCTCAGCCTTCGGCGGCGCATCCGCCTTGGCAAGGACGTTGGCCTTCGCAGCCGGACCCGCTGTGGCGCCGTCGCCGCCTTCGTCGATGACCGCGATCTCGGCGTTGTTCGGGACAGTCGCGCCCTCTTCGACGAGGATCTCCTTCAGGATGCCTTCGAACGGCGAGGGCACCTCGGCATTGACCTTGTCGGTGATGACCTCGAGCAGTGGCTCGTACTTGGCGACGTGGTCGCCCGGCTTCTTCAACCACTTGCCGATCGTTCCCTCGGCGACGCTCTCTCCGAGCTGGGGCATCGTCACCTTGGCCACGGATCAGGCTCCTTCGATGACGGGGACGGGCGCAGCGCCGCCTTCATGTCCGTCGGCTAGTTTCGCCGATCTGGAGAATAGGAGCATCGTGATCGATGATCGGCCGACGTTCCCGCTCGAGCATCTTCTCGAGCTGCCGGGAGGTCGACGCGCCGAGTGGGAAGCGATCGGCGATGGCGAGCCGCTCCTGTGGATCGAAGGCGGGCCCGGGCTGCCGGCACACCTCGCGCGCCCCGACCTTGAGCTCTTGGCGAACGATTTCCGAGGCTACCTTGTCAACGCGCCGGGCTGTGGCCGATCGAGCCCGCTCGTCCGCGGTGATGGGTACAGCTTGGCTGCCAATGTCGCCTGGTTCGACGAAGTCCGCCGTGCGCTCGATCTCGGGACGCTGACGCTGATGGGCCATTCGTGGGGCGGGCTCGTTGCGCTGGCGTTCGCGCTCGCCCATCCGGAAGCGGTCAACCGGCTCATCCTCATCGACTCCTACGCCGGGGAGTCATCCGTGCCCGGGGCCCTCGCAGCGGCCGAGCGAGAACAGGCCCTGGATCGCATCCGGCAGGAACCGTGGTTCGACCAGGCGATGGAGAACTTCGGGCGCGACTTCGAGAGCGGGCGCGAGCTCGACGATCACTTTCGAGCCTGCTGGCCGCTGTACTTCGCGAATCCGGATCAGCCCGAAGCCCGGTCGCACATCGAGCGCCTGCGGCGCGAGACTCGCTGGAACGCAGACGCCGTCCGTGCCTGGGATCCCGAGCCGGCGATCGACCTCCGTCCACGGCTCGCTGAGATCGCCTGTCCGACCCTCGTTCTTGTCGGCGAGCACGACTTCATCTGCGGGCCCGCCTGGGCGAAGGCGATCGCCGAGGCCGTCCCGGCGGTGCGCTACGTCGAGTTCGGCGACGTCGGGCACCTTCCCCAGTACGAGGCGCCGGGTCAGTTCCGCGAAGTCGTCCTCGATTTCGCTCGCGGGACCTAAGGGCACCTTCAGCCCGGGCCCGTACCTGCCCGGGCTAGCGCCGCGGTTTCGCCCTCAGCGCCGCCGCGGTGACCGCCGGCTGGCGCTCGATGCTCTTCGCAGTCAGCGCCTCAAGGTCGCGGAACAGACCCTCGTCAACCCTCGTGAAGTTGAAGCACGACTTGCCCTGCATGCGCCGCTTGAGCTCCGGCGAAACCGTGGCCGCGAGGCTCGTGTCACCGTAGATACCCATGAGGTAGTAGCTGACGTAGCGCTTGCCGAGCCGAGTGCCGGCCGCGAATCCCCATGGTTCGCCCTTGTACGCCGGCAGCTCGAGGGTCATGCCGGCGGGACCGTCCGAGGCGACGTGGAGCCGATCCCGATACGGCGCGAGAATCGCCTTCAGCCGCTGGTGGACCGCAGCGAGATCGGGCGCCGCGGCGGTCATCCGTCGCCGTCCGGCGGCGTGCCGACGTACGCGTCGAACGCTTTTGCCACGACCCACTCGAGCTCCGGGAGCAGGGCCTCGTCGCCGGGCCTGAGCGTGAACAACGCATCGCCCGACACGCGCTTCCGCAGCGCCGGCGAGACGCCCTCCAGCAGCTCGGGGTGTGCCTTGAGCGGCAGCAGCATCAGCTTCGCGGTCCCCTTCCCCGGTCGAACGCCCGCGAACCAATCGTGCGCCCTGGCGCCCGGACGATGCAGGACCTCGATGCCATAGATCTCGGCCGCTTCGAGCACATCCTCGTACGGGACGAGGAGGGCGCGCAGCTCGGCCTCGAGCTCCTCGGCGTTCACATCGGCAGTCTGCCCGATCAGGCCGCCGTCCTGCATCGAACGCGCTTGCGGTTGATCGACCCGCCACGCTTCGTCCCGGCTGACCCGACGTCGATGAGCAACAACCCGGCCTGTACCCCGGACGGTGCGGCCATCCAACGACGGAGGCTCATTCCTCGAAGCGGGTAGCTGACATCCATCACCGCTGCGTGGCGATCGACTCGACGCCGCGCCGTCGAGTTGGACGGCAGGACGAGCAACCTGCCCGTGCCGACTGCACCAAAGCCCAGCTGCTCGAGCGCGATTCGCGGCGCAAGGCGGACCTTTTCGTCGTGCTTCCGAAGCGTCGCCTCGATTGCAACGAGCTCGGACTTGACCTCGACGACCAGGAGCAGTCGCGTCGGCGCATGCCAGGCGAGGATGTCGATAGAGCCACGCTCGCCGTACACCGAATACGACAACTCGATCCTGACTTCCCATCCGTCTCCGCGGAGCAGAGCGGCGGCACGGCCGACGAGCGTCGCGTGCCCTTCGTCGATCAGGCGATCGAGATCGCCACCTCGCCACCGCAGGATCGCGACGTAATCGGCGTCGAGCTCGCGAGCCGCCCGGCGGAGCCGGCGAATCGACACCTCCTCGATCCGGCCGCGCTCGATCAGCGAGATGAGCCCTCGTGACACGCCTGCCCGAGCCGCGAGGTCCTCCTGTCGCCATCCGAGGCGATGACGCAACGCACGAAACCGCCGGCCGACCTGAGCGTCATCCATCGGGCGAAGCATCGCTTCGTGCCGTTATCGGGCGATCACCCGTCTCGGCTCACCTGCAAGGGAGGCTCGCGTTGTCTCGCGATTCGCAGTCTGCGGACGCCCCGATGTCCCTCGGCAGGAGGCGCCCACGTTCGAACGGACGGCCCAGGACGTTGAATTCGCGGGTCGCAGGTGGATAGTGCTAGCGAGGCTTGCGCCTGGCAGCGGAATCAGCGACACACGGCGCTAGCGCCATCCAAGCTTGCAAATGGCGCCCGGAGGCTGCGCGCGGGGACGTTGCACGGGGCATTCAGCGCGACGCGTCAGTACGCCGCGAGCTTGCGGATGCCGTCCGCGATCTTCTCCGGGTTGACCATGAACCAGTCCTCGAGGACGTGGTTGTAGGGCACGCCCGGGACGTCCGGACCGGCGACGCGCGAGACAGGGCCGTCGAGGTAGTCGAATGCCTCCTCGGCGATGATCGCGCTGAGCTCCGCACCGTAGCCCAGGAACCGGTTGTCTTCGTAGACGATGAGGCACTTGCCGGTCTTGCGAACAGAGCCCAGCACGGTCTCCTTGTCGAGCGGCCGGAGCGTCCGCAGATCGACCACCTCGACGCTGATGCCGTCCTCCGCCACCACATCGGCGGCCTCGAGCGCGTAGTGCGCCATGAGCCCATACGCGATGACCGTGATCTGCGCCCCGGGATGGGTGATCGCCGCCTTGCCGAGGGGCACGACATATTCGCCGGCAGGCACGTCGCCGCGGACGGAGCGGTACATCTTCTTGTGCTCGAAGAAGAGCACCGGGTCGTCGTCACGGATGGACGAGCGCAGCAGGCCCGCGGCGTCGTACGGGGTCGACGGGATGACGACCTTGAGGCCGGGCACGTGCGCGAAGAACGCTTCGACCGACTGGCTGTGATAGAGCGCGCCGTGCACGCCGCCGCCGTAGGGCGCTCGCACCGTCATCGGCACGCCGAAGCCGTTGTTCGAGCGGTAGCGCATCCGCGCCGCCTCCGAGACGAGCTGGTTGAAGGCCGGGTGGATGAAGTCGGCGAACTGGATCTCGGCAACCGGGCGCAGCCCGTTCATGGCCGCGCCGATCGACGTGCCGATGATCATCGACTCGCTCAACGGCGTGTCGATGACCCGGTCCTCGCCGAACTCGCCGTAGAGCCCGTCCGTCGCCAGGAAGACGCCACCCTTCAGGCCGACGTCCTCGCCCAGCACGATCACCGCGTCGTCGCGGCGCATCTCCTCCGCGAGCGTCTCGCGGACGGCCTCGATGAACGTCTTGAGGGCCATCAGTCCTCAGCGCCTTCGGCCGCGGATTTGTCGCCTTCGTGACCCGCCATGCCGTGGCCGCCGCCAAAGCCCCACGTCGGCGGCGTCTCGCCCGGCCAGTCCTCGGCGTAGACCCACCGCATCGCTGTTCGCGGGTCGGGTTCGACGGCGCTCTCCGCGTAGTCCGTCGCGGCGTCGATGTCGGCCTTGACCTCGGCGGCGATGGTCGCCTCGAGGTCGTCGGTCAGCACGCCGGCATCGCGCAGCTCTCGCCGGAAACGTGGCAGTGGGTCCTTCCCGTGGAGCTCGGCGAGCTCCTCGGCCGAGCGGTATTTCGTCTGCTGGTCGTCACTGGAGTGCGCGGTCAGCCGGATGACCTTGGCCTCGATGAGTGTCGGGCCGTCGCCGCGGCGCGCGCGGTCCACCGCTTCCTTCGCCGCCCGGTAGCAGCCCAGAACGTCGGCGCCGTCGACGACGACTCCCGGAATGCCGTAGCCCGCGGCGCGCGCCGCCACGTCGGGCACGGCGAGCTGTCTGGACACCGGCACGCTGATCGCATAACCGTTGTTCTCGATGCACAGGATGAAGGGCAGCTTGTGGATCGCCGCGAAGTTCAGGCCCTCGTGGACGTCGCCCTGGTTCGAGCTGCCCTCGCCCATCGAGGTCATCGCCACCTGGCCCGTCTTGCGGATCTTCGCGGCGAGGGCGATGCCCACCGCGTGGAGCATCTGCGTGGCGACCGGCGACGACAGCGAGACGAGGTTGTTGGCGACGTTGCCGTAGTGGCCGGGCATCTGGCGCCCGCCCGATGACGGATCGATCGCCTTCGCGTACTGCGCGGTCAGAATGTCGCGGGCCTGCATGCCGAACGTCAGGCACGTCGCGATCGAGCGGTAGAACGGGGCGATCCAGTCCTTGCGCCTCTCCAGCGGCCAGGCGATCGCCGCCTGCGCCCCCTCGTGGCCCTGGCCGCTGATCACGAACGGGATCCGGCCGGCGCGGTTGAGCACCCACATCCGCTCGTCCACTGCGCGCGCGGTCGCGATCACGCGGTACATCGCGATGAGGTCGTCGTCGGTGAGGCCCACCGAGGCCGCGAGGTCGGAGGTCCGCGGCCTGGTGGATGCCATCAGCAGGATGCGGGCGCGCTCAGACGGTCGCGGAGCAAGGCGGTCGTGAGCACGTCCGCGCGCGCACTTGGACGTGCGCAAGCGGGCGCGCGGAGCGACCAACGCGGCGCCGGGACCGGATCAGCGCACCCCGCCATCAGAAGTTGATCGAACGCCCGTCGACGGCGAGTGCCGCCTCGCCGATGACCTCCGAGAGGGTTGGATGCGGGTGGGTCGACCTGCCGACCTCCCATGGCGTCGCCTCGAGCGAGAACGCGAGCGTCGCCTCGGCGATGAGGTCCGTCGCGTGCGGGCCGATGACGTGGACGCCCAGCGTGTCGCCCGTCTCGGGGTTGCCGAGGACCTTGGCGAAGCCCTCGTACTCGCCGCCGATGATCGCCTTGGCAATGGCCTGGAAGGGGACCTTGCCGATCTTGTACGGCAGCCCTCGCTCCTGCGCCTGCTGCTCGGTCAGGCCGACGGACGCGATCTCGGGCCGGCAGTACGTCGCCCGGGGCTGCTCGGTGTAGTCCATCGGGTGGGTGTCCCTGTCGCCGGCGATCGTGTGCGCCGCGAGGATGCCCTCGTGACCCGCCGTGTGCGCCAGCATCAGACCGCCGACGGCGTCACCGATGGCGTACAGGTGCGGCTCGCGCGTCCGCATCGTCCGCAGGTCGACCTTCACGAAGCCCTTCTCGATCTCGGCCTTCGTGGTCTCGAGGCCCACGCCCTCGACGTTCGGGGCGCGGCCCGTCGCGACGACGAGCATCTCCGCCGAGAGCTTGGCGGTGTCCCTGCCCTCGGGACCGACCGTGAGCGACACGCCGGTCTTCGAGGCCTTCACCGCCTTGGGCTCGAACCGGGCGCTGGTCATCACGGTCATGCCCCGACGGATGAAGCTACGCTCCAGGGCCTGGCTGACCTCACGATCCTCGAGCGGAACGAGCGCGGGGAGGTACTCGAGCAGCGTCGTCTTCACGCCCAGGTCGTGGTACATCGAGGCGAACTCGACGCCGACCGCTCCGGCGCCGATCACGATCACGTCCTTCGGCAGCGGGGCGCCGGTGAGGATGTCGTCCGAGGTGACGATGCGCTTGCCGTCGGGCTCGAGGCCGGGCAGGGATTTGACGCGCGAGCCGGTGGCGAGGATGACGTCGGTGCCGCTGAGGACCCGTTCGCCACCAGGGTTGTCGGCGTCTGGCTCCATCTGCACGACGACCTTCGTCGGCCCGTCGAGGCGGCCCTTCCCCTGGATCCAGGTCACGTTGTTCTTGTCGACCAGGCTCTTGAGCCCGGTCCAAAGGCGCTTGACGACCTGGTCGCGGCGGACGGTCATCGCGGCGTAGTCGATCACCGGGTCATCGACAGCGATCCCGAACTCCCTGGCGCGCCGGATTCGCTCGACGAACGCGGCCGATTCGAGCAGCGCCTTGGTCGGGATGCAACCGATGTGGAGACACGTCCCGCCGACCTTGCCCTGGTCGACGAGTGCGACCTTCAGGCCCAGCTGGGCCGCCCGGAATGCCGCTGTATATCCGCCTGTGCCGGCGCCGAGGACGACGAGGTCGAAGTCGTTGGAGGAGCCGACGGCCATCGGCGGGGATGGTAGAGCGCCACCGTGCCGCCCGCACCGGAGATGGTCGGTCCGACGACGGCTGCGGGCCCGGTTCGCGACGGCTTTTGCGCGCGTGGGGCGTGCTCGGAATGGGCCAGGTCCGATGGTATTCTCCTGCGCGGGGCATCCCTTCGGTCGATCGTCGGGGGGTGACTGGTGAACGACGCTCTGCTGCGCGGGTTCCTGATCGTCCTCGGCTACCTCGCCGGCTCGATCCCCGTCGGCGTCGTCGTCGCTCGGGCGAGTGGCGGGCCTGATCCAAGGACCGTGGGCTCGGGGCGGACGGGCGGCACGAACGCGTTGCGCGCGCTCGGGCGCAAGTGGGCAGCGGTGGTGGTCGCCGGCGACCTCGCCAAGGGTGCGTTGCCGGTCCTGCTCACCCGCATCCTGACCGGCGGCGACTCGCTCGCCGAGGTCCTCGTCGCGGGCGCCTGCGTCGCCGGCGCCGTTCGTTCGATCTTCCTCGGCTTTTCGGGCGGCCGGGGTGTTGGCACCGGTGTCGGTACGATGCTCGTGATCCAGCCCATCGCGGTCGTTCTCGCGGCGCCGGTGTTCTTCCTGGTGATCATCGCCACCCGCTACGTCTCGCTCGGCTCGCTGCTCGGCTCCGCGGCGATGTTCCCGGCGACGTTGCTCATCTGGGCCGTCGCCTCGGGCTGGGTGCCGCCCGCGTACATCGCCTGGGCTGTCGTCGGGCCGATCCTCATCTGGCTTGCCCACGCCGACAACATCGATCGCCTGCTCCACGGCACCGAGCGCAAGTTCGACCTTGCGCTCCTGGCTCCCCGTCGACCGAGCGCATAGGAGGCGGGTCGGTCAGACGGACGCCCAATCGATCGTCTGCCGATCGATTCGGCATACGATGATCACGGCCTGGGGATGGGATGCGTTGGATGCGAGGGGAGTCGTGGCGCTCGACGTCGTCGGCAAGCTCGGCCGGGTGACCGCGGACATCACGCCGGGCCACCTCGGTGAGGTCCTGATCGAGGTCCGGCAGGGCACCGAGCGGTTCCTGGCTCGGGCGAGCGAATCGGGCATCACCATCAGGAAACACTCGCAAGTGATCGTCGTCGGAAGCCTTGGCGGTCGCACCGTCGAGGTCGAGCCGACAGATACGTTGAGGTTGTCGAAATGATCGATACCGCTTTGCTGATTACCGCCGGAGCGATCGTGCTCATCGTCGCCGCGGTTGTTGTCCTGTTCCGCCTGAGCTGGCGAGTCGCCGAGCCGGACGAGGCGCTGATCATCTCGGGCTTCCGGTCCAGTGGGGGTGCGGACGCACCGGCGGGACGGATGGGGTTCCGGATCGTGACGGGCCATGGCGCCGTCGTGATTCCGGGCGTCACCAAGGTTCGGACGTTGTCCCTCGAGGCCCACGAGAGCGAGATCACGGTTCCCTGCGTGAGCCAGCAGAAGATCCGCCTGGACCTGCGGGGCGTCGTGGTCTACAAGGTCGGGGACGACTACCCGTCGATCGCCAACGCGGCGCGGCGCTTTCTCGACCGACCCGCGGCGGAGCTCGAGTCGAAGGTCCAGAACGTCTTCGTCGGTCACCTGCGGGCGATCGCCGGGTCGATGACCGTCGAGGAGATGATCAGCGACCAGGACAAGTTCGCCCAGCAGGTCCGCGATCGCTGCAGCCAGGAGATGGAGTCCTTCGGTCTCGTCATCGACAGCTTCCAGATCCAGGCGATCACGAGCCCCAGCAACTACATCGAGAACCTGGCGGTGCCGCACCAGGCCGAGGTCGAGCAGAACGCGCGGATCGCGCGGGCCATCGCCGACCGCGAGGCCGTCGCGCAGGAACAGCAAGCCGCGGCGCAGATCGCCGCGTCGGTCCGCGATACCGAGATCAAGAAGGCCGGGTTCCAGGCCGAGATCGACCGGGCGAACCAGGACGCTGCCCAGCAGGGCCCACTCGCCCAGGCGACGGCTCGCCAGGCGGTCGTCCAGGAGGAGACGAAGGTCGCCGAGCTCCAGGCCGAGCAGAAGGAGCAGCAGCTCCAGGTCGACGTGCGACGCCCGGCGGACGCCGAGGCGTACAAGCAGACGACTCTGGCCGCTGCGGGCCGGGACGTGACGATCCGACAGGCTGAGGCGGAGGCCCAGCAGGTCCGGCTTCACGCGGAAGCCGCGGCGCACGCACAGAAGATCCAGGCGGAGGCACAGGCCGCGGCGACCCGGCTGAACGGGCAGGCCGAGGCGGATGCGATCCGCGCCCGCGGCATCGCCGAGGCCGATGCAGTCCGGGCCCGCATGGAAGCCGAGGCCCTCGGCATCGAGCGCCGTGCAGCCGCAGTGAGCCAGAACCAGGAAGCAGTCATCGCGCAGCAGATCGCGGAGAACCTGCCGGCGATCGTGGCAGCGGCGGCCTCGCCGTTCGAGAAGGTCGGCAACTTCACCGTGCTGAATGGCGCGGAGGGGGTGACCGGCGCGCTCGCCCAGATCATCCAGCAGGCGGGCACGCTCTCGAACATGGCGCGCGAAGCCCTCATGCCCCAGACGGCGAAGGTGAATGGCACGGGCGGGAACGGGGAGAAACCCGTCAGCGCCGGCTCGCGAATGGCCCCGGCGGTCACGCGACGCGGTCGGACGAGTGCGCGCACAGGCGCTGAGACCGAGCCTGGAGCTTCCTCGGGTGGCGCCGACGGCTGAGCCGGAACGCACCACCTTTGCCGAAGCCTGACGACGATGGCGTCGAAACCGCCGCGGCCGACGCCGACGACCGCCTCCGCACGGAGGTAACGCTCGACCTCGATCCGGAGCTCGCGGCTCGAATCGAGTCCATGGCCCGCGCGTTCGTGGAAAGCCTGCCTGCCGTGCAGGCAGGCAAGGGCACGTCGCGTCGGGCGATGGGCGCAATCGAACGACTCGGCGAGCGCGAGATTAGGGCGACCACCGAGATCGCGGCTCGCTTTGGCGACCGACCCGTCCTGGCGGTCGAGAATGCGCTTGCGGAACGGGCGCCGCTCGCCCGCAACCTGCGGGATCTGCGAGACCTTGCGCGCGGGCTGGTCGAACGACTCGCGCGGGCCCGGTCGGGAGGGCGTGAGGCGGCAGCCGTGGTCGCCAGGATCGATGAGCGGGCGCAGGACCTCGTCCGGGCGCTCGATGCCGATCGCGCGGTCCTGGAGACCGACAACGCATTCCTCGCCCAGGAAGAACGCGCCCTATGGCTCGGCATCCAGGGGCTGCGGCAATACGCCGTCCTCGCCGGGCGGCTCGACGATCTCCTCGAAGAGCGGATCGAGTCGCTGGCAGAACGCGATCGCACCGCGGCGGAAACGCTGCGGATGGGTCCGCTGTACTCGGTGCGGCAGCGGCGCCGCGACCTCCTGCTGCAACTGACCATCTCGACACAGGGCTACGCCGCGCTGCGGGCGATCGAGCAGGACAACCTCGAGGTCATCTGGGCGATCAGGAGCGCGGTCACGATCACGGCCAGCGCGCTGCGCACGGCAGCGCTCGCTGCGCGAGCCACCCTCGACAGCCGCGCGGACATGGCTGCGGAGCTGAACGACGTGCGGGCCGAATCGAAAGACCCGAGGCGGCTGACGCCTCGGGCCTTCTGGTTACTGGCTCTGGTGCCGCGGATCTTCGTGCGATCCGCGTGCCGAGAGGAGTGCTTGAGTGGTTCTGGGGTCTCGCCTAGCCCCGCATCGTGCGGAAGCAGTCGGAGCAGTAGACGGGCTTGCCGCTCGTCGGGCGGAACGGGACGCGTGCCTCGTTGCCGCAGTTCGAGCAGGTGGCGCTGAACATCTCGCGCGGGCCACGGTCGTAGCCGCC
>JACXTT010009049.1_pt1 | contig 13661 bp, 13 predicted proteins | sample 9270951 | NCBI WGS metagenome assembly JACXTT01 (sample SAMN15532306, study PRJNA645909) | rock metagenome | isolation source: weathered quartz diorite | place: Puerto Rico | collected 2017-06-21
GCCTGTAGCAGAAAATTCTTGCGCGTGACCACCTTGTACAGGTTGAGGTCATCATGGCCCAGGCCAAACCGCATGCTGTGGTTGGACATGCCAGTGTAGGTTGCAAAGGCAGACAGCCGCCACTGCCTGTCCCAACGCGAAGGACCGCCAATCATTCCGTCTGGAAAATAGCTGGTTCCCAGGCGCGTGCCAGGCGGGAACAACACAAGACTGGGATAGATCTCCTGGTGGTGCAGATAGCTGCCCAGCAGACCAAGGCCCCAGTCCTGCGCAAATTGCGGGTCTGTCCAGGAAAGGTCACTGGTGATGCGCTGGCTGCTGCCAGCGCTGTTGGGGTCCAACGCGGAATTGACACCCGCGCCCGTATGCACGTTGTCTCGCTGCGCCAAGCTGCTGCGCCAGCGCCATTTGCCGTAGGCCAGATCCAGGTTGGCGTCGATCGCGTCGTCGCCGGTACTGACCGGCCCGGGAGCCAGGCTGGCATGGGTGCCAAAGCGGCTGTCGTTAAGGGTCTGGGCATCTGCCGTGATGGTGCCGTTTTGCCCCGTGGTGCTGCCCACGCGCAGGTAGGCCGCCACTTCCAGCGAACCCCACTGGCCGCCGTGTTGAATGGATGCATCCCAGGTGTTGAAGGTGCCGCCGCCGACAGTGAACGTGGTGCCGTGCGTGTCGGCGGCCGTGCGTGTGATGATGTTGACCACGCCAGCAAAGGCATCGGCGCCATACAGGGCTGAACCGGGGCCTCGAATGACTTCTATGCGGGCGATGTTTTCGACCGGCACGCCACCGCGTGACTGACCACCGTCACCAGGGTAGGACAGGGTCATGGGCACGCCGTTTCGCAACATCAACACTTGCGGATTGATGGTGCTGCCAGTGCCAATGCCACGAACCACGTAGGTGGGTGTGTAGCCTATTGGGTTGCGCGACACATGCATGCCCGGCACAGTCTCCAGCACCTGGTCCAGGTCGGTCGCCCCCATGGCCGCAATGTCTTCGGCGGTGATGACCGTGGCTACCGCCGGCGCCCTGCGAACCAGTTGCTTGCTACCGGTGGCCAGTGTGATGGTGGAAGTGCCGCCATACACCGATGCCAGGTCTTCGTCGTCTATGCTGCCGTCGGCTGCGGTGGCGTGGCCCCATGCGGACAGGCTGAGCAGTACGCACAAGGACACGGTCGACAGTCGCATGGGCACGTTCTCCGGTTGCTAGGTTTGCAAAGTATCACAAGGCCTGCGGCCCTGTCAATTTGAAAACGTCTGCCATTCTCGCGACGGCGACAGAGGCACAATGGCAACTCATTCAAACAAGGGACATCAACATGGCAACGATTGCATTTTTGGGAACTGGCCTGCTGGGCGCTGCATTTGCGCAGGCTGCGGCCACGCGGGGCGACACCGTCACGGTTTGGAACCGGTCCAGCCACAAGGCGCTGGCATTGCAGCAGTTTGGCGTGACCGTGGCCGCCAGTCCCGCTGACGCAGTGCGCGGCGCCAGCCGTGTGCATCTGGTTTTGAAGGACGACGCGGTCGTGGATGATGTCATTGCACAGGCAAGGCCCAGTCTTTTGGAGCAGGCCGTGTTGCTTGACCACACCACCACACAGCCGGTGCTGACGGCCCAGCGCGCAGCACGCTTGCAGTCCCAAGGACTGGCCTATCTGCACTGCCCTGTGTTCATGGGGCCGCCGGCTGCGCGCAATGCCCAGGGCAGCATGATGGTGGCGGGTTCCAAAGCCTTGTTTGAGCGTGTACAAGGCGAGCTTGCGGCCATGACCGGCCGCGTACTGTATATGGGGGAGCGCAGCGATCTGGCTGCCGTCAACAAGCTGTTTGGTAACGCCATGATCATCGGTGTGTCTGCGATGATGGCGGACATTCTGACCATGGCACAGGCCAGTGGCGTGGAGCCTGCTCAAGCGCTTAGTTTGCTGAGTCTGCTGGATCTCAACGGCATGGTGTCCGGGCGCGGCGCCAACATGGCCAAAGGCAATTTCGAGGCGAGCTTTGAGCTGACCATGGCGCGCAAGGATGTGCGCCTGATGCTGGAGACTGCGGGTGAGCGGCCGCTGGCGGCGCTGCCAGCCATTGCCCAGCGCATGGACCAGTTGATCGCTGCGGGGCATGGCGCAAAGGACGCCAGCGTGATGGGGATTGATGCGGTGACGAAACGCTAGTTCGGCGTGGGGACCTTACTTCAATCTGCGGTACAAGGTATTGCGGCTGATGCCCAGCAGGCGGGCCGCCTCGGACAGATTGCCTTTGCACTGCGCCAATGTGCGCTCAATCGTTTGGCGTGACTGCGTGCGCAGGTCGGCATGCGGGGTCGGCTCCCTAGCAATCGCATCGCGCGGGTCTTGTTCGTCGTTGGCGCGAAGCCTCAGAAGCAGGTCGTCGGGCAGGTGGTTCCAGGTGATGGTGGTCTCGTGTTCGTCCAAAAGAGCGCAGGCCGTTTGTAGCGCGTTGAACAACTGGCGCACATTGCCGGGCCAGCGGTAGTGTTGCAGCGCCAGCAGCAGATCGGGAGCAACTGCTAGCTGGCGTTCGGGTGTCAGACGTTGCAGTTCGCCATTCAGCAGGCAATGCAGATCGGTGCGTTCGCGTAGCGGTGGCAGGCGCAGGGTCAAACCGTTGAGGCGGTAGTACAGGTCTTCACGGAAGCGGCCGGCTCGCATCTCGGTGGGCAGGTCGCGGTGGGTCGCGCAGACCAGGCAAAAGTCAACGGCGACTGGCTTGCCGCCGCCCAGTGGCACCACGACACGTTCTTGCAGAACGCGCAGCAAGCGTGCCTGCAATGCCAGCGGCATATCGCCAATCTCGTCCAGGAACAAGGTGCCGCCGTGGGCCTCCCGGATGCGACCGGGTGCGCCTTCGCGCCGGGCGCCGGTAAAGGCGCCGCTTTGGTAGCCAAACAGTTCGGACTCGATCAAGTTTTCCGGCAGCGCGGCGCAGTTCACTGCAACAAAAGCCTGGTCCTTGCGTGGGCCGCTTTGGTGGGCGGCACGGGCGAAGACTTCTTTGCCGACGCCAGATTCACCTTGCAACAAAATGGCAATGGGCTTGCCAACCAGTTTGCGCGCCCGGGCGATGGCGTTGTGAAACACCTCGTCTCCGGTGTCCAGTGCGGTCAAGGCATCTGGCGCCAGTGCAGTGGCAGGCACGGGACGTGCCTCGGCCGTGACAGACGCGCCGTGCCGCGTGGCAGGGGACAGCCGACCTGCCTCCACGCGCACCCAGACGACCGGGCCGCTGCGGGTGTGCACCACATGGGGTGTGGAGGTTGAATGCTGGCCCCAGTCCAGCAACTGCGTCAGCGACTCCGCCAGCACGGTGAGGATGTTGGTGTGCGCCAGGCGCTGCCAGTCCAGTTGCAGCAACTCCAGGGCCGTGGCGTTGGCGCCCACCAACTGGCCGTCTTCGGTTATGGCCAGCAGGCCCTCGGCCACGGTGCCAATGCCTTCGGGCTGGGCATGAAAGCGCAGGCGCAGCCCGCTCCATTGGCGAGGGTCGTGGCGTGTGTCAAACAGCCGGTGTTCAATCATGCGCGCAGCAGATCGCACCAGGCCCAGCGTATGGCGGTGGTAGCCACGGTGGTCACCCGAAACGTCCAGTGCACCGAGCAGTTGTCCTTTGGGGTCGTAGATCGGCACGGCGGCACAGGTCAGAAAGCCATTGCGTTCCAGATAATGTTCCTGCGCATGGATGACGACAGCATGCTGCTCTGCCAGCGCCGTGCCGATGGCATTGGTACCGCGAATCTGTTCATGCCAGGTGGCGCCCAGGCGCAGGGCCACGCGCTCGGCGCGGCCTATGAACTGGGGGTCACCGAGCGTGTGCAGCAGCATGCCGTCGGCCGCCGCCAAGATGCTCATGCTGTCGGTGCCGCGCGTTTGCTCGTGCAGGAACTCCATCACCGGTCGGGCATGGGCCACCAGCTCCCGCTGGCGCTCCAGCTCACGTGCCAGGTGTGCGGCCGAGGCATTGGGGGCGCCCGGTAGCCGCCCCACCGGTTGCAAGCCGGCCTGCCAGCAGCGCAGCCACGAGCGCGCCAATTCATCGTTTATCAGATGGGGCGGCAGTTGCCCATTGCCGAGCAATTGGCGGCGCGCCTCGCGCAATTGGCGGGGCTCCGTTCGGTCCTGTAGCACGGGTGGCGGCATGGGACTTGTCTCCTGTATGGACAGTGGGATGGTGGGCCATCTCCAACCGTGCGACTTGGCCGTGTGCCGCATGGCAGCTATTGTGCGCCTGCGGATGCGCGCGTTTTGGCTTCAACCGCGCGGCAACTGTTCCGTTTTGAAACAGTTTGTGCCATGCCACAGGTCAGATGGAACACATCATCGGTCTCTTGGTGTGCCGAAACCGGCTTGCAGACCGGTTTTTGGTCAGGTTTGGCGGCATTTTCACGTTGGCACAACCCCTGCTATGCACGGTGTTGAAGCCGCAGGCCGCAGAGGGCGTACGGATTCGATATTCAACCTATTCACGACCAGGAGACAACAAGATGCTGTACGCAAACCCCGGCTCACCCGACGCCAAAGTGGTTTTCAAACCCCAATATGACAACTTCATCGGCGGCAAGTTTGTGCCACCGGTCAAGGGCGAATACTTTGAGGTCATCACCCCCGTTACCGGCAAGCGCTACACCACGGCGCCGCGCTCGACAGCTGCTGACATTGAGCTGGCTCTGGATGCGGCGCACGCCGCCGCGCCAGCCTGGGGCCGGACCTCGGCGGCAGAACGCTCCAACGTACTGCTGAAAATTGCCGATCGCATAGAAGCCAATCTGGAAAAACTGGCCTATGCGGAATGCGTGGACAACGGCAAACCCATCCGCGAAACGCTGGCTGCCGACATTCCGTTGACGGTAGACCATTTCCGCTACTTTGCCGGTTGCGTGCGGGCGCAGGAAGGTGGCGCCAGCGAGATTGACGGCAACACCATGGCCTACCATATTCAGGAGCCGCTGGGCGTGGTGGGGCAGATCATTCCATGGAACTTCCCCATTCTGATGGCCGCCTGGAAGCTGGCGCCAGCCCTGGGCGCCGGCAACTGCGTGGTGCTCAAGCCCGCCGAGTCCACACCCATCAGCATTCTGATATTGGCAGAGTTGATTGCCGACCTGCTGCCCCCTGGAGTGCTGAACATCGTCAATGGCTATGGCCGTGAAGCGGGCATGCCACTGGCCACCAGCAAGCGCATTGCCAAGATTGCGTTCACCGGCTCCACCACCACGGGCCGTGTGATTGCGCAGGCCGCAGCCAACAATCTGATTCCGGCCACATTGGAGTTGGGTGGCAAGTCGCCCAACATCTTCTTTGCCGACGTCATGGACAAGGACGATGGTTTTCTGGACAAGGCCATCGAAGGCCTGGTGCTGTTCGCCTTCAACCAGGGCGAGGTCTGCACCTGCCCGTCACGTGCATTGATTCAAGAAAGCATTTATGACAAGTTCATGGCGCGGGTGCTGACACGCGTGGCGGCGATCAAGATGGGCAATCCTTTGGATACTGACACGATGATGGGCGCGCAGGCCTCCAAAGAGCAATTGACCAAGATCATGTCTTATCTGGAACTGGGCAAGCAGGAAGGCGCGCAGGTGCTGATTGGCGGCGCCCAGGCGCAGATGGGTGGGGACATGGCCGGTGGCTACTATGTGCAGCCCACGCTGTTCAAGGGCGACAACAAGATGCGCATATTCCAGGAAGAAATTTTTGGACCGGTGCTGGCAGTGACCACGTTCAAGGACGAAGCCGAAGCGCTGGCCATCGCCAACGACACGCTGTATGGCCTGGGTGCTGGCGTGTGGAGCCGCAACGGCAATGTGGCTTACCGCATGGGGCGCGCCATCAAGGCTGGACGGGTATGGACCAATTGCTACCACGCCTACCCGGCCCATGCGGCCTTTGGCGGCTACAAAGAGTCCGGCATCGGCCGCGAAACCCACAAGATGATGCTGGACCACTACCAGCAGACCAAGAACCTGCTGGTGAGTTATAGCGAGAGCAAGCTGGGCTTCTTCTGATTACCCGCCATGGTTGACAAAGTGGTTGCCACACCGGCGGCCTTGGAGCTGGTGGCCTTGCTGCAAGCGCAGCATGGTGCGGAGCTGATGTTCCACCAGTCCGGCGGCTGCTGCGACAACAGCGCCGCCAATTGCTTTCTGCCCGGAGAGATCACCATGGGAGCGGGTGATGTGTACCTGGGCGAGATTGGCGGCTGCCCGTTTTACATCGGCAAGGCCCAGTATGCGTATTGGAAGCACACGCAACTGATCGTTGACGTCATAGACGGCCACGGTGGCACGTTTTCGCTGGAAGGCTCGCTGGGCAAGGCCTTCCATACGCGCTCACGGGTGTTCAATGCCGAGGAACTGGCGGAGCTGGAGGGTGTCAAAAGTTAAGCCCAGTTCCCGTCTCCAGGAAGGACTTCATGCTCGACAGCACCAACGGCCAGCCATAGCCGATTCTGCCGCGCATCTCCGGGCTGAGGTCTTCATGGGTCACGGTCAGGCGCACCATGTCGCCGACTGTGTCAATGTCCAGTGCGACTTTTGAGTAGGTGGATGGGTCATTGGCGTCTTCGGGATTGGTCCATGACATGGCCAGCCGCTTGTTGGGGGTGCACTCCAGCACTTTGCCAACGTGCTTGCGCGTGCGCTTGCCGTCGTCGGCAATCATCTCCCAATGGGAGCCGACTTTCCAGTCAGATATGTTTTCATGCTTCCAGTAGCGGCGCATCCATTCGCCGTCCTGCAAGGCCTGCCAGACCTTCTCCGGCGTTGTTGCGATGTAGCTGACGTAGACAAAGGTTTCGGTTGTCATGATGGTTCATTTCCTTTCGAGTGTGGTCTTCAGTTGGTGCAGAGCGTCCAGCCGCTCGGTTTCAAATTTCCGTATCCAGCGCGTGTAGATGGCGTGGATAGGAACGGGGTTGAAGAAGTGCAGCTTCTCCCGCCCCTGGCGCTGCACGGAGAGCAGGTTGGCCTCTTCCAGCAGGCCCAGGTGCTGCGCGACAGACTGCCGCGCCATGCCCAGGCCTTCGCACAGCTCGCCCAGGGTCTGGCCGTTTTTGGCGTGCAGGCGGTCGAGCAACTCCCTGCGGCTGGGGTCTGCCAGAGCCTTGAATACCTTGTCGACGTCGGTTGGTGCCATGCTTGCTACTTCTTAAAAGGCAGGCATTTACCTGCATGATGTCAGTATATGCAGGTAAATACCTGCATGTCAAGTGCTAGTTGTTGACGGGCAGCTCCTGCATGAAGCGCGCTATGTGCTGCAGCACGCACGCGGGCTGCTCGATGTGTGGCAGGTGACCCGCCTTGTGAATGGGCTCATACCGGCCGTGGGCGAAGGCTGCTGCATAGGCCTGGCCGTAGGCGGTGCTGGCAATGCCATCGCTTTCACCCCATAGCACCAGTGCTGGAGTGCGAACCTGAGCCAGCTGGTCGCGCAGACCAGCGGCCATCATTGCCTGCCCGTTGTCGTAGGCGGCCAATGCCGCTGCGTTGGTGGCCAGCATGGCTACGCGCTCGGGGGTTTGTGGTGGCGTGTTGGCCAATACCTGATCGGGGTTGTGCGATGCCAGGCGCACGAGTTCCAGGCGTGTCAGGCCGCTGACATCGGTCAACGGTGCATCGGGTACCTGAATGCCCACAGGGTTCAACAAGACCAGGCCAGCGATGCGGCGGCTGTCAGCCACGGACATTTCAGCGGCGGCCCAGCCGCCAATCGAAGAACCCATGACCAGAACCTCGTGCAGGTCCAACGCCTCCAGCAGTTGCAGGTAAAAACCGGCCAGCTGGCTTACGCCTTGCAGATTGTTGGGGCGGATGGTGCCGTCAAACCCCGGATGTGTGGGCAACAGCACCCTTGCCTGGGTCGCCAGGGCCTGCGACAAACCCAGCATAGTGGCCGTGCCGCCGCCGCCGTGCAGCAGCAAGATCGGGCGGCCGGCCCCCAGGTCTTTCAGGCTTGCAATGCCATCGGACTGCAGCAGGCGTTGCATGGCGGCCTGTGCGTCGGATGGCTGGGCGTTGGCAGTGCGCGTGGAAGTGTTGGATGTTGACATGGTGCTTCTCGAATAAATATATTGATATAAATATGCTTATATTAACGGCGCAACCAAAGAATTACAATATCGTTATATAAATATATTTACATTAAGCATGACAGCTACCCCCGTACTGGACCTGGGACGGTCCATCAAGCAGTTGCAGACGCTGAACCACCGACGCCTGGAAACTGGCTTGCGCGCCATTGACACCACGTTGGCGCAGTGGGACGCGCTGCGCGCCATTGCCAGCAACCCCGGTGCGTCTGCCGACGCGTTGGCGGAAGAAACCTACCAGACCGACCAATCATTTGGCACGCTGGCCACGCGCCTGATCGCCAAGGGGCTGGTGCACCGCCAAGCCGGCGTGGGCCGCGCGCTGGTGCACACGCTGACACGCAAAGGCGGCACTGTGTTGGAGCAGGGCTTGGCCATTGCCCGTGACACGATGGCAGAGGCATTCGCCGACCTTGCAGAGTCCGAGCGCGCGCAGCTACTGCGTCTGGTGCACAAGGCGCTGGCGACGGGTTTGGTGGAAAAAGGCTGATCGCGCTGTCACATCAGATTCACATGGTTCGGCAATGCTGGCGCTGCGGCATGTCGCCGCGGCAATTCAAGAATGCGAGCCCACCATGAGCAACGAACACAACGTCGTAGACGCTACAGAAGACCTGTTGGACGATGACTTTGAAAGCATTGGCCAATACCATCGCATGGCTGCACACCACTTCAGCGCCGCCGCCAAACACCACCTGGCCGCAGCCGAAGCAGACGATGAGGGTGAAGAAGACGCTGCGGCACGCCACGCCCACCTGGCCTATCGCCACCAGCTCAATGGCACGCAATATGCCGAAGTCGCTGTGATGGACAGCGACAGCCTGGAAGACGAGTTCGCGGAAATGGACGAGCCGGAAGCTGAAGAGGTGTAAGCGCGGGCATCTGACGGTCTGCTCGTTGGCCGTCCATGCACTGGAGGCTGACAGCGCAAGGGGTTGGTATAAACCCTATACTGGTGTCCATCCGCGACCTCACACAGCAGCCCGGAAGGACAGCCCCATGCCTGATAGCGCAGCCCATGCAGACTCGCAGCCGGGCTCCCACCCATGGCCAAGTATGCGTTGGCTGAAAGGCTTGCGGCGTGCGCCGCAACGCACGCTCAATTTGGCCCTTCAAGGTGGTGGCGCCCATGGGGCCTTTACCTGGGGCGTGCTGGATGCCTTGCTGGCCGACGACAGCATCGCTTTCGAGGGCTTGAGTGGCAGCAGCGCAGGCGCGATGAATGCCCTGGTGTTTGCCGATGGCTGGCTGAAGGGAGGGCGTGATGGCGCCCGCCAGGGTCTGGCCGACTTCTGGAACCAGGTCGGCAAGCAGATGCCGGCCGCCGCCACCCAAGGCTCGGGCGAAGACATGGGTCTGTCGTCTGCCAGCCGGCTGATGGTCAATTGGGTGGGGCATTTTTCGCCGTCTCAATTCAATCCGTTTGATCTCAATCCCTTGCGCGATCTATTGCAACGGCAGATCGATTTTGAAAACCTGCGGGCCCGCTGCCCGTTCAAACTGTTTGTGGGTGCAACTCAGGCCAATAGCGGCCGCTTGCGCCTGTTTCGCGAAACCGAGTTGACGGTGGACGTGATGCTGGCGTCCGCCTGTCTGCCCAAACTCCACCATACGGTGCAAATTGACGGCGAGCCGTATTGGGACGGCGGCTACTGTGCCAATCCTGCCGTGTATCCCTTGTGCTACGACTGCTCAACGCGCGACGTATTGCTGGTGCTGCTGAGCCCTCTGCAGCGCGACCTTACCCCACGCACGGTGCAGGAGATCGACACCCGCATTGCCGAGCTGGCATTCAGCGCCCATTTCAACCGCGAAATGCACATGATTGCGCAGGCCCGCGCATGGTCCGGTTCAGCTTTCACCAACTGGGGGCGCTTGGAGAGGCGATTGCAGCGGCTGCGCTTTCACATGATTGATACCAACCAGTTGGGCACGTTGCAGCGCACCGATACCAAGCTGCTGGCGCACACGCCGTTCCTGGAAATGTTGCACCAGCAGGGCCTTGCGTGCACCCAGCAATGGCTGCACGCACATGGCACATCCATCGGCCAGCGCGGTACCATGGATATTCAGAAGCACTTCAGTTGAAGCGCGCGCAAGACTTCAGGCAGTGACCGAGCCTGCCATGCCGGGCTGCGACTCCAGATACGGTGGGTCGAAATCGGCCTCGAACTTGGAGCCGCGCGTGATATGAAAAGGCAGGTCGCCAAAGCGCAGCGAGCCGCGACGCCGCTCGATGACTTCCAGCACGGGTGCACCGGCCGGTTGTGCCTCCGCGAGTTGCTTGCGCATGCGAAAAATCTGAATATTCAGGTGCGCGGGTTCCAGGCCCAGCATTTTGGCCAAGCGGTCCAAATCTACCCAACCTTGCAGGTGGCCGTCGAGCTGCCTTTGCGCATCCACCAAGCGCATGCGTGCCAGTATCAGCAATGCATAGTGGTGTGAACGCTCGCCCAGGTCAAGCACGTGGCGCGTATCGTGAATCTTCAAGCACACATGCTCTTCGTCCAGGCTCACATGAAAATGCAAGCAGGGTCGGAATGAACCCGGCAGGAGGCCGGCTCGAATGGCCCCTATTTTGGGCTGCGTGCTGCTGTTGGTCGAATTAGCCACCGGTGCGCTCCCTTTGTAGTTCTCTCCATCACAGGGGCTCGGTGGAAGCACCGTGCTCACGCAATGGATTGCTGCTGGAACACACTGCCGGACCCAGTGCACGGTGCCCAATGGGCCGCCAGTTTGGCCGCGCGCCTATGCGGTGCGCAGCGACGGCCACACTACCCTTGTGGGGGCAACTTTTGCGCGTTGCGCTAAGTGGTGCTTTGGCCATTGGTCCACCTGGAATTCCCTTGATGAATCTCCATTGTGGTGCCGAACGCCGCGGCTATTCTTGCCGTGGCGGAACAACTGAAGTGCGCGAATTTTTGGCGCGATTCTCAGGGCACGCCATGGGCCAGGCGTTCGGCCAGAAAGTCTATGAAGACGCGGCACTTGGGCGCCAGAAACCGGTTTTGCGGGTACAGAATGTGCACCGTTCCGTGGTAGTTGGCTTCGAACTCCCAGTCGGCCAATACGCGTTTGATCTGACCGCTGGCCAGGGCATGGCGGGCCACAAAATCGGGAACGCAACCAACACCCATGCCGGCCAATACCGCATCCAGGCGAATCTCGCTGTGGTTGGCAACATAGCGCCCCTTGACCAGTACGTCTTCCACTTCCTGCCCCTTGTGGAAGCGCCACCAGTTGTCCTTTTCCATCTCGCCCAGGTACAGGCAGCTCAGCCCAATCAGATCACTGGGGTGCTGCACGGGGTGCGTCCGTGCCAGATATTCCGGTGAGGCACAAATGATGTGCTCCACCTGCATCAAAATTCTGGAAGACAAGTTCTCTGGCGGGTGTTTGGTGAGCAAAACCACCAGATCAACGCCTTCATGAATGGGGTCCACCTTCTTGTCGGTGACCAGCAATTGCACGTCAACCGCCGGGTATTGCCGCAGGAAGTCGAGAATGAGCGGATGCAGGATGTGCTTGGCATAGGCCTTGGGCGCACTGACACGTATCAGCCCCTGTGGCTTCTCCATGAAGCGTTGGGCAACCTGCATGGTGGCTTGGGCCGCCACGACCAACTCGCTGCACTTCTCGAAGGCCTCTTTACCGGCGTCTGTCAGCCGAAACTGGCGTGTAGTCCTGCGAATCAGTTGCAGGCCCAGCACCTTTTCCAGCCGTGAGACATGGCGGCTGGCAGCCGATGGCGTGATTTGCAATTCGACCGCGGCCGCGGAGAAACTGCCGCGCTCGGCCACCCGTACAAAGGTCACCATTTCGGTCAGTACTTCCAAAAAGCCATTCGTTCCGATCATGCAAATGTCCTATTCCCAGTAACAGCCAATTTTGCGTCAAAAATATCGAAGCCATTTTGATGGACCGCCGATATCTGCGCTTGAGAGGATCAGCACCAATCCCGAAACGAAGTCAAGGACAAACTCATTCCACGATCGCAAATTACCTGTTCCACCCGGGGGGCTTAACTTTTCCCGTTTCACGAGTAACGATTGTCCCGTCTGAAACCACTTCATCACGGGGGAACACAAAATGCACTCGAAACGGATCCGAAGTTTTGCCGATCTCGACACCATCGCGCGCCATGCCAAGCATGTGCTGACCCTGTTCAGCGGCGGGCTGGACAGCACCTATGTGCTGAAGGAACTGGCGCAACGCCATTGTCGGGTCACGGCCTTGGTTGTCGATGTCGGTGATGGCATCAACCGCACCGATCTGCAGGCGATTGCCGACACGTTTGGAGCCGCGCTCGAGATCGTGGATGCGCAAGAAGAGTTCGTAGCCAGAGCGGTGTTGCCGGCCATACGCGCACAGGCCAAATACCTGGGCATCTACCCCATCAGTTCCTCCTTGTCGCGCCCCTTGCTGGCCTTGACGGCGGTGCGCCTGGCCCGCCAACTCGGATGCGATGCCTTGATCCATACCGCCAACCAATCGCAGAACAGTTTGCGACGGCTCAACGGCGCCATTGCCCAACTGGGATACACCGGCTGGTACGGCACACCCTATGAATTCTCGGCCATGAGCCGCGAGGAAAAGATCGATTCCCTGTCGGCACTGGGCCTGCAACGCTTCCAGGCGCGCGGCATCAGCGGCGATGCCAACCTGTGGGTGCGGGAATTTGAGTCGGGCTCACTGGACAACCCCGAGGCATTCTGGGTTCCAGATTCTTTGTTCGAATGGACGGCGCCCTGCGAAGCAGCGTGCGGCAATGACATTGCCATCTGCTTCGAATCGGGTGTGCCGGTCGCATTGAATGGCGAGCGCACGCCAGCCGTGAAGCTCATAGAAAAGCTGAACTGGCAGGTCGGGTCGTTTGGCATTGGGCGCTACTGCGGTCTGGAGCACCTGGAACAAGGTGAAAAAGTGCTGGAGGTGCGCGAGGCGCCAGCCGCCACTGTGCTCATGGACGCCTACCGCCACCTGGAAACGGCCACCATTGACTACGAGGTCCTGCGCGAAAAGTCGCACCAGGAGCAAATATGGGTGCGCGAGGCCATTGAAGGGCGCTGGTTCGGGCCGATGCGGGAGTCGGCGGACCAGTTCATGGCCTCCACAGCGCAATATGTGAATGGCACGGTGCGCTACAAATTGCGGCCCGGTGCTGCCGATGTGTGTTCCATCCGTGCGACAACGCCACTGTATCTGACGGATCGCGATGCCTGGGAGAAGTCGGTGGCGCGGGAGCGCAGCCGCACCAGCTTGCAAGAGCCGCATGCGCACGATCTGGTGGCAGCATGAGCGCCGACAGTGCCATCCTCAATCCACCGGTTGCCCGGCCTTGGCTGCACACTGCACAGGCCCTGCGCATGCGGGACTGGGCTCTGATTGCCGGTCCGCGTTTGATGCAATGGGCCGGCGTGACCGATGCACAGTGGCAGGACTTTGCCGGCTACTGGTGCCGTTTGACCGAGGACCAGTTCATGGGCGATGGCGGCCGCTACCGGCTGCGCCGCTATGGGCAATTCGAGACGGACTCGGACGGCGCGCTGCGCCAGC
>JACXTT010009050.1_pt1 | contig 13660 bp, 12 predicted proteins | sample 9270951 | NCBI WGS metagenome assembly JACXTT01 (sample SAMN15532306, study PRJNA645909) | rock metagenome | isolation source: weathered quartz diorite | place: Puerto Rico | collected 2017-06-21
CTCTACAGCCTGATCCATGTGCGCCGGGCCGCGCGCCATGTCGTCCCCGAATCCCGCGACTTCAAGGCCGACGAGCTGTTCGGGCTGGCGAGCGGGTTCGGCAATATCACGCTGTTCGTGGCACCCGCCATGTTCACCTGCCTGGTCGAGCAGGCCCGCCGCCAGAGCTACGACGGCGGAGGCATCAAGACCATCATCTATGGGGACGCCCCGTACCCGACGGAGCTGCACAACAGGCTGCTCAGGAACAGCTACGGCGATCTCCTCGAGACGGAGCTGCGCCTGTGGTTGAAGGCCAGCGCAAATGACACCTCCGCGCCCTGAAGAAGATTGTCACGGATACCCGGCCGCCCCCCGGATCCCCCGCCACCCAAAGGAATCGTCAGCATGACGCAAGCCAACACCGCCAGCTTTCCAGAGACCAAGAGCCAAGACCTGCAAGCCTACTTCCTGGGGCTGATCTCAGTAGCGGCCTTTGCCATGACCCTGCCCGCGGCCAAAATGCTCGCGGGCGATCTGAGCGCCGTCCAGGTCGGGATCTTCCGCTCGGTGATCGCGGCCTTTGCGGCGATTCCCTTTTTGCTGATTGGCCGCGCCAGGTTTCCCAACCGTTCGCAGCTCAAGCGCATGCTGCTGACCTCCACCGGGATCGTCTACGGCTTCCCGATCCTCACCGCGCTGGGCATGCAATATGTGCCCGTCAGCCACGGCGGCGTGGTCCTGGCAGCCTTGCCGCTGTCCACGGCGATCTTCGGCACCCTGATCACCGGCACGCGCCCCTCCAGGGCGTTCTGGGCGATCTCCTGCCTGGGCTTCCTGGTGGTCATGTCGTACACGGTGCTCAAGTCGAATGTCTCCGATATCTACCTCGGCGACCTCGCCCTGCTCGGCGCCGTCGCGCTGGCCGGCTTTGGCTATGCCCAGGGCGGCGCGCTGTCCAAGGAGCTGCCGGGCTGGCAGGTGATGTGCTGGACACTGGTCATCAGCCTGCCGGTGCTGCTGCCGGCCAGCCTGTGGCTCTACGACAGCAACACCCTCGCCCACCTGCCGGGCACTGGCGTCGCCGCCCTGCTGTTCCTGGCGCTGATCAACTCGCTGCTGGGCTTCTTCTCCTGGAACCGCGCCCTCGCCCTCGGCGGTATCCAGCGGATCAGCCAGTTGCAACTGCTGCAGCCGTTCTTCACCTTCGGCTTCTCGATCTGGCTGATGGGTGAGTCCTGGAACTGGCTGACGCCATTGGTCTGCGCTATCGTCATCATCCTGGTATGGCTGTCCAAACGTACCTGAGTCCCTGTCCGGCGGCCGAGCCGCCCTCATCCTTGAATGGAATCTCCAGCATGACTTCTTCGACGTCTTTTTGTTCGAGTAGTGAGTCACAGCAGAGGGAGGCGTTGCGGGATGAGGGTGACATCCGTTTGATCGACCATCCCGCCAGGGCCTTCCTCGATCTGCTGGCCCCCATGCCAGGGGAACTGCTCCTGGATATCGGCTGCGGCGACGGACAGCTGGGCGAGCAACTCCAACGCGGCGGGAACCCGGTGGTGGGCTTCGATAACGATCTCAGCCGGGTCTCCGCAGCCCGGGCGAGAGGGCTGGAGGTACGCCATGGCAATGCCGAGCAGTTGTACTTCTACCAGGAGTTCGATGCGGTCCTGAGCTATGACGCACTGCACTGGATGCAGCGCCCGGACCAGGTGGCCATCGGGATCTACGAAGCCCTGAAACCAGGGGGACGTTTTGTCGGCGAATTCGCCGGGGCCGGCCACCAGAAAATCCTCCGGCGCGCGTTGCGCGACTCACTGGCGCGCAGATCTCTCGACTTTGAACTCGCCGATCAGCTTTACCTGCCTACGGCCGGGGCCTATCAGCGGGTCCTGGAGAACGCGGGATTCCACGTGAGCAGCATTCATTGGTTCGAACGCCCGACGCCCCTTGATGGTTCGATTGGCCAATGGCTGAAAATGTTCGGCGGCCGCTACCTGGCCCTGCTGCCCGCCGAGTCGCGGGATGCGTTTTTAAATGAATTGACCGAAGAGTTGGCCGCCGACTTTCTGGACAATAATGGCCAATGGACGCTGGACTGCACCTGCCTGCGGTTCAAAGCCGAAAAAAAGTGAGTTGGCGTTATCCATGCCGACGAAAACCACTGGAGAAGAACGCCTGAGCCCGCAATCCCGGAGGTCTCAGGCACAGTGTTCGATGGCGGGCAGCGACGCCGCAAGACCGATATGCGCCTGGAGAAAGCGCTTGAATCCAGGATGGTTGCAATGGCTCACATTGAAACGGATGTACTGGTCATACTCGTCGGTATTGCTGAACAAGGAACCTGGCGCCAGCAAGATACCCGCCTGATGAGCCTGTTCGACCAGGTGCGGGATGTTCACATGCTCGGGTAGACGCCCCCAGAGAAACAGGCCATCCGCGCCCTGCTCGTCAAACACCACGCCGACGGCCCCCAGCCACTCCCGCGCCCTTGAGCGCTCCTGCATGACCCGCTGGCCCAGCGCGTCCAGATGATGCTGGAAACGACCGGACTCCAGCGTGTAGGTGACGATGGTTTCGTCTATCGCCGAGCCACACAGCAAGTTGTACATTTTCTGCTCGATCAACCGCTCGACAAAGGCCGCCGGGGCCGCCACATAGCCCAGGCGCAGCGCCGGGCTCAGCACCTTGCTGAAACCGCTGATATAGAACGTCCTATCGAAGCCATCCAGGCTGGCGAGCCGCAGCGTCGGCCTGGACGACAGCGCGCCGTAAATATCGTCCTCGATGATATGAAAATCATACTGGCGGGACAGCGACAGCAGCCTGAAGCCCTTCGCCGGCGATGTACTGCCGCCGGTAGGGTTGTGGACCAGGGTCTGGGTCAGGAACAGTTTCGGTCGATACTTGATCAGCATCGCTTCCATCGCCGCCAGGTCCGGGCCGTCATCCAGCCGCGGGACAGTGATGATCTTGAAGTTGCGATCCTTGATCAGCTTGAGTTGCAGCAACAGGTAACTGGGATCCTCGACCAGCAGGTAATCCCCGGGGCTCAAGAGGATATTGCGCAGCAGTGAAAACGCATGGGTCGCGCCCATGGTGACCACGATCTGGCTGCTGGAAGCGTTGATATGGACTTCACGCAACTTGCGCGCAATCACCGCACGCAAATCCTGGCTGCCGGCGGCGGGCGCTGGAGTGCTGCCGGAAAGTGTGTTACGAATCAGCCGCCCGGTCACGGAAGCCGGGACCGCGTCGGCCAACCAGGCCGGTGGCAAGTAGCCTGAACTGACGGGAATATCGTATTGCGCCGGGTCCAGCGCGCGAAAGAGAAACCCCGAGTGCTCGCTGGAAGGCGGTACCAGGGTGTCGGTGTCCTTGAGCGGACCGACCGAATGGCAGGCCAGGATGAAATAGCCCGCGCCCGGACGCGACTCGATGATGTGTTGCGCGACCAGGTCTTCGTAGGCGCTGCTCACCGTGAAGATACTGACGCCCAGTTGCTTGGCCAGCGCACGGACAGAAGGGAGCCGCCCACCTTGAACCCACTGGAAGGATTCAATGCGGGCAATGATCGCGTTTCTGATCTGGTCTACCAGTAGCGTCTTGCTGTTGCGGTCTATCTGGAACATGGCATTCCCTTGTTGAAACAACCGCCATCCGAAAGTCAGCGGCTCGTGCACCGATAGCAACGGCAGTATTGGCCACCCATTTGCCCAGCCGCAAGCAGTGTATCGGGGCGCCAATAACGTTCAAGGACCCGACACATTTCATGCAAGGAGAGCCATCCGATGAGTTCGATCAGCAGTCAGCCCTGCCTCGCGTCCACGGCCACCCGCGCCGAGGCCTTTATCGAGCGGGCCGCCGACGGCTTCGCGCTGGGTGGTTTCGCCTGGCGCCACGCTGACACCGGCCGCGTGCGCCCCGTAGTGATCATCAACGCCGCTACCTCGGTGCGCTGCCGCCACTACTCGCGCTTTGCCGACTACCTCTTTGCCCATGGCCTGGACGTCATCACCTACGACTATCGCGGCATCGGCGAGTCGCGTCCGGCCACGCTGCGCGGGCTCAAGGCCTCCTGGACCGACTGGGGCGCGCTGGATTTCGAAGCCATGCTGCAACGGGCCGCGCGCGAGTTTCCCGGCCAGCCCATCGATGTCGTCGCCCACAGCTTCGGCGGCTGTGCGGTCGGGCTGGCGGCTTCGGGCCAACTGATCCGCCGAGTGGTCACCGTGGGCGCGCAATTCGCCTACTGGCGCGACTATGCGCCCGCTACCCGCTGGAAGATGTTCGGCAAGTGGCACCTGATCATGCCGCTGCTGACCGGCCTCTACGGCTATTTCCCGGGCAAGCGCCTAGGCTGGCTGGAGGACACTCCCGCCGGTGTGGTGCGCGACTGGAGCACCCCGACCGCGCGCTACGAAAAGCGCCCCAGCGGACGCAAGCTGGCGGCGTTGCCGTTCTCCCGGGTCAGGGCGCAGATCCTGGCCGTCAGCCTGACCGACGATCCGTTCGGCACGGTGGCCGCCATCGAGCGGCTGCTGGCGTACTTCAGCGCCAGCGCCCGCACTCACCTGCGCCTGGCACCTGAAGATATCGATGAATCAGAGGTGGGACATTTCGCCTTCTTTCGCAGCCAGTACCAGGAAAAGCTCTGGCCGATTGCGCTGAACTGGCTGGAGAAGGGCGAACTGATGGCGGGAACGCCGGGGAAGATTGGCATTGTGGCGGTTCACGGGGATAATTCCTCGCTTACCTCTTTGTGAAAGCACCCACGTCCATGGCATCCCAGAACAAGCAAGACAAACGGGCGAAAGCCAAGGCCAAGCAGAACCGTACCCGGCGCGCCAAAGAGCCGGTCGAGTCGCTACCGGTGGACGATGACCGGATCGACTTTACCTCGGTCGACCTGACCGATCTGTTCAAGAGAATGCGCGACGCCGAGAGCAGCAGCCAGCAGGCCCTGTGCCGCGTGTTCCTGGAGGACCCGTTGCTGGAGCTGGTGTTGGAGCAGGAAGGCGAGGAAGAGGCGACGGACTTTATCCTTTCGGCACTGATCGAGTACCGTCAGTGGTCCACCGAGGCCACCGAGGAAGCGGCCCTGGCTTGGATCGAGAGCCCGGCTTTCCAGGCGGACTATGTGGCGGCCTCGCAGGCGCTGCAGAAAGCCGCCGACTAACCGCCACGACGCGTCAGTTCAACACCACTCGCCCGGCCTTCTCGATGCGCCGGCGGCGCGCCACCAGCAACCCGGCGGCCACCACCAGCACACTGAGCAGGCCCGTGGCGATGATCTCGATGCGATGGGCTTCCTGGAACAGCATCACCGTCAGGATGCCGACGATAAACACGATCACCGCCCAGGTCAGCCCCGGGAACAGCCACATCTTGAAGTCGATCTTCTCGCCCTTGGCCATCCGCTGACGACGCATGCGCAGTTGCGACACCGCAATCACCAGGTACACCAGCAGCGCAATCGCACCGGAACTGGCCAACAGGAACTCGAACACCGCAGCCGGCGCGACATAGTTGGCGAACACCGCCAGGAAGGCCGCCGCCGTCGACATCATCACCGCCCAGTAAGGCGTGCCGCTGGCATTGGTGCGCTTGGCCACCGCTGGCGCATCGCCGCGCTTGCCGAGGGAGAAGAGCATCCGCGAGGCGGTATACAGCGCCGAGTTCAGGCAACTGGTAACGGCTACCAGCACCACCAGGTCAACGATCAGCTTGGCATTCGGAATGCCCATGCGATCGAGCACGGTCTGGTAGGAACCGACCGCCGCCAGGCTCGGGTCATTCCACGGCACCAGCGCCACCACGATAAAGATCGACACCAGGTAGAACAGGCCGATCCGCCAGATCACCGAGTTGGTGGCCTTGGAGATCTGCTTGCCCGGATCTTTCGATTCGGCGGCAGCGATGGTGACGATTTCCGTACCCATGAACGAGAACATGGTGGTCAACATCGCCGCCAGCACTGCGCCCAGGCCATTGGGCATGAAGCCCACGGTGTCGACCAGATGCGCCACGCCGCTGACCTGGCTGGTCGGCAGCAAGCCAAAGATCGCCAGCACACCCAGCACGATAAAGCCGATGATCGCGATCACCTTGATCAAGGCGAACCAGAACTCGAACTCACCGTAGTTCTTCACGCTGAACAGGTTGGTCGCGGTCAGCAACAAGGTAATGATCAGGGTAAAGGCCCAGATCGCCACGTTGGGGAACCAGGCATGCAGGATGGTCGCGGCGGCGTTGGCCTCCAGCGGGACCACCAGCACCCAGAACCACCAGTACAGCCAGCCGATGGTGAAACCGGCCCAGTGCCCGATGGCACGGTCGGCGTAAGTCGAGAAGGAACCGGTATCCGGCGAAGCCACGGCCATTTCGGCCAGCATGCGCATCACCAGTACCACCAGGGTCCCGGCTGCGGCGTAGGCCATCAATACGGCAGGACCGGCTTCAGCGATTGCGTGCCCGGAACCGACAAACAGCCCGGCCCCGATCACCCCGGCAATCGACAGCATGGTCACATGCCGCGGCTTGAGCCCTTGCTCCAGATTGTTGGAATTATGCGTACTGCTCATTGAGACTACCTTTGCAGTGAATAGCGCGCCCTACACATCGGAAACCTTGTTGAAGGAATCCAACGGGGGCGTATTTTATTTTTTACGCAATAATTGCGCCAAAATGTTACACGCCTCCGGTTTCCGTGGCCTGCAAGCCTGCGCGGCATTAAATCGTAACCCCTTGAGATTAATGGCAATTTGCCAAGTCGTTACCGAGGCACCCAAATCCAGACCCGCAAGTCGCACCAGAAACACTCAAAAAATAACGTAACGCTCCATTTCAGTGCGCACCTGTGCCCGCTCAGCGGGTTTACCCTTCCCACCCTTGGCCAAAGCTGGCACCATCGCGCCTTTTTTTAAGCGACTGCCTGGTCAGGAAGACGGCTCAAACAGGTGTTCGGTTGTTGGTGGGGCGACAGACTGCTGTGCCGATGCGACAACCTGCCACCCCGCCGTCCTGTACCGGCTTTTCCCCATGCTAGCTTGGCGCTCGCCAGGAAGGCCGCCGAGAGCAGGAGCACGACAGAACACCATGAGGACCGCACATGGCTGAGGCCACGCCCGCGCTGGAAATCCGCAACCTGCACAAACGTTACGGTGAGCTTGAGGTACTGAAAGGCATCTCGCTGACCGCCCGCGACGGTGATGTGATCTCGATCCTGGGTTCCTCCGGTTCCGGCAAGTCGACCTTCCTGCGCTGCATCAACCTGCTGGAAAACCCGAACCAGGGCCAGATCCTGGTCAATGGCGAAGAACTCAAGCTCAAGGCCGCGAAAAACGGTGAACTGGTGGCCGCCGATGGCAAGCAGATCAACCGCCTGCGCAGCGAAATCGGCTTTGTGTTCCAGAACTTCAACCTCTGGCCGCACATGAATATCCTCGACAACATCATCGAGGCACCGCGCCGGGTGCTCGGCCAGAGCAAGGCCGAAGCCATCGACGTGGCCGAGGCGCTGCTGGCCAAGGTCGGTATTGCCGACAAGCGCCACGCCTACCCATCCCAGTTGTCCGGCGGCCAGCAACAGCGCGCGGCCATCGCCCGCACCCTGGCCATGCAACCCAAGGTCATCCTGTTCGACGAGCCGACCTCGGCCCTCGACCCGGAAATGGTCCAGGAAGTCCTCAACGTGATCCGCGCCCTGGCCGAGGAAGGCCGCACCATGCTGCTGGTCACCCACGAGATGGGCTTTGCCCGCCAGGTGTCCAGCGAAGTGGTGTTCCTGCACCAGGGCCTGGTGGAAGAACAGGGAACCCCGCAGCAGGTGTTCGAGAACCCGCTGTCGGCGCGCTGCAAACAATTCATGTCCAGCAATCGCTAACGGAGCAACACGCATGCAGACCTGCAAAAAATTCCTCCTGGCCGCTGCCGTCTCCATGGCTTTCAGCGCCAGTGCCTTCGCCGAAACCCTGAAAATGGGCATCGAGGCCGCCTACCCGCCATTCAACAACAAGGATGCCAGCGGCCAGGTCGTGGGCTTCGACAAGGACATCGGCGACGCCCTGTGCGCGAAGATGAAGGTCGAGTGCAGCGTCGTGACGTCCGACTGGGACGGGATCATTCCGGCCCTGCAGACCAAGAAATTCGACTTCCTGATCTCTTCGATGTCGATCACCGAAGAACGCAAGCAGGCCGTCGACTTCACCGACCCGTACTACTCCAACAAGCTGCAATTCATCGCGGCGAAGAAAGACGCCGAGTTCAAGACCGACAAGGACTCGCTCAAGGGCAAGATCATCGGCGCGCAGCGCTCGACCCTGGCCGGTAGCTGGCTGGAAGACCACCTGGGCGACGACGTCACCATCAAGCTCTACGACACCCAGGAAAACGCCTACCTCGACCTGCAGGCCGGGCGCCTGGATGCCATCCTGGCGGACAAGTACGTCAACTACGAATGGCTGAAGAGCGAAGCCGGCAAGCCTTACGAGTTCAAGGGCAACCCGGTGGAAGAAAGCGACAAGATCGGGATCGCCGTGCGCAAGAAGGACAACGAACTGCGTGAGAAGCTGAACGCCGCGCTGAAGGAAATCATCGCCGACGGGACTTACAAGAAGATCAACGACAAGTACTTCCCGTTCAGCATCCTCTGACCTGCCCCGATGGCCGGCACCTCGACGCCAGGTGCCGGCCGTCCCTGGTAAAGCCTGCCTCTGCCCATGAATATCGACCTCTATGGATTCGGCCCGGCGCTCGCCGCCGGCGCGCTGATGACCGTCAAGCTTGCGCTCTGCGCCCTGTGCCTGGGATTGGTGCTCGGGCTGCTCGGCGCCTTGGCCAAGACTTCACCGTACAAACCGCTGCAATGGCTGGGGAGCACCTATTCGACCCTGGTCCGTGGTGTGCCGGAACTGCTCTGGGTGCTGCTGATGTACTACGGCACCGTCAACCTGATGAGCGCCTTGGGCGAGGCTTTCGGTAATCCCGAACTGGCCTTGAACCCGTTCGCCGCCGGGGTGATTGCCCTCGGCCTGTGCTTTGGCGCCTATGCCACGGAAGTGTTTCGCGGCGCGATCCTGGCGATTCCCAAGGGGCATCGTGAAGCGGGGGTCGCGCTGGGCCTGTCCAAGGTGCGGATCTTCACCCGGCTGATCATGCCGCAGATGTGGCGCATCGCCCTGCCGGGCCTGGGCAACCTGTTCATGATCCTGATGAAGGACACCGCCCTGGTCTCGGTCATCAGCCTGGAAGAAATCATGCGCCAGGCGCAGAACGCGGTGCTGTTCAGCAAGCTGCCGTTCACCTTCTACCTGGTGGCGGCCTTCATGTACCTGGGCCTGACCGTCCTGGCCATGACCGGCATGCATTTCCTGGAAAAACGCGCCGATCGCGGTTTTGTGAGGACCACATAATGGAATGGGAAGTCATCTTCAAATGGCTGCCGAAGTTCTATCAGGGCGCGGTCCTGACCCTGGAGCTGGTGGGCATTGCGGTGGTGCTGGGGTTGATTCTGGCCGTGCCGCTGGGTATCGCCCGGGCTTCGAAGCTCTGGTATGTGCGGGCGTTGCCCTACGGCTATATCTTCTTTTTCCGGGGTACGCCGCTGCTGGTGCAGTTGTTCCTGGTGTATTACGGCCTGGCGCAGTTCGACGTGATTCGCGACAGTTTTATGTGGCCTTACCTGCGCAATCCGTTCTGGTGCGCGACGGCGACCATGACCTTGCACACCACGGCGTACATCGCTGAAATCCTGCGCGGAGCGATCCAGGCCATCCCGCCGGGCGAGATCGAAGCGGCTCGGGCGTTGGGCATGTCGCGGGCCAAGGCGCTGTTCTACATTATCCTGCCGCGCGCGGCGCGGATCGGTTTGCCGGCCTACAGCAACGAAGTGATCCTGATGCTCAAGGCCAGCTCGCTGGCGAGTACCGTGACACTGCTGGAACTGACCGGCATGACCCGGACCATCATTGCGCGCAACTACCTGACGGTGGATATGTTCTTCACGGCGGGGGTGTTCTACCTGGTGATCTCGTTCCTGCTGGTGCAGGCGTTCAAGCAGCTGGAGCGCTGGATGCGGGTTGACGCCTGTCAGGGGCGCTAAACGTGCGCGCGCAGAGGACTTAAAATCCCCCGCCGACCAACAGACTGAACACGATCCCCTGTAGGAGCCAGCTTGCTGGCGATTGCGGTGTAACATTCACCACCGCTATCGCCAGCAAGCCGGCTCCTACAGGTCCCGTGGTTGCTTTACATTGGCGTTCACCCGCGAAGACGCCAACCCGGAACCCCAGAATGTCCCCGATCCTCCAAGGCCCCGCCCTCCAAACCCGCTTCAAGGCCCTGGACGCATTCCTGTCGGCGCACCAACACCTCTGGCGCCCTCGCCCGTTCACCCACCTGCACCTACCGTGGGAAACCCGACACCCCGAACTCGCCACCTGGCTCCGCCAACGCAGCCTCGACGACGCCGAAGCCAGCCACAACCACCCGGAACACCTCGTCGCCCCCGCGCCCTTTCCCGCATTGGCTGCCGAGTCCGCAGCACTGGCCGCAATCGGAACACTCCCCGACAGCGCCCTGCCCCCTGCCACCCAGCGCCTGAACGTCGACGTCCCCGGCCGCAAATGGCAACAGATCGAAGCCTTCGCCGCCCGCCTCGACTTCGCCCGGTCACCCACTCACTGGCTCGACTGGTGCTCCGGCAAAGGCCACCTTGGACGCCGTCTGCTGCAACCCGGCCAACACCTGACCTGCCTGGAATACGACCCGGCCCTGATCGCCAGCGGCCAGCAGCTCAGCCAGCACCACCACCTGCCCGTCACCCACATCCAACAAGATGTCCTGGCCCTTGATGCCGCCGCACGCCTGAGCGCCGAACACACCCCGGTAGCCCTCCACGCCTGCGGCGACCTCCACGTACGCCTGATGCAACTCGCCAGCCGCGCCGGCTGCCAACAACTGGCGATTGCCCCCTGCTGCTACAACCGCATCAACACCGCCGACTACCAGCCCCTGTCCGCCGCCGCCCAAGCCTCGCCCCTGCATCTATCGCTGGACGACCTCGCCCTGCCCCTGAGCGAAACCGTCACCGCCGGTGCCCGGGTACGCCGCCAGCGCGACACCTCCATGGCCCGCCGCCTGGCGTTCGACCTGCTGCAACGCCAGCTCCGACAAACCGACGACTACCTGCCCACGCCCTCGCTGCCCAGCGCCTGGCTCGAAAAGCCCTTCGCCGACTACTGCCGCGACCTGGCTGCGCTCAAGGAGTTATCCACAGTGGGCGAGCAAAATTGGGCGGAACTGGAGACCGCAGGCTGGCAACGGCTGGCGCAAGTGCGCAACCTGGAACTGGTCCGCGGCCTGTTCCGCCGCCCGCTGGAACTCTGGCTGGTGCTCGACCGCGCGCTGTTTCTCGAAGAACAGGGTTACGGCGTTCGCCTCGGCCAGTTCTGCGAAAGCCCACTGACCCCACGCAACCTGATGCTATTGGCAGAGCGCGACTAACTGTCACATGACACCGCACAGCCTGTGGATAACTCTGTTGATGGTTTTAACCGACAACTGCTGAAAACGGCCTCTTCCGAGCAAAAGCGCGGCTGGTCATTTTTTACTCATCGAATAAAAACACCTGAAAAACAGCTAGTTGCAAACAAATGAGAACCGCTCCACAAATCGGTCGATCATTTGTTTTATCGACCAATCCGTTGTGCATAAGCGTTCTAGCGAAAGCACATAACCGCCGCCCGGAGGTCTGGTTTTTCCTGCCATCGACACCAAGGTCTCCCTCCTTCCTTGTGTTTGAAGCGTCCTGAACTATTGTCTGAAAACGCCGGAATCTTCCGGTGAAAAGGACACCAAGGAGCGGAGCAACAATGAGCACAGTGAAGAGCGCACAGGAAGCCGTAGATCTCGTCGCCAACCAATCCATACTCGCCGCGCTACAAAAGACTTTCGCCGTCGGTGGCGCCATCATCGACAACGCCACCGGCGAAGTGATCGCCGCCATGCACAACAACGTGTTGATGCCGTTTCCGGGCAGTGCCAAGCCCTATTTCCTCCCCCACGACCCGACTGCCCACGGTGAGCGGCAACTGGTGGACTGGTACTACGCCAACGCCGCCGAACACAAACTGCCACCGCCCGAGAAACTGACCGTCGTGACGACCCTGGACCCCTGCGCGATGTGCGCCGGCTCCTTGCTCACCGCCGGCTTCAACGTAGCGGTCAGCGCCATCGACACCTATGCCGGGATCAACTACAACAGCGAATTCAACTTCCCGTCCTTGCCGCCGAAGATTCGTCAGCAGGCGGAAAAAACCTGGGCCTATTACGCGGTCAAATCTCCGGTCGCCCGAGCTTATCAGGGCTCCAAGACGCCGGTATTTGGCGGCGAAAGCATCGATTCCGCAGCGTATTACCTGACCGCGTCGATCTTCGACGCGAGCGTCAATACCGTACGTGAAGCCAGCAACAACAGCGGCGTCGACCCCGCGCACCTGAAGAACCCCGCCACCCTGCCGGCCAACAGCCCGGTGCGCAAGGCGCTGCTGGCCCTGAGCCCGTCCGCGTTGAGCGTCACCGTTCCCAATCCACGCGACCCTGGCCCTGAACTGGCCCCGCCGCTGCTCAAGACGGCGCAACAGGCGGGTGTGTTCAACTCGGTAGCGTTGCTCGACCCGTTCGGCAACCTGCTGGCGTGCCTGGGCGGCAACGAAAGCCAATCGCCGATCCGCACCGCGTTCATGGAGACCACCCGTGGTTACGCGGTGATGCGCTGGACCTTGATGAACGACAAGGACCCGGCGGTGCGTACCGAGGCCGAGCAATACCTCACCCATCCGAAATACGGCACGTTCGTGTTCCTCTATGCGCCGGACCCGACCACGCCACAAGCCGTGATGACCTTGGGCGCCTACGGCTCGACCATGGAAGGGCCGGTGCCGCAGAGCTACCCGTCGAACCTGCAATATGTGCTGCTACCGGGCAACACCACGGCGCAGGCACTGTCGGAGTTGGCGCAAAAACTGCCGCCGTTCTACACCCAGAGCGTGCAAGTGGGGCCGGCGCAGGTGTTGAGTGAGGCGTTGATCAAGGCAGTTAAAAACGGGGTTTGACGGGAGCAGGGGCTGTCTCGAGGCCTGCAAGTGGAACAGGGTAACCGCCTGAATCCGGTGACACGGCAGGCGGTTATCCTGCAAGCGAGATCGGCCGGCCAGGACAATGCCCAGGGTTGCCGTCACCGGCAGCCCCCTTTGCAGCAGGCCCTGCAAAAATAGTCAGATATCAGGGGTTTACAGAACCCCGCCAATCGCTATAATCGTCGCCCTAGCACGCCGGTATAGCTCAGATGGTAGAGCAACTGACTTGTAATCAGTAGGTCCCGGGTTCGATTCCTGGTGCCGGCACCATACAAAACGAAGCCCTCGCAGAAATGTGAGGGCTTTGTCGTTTCTGGGCCTTTATTTTGGTTTTTTCAGAAAGCTGAAAATGCCCACAAAGTGTCCACACCTAAAAAATCCAAGGCCTCTTTTCTGGTCGGTTTCGACTAGGCCAGGGCCCTAGCCTCCATCTGAATCCGCCTCCACCGTTTCGATGCATTACTGAATGCTTCATGACCGGCGACCCCGTCCCCCGACGGAGGGCGTAACGAGCTAAAAGCACAATATCTGGGGGATTC
>JACXTT010009051.1_pt1 | contig 13659 bp, 15 predicted proteins | sample 9270951 | NCBI WGS metagenome assembly JACXTT01 (sample SAMN15532306, study PRJNA645909) | rock metagenome | isolation source: weathered quartz diorite | place: Puerto Rico | collected 2017-06-21
AGCACCAAGCACGATCGTCGTCCGCTGCGCCATCGCTGCCCCCAATCGTCGTCGCCGATCAGGACGACTTCGACCTCTGACAACCGGTCCCTGCGGACTACCGACTCGGGACACTAGAGGGTCACGCAGTTGCGCCAGAGTCCGAGCCCGGGGCGGACCAGTCCGAGATCAAGCCAATGGAGCCGAGGGGGCTCGAACCCCTGGCCTCCTGGATGCCATCCAGGCGCTCTCCCAACTGAGCTACGGCCCCAAGATGCTCGTGATTCTAGCGTCGAAGGCGTAATCCTCGGCCCAGTTGACTCCGGCTCGCTGGTTGTTCCGGCTCGGGCTGACGCGTAGCACGAGCTGAGCATGCCCGTTGAAGCGGCGTGCCGGCACGATGAAACAGCGGTCAACGTCGGGGCAATACGCGGCGATCGCGTCGACCTCGGCGGCTGTATACACCCTGCGCCGGAGCCCTTCGCGAGTTCGCCGGCTCGAGTAGCAGCGCACGACGACGACGTCGCCGTGAAAGGGAACCCACTTACACTGGATTCGCAACAGCTCGTTCTCGACGCCGAAGATGAGGTCGTAACGCTCGCCGTCCGAGAGCGGCTTGTAGGCACCGATTCCCAGTTTGATCGCAGCATGGCGATCGCCGACTCCGCGATCGCACCCTTCTGATCTGTGGTCAGCATGTTCTCAGTTTAGAGAACAGACCGGACGGCGAAGCTCTACGCGAGGAACTGCGCCAGCCGCGCTTCGAGGGCGGGCAGCGGCTGCGCGCCCAGGATCCGCGCCTGCTCCTCCCCGTCGCGGAGCACGACGAGCAGTGGGATGCTCGACGCGTCGAACCTGACCGCCAGCGCCCGGTTCTCGTCCGTGTTCACCTTGACGACCTTGATCTTGCCGGCGTGCCGCGCTGCAAGCCGCTCGAGCACGGGCGCGAGCGCATGACAAGGCGCGCACCAATCCGCCCAGAGATCGACGACGACCGGAACGGGCGCCCGGGTCTCGTCCGCGAAGCTCGCCTCATCCGCCTCGACGAGCCAGGGCAGATAGGCAGCGCACGACGGGCAACGCGGCAACCCGGGCGCCGCCTCGCGGACGCGGGCGCGTTTGCCGCAGGATGGGCACTCGACGACCGGCATGGGGAGAACCTAGCCCGCGGCGGCGAGCTCGACGAGTGGCACGTCGCTCCAGAGGTCCTCGAGCCGGTAGTAGTCGCGCGTCTCGGGGGTGAAGACGTGCAACACGACGTCGAGGAAGTCGGCGACGATCCAGGTCGCCTCGGGCAGGCCTCCGACCGAGCGCGGCAGGAGCCGGTGCTCGTGCTTCAGCTCCCCCACCACCTCGTCGTGCATCGCCTTCGTCTGGCGCGGGTTTCGACCGCTCGCGATCACGAAGAAGTCCGTGTAGTCGCAGACCGCCCGCATGTCGAGGATGGCGACGTTCGTGGCCAGTTTCTCCTGGCAGAGAGCCGCAATGCGCCGTGCAGTTTCGAGCGGAGTCAGTCTCGTCGCGTCCTTCTCACGGGCATTCACGTCTCAGTGTATCCGCCATGCGCGAGATACAACCCCCGGCGCTCAATCTCCGCGGCGACGTCTACCGGCACCAGGCCGTCGAGCGATTCGCTCCGCTCGACGCGCTCGCGGATCTCGGACGACGAGATCGGATACGGGTCGAGCTCGAAGAGCTCCACGCGCTCCGGGTGAGTGAGCTGCGCGAGCACCTCGTTCAGCATCGCGCGTGCGAAACCCGGCCGAGTGGCCACACCGAGCCGCGCCAGCTCGAGCACCCGCTCGGGCTCCTTCCACGCGAGGAAGGACGCGAACTCGTCGGCGCCGACGAGAAAGATCGGGTCATCGAGTGCCAGCCCCTCGAGCGAATCGACGGTCCGCGCGAACGGATCGAGCGCGACCTCGACGAGCCCGAGGTTGTCGAACGCGACGGTCGCCAGAGCGAGCCGGTCGGACGCGCTGGCCTCCACGGACCTGTGCCCCGGATGCTCGACGACCCGCACGAGCAGCCGGTCGAGCCCGAAATGGCGAACGGCGCGAATCGCCAGCCCGACGTGCCCGTTGTGCGGAGGATCGAACGCGCCGCCGAGGATTCCCACCGTCACTCCCACTCGAGCACCTCGTCACCGATCTCCACTTGAGCACCGGTCCTGACGCCCGCCGCCCGGAGCGCCTGCTCCAGCTCCTCTTGACCGGGCGGCGTGCCCACGATCCGGAAGCCGGTGTCGGTGCGCAACACTCTGAAGCGCGGCCGCGCCGGCCGCGGGCGGTAGTCGAGGAACTCCGGTAGCGACGGCTCGTCCGGCGCCGCCGCGGGTGCCTCGGGACAGAGGGCGAAGAGCATCTGCTTCAACTCGTCGATTCCCGCACCCGTCACGCACGAGACGGCGAGCACACCGGCGATCCGCTCGTCCGCGACCGAGAACACGGGTGGCCCGGGCAAGAGATCGCGCTTGTTGAGAACGACCAGTTGCGGCCGCTCGGCCAGGCCCGCGCCGTAGTGGTCGAGCTCGGCGTCGATAGCGCGGAAGCGTGCGTCGGCGTCTCCCTCGGATGCGTCGATCACGTGCACGAGCAACCGCGCGCGTTCCAGGTGCGCCAGAAACTCGTGCCCGAGCCCCGCCCCTTCGCTGGCGCCCTCGATCAGACCCGGGACGTCGGCGACCGTCAGCTGGCGGCGGTCCAGTCCGTCGACCGTGCCGAGCACCGGCGCGATCGTCGTGAACGGGTAGGCGGCGACCTTCGGCTTGGCGTTCGAGATCCGCCGGAGCAGCGACGACTTGCCGGCATTGGGGAGACCGGCGAGCGCCGCGTCAGCGAGCAGTTTGAGATGGAGCTCGATGTCGCGCTCCTCGCCCGGCAGCCCGGTCTCGGCGAAGCGCGGAGCCTGCCGCGTCGGCGTCGCGAAGCGCGCGTTCCCACGCCCACCGCTACCGCCGCGCGCGAGCACGACGCGCAGCCCCGACGCTGCCAGGTCGGCGATGAGCACCCCGTCGGCGTCCCGAACCTGCGTCCCGACCGGAACGGCGAGCTCGACCGCCTCTCCGTCAGCGCCGTGCTTCCGCGCGCTGCGCCCATTGCCGCCACGGGCGCCCTCGAACCGCTTCCGCGACCTAAATGTGGACAGATCGCGCATGTCGGAGTTGGCCACAACCACGACGTCGCCACCTCGTCCGCCGTCGCCGCCGTCGGGGCCGCCCTTGGGAACATACTTCTCGCGACGGAAGCTGAGGCCGCCGTCGCCGCCCCTGCCGGCCTGCACGTGGATCAGAGCCCGGTCGTTGAACACGATCGCCGCCGCCTTCGGCGGCTGGAGACTAGTCCTCGCCCGCAGCAGCCGGCGAGGACGAAGCCACGCTGATGAACCTGCGCTCGCCGCTGCGGCGGAACTCGACCACGCCCTCGCGCGTCGCGAAGATCGTGTCATCGCGCCCGAGACCCGTGCCCGGCCCCGACCGGAACTTCGTGCCGCGCTGGCGGACGATGATCATCCCCGCCTTCACCTGCTGCCCGGCGAAGATCTTCACGCCCAGGCGCTTGGACTCGGAGTCGCGTCCGTTCTTCGAGGAGCCGAGACCTTTCTTGTGCGCCATGTCTAATGCCCCTCCCCGGCGAGCGCGGACTCGAGCGCCGCGATCGCGCCTTTGCGGTTCCCGTGAGCGCGCTCGTATTCGAGGGCGGCGGTCACCGCGGCGGCGTCCCACGATCCGACGGCCGCCTTGATCGCGGCAATCGTCAGATCGGCGTAACCCTCCGGCAGGCCGGCGGTCTCGGCCACCACGCGCTCCTGCTTCGGCTCGGCCGCTTCCGGCTTCTCACGCTCCACCTTGGCAGCTGCCGGCTTTGGCCTGGCAGCAGCCTTCGCCTTCACCCCCCCGATCGACTCGATCTCGATCTGCGTCAGCGCTGCGCGGAAGCCCGTATGACGCCGGTAGCCGGTGCGCTTCTTGTACTTGCCGATCCTGACCTTGGGGCCACGCTGCGTCCCGACGACCTTCGCAGTCACGACGACGCCCGCCGGGTCGAGCTGCGGCTCGCCGTTGCCGCCGACCAGAAGCACGGGGGGTGTGAACGTCTTGCCGTCCTCGACCGCCAGCCTGTCGACGAGCAGGCGCTCACCTTCGGTGACCCGATACTGCTTCCCGCCGACGGTGATGATCGCGTAGCTCATATGCTCTCGGAAGGATCGCTCTCAGCGTGACAAACGCGGGCAAAGGCCCGCGAGCCCGGCGATTGTAGCAAGCTACCCGCCGAAGTCGTCCAGCCACTCCGACATGGGCACGTAGCCGGCCTCGTCTTCGCGTTCGGCGACGGGAGCCGGGCCGTCGTCGGTCCGGGCGTCTGCCTCGGTCGCCGCTGCCGCGCCTTCCCCCGCCTTCGCGCCGTTGCCGCCGGCCTGCGCAACCGGAGTCTTGCGACGACGGTTGCGGCCGCCGCGGGAGCCGCGTCGCGTGCGCTTGCGCTGGGCGCCGTCCGAGCTGTCCGCAGTCGCCTCGCCGGCCGGCGCACCTTCAGCCGCTGACGGCTCTGCGCTCTCGCCGTCGTCCTTCGGGCTCTCGAGGTCGGGTGTCGGCACATGCACCTTCGGCGTCCGTCGCCGTTGTGCCGCCGGCTTGGACTTCGTCTTGGTCGTGGGCTCGGGCTCCGGCTCCGCCCCGGCCTCTTCCCCGACCGCATCGCCGGCCTCCTCCGCGACCGCCTCGGTCTCGCCGCCATCGCCGGCAACTGCGTCGGCGGCGGGCTTCTTCTTGCGCCTACGGCCGCCGCGCGAACCGCGCCGTGTCCGCTTCTTCGGCACAGGGACGTCGCCGGCCTCCTCCTCCGCGGCTTCCGGTTCCTCGTCGAGCACGGACTCGGCCTCAGCCTCGGGCACGGTCTCCTCCTCGACCATTTCGCTCTCGGTCTCGTGTCCGGCTTCGGCAGGCTCGGCGGCCGTCTTGCGACGGGCGGGCGCACGCGTTGGCTTCTCGGCCTCGCTCTCGAACGTGATCGGGCTCTCCGGCGCATCGGCGACCACGAGCGTCGCGAACGCCTGACCCTCGAGGACACGGCCGATCTGGATCTTCGCCTTCTTGCCCACGAGCTTGGCTGCATCGGCGACGACGACGTCGAAGCCGCCGACCTTGCCGACGGCGGCGGTGGCGTCGTGGAGACCGACCTCGACGAGCTTGAGCTCGAGCTCCGCGCCGTCTGACACGGGCGCTTCGGGCTGAAGCTCGGTGAGCTTGCCCTCGGCGAGCACCTCGAAATGGTCCGCGTGGACGTGGCCATTCTGCGCAGCCACGAGGAAGAACCGGCGCTTGCCCGCATCCTCGATGGCAGCGAGACGCTCCCCGCCCGGGCCAGCCACCAACGGCAGGATCCGCGGATGCACCGCGACCCGGAAGGCCTGCACCCGAGAGCCTGACGTGACGAGACCTCGCAGCCGGCGTTCGATCTGCATGGCGATGGTCTGGTCCGAGACGACGATGCCGTCTCCCTCGCAGACGGGGCACTTCCGCGTCAGGATCTCGCGCGGCCCATCGGTCACGTTCTGGCGAGTCATCTCGACGAGCCCGAGGGGTGAGATCTCGACGACGTACGTCTTCGTCCGGTCCCGCTCGAGCTCGTTCCGCAGCGCCTCCTCGACCTGGGCTCTGTTCTTCGGGTTGGCCATGTCGATGAAGTCGATGACGATGATGCCGCCGATGTCGCGGAGGCGGAGTTGCCGGACGACCTCCTTGACGGCCTCGAGGTTGTTCTTGGTGATCGTGTCCTCGAGCCGCTGGCTCGACGTCTTCGAGCGCGACCCGACGAAGCGGCCCGTATTGACGTCGATGACGGTGAACGCCTCGGCGTAGTCGAAGATGAGGTAGCCGCCGGAGGGAAGGTCTACGCGGCGGTCGAGCGTCGACTCGATCTCGCGGTCGACGCCGTGCGCCTCGAACAGCGTCGGCGTCTTCTCCTTGTAGCGCTGAACCCGCTCGATCATGTGCGGCGACGTCTTCTTGAGATAGCCGACGATCCGCTTGAACGTGCGCTCGTGGTCGATCGTCGCGGAGACGAAGTCGCCGGCGAAGAGGTCACGCACGATACGCAGCGGCAGCTCTGCCTCCTGGTAGACGAGCGCCGGCGCAGTCGCCGCCTTCGCTCGCGCCTGGATCGTGTGCCAGAGCCGCTGCAGGAAGACGAGGTCCCGCTCGATGTCCTCCGCCGAGGCACCCTCGGCCGCCGTCCGGACGATGACCCCACCCTCCGTGACGTCGAGATCCTTGAGGATGTCCTTGAGCCTCTGACGCTCTGCGTCGTCGAGGCGCCTCGAGACGCCGAGTCCCTCGCCGTTCGGCACGTACACGAGGAAGCGGCCGGGCAGCGACAGCTCCGTGGTCAGGCGCGCCCCCTTGGTCTTCATCGGATCCTTGACTGCCTGGACGAGCAGCTCCTCGCCGCGCGAGATCAGATCCTGGATCTTCTTGCCGTGGCGACGCCCCTCGAGCTCGGGCACGACGATCTCGTCCACGTAGAGGAAGCCGTTCTTCTCCAGGCCGATCTCGACGAAGGCCGCCTCCATGCCGGGCAGGACGTTGTCGACGACGCCGAGATAGATGTTGCCCGCGATCGAGCGCCGCTCCGGACGCTCGAGGTAGACCTCGGCGACGCGGTCGTCCTCGAGGATGGCGACGCGCTGCTCGCCGACGTCGACCGAGATCAGGAGCTCGCGCTTCGCCGCCGGTAGAGGCGCACGTCGCTGCTGCTGGCGTCTTCGCGGCGCTCCCTGACGGGCGGGTCGCCGTTCGCGCTCCTTCTCCTTGCGCTCGCGCTTGCGCGGCTCGGCAGCGGCCTTTTCCGGCGCATCGGCGGCGACATCGCCGGTCGCCACGGACGTCGCTTTCTTGCGACCCTTGCCGCCGCGGCTGCCGCGGCGTCGCTTCCTCTTCGGGGCGTCCGGGGCGTCGCCCGGGGCCTCCGCGTCTTCCGCGCTGTGCTGCTCGAGCTCAGTCGGCTCGAATACCTCCGCGGCCGGCGCGAGCGCGGTCGCGTAGCCGTCCTGCGTTTCGTCTTTCCGTCTTCTCCGGAACCAGGGCAAAGAGTGCTTCTCCTCGTGTTGGCGCGCGCGAGAGAAGGCCACTCCCCGCGGGTGCGGCCCAGCTCGTGCAGCGGATGTCGAAAACCTCGGTCATGTTGACCTGACGTGAAGGCTAGCAAGGGCGGCCGCGCGAGCCGGGAAAATCGGGACGGATCGTCCGCATCGCGACCTGATCCACAGTGGGCTACCTTCGCGGTCGCCTGGCGACCGACTACGCAGCGGCGGGACGGAGTCGAGCGCGGCGCGCGCGCACCGCGCGCAGGCGCTGCGCAAGGCGAGCCCAAGCCCAGGGCTCGACCTCGCCGTAGCGCGTCTCCGTTTGACCGCGGGTGGCCTCGAGGTACTCGAACCAGGCGTCCGCCTCCTCGATCTGAAGCAGTTCCTCCGCGAGCTCGGTGTCGGCCATCCGCGCCTCCTCGGTCGGGGTCGGCGAGGATGCTAGGACCCGGACCGGACGGATCAGTCATTCGGAGCGAAGCGGGCGATCGCGGCCTCGCCGAGCGCACGCGTCGCGAAGTAGCCGGTGAGTGCGCCCAGGAGCGGAAGCCGCCGGGGAAGCCGCCGGACGAGGGCACGGGCACCGAGACCCGTGCCGGCGACGGCGACCAGCTCGGCCCCGCGTTCCCTGTCGATCGTGCGACCGTGGGCCGCGGCGAGATCGAGCACGAGTCGCGCCTGGATCAGCGTCAAGGCCGGAAAATCCGCGCCCTTGCGCCACGGCAGAGCACCGACGATCGCCGCGCGTCGAGCGGCCTGCCGTATCAGCTCGTGCCCGATCGGCTCGCGGAATGCCGGCACGCGCGACGCCAGCGCGACGGCGTCGTGGCCGAGCTGCCCGGCCAGGACCGTTGCGATCTCCTCGACCGGAAAGGGCTTCCCGGGCTGGCACACGACCACGGCCGCGGCCGGAACGTAGGCGAGGGGCGCCGCCGCTCGCGGATCGGTCTGGACGGCGACGACGGGAATAGAGGCGCGTGCTGCCGTTCGCATCACGTGCGCATCGGTTTCCGTGGGAGCTCCGCCGAGCACCACGATCGCCGCCGCTGCGCCGTCGAGGTCGTCGCCGACCCGGATCGAGCCTCCGTGCTCGGCCCCACCCCTGAGCGCGCGCGCCAGCTCGGTGGAGAGCATCCCCGTGACGACGAGTGGAGCCGACTGACCGGCAGCGTCGCGTGCCTCGCGCACCACCCCCATGACGTCGCGGACGCCGAGCCCGGCGATCTGCATCAGCGCCACGCCGCGGTGCGGCCGCGCGAGTGGATCGACTGGAGCACGCCGATCGCTAGCAGGTTCGCCACCATCGACGACCCACCGACCGTGACGAACGGAAGCGGGATGCCGGTAACGGGCGCCACGCCCATCGTCATCCCGACATTGATGAAGACCTGGAAGAGGAACCCGAAGACGATGCCACCGGCGACGGTCGCGCTGAAGAGGTCGTCGGCGAGGGTGATGATCCGCAGGCCGCGCCAGACGACGAGGAGATAGAGCAGGAGCAGGATCGAGACGCCGAGAAAGCCGCGCTGCTCGGCGAACGACGCGAAGACGAAGTCGGTCGCGTGCTCGGGCAGGTAGTCGAGACGTGTCTGGCTCGCGCCCGAGACGCCGCGCCCCGGGAACCCGCCCGCACCGATCGCTGTCTTCGACTGGGTGATGTTGTAGGTGGCGCCGCTCGGGTCGCTCGTCGGGTGCAGGAAGCCCGTCACGCGCTGCGTCTGGTAGTTCTTCAGGAGGGGCGCCCCGGCGGCGGGCAGGAGCCAGAGCACCGAGACGACGACCAGCGCAGCGAGCGCGGTGAGCGCCGCCATGTGGAGCCAGCGGACGCCGACGACGAAGAGCACCGAGGCCAGCGCGGCGCCGTAGACCATCGCCGTGCCGAAGTCCGGCTGCATGAAGACGAGACCCATCGGAACGAGACCCAGCCCGACGGCCGTCAGCACGGTGCGGATCTGGCCGATGCGCCACGAGCGGTCGACGAGGAAGCCGGCGAGCGCGAGGACGAAGAGCACCTTGCCGAACTCCGACGGCTGGAACTGGAAAGGTCCGATCACGAGCCAGCGCTTGGAGCCGCGGATGGCGGGGCCGGCGACGAAGACGAAGAGCATGATCCCGATCGTCCCGGCGTACACCGTTCGCCAGTACCGGCGCACGAACGAGGGCGGCACCAGCACGGCGATCAGGAACGCGACGCCGCCGAGCCCCGCCGCGATCGCCTGGCGGATCACATCATGGTGGGGATCGCCGGGAACGTCGAAGCGCGTGATGCCGGCGACGGCCCAGAGCCCATAGCCGACGAGCGCCCCGACCGCGAGCATCAGCATCCAGTCGAGGCGACGCAGCCCCGCGCCGAGGTCGAGCTCGAGCCGCGCCGACTTGGGCGCGGCGGACGTCAGCTGTCCGACGAAGTCGACCATCAGTCCGTTTTCACCAGAGGCGGCGGGGTTGCGGCCTTGACCCCGAACCACTGCTCGAACACCTCGAGCGCGGCAGGCGCGGCAGCGGTCGAGCCGTGTCCGCCGTTCTCGATCAGCGCGCAGACAACGATCGGCTTGTGGCCGGCGTACTCGGTCTCGCCGTACGGCCCCCAGCCGCACCACCAGGACTGGTTCTCCGTGTGGTCGATGGGATAGCCGGGAAGTTGCGTCACCTTCTCCGCGGTGCCCGTCTTGCCGGCGATCGGCACTGGGAAGGAGCCGAAGACGCTCGACGACGTGCCCTTGGCGCTGTGGGTAGCGGCGTACAGACCCTGCCCGATGACGTCGACCGCGAGGGGATCGACGCCCGCGGACTGCGGCGGCGTCGGCGCGAACTGCTGCAGCACGATCGGTGGCTCGTTCTTCGCCCCGAGCCCGTCTGCCGACTCGATCACGTAGGGCGTCACGAGCTTGCCGCCGTTCGCAAGCAGCGCATAGAAGCGCGCCATCTGAAGCGGCGTCACCGTCAGGTCCTTCTGCCCGATCGCGAGCAGGATCGAGTCGCCCGGGTTCCACGCCTTGTCCCAGGAGCTCTTGAAGTGCTGCTTGCGCCACTTCGGCGTCGGCAGCAGACCCGACGCCTCGTTGCCGGTGTCGAGCCCGGTCGGCGCACCGAAGCCGAACCGCGCCGCCCACTCCTGCAGCCGCGTCCAGCCGCTCGCCGCGCCACGCTGGTAGAAGCGGTCGCCGACGGCGTAGAAGTACGTGTCGCAGGACTGCGCGAGCGCCTCGGTCAGCGTCATCGGCTGGTTGACGGAGCCGTCCCAGTTCTTGAAGACGTGCTTGTCCTTGCCGTACGTCGCCTGCGGCGTGCACTGGATCGACTCGTACGGCGACAGCAGGTGCTCCTGCATCGCCGCGAGCGCCGTGATCGGCTTCCATGTCGAGCCGGGCGGATACAGGCCGAGCGTGGCCTTGTCCACGCCCGGGTAGTTCGCGGCCTTCGCGGCCGACTCGGTGAGGAGCGGCGCCACCTTCTTCGGATCCACGCGTCCGGCGAAGAGCGACGGCTTGTAGGTCGGATTGGACGCGAGCGCGAGCACGGCACCGGTGCTCGGATCGAGCACGGCGATGGCGCCGCCGTTGGCGGCCCACTGGCCGTTCGCGTGCGCGATCTTGATCCCGTCGCGGAGGGCACGCTCGGCTGCGCGCTGCAGGCCGATGTCGAGCGTGAGCTGTATCGCCACGCCGGGCTTGGCCTCACGCCGCGGCTCGACCGCGCTGCGCGGGCGGCCGAGCGAGTCGACGCGCACCTGGTCCTGACCAGGACGCCCGCGCAGGATCTCGTCCTTCGCCGCCTCCACACCCGTCTGGCCGATCTTGTCGCCCGGGTGGTACATGGCCTCGTCGACCGAGTAGCGGGCGCGCGCGAGCCTCTTCAGCTCGGCGGCTGAGATCTCCCCGACGTAGCCCAGGACCTGGGCGGCGAGCGACTGGTACGGGTAGTGGCGCAGGTAGGTGCTGACGATCTGAACGCCCGGAAAGTCGGACTGGTGCTCGTAGAGATACTGCACCTGGTCCATGTGCACCGCCGTCTTGACCGTGATCGGATCGGTGAGCTGTCCGCGGTGTTCGTCGACGTCGCGAGCGAGCTCGACCGACGGTACGCCCAGCACCGCCGCGAGCTGGCGGATCTCGCGGAAGCGGCCTTGTTTCGGCAGGTCTCCGACCCAGAGCTTGACCGCCGTTCCCGGCGTGTTGTCGACGATGACGCGGCCGAGGCGGTCGAGGATCGGGGCCCGCTGGGCCTCGACGCGGATCGTCCGCAGCTGGTTGTCCTGAGCGGCTGTGAGATAGGCCGAGCCGGAGAGGATCTGCAGCGACCAGAGGCGGAAGAAGAGCGTTCCGAAGATGACCAGCGCGATCGCACCGAGGACGCCGACGCGGACAGCGAGGCCGGGCGTCAGCCGATAGGGCTCCTGCGCCTTCGGGTCCGGCGGCAGGAACGCGCGCGATTTGGATCTCGGCTCGTGATACGGAGGATTGCTCATGCGCGCACCTCGGCGGCTGCGGCCACGTTGGACGCCAACCTGGAACGTCTCATGACGCGATCTCGACCTCGCGTACGCGGTCGATACCGCCGGGCGGGCGGAGCAACAGGCGGCAGAGCTTCATCAGGGGCCAGGCGACCAGCAGGTTCAGCGGGATCGCCGGCAGCAGCGTCGTGATCAGCGCGCGGTGCGCCGACACGGTGTCGCCGAGCATGTAGTAGACGCCCAGTCCCCCGAACGCGATGAGGATCGTGATCACCGCGACGGCGAGCGGCACCGCGTGCACGCGGTCGCGGCCGGTCGTCTCACCGTAGCGACCGGCCCAGTAGCCGGCGACGGTAAGCAGCAGGGCCGTCACGCCGAGGGTGCCCAGCGTCGCGATGTCCACGAGGAGCCCGCCGGCGAACCCTGCCATGGCCCCCGGGATCGATCCTCGCAGGAGCGCGACGCAGACGATCATCACGAGCAGGACGTCGGCCGTGCCACCGAAAATCGAGGCGTGCGGGCCGAGCATCGAGACCTGCACGATGCCGGCGAGGAAGACGAGGCCGGCGATCTTGATCCCGTCGATCACTGCTTCGCCTGCTTCCGGACGAGCACGATCACTGCGTCGATCGAGGTGAAGTCGGCGAACGGCTCGATCTGGACCTGCTTGTACAGGTCGGTGTCGGATTGGTTGACGCTCGTCACCTTGCCGATCGCGATTCCCTTCGGGTAGAGAGAGGCGAGCGTCTGGGTGCGCCACCCGGCGGTGACGATCGTGTCGCCGAGCTCGACCTTGTCCTCCTTCGCCACGAACGCGAGCGAGAGGGTCGTGCCGGCTCCGCCGGCGTGAAGGATCGTGCCGGCGGCGTCCGTCTTGACGTCCAATGCGGACACTGCGCTCGACTCGTCCGTGAGCAGCGTGACGCGGGACGCCTGGCAGGTGGTGCGGGTGACGAGGCCGACGAGACCCTGGGCGGTGACGACCGGGGCCTGCTTCTCGACGCCGTCGCACGAGCCGACGGAGACCACGACCGATTGGGCGAATGCACCCGACGGGCGCCCGATCACGCTTGCCGTGAGCCCGACGTAGTCCTTTGGGAACGACGGGCCCTCCTTGAACTTGAGCAGCGCCTTCACCTGCTTCAGCTCGTTCGCGGCGGCATCGTTCTGGATCAGGCGCTGGCGCAGCATCTCGTTCTCCTTGCGCAACCGGCTGGCGTCGCGTCGGGCATGGAAGAGGCTGTCGAACCAGCCGTACGCGTCGCGGAACGGGCGCGCCACGCGGCTGCCGGCGACCTCGAACGGGTTCAGGACGGCGATGCCCGCGTCCTGGATCGCACCGGCGGGACCGCCGCTCGGGTCGCGGAACGAGATCGTGATGAGCACGAGCGCGAGCACGACCAGGCTACCGACGACGGCACGGCGGCGCAGCGCGGTGCTGCTGCGTGTCGGGAGCTGGCCTGCGGCGGGACGCCGGACGCTCACGCCCAGCACCGCCGTGCGCGCGGTGCGGTTACGGGGCACGGAGGAGGAGTGTACCGGCGGCTGCAGTCACCTTCTCGCTTCCGGCCTGGCGTGACGGGTGGCGGCCGGCTGCGTGAGCGAGGCTGCCGTGATGCGCCGAGGCGCACCACGGCCAGTCGGCGGACGACGCGACCATGCCGGCGCGGACGGGGTTGAGGAGCACGTACTCGATGGTGACCCAGAGGACGTCCTCGCTCTCGATCATCCGGGCGCCGTAGCGGTCGCCGAACACGTGGCCGTGTCGGCAGTGGCGAACGTTGAAGTGACTGGCGTAGACGCCGAGGAGGACATGCATCCCGCGCGAGACGCGTTCGAGCGCAGCCTCGACGACGAGGTGGACGTGGGTGTCCATGAGGCAGAACGCGTGACAGCGCCACGTGTGGCGGTCGACCGCGGCCGCGAGCAGGGCGAGAAACTCGAGGCGGTCGTCCCGGTCGCGGAAGATGACCATGCTGTCGACCCCGCGGGCGTAGAGGTGGAAGAAGCGCCCGTCCGCGAGGTGACGTCGAGGCATTCGAGGCATGCGCCGACGGTAGCCGGGGGCTGCGCGCGTCGCCCTCGAGCGCGGGCGATTGGCACGAACTTGGCACAAACACGGCACGCTTCTGCTGCAAACCGGG
>JACXTT010009052.1_pt1 | contig 13658 bp, 11 predicted proteins | sample 9270951 | NCBI WGS metagenome assembly JACXTT01 (sample SAMN15532306, study PRJNA645909) | rock metagenome | isolation source: weathered quartz diorite | place: Puerto Rico | collected 2017-06-21
GGTCACGATATGCGCACTGTCGATGGCTGCCTTTACGCCGCCTGCAGCTACGACAGTGATTGCGAGGATCGCACAGGCAAAGCGCTTATTCAATTTCATCTTAATCTCCGTTATCAAATGTTGGACGACGCTAGAAGCGCCTGGACAGCTGGCCCGGGCGTCCCAATATATAGCGCTTTTGTAAACATTGCAAACGGAAAAACATTAATTCAATTACCAGAATTTGCAGCTGTACAAATTCAGGTCGCCTGGTTGGATAAGATGGCGGACGAGGTTTGTTGAGCAGACTGATCAGCTGGACTGATTGCTATTGAAGAGAATTTTTCGGAACCGAAAAAGAAAAAGGCCACATTGAAAAATGTGGCCTTTGAATTCTGGCTCCCCGACCTGGACTCGAACCAGGGACCTGCGGATTAACAGTCCGTCGCTCTACCGACTGAGCTATCAGGGAATTGTCTTCAGATTGGCTTTTGCGCAATCCGAAGAAACAAGAGTTTAAAGGACTTTGGCTATCGCGTCAATGACACGGTCGATATTTTTCGAGTTGAGGGCAGCCACGCAAATCCGGCCCGTGTCGACGGCGTAAATCGATTCCGCGCGCAGTTGTTCGACCTGCTGTTTGGTCAAGCCGGAATAGGAAAACATGCCAACCTGCTCACGCACGAATTCGAAATCGTGGGCGGGGGCGCGCTCGCGCAGTTTGGCGACAAAGCTGTCGCGGGTTTGCTTGATGCGAACCCGCATGCCGGCCAATTCTTCTTCCCACAACTGGCGCAATTCCGGCGTGTTCAACACGGTGGCCACCACCTTGCCGCCGTGGGTCGGTGGATTCGAATAATTGGTGCGCACCACGCGCTTCAATTGCGACAGCACGCGGGCTGCTTCCTCGGCGCTGCCGGCAGCGATGCTCAGGGCGCCCACCCGTTCGCCGTACAGGGAGAACGATTTGGAGAAGGAATTCGATACCAGCAAGGGGCCGCCGGCGGCGACAAAGCGGCGCACCACGGCGCCGTCTTCGGCGATGCCGGAACCGAAACCCTGGTAAGCCATGTCGAGGAAGGGAATCAGGCCCCGCTCGGCCACGACAGCAATGACCTGGTCCCATTGGGCGGATGTCAGATCGGCGCCGGTGGGATTGTGGCAGCAAGCGTGCAATACCACGATGGCGCCTTGCGGCATGGCTTTCAGATCGGCCAGCATGCCTTCGAAATTCACGCCGTGGGTGGCGGCATCGTAATAGGCGTAGTTGTTGACGGTGAAACCGGCGCCTTCAAACAGGGCGCGGTGGTTTTCCCAGCTTGGATCGCTGATGAACACTGCGGTGCCTTCCGGCGCGAAACGCTTGAGGAAATCGGCGCCGATTTTCAGCGCGCCGGTGCCGCCCACCGCCTGCACGGTAATCGCACGTTTCTCTTGAATTACGGGGCTGTCGACACCAAATACAAGTTCCTGCACCGCCTTGTCGTACATGGCCAGACCTTCGATCGGCAGATAGGTGCGGGGAGCGCTCTGCTCCATCATCAGGCTTTCCGCCCGGCGCACGCAATCAAGCAGCGGTACCTTGCCGTTATCGTCATAATAGACCCCGACGCCCAGATTGATCTTTGCCGGATTGGCATCGGCATTGAACGCTTCGGTGATGCCCAGAATCGGGTCGCGCGGGGCCATGGCGATGGCACTGAAGATACTGGCGGAGGCTGTAGAAGTCATCGTTTGAATTTGATAATCGGCTGGTTCGCCGCAGGGTTGTATAGACAGCGCCGCTTGCAATAGCGTCTTATGCAGCAAGGGCGCGGGCGAAACTCCATTCTAGCAAAGGTAGGAAAGCATGGCTGAAGTCACCATCGTTCAAGAGCCGTCGCCGACGGTGATCACCTTCCCCGATTCGCCGTTCAAATTGCATCAGCCCTTCCCGCCTGCGGGCGACCAGCCGACGGCGATTGCCGGGCTGGTCGATGGCATCGAGGACGGCCTGTCGTACCAGACTTTGCTGGGCGTGACGGGGTCCGGCAAGACCTACACCATGGCCAATGTGATCGCCCGCGCCGGCCGCCCCGCCATCATTTTCGCACCGAATAAAACCCTGGCGGCCCAGCTGTACGCCGAGTTCCGCGAATTCTTTCCGCAAAACGCGGTCGAGTATTTCGTCAGTTACTACGATTACTATCAGCCGGAAGCGTATGTGCCCCAGCGCGACCTGTTCATTGAAAAGGACTCGTCGATCAACGAGCACATCGAGCAGATGCGCCTGTCCTGCACCAAGAGTCTGATGGAGCGGCGCGACGTCATCATCGTCGCCACCGTCTCGGCCATTTACGGTATCGGTAATCCCAGCGAATACCACCAGATGATTCTGACCTTGCGCGCCAAGGACAAGGTGGCGCAGCGCGACGTGATCGCCCGCCTGATCCAGATGCAGTACACGCGCAACGAAGTCGATTTTGGCCGCGGCACCTTCCGCGTGCGGGGCGACACCATCGATATTTTCCCCGCCGAGCACGCGGAGCTGGCGATTCGCGTCGAGATGTTCGACGACGAGATCGAATCGCTGCAATTGTTCGATCCCTTGACGGGGCGCGTGCGCCAGAAAATCCCCCGCTTTACCGTGTATCCGGGCTCGCATTACGTCACGCCCCGCTCGACCGTGCTGCGCGCGATCGAGTCCATCAAACTGGAACTGCGCGATCGCCTCGAATACTTCCAGAAAGAGAACAAGCTCATTGAAGAGCAGCGCCTGGAACAGCGCACCCGCTTCGACCTGGAAATGATGGCGGAGATCGGTTTTACCAAGGGCATCGAGAACTATTCGCGCCATTTGTCGGGCGCCATGCCGGGCGAGCCGCCGCCGACCCTGGTCGACTATCTGCCCAAGGATGCCTTGATGTTCCTGGACGAGTCGCATGTGCTGATCGGCCAGTTGAATGCCATGTTCAACGGCGACCGTTCGCGCAAGACCAATCTGGTCGATTACGGTTTCCGCCTGCCCTCGGCGCTCGATAACCGCCCTTTGAAATTCGAAGAATTCGAGCGCAAGATGCGCCAGACGATTTTCGTTTCGGCCACGCCGGCCGAATACGAAAACAGCCACGCCGATAATGTGGTCGAGCAGGTGGTGCGCCCCACCGGCCTGGTCGATCCGCTGATCCAGGTGAAGCCGGCCATGACCCAGGTCGACGACCTGATGTCGGAAATCCAGGACCGCGTGGCGAAAGATGAGCGGGTGCTGGTCACCACGCTCACCAAGCGCATGGCCGAACAGTTGACGGAATACCTGGGCGACCATGGCATCAAGGTGCGCTATCTGCACAGCGATATTGAAACGGTGGAGCGGGTCGAAATCCTGCGCGATCTGCGCCTGGGTACCTTCCACGTGCTGGTCGGGATCAACCTGCTGCGCGAGGGTCTCGACCTGCCGGAGGTGTCGCTGGTGGCGATTCTCGATGCGGATAAGGAGGGCTTTTTGCGTTCCGAGCGCAGCCTGATTCAAACCATCGGCAGGGCGGCCCGCAATTTGAATGGGGTGGCGATTCTGTACGCGGACAACGTCACCGACTCGATGAAAAAAGCCATCGATGAAACGGAGCGGCGGCGCGCCAAGCAGATCGCTTTCAATGCGGCCAATGGCATCACGCCGATCGGCATCAAGAAAACCATCCGCGACATGATCGATGGCGTCTACAGCCCCCAGCAGGCGCGCGAAACGCTCGAGGCGGCGCAGGAAACGGCGAAAGTCGAATCCATGAGCGAAAAGCAGATCAGCAAGGAAATCAAGCGCCTGGAAAAACTCATGGTCGATCACGCCAAGAACCTGGAATTCGAAAAAGCGGCCCAGGTGCGCGATCAACTGCATATGCTCAAGCAGCAGGCTTTCGGTGCGCCTGGCACCGACAATGTCGTCTCGATTCTCGGAAAATAAGCCATGCCCATCGCCTTGCGTTCCTTGCTGTTGAAATCGATTCCCGTGCTGGCCCTGGCTGCCAGCGCACAGGCCGTTGAAATCCGCGTGCTCAGCGCCGCGGCCGTGCAAGTGCCCGTCACAGCGATTGCGCAGGACTACGAAAAGGCGACGGGCAACCACGTGGTGTTCGAGTTTTCCACCGGCGGCGGGGTGGAAAAGGCGCTGCGGGGCGGCGCCAAACCCAAACCGGATCTGGTGATCAACGCGGCCGAGCGCCTGGCCAATCTGGGACGCGATGGCCTGGTGGACCCGGGCGCAATCCGCAGCCTGGGCTCGGTGCGCATGGGTGTGGCCGTCCGCAAGGGGGCGCCCATGCCCGACCTGCGCAGCGCCGAGGGTTTCCGCGCGTCCCTGCAAGCGGCCTCGAGCATCAGCTACGCCGACCCAGCCCGCGGCGCCACCAGCGGCGCCCACTTCGCCAAAGTCGTCGAACGCCTGGGCTTGCAGGACAGCGTGCGCGGCAAGACCAAACTGGTGGCGGACGGCCTCGACGTCATGAAACTGGTGGCGGCGGGTGACGCCGAACTGGGCGTCACCCAGATCAGCGAAATCGTGCACGGCGGCCCTACCCTCCTGGCTGGCCCTTTGCCGGAGGCCTTGCAGCTGGTGTCGACCTACAATATCGCGCCCACCGACGCCCATCCGAAGGCTGCGGCGGCGGGCCTGGTGGAGATGCTGACCAGCCCGGCGGGCACGGCCCGGTTCCGCGAAAACGGTTTCGAGCAGGCGCTTCTACGGCCCTGAGGCCTCCCGCGCACCTGCACGCCTGAGTGTTGCTCCGGCAACTTCTTGGTATCATGCAGGTCGACCGGCACCCAGCCGGCATAACGCGATAGGTGGAGACTGATGAAATTACGTATTCTTGCAACGGCCGCAGCCCTGGCTGCCGCCCTGGCCGCCGGTGGCGCCCTGGCCGCGCCGCGGGGCATGACGGTGGAAGACCTGGTGGCGATGGAGCGCGTGGGCAATCCCGTGCTCTCGCCCGACGGCAGCAAAGTGGTCTATTCGGTGCGCGCCACGGACCTGGCCAAGAACCGCGGCCACAGCGAACTGTGGCTGCTCGACCTGAAAAATCCGGGCGCGGCGCCGAAGCAGCTCACCCGTGCCGAAGGGAGCAGCAGCGATCCGGTCTGGTCGCCCGCCGGTGACGCCATCTATTACATGAACGCCTCCCAGGTGTGGCGCATGCCGGCCGCCGGTGGCGCCGCCAGCAAGGTGACCAATCTGCCCGTGGACGTGGACAATTTCCGCCTTGCGCCGAACGGCCAGCGCATCGCCTTCAGTGCCGCCGTCTACCGCGATTGCGCCGACCTGGCGTGCACGGCGAGCCGCCTGGCCGACAAGGCCAAGCTGAAATCGACCGGGCAGGTCTACGACCGTCTGTTCGTGCGCCACTGGGACACCTGGAACGACCAGCGCAACAATGTGCTCTACTCGGCGCCATTGGACAACGCTGGCAAGGCCGGCGCGCCCGTCGCCCTGTCCGGCTCCCTGGACGGCGACGTGCCCTCGAAGCCGTTTGGCGACGCCGACGAATACCATTTCAGCCCGGACGGCCAGACCATCGTGTTTGCGGCCCGCATTGCCGGCAAGACGGAATCGTGGTCGACCAATTTCGATGTGTACAGCGTGCCCGCCGCAGGTGGCGCCCCGAAAAACCTGACCGCCGACAATCCCGCCTGGGACAGCAAACCCATTTATTCTCCGGACGGGCGCACCCTGGCCTATCTGGCCATGAAGCGCCCCGGCTTTGAGGCGGACCGCTTCGGCCTGGTGCTGATGGACGTCGCCACCGGCAAGAAGACCCCGCTGGCCGCCAACTGGGACCGCTCGATCGCCGATTACCGCTGGGCGCCGGACGGCAAGTCCCTGCTGGCCACCGCCGACGACGTCGGCCAGCACCGCCTGTTCTCGATCGACGCCGCCAGCGGCAAGGTGACGGCCCTGACCGACCAGGGTTATGTGGGCGGCTTCGACGTTGCCGGCAACACCGTGGTCGTCAACCAGGCCTCGCTGTCCGGCGGCGCCCAGCTGTACCTGCGCAAGGCCGGCCTCGCCGCGGGCGCCAATGCCCTCACCCCCTTGACCCGGCTGAACGCCCAGGCCCTGGCCGACGTGCAGATGGGCCAGTTCGAACAATTCTCCTTCAAGGGCGCCAAGGGCGAAACCGTGTACGGCCACGTCATGAAGCCGTGGAATGCCCAGCCTGGCGTGAAATATCCTGTCGCCTTCCTGGTCCACGGCGGCCCGCAGGGCAGCTTCGGCAACAGCTGGAGCTACCGCTGGAATCCCCAGGTATACGCAGGCGCCGGCTACGCCGCCGTGTTCATCGACTTCCACGGCTCCACCGGCTACGGCCAGAAGTTCACCGACGCCATCAGCGGCGACTGGGGCGGCGCGCCCCTGGAAGACTTGAAGAAAGGCCTGGCCGCGGCCGGCGCCAAGTACCCCTGGCTGGACACGGGCAATGCCTGCGCCCTGGGCGCGTCCTACGGCGGCTTCATGATGAACTGGATCGAAGGCAACTGGTCGAACGGCTTCAAGTGCATCGTCAACCATGACGGCGTGTTCGACAACCGCGCCATGTACTACTCGACGGAAGAGTTGTGGTTCAACGAATGGGAAAACGGTGGCAGCTATTTCGCCGCACCCCAGAAACACGAGAAGTTCAACCCCGTCAACTACGTCACCAAGTGGAAGACACCGATGCTGGTGGTTCATGGCGAAAAGGACTACCGCATCCCCGTCTCGCAGGGCCTGGGCGCCTTCACGGCCCTGCAGCGTCAGGGCATCGAAAGCAAGCTGTTGGTGTTCCCCGACGAAAACCACTGGGTGCTCAAGCCCGCCAATTCGGTGCTGTGGCATCACACCGTGCTGGGGTGGCTGGATCAGCATTTGAAAGCGGCCGCGAAGTAATTAGCATGGGAACTGGCACTCGCTGCCTGTCCCGGTTTCTTACAACGCAAGCGTTACGGCAAAGCGGGGACAGGCGGGGCCGCGCAAGGCAGCAAGTGCCAGTCCCCCCTGCTGTCAGCGCCGGCCGCCAGTCCGACTCAGAAAACTCTTCTCTTCTTCCGCTGATGGCATGCGCCCGCGCCCATCGCCATCATGAGTGATCGCTGGGCCATCGCAAGCGATGCCCTGTTTCCTCATGCGCAACAGAGAGACCATGTTTGCTCATAACAAACGTCTGCAATACACCGTCCGCGTCAACGAGACCAACCCGGCCTGGCCAACCTCACGCTCTAGCAATTCGGCGGGCCCCATGGGGAGTTGGCGGCCGCCATGCGTTACAACTGCCGGGCGATCCCCGCTCCAGCAATGTCTGCTTCGATACGGCCTTGGTATGAGCAGAGGCACGGTGCCGATGTCGTCCTCAGCACGCCTGCCCGGCGCATCGTTTGATCTACAATGGCGCAGGACTTTACCGTGAATTCCCATGATCATCTGCAATCGCACACCGGAACAAGCCAGGCGGGATGTGGCTTCCGGTCAGCTTACCGCCGCCACCCTGTTGCGCGTGCCCATGTCGGCGAATGGATGGACGGTGCGCCTGTCGGGCGCCAAGGGGGGCGCCGGCATGCTGCTGTCGCTGCAGACCCTGGAAGCAGCCTGCTTCACCAGCCTCGATGCTGCAGTGGCCGCGCTCGAGCAGATGGGTTTCACGGTCGACCAGTTGAAGCTGGTGTAACACGTGCTAAGGCACATCAGGGCGGCGGCAAGGCTCCACCCAGCACGTCGCTCTAAGTACAGGTAGTCGCCCTGTAGAATTTCTGCCCCCGCACAAGCTCCTGGCGCAGCGACGGACATTGCTGTTTCAAAACATCAAGTCGCGCAGCAATGGCACTGTCCTTGGCCAGCAGTGCAGGCCGCGCGCAAATGACTGGTTCGACGTCATCGCGCGCTTTCGCGCAATGCATGGGCGCGGCGCTGGCAAGGCCGGCCATGCCGAGCATGGCCGCGCTCAGCGCATTGATGGTGAGGGCAGGCCGCGAAGTTGTCGTCGGGAGGAATGGACGATTGTAGCGCAGTCGTAAATCCGGATCAGGCGCCGGACAGCAAAGCATCCGCCGGTAAAGCCTGCTTCATCATCTCGTAAAAATGCTGGGCCGGCGGCGGCAGAGGGCGGCCGGCGCGGCGGATGACGCCCAGGGTGCGCACGATGGCCTCGCCCGCCAGGGGCACGCTGCGCAGCACGCTGTCGCTGCCCGGCGGCAGGGCCAGCTGGGGCACCACGCCAATGCCCAGGCCCGCTTTCGCCATTTCCAGCAGGGTCGAGACGTGGCTCACTTCCACCATCGAAGCGAGCCGCGCGCCGCCGGGCGGCGCGGCCCGGTCCAGCACCATGCGGTTGCCGCTGGACTTGGCCACGCTGATGGTGGGGTAGTGGCCGATGTCGTCCCATCCGACATTGCGCCGCCCCGCCAGGGGATGGTCGAAGCGGCAGGCCAGCACGAAGCGCTCCTGCAGGATGGGTTCGAAGTCGATGCCGTTTTCGCCGCCACCCAAAAAATTCACGCCGAAGTCGGCGTCGCCCCGTGCCACGTGCTTGAGGACGGCATTGGCGCCATCGTCGATGATGCGCAGGCGCACCCGGGGCGACTGCTGCTGGAAGCGCAGCATGACGGGCGGCAGCAAGTGCTGGGCGACGGAGGGCACGCAGGCCACCGTCACCTGGCCTTGCGCCAGGGCGATGTCGCTGATGTCGTGCAGGGACGCTTCCACGCCTTGCAGGATGGCGACGGCGCGGCCGTAAAACTCCCGTCCCATCAGGCTGAGCGAGACCCGCCGGGTGCTGCGCTCGAACAGTTGCACGTGCAAGGCGTCTTCCAGCTTGGCGATGCGGCGCGACAGGGCCGGCTGCGACAGGTTCAAGGCCAGCGCCGCCGCCCGGAAGCCGCCCTGCTCCACCACCGCCACCATGGCCTGCAAATCGTCGAGATCAAACCGCAGTCTTTGCATCCTGCCCTCCCCGAATTGATTGATGCCTTGGACGCATCAAAACACAGCAATTGCGCATTTTACTTTATCGGTGGTCCTTGCCATCATTGCTGAAAACGATAAGCCGGAGACAGCATGAAATTTTCTTCCTCGCGCCAACGCGGCGCGCGCGCATTTGCCACCAGCATCGCCGCCGCTCTGGCATTCGCCCATCCCGCCGCCCATGCCGACGAGATCGCCGTGATGAATTCGGGCGGCTTTTCCGCCGCTTACAAATTGCTGCAGCCGAAATTTGAAGCGGCCACCGGCCACACCCTGCAAACGGCCTGGGGCCCGTCGATGGGCCAGTCGCCCGAGGCGATCCCGAACCGCCTGGCGCGCCACGAAGCGGCCGACGTCGTCATCATGGTGGGCTACGCCCTCGACAAGTTGATCGCCGAAGGCAAGGTCGATCCGTCCAGCCGCACGGAACTTGCCGACTCGCGCATCGGCATGGCAGTGCAGCGGGGCCATGCGAAGCCGGACATTTCCACTGTCGACAAATTGAAGCAGGCCATGCTGGCAGCGCACTCGATCGCCTACTCCGACAGCGCCAGTGGGGTCTACATCGAACGCGAATTGCTGACCAAGCTGGGCATCGAAGCCCAGCTGAAGCCGAAGGCCCACATGATCGAAAAAACGCCGGTGGCCTCGCTGGTGGCGCGGGGCGATTATGAGTTGGGCTTCCAGCAGGTCAGCGAAATCCTGCCTGTGCCCGGCATCGAGTTTGCAGGGCGCTTGCCGGAAAGCGTGCAAAGCGTCACCCGCTTCGCCGCCGGGGTGCCGGTCGGCGCCCGCCATCCCCGGGCGGCGCGCGAACTGCTGCGTTTTTTAGCCGCGCCCGCGGCGCAAGCCGACATCGAGCGCAGCGGACTCGACTCCGTCGCCGCGACGCCATCGCGTCCCGCTGCGAACGTCATGCCCGCCATCCGCCAGCCAGAAGCAGTACACTGAACCACCGATCCCATCCAGGCGCGCCTGCGCGCCCAAAGTGAGGCCCCATGCACGCTCCCGCCACCCCGTCCCGTTCCAAAGTTGCCACCGTGTTGCGCGTCACCAGCGGCAACTTCATGGAAATGTTCGACTTTTTTCTGTTCGGCTTTTACGCTTCGGCCATTGCCGTAGCCTTCTTTCCGAGCGGTGATGAAGTCGCCTCTCTCCTGCTCACCTTCATGACTTTCGGCGCCGGCTTTCTGATGCGTCCCTTGGGCGCCATCGTGCTGGGCGCTTATGTCGACCGCGTGGGCCGCCGCAAGGGCCTGATCGTCACCCTGGGCTTGATGGCGATGGGCACCTTGTTGATTGCCTGTGTGCCCGGCTACGCCACCATCGGCTATCTGGCGCCTCTGCTCGTATTGACGGGCCGCCTGCTGCAAGGCTTTTCGGCCGGCGCCGAACTGGGCGGCGTGTCCGTGTATTTATCGGAGATGGCGACCCCGGGACGCAAGGGCTTTTATGTCAGCTGGCAATCGGCCAGCCAGCAGGTCGCCATTGTCGTCGCTGCTGCCCTCGGCTACGGCCTCAACAAGGTGCTGACACCGCCGCAGGTGGCCGACTGGGGCTGGCGCATTCCCTTCTTTATCGGTTGCATGATCGTGCCCGTGCTGTTCGTGATCCGCCGCTCGCTCCAGGAAACCGAAGAGTTCGCCCGCCGCACCCACCGCCCCACCCTGCGCCAGATTTTTCAATCGATGCTGGAAAACTGGGGCCTGGTGATTGCGGGCATGCTGCTGGTGGCCATGACCACCGTGTCCTTCTACCTCATCACCGTCTACACCCCGACCTTCGGCAAGACGGTGCTGAAACTGTCGACCAGCGATGCTCTCATCGTCACCCTTTGCGTGGGCGTGTCGAATTTCATCTGGTTGCCCGTGATGGGCGCCCTGTCCGACAAGGTGGGCCGCAAGCCCCTGCTGATCTTTTTTACGGCGCTGACCATCGTCTCGGCCTACCCCGCCATGCGCTGGCTGGTGCACGACGCCAGCTTCAGCCACATGCTGATCGTGGAACTGTGGCTGTCTTTTCTCTACGGCAGCTATAACGGCGCCATGGTGGTGGCCCTGACGGAAGTGATGCCGGTGGAAGTGAGGACCGTCGGCTTCTCACTGGCCTACAGCCTGGCCACTGCCCTGTTCGGCGGCTTTACACCGGCGATTGCGACCTGGCTGATTGCGCAGACGGGCGACAAGGCGGCGCCGGCTCTGTGGATGACGGGCGCGGCGGTGTGCAGCCTGGTGGCGACCCTGGTGCTGTATCACGCGAGCAAGCCGAGGGTGGGGATGGCGGCGGCAAGGCCTTGAAAGCGGACAAAAAACGGCGACAGTCAGCCAGTGACAGTCCCCCTGCTTACAGGGTGCGGACGAATTCGCGTATGCCGCCCAGCAGCATTTCCACCGACATCGCCGTCAGGATCAGCCCCATCAGGCGCTCGAAGGCAGTCATGACCTGGGGACCGAGCGCCTTTTGCAGGCGCTCGGCGCCCAAAAACACGGCCAGCCAGACGATGGCGACGGCGGCGAGGGCCGCCACGTGGATCATCACTTCACCCATCGTTTCACGCGAGAACAGCAGCACCGTGGCCAGGGCCGAGGGCCCCGCCAGCGCGGGGATTGCCAGCGGCACGATGAAGGGCTCGCCCCCTTCGGTCTTGCCCAGCACGCCATCGGGGTGCGGAAACACCATGCGGATGGCGATCAAGAGCAGGATCACGCTGCCGCCGATGCGCAGCGACACTTCCGACAGTTGCAGGGCCGTCAACAAATGGCGGCCGAAAAACATAAACACCAGCAGCACGGCGAAGGCAATGGCGCACTCGCGCAGCACGATGCGGGGCCGGCGCGCGCGCTCGACGGGGGCCAGGGCGGACACAAAAATGGGCACGTTGCCGAAGGGGTCCGTCACCAGCAGCAGCAGGATGAAGGTCTGCAGAAAAGTTTGGGTCATGGTCTTGTTTTATGGAGGCGAAAAAAGGCCAGATCGCTGTTAGCGCCGTGCGATAGACAATGCGTGCTTGCAGAATCAAAACGGGGACAGGCACCTGCGGCGCCAGTCCCCCTGCTGCGGATCCGTCGAAAAGTCTCGCCTCTAAGCCAAGCCCTTCCTCCCAAAAATTGTCTGGCTTTGCCAGCGGTTTTTGTCCGTTATGCCGCTGCTTTTTCGTAGCACTTTTCTGATCGAACCAAACAAAAGCAGGTTTTTACTTTTGTTTGATGTCCTTATAGCGCGGCGCGGCCTTTTTTCATCCATGCAGCCAGCTGGTGCGGGCGCAGGCCGTCGTAGTCCTCGAACGGCTGGTGAATCCAGGGGTTGTGCGGCAATTCGTCCAGGAAGTAGTCGGGACGAATCGACGAGGTGCCCTTGACCCAGATGACGGCCGATTTGACTTCGGTGACGCCGCTGAAGTTGTCCTTCAAATGCTTGGTGACCTTGTCGAGGGTCACGCCGGAATCGGCCAGGTCGTCCACCAGCAGGATCTTGCCGGCCAGGGGACCCTTGGTCATCGTCATGTATTTCGCGATGTCCAGGTCGCCCTGCTTGGTGCCGGCTTCTTCGCGGTAAGAGCTGGTCGACAGGATAGCCAGGGGCACGTCGAAGATGCGCGAAAACACGTCGCCGGGGCGCACGCCGCCACGGGCCAGACACAGCACCTGGTCAAATTTCCAGCCCGATTCGTAGACCTTGAGCGCCAGGCGCTCGATCAGGCGGTGGTACTCGTCCCAGGAGACCCACAGGTCTTTGTCGGTCGATGGTGGCGTGGTCATGGTTTCCTCTTGTACGATGGGATTGATTATTCGAATGGGTGGCGCAGCACGATGGTTTCTTCGCGGTCGGGACCGGTCGAGACCATGTCGATCGGCACGCCGACCAGTTCTTCGATGCGCTTGATATAGGCGCGCGCGGCGGCCGGCAGGTCGGCCAGGGACTTGGCGCCCACGGTCGACTCGGTCCAGCCGGCCATTTCTTCGTAGACCGGCACGCACAGGCCCGCCTCTTCCGCGCCGACGGGGAAGATGTCGACGGCGCGGCCGTTGATGGTGTAGCCCGTGCACAGTTTCAGCGACTCGATACCGTCCAGCACGTCGAGCTTGGTCAGGCACATGCCGGTCACGCCATTGATTTGTACCGACCGGCGCAGCAGGGCCGCGTCGAACCAGCCGCAGCGGCGGGCGCGGCCCGTCACGGTGCCGAACTCGTGGCCCACGCGCGACAGGTGCTCGCCCACGCCTTCATCGGTGGACAGTTCCGACGGGAAGGGACCCGAACCAACCCGGGTCGTGTACGCTTTTGTGATGCCCATGATGTAGTGCAGCATCCCTGGACCGACGCCGGCGCCGGCCGAGGCGTTGCCCGCCACGCAGTTCGAAGACGTCACGTAAGGATAGGTGCCGTGGTCGATGTCGAGCAGCGAGCCTTGCGCGCCCTCGAACAGCAGGCTGCCGCCAGCCTTGTAGGTCTCGTGCAGGGCGCTCGGCACATCGGCGACCATCGGACGCAGGCGGGGCACGAGGGCCATCGCGTCGTCGTAGGTTTTTTGATAGTCGATTGGATCGGCTTTGAGGTAATTGACCAGGACGAAGTTATGGTAGTCCAGGTTTTCCTTGAGCTTTTCGGCGAAGCGCTCGGGATTCAACATGTCGGCGATGCGGATGGCGCGGCGGGCAACCTTGTCCTCGTAGGCGGGGCCAATGCCCTTGCAGGTGGTGCCGATCTTGTTGTCGCC
>JACXTT010009053.1_pt1 | contig 13657 bp, 11 predicted proteins | sample 9270951 | NCBI WGS metagenome assembly JACXTT01 (sample SAMN15532306, study PRJNA645909) | rock metagenome | isolation source: weathered quartz diorite | place: Puerto Rico | collected 2017-06-21
GGTTGGACGCGCACGCAGGCGATCGACTACATCCGCGAGCACACGCACGTGCCGCTGTTGCGCGCGGAAGTGGGAGTCGATCGCTATCCCGTCAGGCCGGCGCAGGGCTTGTCGTACGGACTGGGCCGGCTGGAGATCCGGCGGCTGCGCGCGCTGGCAGAGCAGCGGCTGCGTGCCAAGTTCGATCTCCGCGCCTTCCACGACCGGGTGCTGGAAAACGGCGCCGTGCCGCTGCCCCTGTTACGCGCCTCGATCGAGCAATGGCTCGCCGCTTCGCGCTAGCGCTCGCGTTCGTCCCCGCGTGCCTGCTCGCGCAGCGCGAAGCCGTACTCAAGCAGGTCGATCTGCCGCATGCCTACTACTGGCGTGAGATGTACGTGCCCCAGGCGACGAGCGGCCCGACCTCGACCACCTGGTCACCGGACGGCACCGAGCTGATCTACTCGATGCAGGGCACGCTCTGGCGGCAACGCATTGGCTCGGTGGCGGCCGCGCAAGTCACGTCTGGCCCGGTGTACGACTACCAACCCGACTGGTCCCCCGACGGTCGCACGGTCGTGTTCGCTCGCTACGCACACGACGCCATCGAGCTGCAGCTGCTCGATCTGGCGTCGGGCAGCATCACGCCGCTCACCGCCAACGGCGCCGTAAATCTCGAGCCGCGCTGGTCGCCGGATGGATCGCGCATCGCGTTCGTCTCGTCGCTCTACAACGGCCGCTGGCACATCTTCGTCCTGAGCCCCGAAGGGGCGAAGGATCCGCTGCGTCTGACCGAGGACAACGACAGCAAGCTGCCGCGCTACTACTACAGCACATGGGATCTCTACATCTCGCCGACGTGGTCCCCCGATGGCAAGGAGATCATCCTCGTGTCCAATCGCGGCCACATCCACGGGACCGGCGGGTTCTGGCGGATGGAGGCGCGGCCGGGCGCGCCGATGCGCGAGCTGCGTTACGAGGAGACGACGTGGAAGGCGCGGCCGGACTGGTCGCCGGACGGGGCGCGCGTCATCTACAGCTCCTACCTCGGCAGGCAGTGGAATCAGCTGTGGCTGATGACGAGCGAGGGCGGCGATCCCTTTCCGCTGAGCTATGGCGAGTTCGACGCCACCGCGCCGCGCTGGTCGCGCGACGGCAGTCACATCGCGTTCGTCTCCAACGAGAGCGGCAATACGTCGCTGTGGGTGATCGACGTCCCGGGAGGCCGGAAGCAACCCGTCGCCGCTCGCGAGCGGCACTATCGCGAACCTGTGGGAACGTTGCGCCTCGACGTCGTCGATCGCGCCGGGCGGACGCTTGCTGCGCGGATCTCGGTCACGACCGCCGAGGGCCGTGGCTACGCGCCGGATGATGTGTGGCGCCACGCCGACGAAGCGTTCGACCGCTCGGAGCGGCAATTCGAGTATCCGTATTTCCATTCGACCGGGTCCGCCGAGTTGACGGTGCCTGCAGGCGCAGTGCACGTGGAGGCGTGGCGCGGGCCGGAGTATCGCGTGGCGCGTGCCGACGTGAGCGTGCCGACGGGTACCCGGACCGTGCGTCGTATCGTGCTCGAGCGAATCGATAGTCTCCCGGGGCGAGGCTGGTGGAGCGGGGACGCGCATGTCCACATGAACTACGGCGGCGCCTATCGCAACACACCGGCGCATCTCGGATTCCAGGCACGCGCCGAGGACCTGCACGTCGTCGAGAACCTGATCGTGAACAAGGAGCAGCGGATTCCGGACATCGCGTACTTCCGGACGGACGCCGATCCGGTCTCCACGCCGACGTTCCTGCTCAGGCACGCGCAGGAGTTCCACACCAGCGTGTGGGGCCACCTCGGTCTGCTCGGCCTCCGCTCGCACTACCTGCTGCCCGAGTACGCCGGCTATCCCAACACCGCCGCGGCGAGTCTCGCACTCACGAATGCGGTCGTGGCCGATTTCGCGCACGCGCAAGGCGCGCTGGTCGGCTATGTCCACCCATTCGATGCGAGGCCCGATCCGACAGACACCACCGCGCCGCTGCTCTACGAGCTCCCCGTCGACGTGGCGCTCGGCAAGGTGGACTATCTCGAGGTCATGGGATACTCCGACCACCTCATCACATCCGAGATCTGGTATCGCTTGCTCAACTGTGGCTTCCGGTTACCGGCGGCGGCCGGGACTGATGCGTTTCCCAATTTCGCCAGTCTCCGCGGACCACCCGGCCTGGTGCGTGTGTTCGTGCAGTCCGGTGCGAAACTCGATCACGGGCGCTGGCTTGCCGGACTCAGGGCGGGACGGACGTTCGTGACGAACGCGCCGTTGCTCGAATTCTCACTCGCGGGCCGTGCGATTGGTGATGAGATCAGCGTTCCGGCTGAAGTCCATCAATTGAAAGCCGTCGTGCGGTTGCGATCCAACGTTCCGATCGATCACCTGGAGATCATTTGGAATGGGCGGGTCGTCGCGACGTTCCCACTCGCCGGGGATCGCATGACTGCCAGCGACACCGTCGTGGTTCCGGTGAATGGGAGCGGCTGGTATGTGCTGCGCGCGTACAGTGATCGTGCCCGGACGCCCGTGCTCGATCTCTATCCGTTTGCGTCGACCAGCCCCATCTACGTGCGGGTAGGCGACCAACCGGTGCGCTCTGCTGAGGACGCCGCGTTCTTCGTGCGCTGGATCGAACGCATCGAGTCGGCGACGCGCGCCGGTGCGGCCTGGAATACGCCGGCAGAGCAGGCGCAGGTGCTACGGCTGCTGGCGCGGGCGCGGGCCGTGTTTGCGGAGCGCGCTCAGTAGCGGATCAGCAGTTACCAAATACTCGGCACCTTCTCCTTCGGCCGAACCATGGGATCCCCTTCCTTACAGCCAAACGCTCGCGCAAATGCCGGGATGTTCGAGAGCGGCCCGTTGACACGCCAACGCTCGGGTGCGTGCGGGTCGACCGTCACGCGGGTACGAAGCGCCTCGGGCCGTACGTGCACGCGCCAACTCTGCGCATACGAAATGAAGAACCGCTGCTCCGGCGTATAGCCGTCGATCAGGCCAGGGCGCCCGTTCCGCGCGAGCCTGCTCTCGAGCGCGTCGTATCCCACAAGCAAGCCACCCCAGTCGGCGATGTTTTCACCCTCCGTGAGCTTGCCGTTCACGTGGAAGGTGTCGACCTGGATGTACTCGTTGAACTGGTGTTCCACGCGCGCAGCCTGCTCGACGAAATGGACCGAGTCGGAGGGTTGCCACCAATCGCGGAGGTTGCCCCTCGCGTCGTAGTGCCGGCCTTCATCATCGAAGCCGTGGGTCAGCTCGTGCCCGGCCCAGCTGCCGCCCAGTGAACCGTAGTTCGCGGCATCGTCGGTATTCGCGTCGAACGTCTGCGGCATCAACGCACCGGCGGGGAACACCATCTCGTTCTTTGACGGATCGTAGTACGCGTTGACGGTCGGGACGGTGATGCCCCACTCAGTGGTATCCACGGGGGTGCCGGGCCGGTTCACCGTGCGCTGCCACTCGAACGCGTTGGCTTGGGCGACGTTCAACACGAACGGTCCCTCGGAGACGCGGAGACGGGAATAGTCCCGCCAGCGGTCCGGATAGCCGACCTTTTCGCCCATACGCGCCAGCTTGTCGAGTGCCTGTGCCCGCGTGGAGTCGGACATCCAGGTGAGGCGCCGCAGGCGCTCGCGAAACGCGCTGCGGATGTCGTCGATCACCGTGCGCGCGCGCGCGCGCGACTCGGGCGGGAACGTCTTCGCGACATACGCCTGGCCGAGCGCCTCGCCCAGGTCGCCATCGGCCTCGCGGAGGCAGCGCTTCCAGCGCGGCAGCAGGGCGCGCGCGCCGCTGAATCGGGATCGGAACGCAAAGTCTTCCTGCACGAACGGCGCGCTCAGCCATGGCGCGGCCGATGCGAGGGCGTGGTACTTGAGGTACGCGCGCCAGGTCGGTAGCGGCGCCGCCTGCAGCAGCGAGTCCACGCGCCTCACGAACTCCGGCTCGGCGACATTGACCCTCGTGACGGGCGCGCTCAACCCGATTGCGCGGAAGTATCCCGGCCACCCGACCCTGGGAGCCAGCGCGGTGAGCTGCTCGATGCTCATGGGGTGATCGGTCTTGGCAGGATCGCGCCGCTCCACGCGGGTGAGCGATGCTTGCGCCAACGCCGTCTCGAGCGCCATCACCTGCGCCGCCGCGGGGCCGGCTGCTGCCGAATCCTCGCCCGCGAGACGAAACATCTTGGCGATGTGCGCGACGAACGCCTGGCGAGTCGAATCCGCCGACGCACCCTGGGCGAAGTAATAATCCCGATCGGGCAGCCCGAGACCGCCTTGGGACAGCCAGGTGAGATAGTGTGCCGCATCGTGCGGATCGACGTCCGGTGAGTAACGGAACCCGACGTTGACGCCGAGCACCTGCAGTTTGGTGAGTTGCGGTACCAGGCTGGTCTGCGTCGTGGTCGAATCGATGGCTCGAAGCCATGGCCGAATCGGATTGACGCCGGCCGCCTCGATCGCCGTCGAGTCCATGCATGTCGCGTAATAGGTCCCCAGCTTGCGGGGTGTGCTGTCCGGCGGGAAGGTGCTCCGGCGCGCCGCGGCGTCGTCGAGGACGGAGCGCACGACCAGCTCGTTGCGATCGCTCATGTCGCGCGTGACTCCCGACGAGGAGTACGCGGCGGGAATCGTGTCGTGCGCGAGCCATGTGCCGTTGGCGAACCGGGAGAAATCGGTGCACGCCGACACGGTCGTATCCATCCACCGGATGTCGACGACTTTTAGCGGAGGCCACTCTCCGCTTGGGGGACCGGACGTCTGGGCGGCGAGGGAGACCGGCAGGACGGCAGACAGGAATAACACGAACGAGGCGCGCGACATCGCAAAGGTCATCCGAGAGAGAGAAAGGCCAATCCTACCCCATCGGGGACGCCTCGTCAAAAGTGGGACCGGTCGCCACCGTCTGACGGGTGGTGGTGCGTATGAGGACTTGATGCTTCTCCCCGAGCCGCTCCACTGCGTCGTCGCGCTCCCTCTCCTTCTTATAGACCGCCGCGACGGCGCTCCCCGAACCGCATAGACGCACCCAGACTGGAGCTGTTGCGGCGACACGCTCGTAGAGCGCGCGCAGCTCGGGATGCTTGCCGAATACCACCGCCTCGAAGTCGTTGCCGCCAAGACGGCCGATGCTGCCCCAGGTGCTGAGCGCATCGGCATCGAGCGTCACCGGTCCGCGCGGGGAGGGGGAGCGATTCTGCGCGTCCCACCAGGCGTACGCATCCGGGGTCGCCACCTGGATCGGCGGGACCGCGACCAGCGCCGGAAGTGAGGGCGGCGCCTGCATCCGGAATTGGCGCTCGCCGCGGCCCCACGCCAGCGCGAGCGCCGCGCCGCTGGTGAAGAACGACACATCGGCGCCCAGCTTTGCGGCGAAGTGGTGGAGCTCGTGTCGCGGCACGGCGTTGCCGGCCAGGGCATTCACCGCGTGCAGCGCCCCGGCTCCATCGCTCGACCCGCCACCGAGTCCCGCCCGGACCGGAATCCGCTTCGTCAACCTGATCGCGACTCCAAACCGATTGCCGGTGGCATCGAGCACCATGCGGGCCGCGCGCACCGCCAGATTCTCATCGGTCGGGCCGAGGTCGGGTCCATCAACGTCGAGTGTCACTCCGGAGCCGATGCGTCGCACGACGAGCTCGTCCGCCAATTCCAACAACGCGAATGCGGTTTCGATCTGATGAAAACCGGATGACTCCCGCGCGAGAATGCGCAGGAAGAGGTTGACCTTCGCGTGCGCCAGAACGAGCAGCGCGTCACTCACTTGGTGCTCCCGCGAGCGGCAGTGCTCAGCTCAGCCAGCCGGAGGTGCAGGCGCGAGAGCGACCACAGGCCGAGCAGGGTGATGGGGATGAACGTCGTCAGGTGATAGGTCAACGCATAAGCGACGGCGAGGCTCGAGTCCACGCCGTACAGCTGCAAGGTCAGCAGTGTCGCGACTTCGAAAACCCCACCGTACCCCGGCGTCGATGGAATCGCGACTCCGAAACCGATGATGCCCTGCAGGAGGAGCGCCGCCTCGAGCGGGACGTCCAGGCCGAAGGCGCGAAAGCAGATCGCGAACGCGGCCGCATTCGTGATCCAGAGCCCCAGCGACCACAGGACGACACCGGCGAATCGCGCCGGACTCTTGAGCACCCCAAGCCCCTCGACGAGGCCGTCCGAGGCCCGAACCACGCGATCCGCCGCGCGCGCCGGGAGGAGGCGCCGCGAGATGCGCTCGATCAGTACCAACCAGGGACCTGGCCGATTCGCGATGAGCAACGCCAGCACCAGCAGCACGCCAAACAGCACCGCGGTCGAGGCCGCGATCGCCGAGACCGATCGACCACCCACGAGGGCGTGGGCGGGGAAGGATGGCGCTGCGATTGCCACGGCCATCAATCCCAGCATGACGAGCGCGTCGAACACTCGCTCGACAGCGATGGATCCGAGCGCCGTCGTAAACCGCACCGGCAGCTGGCGCGAGGCGACCCAGGCGCGTGCGACTTCGCCGGCGCGGGCGGGGAGCAGATTGTTCGCCATGAACCCGATCGTCGTCGCGTGCCAGAGCGGCGTCCCCGGGAAGGGCCTGCCGTCCGGATCGCGCAGGATCAGACGCCAGCGAATGGCGCGCACGGGGAAGGTGATGGTTGCGACGATGATCGTGAGGAGCAGCACCCAGCCGTTGGCATGCTGCGCGTAGGTCCAGACTTTTACCGGGTCGATCCTGTACAGCACCCACACCAGCAATGCCGCGCTGATGGCGAGCCCGATCAGCCAGGCTCCCCTCCAGCGATTCTTGTTACTCGGGTTCGATGGCGAGGACAACGAGATCGCAGACTTCGTCAATGATCGCGCGCAAGCTCTCACCGCTCGCGCGCTTCGCCGCCTCGCGCAACTCCTGCGCGCGCTGGCGGGCACTGGCGCCCTTGTAGAGGAGCGTCTTGATGTCCACAGGCTCGTTCCCGTTCCCCCTCTTGGCGCTTCCCGCGATCAGTTCCTCGAGCGACGCTGGTCCCACGCCGGCCGCGACCATCTGTTGATATCGCGTCCACGTGCCCGCGAGATCCGTCGACGACTCCGCGCCGATCGGCAGCTCCCGCGGCGCCGCGGGAGGTTTGGCAGGTGCGGGGGCGGGGGCGGGCGCTTGAGGTTTTGCGGGAGCAGCCGGAGCCGGCGCTTCACGCAGCCGTCGCACCGCGAGCGTCACACCGGCGAGCGCCGCGGCGATCGCCGTCTCATCGCTCGTTCCGGACGCGGAGAGAATCTCTCCCGCTTTGCGCAGCTCGGCGGCGAAGAGCGCGGGCTGATTCACCGCGATGCCGCTCGTCACCGCCTCGCGCGCCGCCTGCGCGAACTCAGCGACGCGCTCGGCCACGGGTCCGCCGCCCGCAGCGCCGAGCGCGCGGAACGTGCCGGCCAACGTGTGTGCGCGCAGCTCGCGCTGCGTCGCGCTGGGCGCTCGTTCCAAGGAGTCAGCGGCCTGCCGCAGATGCTCGCCGTGGCTGACCAGCTCCAGGCGACCGAGCGCCGCGGGCCGGGCACTGTCGCCGGCCCCTCCCGGCGGCAAGCCGCGGTGCACAATCGTGGCCACGGTCTCGATGGAGACGACGTCGGGCTCGCTGTCCATGAACTGCACCAGCAGCCCGGCGAACTTCCGGAACTCCGCACTTTCCGGATCGGGCCGGCCGCGCTCGGCGACTTCGCGGGCCGCGTGCGCGATCGATGTGGCCGCCATCTGGAAGAGCTCGGCAACCGTGTCGCCGAGGCCGGCCGGTGCGGCGCCAATCGTGCGGCTGATCTCGCCGATCGCTTGCTCGATCCCCTCGAGGAGGTCCGGCAGCGGCGGGAGGTCGTTGAGCGCCGCTAGGCCGCGCAACGGCTGCAGTGCTTTCAGGACCTGGAGCGGCGGATCATGCGCGAGCGGATTCGTGCGGAGCGCCCGTCCCGCGCGGTCGAGCGCGCTGGCAATCGCGGCGCCCTCACGCGCAACGAAGGCGCGCGCGCCCGCGTCGAGCCCGATTGCCTCCGCGGCCCGGACCTGACCCGAGGGACGTCCGCCGAGCTGCTCGAGCTGGCCGCCCCGCGCCCCGGCTTTGGCGGTCTCCGCCTCAGTCCAGCTCCCCGCCTTCCGCACGAAGATCTTGAGGTCATCGACGGCACGCGTGGCGACCTGCTTGGTCGCCGCGTCCCAGGGTCGCCGGCCCTCGCGCACGCCGCGCGCGAGCGCCTCGAAGCCCATCGCCGCGCGCGCGATCCCCTGTTGGCTCGCCATCAGCGCGCTGCCGCGTAACGCGCGCGCCAGGCGCACCAGCTCCTCCGCCGCCGGTGGGGCCGGAGGCTGGAGCAATGCGTCGAGCCGGTCGAGATACTCCCCCGCCTCGAGGGCGAAGAAGTCCGACATGCCGAGTGGGGCGGGAGGCGGGGCGCCAGGCTGCGTCATGGTGGAACAACATAAGTAGATTTGGCGCTCGGTGGCCATGGTGCTGGATGTAAAGGACTTGCGCTATCACGTGCCCGGAAACGGGAGACCCTTGGTCGACGGGATCTCGTTCTCCGTGGGCGCCGGCGAGACGCTGGTGCTGCTCGGACGCAGTGGCTCCGGGAAGACGACGACGCTGAAGCTCGTGAACCGCCTGCTGATACCGACGAGCGGCGCCGTCGTGATCGCGGGTGAACCCGCGGCCGCCGCCCGCGCGGCCGCGCTCCGGCGTCGCATTGGATACGTGATTCAGGAGGTCGGACTCTTTCCGCATTTCTCAGTCGCAGCCAACGTCGGCCTCTTGCCGCGGCTCGAGCAGTGGCCCAAGGATCGCATCGAGCTCCGCGCCCGCGAGCTGCTCGCGCTGGTTGGACTCGACCCCGACGTCTTTGCCGCGCGTTTTCCGCATCAGCTCTCGGGCGGACAACGCCAGCGCGTCGGCGTCGCCCGCGCACTGGCCCTCGATCCGCCGTTGCTGCTGCTCGACGAGCCGTTCGGCGCGCTCGATCCGATCACGCGGCTCGAGCTCCAGCGGGAATTCCGCGCGCTCGCGAGCAGACTCGCCAAGGCGATGGTGTTCGTCACCCACGATGTGCGTGAGGGGTTGTTGCTCGGTACGCGGATCGGGCTGCTCGACACCGGACGGCTGGCGTTCCTCGGAACGCCGGACGAATTTCGCGCCAGCACGCTGCCCGAGGTCCGCAGATTCATGGAAGCCGCCTGAGGCTGTTCGAGTTTTACGCCCGCCACGCGGGCGAAGTGTGGTTGCTCCTCGGCCAGCATGTCGGCCTCGTGGCGATCTCGACCGCCATCGCCTCGGCTCTCGGACTGCCGCTCGGCGTCCTGGTGGCGCGCCGCCCCGCATGGCGGCGGCCCGTGCTGGGCCTCGCGAACGTGTTCCAGACCATCCCCAGTCTCGCGCTCTTCGGTCTGCTGATTCCGCTGTTCGGCATCGGCGCGTGGACGGCCATCACCGCGCTCGTCGTCTACGCACTGTTGCCCATCGTCCGCAACACCTACGCGGGCATCGCGGGCGTCGACCCGGCCGTGCGTGAGGCGGGGCGGGGTATGGGGATGACTGACGGCGAGTTGCTGCGACTTGTCGAGCTGCCGCTCGCCGCCGGTGTCATCCTCGCAGGTGTGCGCATCGCCACCGTGGTGAGCGTCGGGATTGCAACGATTGCCGCGGCGATCGGCGCGGGCGGGCTCGGCGTCTACATCTTTCGCGGCGTCGCGACGGTGGACAACACGTTGATCCTCGCAGGCGCCATTCCCGCGGCGTTGCTCGCGCTGTTCGCTGACGCACTGCTCGGGTTCGTCGAGCGACGGCTCGTCTGGCGGCAACAATGAAGCGCTGGTTGTTCGTGGCTCTCGTGCTGTCCGGTTGTGCGAAGCGCGATCGTATCGTCGTCGGCGCGAAAAACTTCACCGAGTCCGATCTGCTGGCGGAAATCGTGGCCCAGCAAATCGAGCGGCGCACGTCGCTGCCGGTAGAGCGGCGGCTGCACCTCGGGGGAACGTTCGTCTGTCATCAGGCGATCACGGCGGGTGACATCGACCTGTACGTCGAGTACACGGGCACGGCCTTCACGGCGATCCTGAAGCAGCCGCCAATCGCCAATCCGGACAGCGTCTATCACTTCGTCGCCGCGGCGTACGCGCGCAATTTCAAGCTGCGCTGGACTGCTCCGCTCGGGTTCAACAACACATTTGCGATTCTGGTGCGCCGCGCCGATGCGGAGCGTTACGGCCTGCGGTCGATTGCCGATCTTGCGCGCGTGGCGCCGCGTTGGAAAGCGGGATTCGGGTATGAGTTCCTGGAACGAGCGGATGGGTTCGCGGGTCTGGCTAGAGTGTACACGTTGACCTTCTCGCGGCCGCCGACGGCGATGGACCTGGGACTCACCTACCGCGCATTGGCGGATCGTCGCGTCGACGTCATCGCCGGGAACTCGACGGACGGACAAATTGCCAAGCTCGATCTGGTTGCTTTGAATGACGATCGTGGCTACTTCCCGCCGTATCAGGCCGCCCCCGTCGTCAGGGCAGCGACGCTCGAAAAATACCCCGCGGTTCAAGGAGCGCTGGCGGAGTTGGGCGGCAAGATTTCGGATGCGGAGATGATCCGGCTGAACGCATTGGCAGACGTGGAGCATAGAGACATCGCCGAGATCGCGCGGGCGTGGCTCGCGGAGCGGATCCCGTAAGGAGGCTTCCGATGGCCGAAGCAGAGGGCGTCGTTGTCGTTCGCGGTGGTGCGAAGGGGTTCGTCCAGGAGATCACAGCCGGTCGTCATCATCTCGTCGCGGATGAACCCGTTACCTCGGGCGGCACGGACCGGGGACCCGGTCCCTACGAGCTACTCATGTCGGCGCTTGGCTCCTGCATGTCCATGACCATCGCGCTCTATGCGCGCACGAAGAAGTGGCAGCTCGAGAGCATCGTAATCCGCCTGAGTCACTCGCGCGTTTACGCCAAAGACTGCCGGGACTGCGTGGTCCGGGACGATACGTTGCTGGATCGCATCGACACGCAGGTGAAGCTCACTGGGGCGCTGACGGCGGAGCAGGAGCAGAAGCTCATGGAGGTCGCCCATAAGTGTCCGGTGCATCGGACCCTCAAGTCCGACATCGAGATCCGGGAAGTGACTTAGTTCCGGAGCCCGGCACCGTGAGCGCTCGAACCACTGTTACACGCGAAACCGCCAGCGGTGATTGAGCGTTTAGAGCTTGACCGGTCACCATGAGCGCAACCCTTCGTCTTACCCGAGCGGCCTTCGGCGCCGTGCAGCGGGCTTCCCCCCGCCTCGCGGCGCTGTGGGCCGCGCGGATTTTCTGCACGCCCCCCCGCCGTCCGATCAGCGAGCGCATGGCCGGCTGGCTGCGTGAAGCGCAGCGGTTCACGGTGCTCGTCGGCGGACGGCGCGTCGCAGCATGGTCGTGGGGCGAGCGCGGGCCGGGGGTTCTGCTGGTCCACGGCTGGGGCAGCCGCGGCGCTCGATTCGTTGACCTCGGCAACGCCCTCCTCACCCACGGGTACCGCGTCGTCACGTTCGATGCGCCGGGACATGGCGCCTCGGCGGCGGGTCGGCTCAGCTCCGGTCCCGAGTTCGCGCGCGCCGCGCAAGCCGTGGTACATGCCGTGGGGTCCGTGAGCCACGTCGTGGGGCATTCGCTGGGTGGGTTCGCATCAGCGCTCGCCATCGGCAGAGGCCTGGCCGTCCGGCGCGCCGTGTTCCTCGCCCCCTCGGCCAATGTGAACAGCTACAGCGCGCAGTTCGAAACCCTGCTTGGCGTCGATGAGCCCGTGATGGCGTCGATGCGCGGCCGCCTGGAACGCCGGCTCGGGTTCTCCTGGAAGGATCTCAACATCCCCGCGTTCGCCCCTGGGATGCGGGTACCGCTACTCGTGATCCACGATCGCGAGGACCGCGAGGTTGGCTGGAATGATGGGGCCGCGATCGCGGAATCCTGGCCCGGCGCCGAGCTGTTGACGACCACCGGGCTCGGGCACCATCGCATCGTGAGCGATCCGGCAGTGATCCGTCAGGTCGTTACGTTCCTCAGTCGAGTCTGAGCGTCAACGCGACGACGGCTGCGGCGCTGGTTCGATGAACAGGTTCTCCACGTAACAAAATCCCCAGTCCTCGCCCGGCTCGAAGCTGCGCATCACCGGGTGCTTCGTCTTGTGGAAGTGCTTCGTGGCGTGCCGGTTCGGCGAATCGTCGCAGCAACCGACGTGACCACACTCGAGGCACAGCCGCAAGTGCACCCACTCATCGCCCGTCTCCAGACACTCCTCGCAACCGTCCGGCGTCTTCGGCTTGACGGCGCGGACTTGCGTCAGATGCTTGCATTGTTGGGCCATACTAGAAGCTCTTCCGTTGCCTGATAGTATTCAAGCGATGACTGCTACGGCTGTGCCCCCCACGACGTCCCCAGCCGCCGCCGCGCGTCGGGCGGAGGCGTTTCCGCGGCTGACGTCCGCGCAAGTCGCGCGTATCGAGCCCCGCGGGCGGCGCCGCAAGGTCGAGACGGGCGAGGTGCTCGGTGAAGCGGGCCAGCCCGTCACGCGGATCTGGATCGTCCTCTCTGGACGGCTCGACATTGTCCGGCCGCCGCGCTGGGTAGGCGAAGAGGTGCCGACTTTCGGCGAGGGGATGTTCACGGGCGAGCGATCGATCCTCGCTGGCGGGCGCTTCCTTGCCCGCATTCAGGCGAGCACGCCGTGTGAGGTGATCGAAGTCGGCCGCGAGGCGCTGCTGGATCTGATTCGAACCGATCCCGAGCTGAGCGACATCTTTCTCCGCGCGTTCATCCTGCGCCGGCTGCAGCTGATCGATCAGAACTTCGGCGACGTGCAGCTCCTGGGATCGAACCATTGTCAGGGATCGCTGCAGATCCGCGAGTTTCTCACGCGCAATGGGCATCCATACCGATTCGTCGACCTCGATACTGATGCCGAGAGCCAGGCGATGCTCGACCAGTTTCATGTGAAGGCCGGCGACATCCCGGTGGTGATCTGCCGCGGCACCATCGTGCTGCGCAATCCCACGATTCAACAGGTCGCCGACTGTCTCGGACTGAATCCCACCATCGATCGCACCGCGGTCTGCGATCTCGTCATCATCGGGGCGGGGCCGGCCGGGCTGGGCGCCGCCGTCTATGCGGCCTCGGAAGGCCTGAATGTCGTCATGATCGAAGCGAACGCGCCCGGTGGTCAGGCGGGGACGAGCTCGCGCATCGAGAACTACCTCGGGTTCCCGCTCGGCATCTCCGGCCAGGAGCTTGCGTCCCGCGCGTACGATCAGGCGCAGAAGTTCGGCGCGCAGATCCTCATTGCGAGAAAGGTCGCCCGGCTCGACTGTAGCACGAAGCCGTACCGCGTGCAGTGCAGCGAGGCTACCGGCGATCCGTTGCTCACCCGCGCCATCATCATCGCGAGCGGGGTCGAGTATCGGCGCCTCGCGGTCGAAAATCTGTCGCGCTTCGAGGGCGCCGGCGTGTACTACGCCGCTACACGGATGGAAGCGCAGCTCTGCGCGGACGAAGAGATCGCCGTGGTGGGCGGTGCAAACTCCGCGGGCCAGGCGGCCATGTTCCCCGCGCAGACCGCGAAGCCCGTGCACATGCTGAATCGCCGGCGCGGCCCGGGCACGGACATGCTGCGCCTACCTG
>JACXTT010009054.1_pt1 | contig 13656 bp, 20 predicted proteins | sample 9270951 | NCBI WGS metagenome assembly JACXTT01 (sample SAMN15532306, study PRJNA645909) | rock metagenome | isolation source: weathered quartz diorite | place: Puerto Rico | collected 2017-06-21
GTGGTTTTTCTCCCTTTGATTTATAAATTTTTTTTATTTCTTTTACAGCCTTGAATGTACCATCGGTGTCATTTACTGCAGAAGCCCTTGGGATGTTGCTTGCACCTGGAATATGGCCTCCTCTTTGGGCATGCTCCATTGGATATTCTGGAGGGGCCGTTATCTCACCTGAAAATTCCTTCGGAGAACGGACATCAACTAGAGCAGTATCTTTTCGGTCAACTGCTCTTCTTACATCAAATAGGTAAGCTCTTACTCCTTCATTTGGCGGCTGAGAAATGTATTTTGTTCTTTGAATTTGTGGTTCGTCCTTTGTGTATGTTCTCTTTTCTAATTCCCATTTCTTTCTTCCACCATTCATGATCTTAACTTTTTCATGTCCATAGTACTTGAAGATCCAAAAAACAAAGGCTGCAAACCAGTTATTGAAGTCTCCATATAGAACAACTTCAGAATCATGAGTTATTCCATTTCTTGACATTAATTCTTCGAATTGAGTTTTGTTTACAATATCTCGTGTGATAGGATCGTTGACATCACGTTTCCACCAAATCAAGCTAGCACCCTGGATATGGCCTTGTCTATAAGCATTTTCTGGGTCGTAATCTACCTCAACAATTTTAATCAATTTATTGTTTAGATTTTTTGCAACTGTCTCTGTATCAGTTAGAACATTTGGATTTACATTACTCATATTTTCTTTCTCACCAGTTAAGCCAAGAAGGTTCTTAATATTTTATGCTTATCAGATGCTTTTTAAGTGAAATTATAATAGTACTTGTAATTGGAACTTAATAATTTGCCAATTTAAAGTAAAGTTGTTTCAAAAGAAGCTGAAGAAGCAGCAAAACAAGTAGTAAAGAAGTTGCTTACAAAAAAGATTAGTGTCTATACGGTATCACCAGTAAATGTAGAGGGTACAAAAAAAGTAAACGACCTAGAGGATCTCAAAACAGCAAAGCTCGACCTGACAATTACACTTGGTGGAGATGGAACCACTCTTAGAACATTCAGATACTTGGAAAACGAAGTTCCCAATTTGGCAATCAACGTAGGAGGCAATCGCGGCATATTATCAGAAATCACATTGCCTCAAATCGATACAGCTATAGATCAAATAATTTCTGGCGGCATATTCCTAGATAAAAGGACTAGAGTTGTTGCCTCTTGTGCTGGCGAGGACTTTCCGCCAGCGCTCAATGAGATATTCCTTAATAGACAAAACTTGACCAAGACTTCACTTTTCGAGATAAGATTTCAAAATGACACCGTTACCCAGAAAATGGATGGAGTGATTGTAGCCACTCCAAGTGGTTCTACAGGACATTCTTATTCTCTTGGTGGTCCAATTTTGCATGAAAGTCTTGATGTTTTAATAATAACACCAGTTGCTCCAGTAAACAAGCTACCATCGATAGTAGTTCCGGACGAAAAAATTGAAATCATAAGTAATCATGATTCAAACATAATTATGGATGCCCAAGTAATCAAAACTGCTAGGTTTGATGATGTGATCACAATCAGAAAATACAAAAAGCAAGCAGTCTTTGTAAGACTAAAAAAACAAGGTCTAAGACAGATGAGCAAGCTTGGTTTCTAGGGTCTTGGATGCTACTTCTTTCTATGCAGGAATACCATTCTCTTCACAAGAGACTAGTTTTACAACACCGCTGATTTTTGAAGAAATCAAACATATCAAAAAAGAGCAAGATGTAATTAATGCATTGATTGAATCAAATAGATTAAAAATAATTGAGCCTGAAATAGAATTTGTCGATAGAGTGCAACAAAAAGCAAGTCAATCAGGCGACATTCAAAGTCTTTCAGATGAAGACATTTCTATACTTGCACTCTGCTTGCAGCTAAGCGGTGAATTAGTTACAGATGATTTTTCGATACTAAATGTGGCTAAACATCTTAGTCTAAAGGTATCTCCAGTCATGACAAAAGGCATATCGAATATTAAAGATTGGGTTTACTTTTGTTCTGGCTGTCAGAAGACCTTTTCTAAAATCTCTCAGTGTCCTATTTGTGGAAATAAGCTGAAGAGACATTCAGCCAAGAGATAGTGATTCATATGTCATGTAGGGTCTTCTGACCAATTCTTTGGTCAATCTTAGATTTGGCATCAAGTATTTTTCGTATCTTTTTTGCACGGGCTTCTCCCATACCTTGAATTTTCGATAGTTCCACAAAGGATGCGTTTAATGAATTACTAGTGGAGCCAAATCTCTCTAACATTCGTGCAGCAAGTTTTTCTCCAATACCTGGAAGACTACAAAGTATTGATAATTGTTGACTCTTTAGGTCTCCAGATTTTCGTATTTTTTTAAGAAATGGACCCTTGATATTGCTTTTTCTTGTACACATAGAAATTAGTAATTTAGCAGTATGAGATGCGTTAGGTGTAGGGATTACTGGAATCTTAAAATCTAAAACTACAGATGACATTGCACCGTAAAACACTAAAGGATTTTCTGCAATTTGGTCTATTTCATCAACATTACCTTCTATCACGATAGAAGGATGTTCAAAGTGTTCTTTCAGTCTAGCACACTGATCAAATAGTCTACCATCAAAAACTGAAGAAATGAAATCGTATACACTTTTTCTTTCTATAGCTGTTTCTGGCGCAACAATATAATCGCCCACAGGAAGATTCGTCATTTCTACCTTAACTCCTACTTTTTTTAGTAGATCTGGAATTCCACTTTTTCGTTCACGTTCATCAATTACCATTCTGAGGTCCTCTATTTTCATTGAATTGGTAAAATTCTGTTTATATTTTATTTAGGAGTATCTGTTTTTTGTTGACCGGCTGTGGCTGGAGGTCGTAACATCTCTTTGATTTTTGTTTCTGCTTCTTTCAAATTTTCTTTTATTCTAGTTTCTTGTTTTGCAAGAACTATAAGTCGTGTATTTGCAAGTTCCTTCTTTTCCTCAAGCTCTGAAATAAGACTAGGTTTTGTAGATTTGATGAGTATTGAGCCAGCTGATTTGTACACAGCCTCGTCGTCATTTGCTTTTTTTAATACCTCAAGAGCTCTCTCTGTCTCAAGTTGTTCTGATTCAAGGTGCTGCTTTTGAAGTAATATGGATTGAAGGTTTTGTTGCAATTGTTGTAGTCTAGACACTTGTTCCTGCAACCATGGAGGAATTTGTTGTTCACCAGAAGAAGACATGATTGTCACAGTCGCTGTTTTGTTTATATCTTTACCGATTCTATGGAATCATTACTTGCCTGAACAAGTCGCAGAGTGGAATTTAGGTTAGCTCGAAGATGTGGAAGTTCTTCTGTTTCAATTAAAATTGTAATCTTCTCATCATCAAGCGTCATCATTGTTTGAGTTGGATTTTCATCATAAAATTTGTTATCCGTGTCGATAGACTTGAAAATTGCTTTGCTTCGTTTGTCTGCAGTAATTTCTATCTTGGAGCTATAGTTTGATGTCATAGGCCATGCCTGATATCTTAAAGCCGCATTTTTTGCAACCCCAAATGCCAACAGCTATTCTGCCAAATCTTTCAGAACCGCATTCTGTACAACGTCTTTTTGCTTTCAAAAGTCTGTGTACAGCTGTATACTTTTTCCGCGGTTTTAGTCCGTACTTTTGACCTAATCCTTTTAGTGATGAACCTTTACCCTTTGCCATTTTACATCAACTGCTCAAATCGCTTCCTTACTTTTGCTCCTATAGAAAGCGCGATTTCTGAGCAAAGAACGAGCTGGTCAACTGTAAAGCCGTCACTTCCTCCCTTTTGCAATGCGCAAATATTACCTTCTGAGTTGGTTGTTATCGTTATTCTTGCATCCATGCAGGTTTCTTCTTCTGCGGAGGGATCTACAACTATGTAGTTTCCTATCCTTGCCATAGTTACTGATACTGGTAGTGTCTTTAAGGGAGGCTTTGATGTGACCCCTTCAATTAAAACTGGAACATCATCTTTCATTTCGTATTTTGGAACAGTACAAGAAAGTATAGCGGAAACAGACGCATAAGAACATGCATCGAACAAATTTCCGTCAGAATCTATTACACTACTGTCTATAAACAGACCTATTACGGATTTGTTTTCTTTTAAAACCAATTGGTGCAGATCAATCATTTCTGTTTCCCTTATCCCTCTATCTACAACTCTTGCAAGTTCAATTACTTCTTCAGTTGGAGGTCCGGGTTCTACATGTGGATCCGCTAGTGGCAGAATTTCAGCTGTACAGATTAGGATTCCCTTATCGCCCAGATCTGGAAACGGCTTATCTGGCTGTATCTTTACACCAGTAATGATTTCGGTATTTCCTAGTTTGACTCTTGCAGAACCATTTGCTTTGGGAATTACACCAGTTTCGATAGAGAGGGGTCTTTGTTCATCTAAAGCTCGACCATCGACTCGCTTATTTTCTTTGAGTAGTTCCAAGATTCTATCTCGTTTCAATTGATCTAATATTACTGACTCCAAATCTACTGCTCACCGTTTTGAAAATATTTTTCCATTAAAGCCTTTCTTTGTATTTCATAGACGTGCTTGCAACCGCCAATTGCAGTATGAAGACATGTCTTGTATTCATCATGAGTTAGAATTCCATCAAGCTGCATTAAAGTAATTTTTCCTACATTTGGCATTAAAGCTACAGGCATATCAGCCTGACCTTCTTGATCCTCTTCATTGTTGACATCTAAAACTATCCTATCAGCAACTTTTCCAGCAGCACATGCGGATACTAAATCTCGCATTGGTATTCCTGCATCTGCAAGTGCCACTGCAGCAGCATCAAGCGCAGCACATCTGGAACCACCATCAGCTTGTAGAACTTCAACAAACACATCTACTACCGTCCTTGGGAAGTCCTTCAGAATTACTGCTGGCTGTAATGCTTCTTTAATAACTTTTGATATCTCTATCTCTCTCCTAGATGGAGCGGGATTCTTTCTCTCTGTTACTGAGAAAGGAGACATGTGATATCTACAACGTAAAATTCCAGTGTCTTGGTTTGCCATATGTTTTGGATGTACGTCTCTTGGACCAAAAACTCCCGCCAGAATCTTATTTTTACCAAATTCTATATAGGCAGAACCATCGGCATTTTTTAACACACCGACTTTAAGCGAAATATCCCTTAGTTCATCTACTCTTCTTCCATCGCATCTAATTCCATCTTCAGTCATTAATTGTGTCATTATATTCACCCGCTGGTACCCCAAGCATAGATTTGACTCTTTCAGTCAAATTTGGTGTGTGTGCTAGGGCATCAACCATCTTGACTGCTTCTATCGCCTTTAATAACCCCTCTGGAGCTTCACAAGAGATAACAATCCATCCATTCTGACCTATCGTTATCATAGCTTTAGTTGCCATCTCTATTGTTTGAATCATAGAACCACGCTTTCCTATCAATCGAGGTACTTTGCTTGGAGAGATCTCAACTAGTTGTCCTGACTCTATCTTACCAAGATCTCTATCCTGTACTGTCAGAAGCGGATCTCTTGATCTATCAAAATTGGCAATTCTGGCTGCTACCAAGTCACCTATGTCCAATCTTTGTCTAAGTTCATCTTTGGTAGGAGAATAATCTCTTCCAAACACGTCTTGAGCTGGAAGGAATCCTATGAATGGAGAGTTTATCTCAAATTCCCAAGAGAGGGGCGAAGTGCCTATTACTTTACCTATAACAAGATCGTTTGTTTTTGGAAGGTATGTTCCAGTTAACGGTATTACTCTAACGGCATTTTCATAAATTTCTGAAATTCCAACACTTGTGGCAATTATTCTGTCTCCATCTTGGTATACATTGTTTTCCGGTCTTAGTGGACCAGTAGCGATTACATCACCAGGTATAACATATCTTCTCTTTACATCCATCATTTTGCAACCTCAACTGAAGCTGTACCTTTTGTCACAGAGCCTAATCTATCTATCACATTTGCCCTTGCCGCAGCCGGTATATCTAGTATTACTTTGAGAGAACCATTAGATTGCCATTCTTCTTTTTTTAAGGTTCCAGATGATTTCAAAACAGAATAAGATTGAGCAGCAAATTGTGCTGGCACTAGAATTTCAAGTAACATATTTTCCGATTTTAATGGAATTATTGAACGTAGTTGTTCAATTATAGTCTTTATCTGCTCATCAGCATTTCGAAAGGGATCGATTGAGATCTTGGCATCATCCATTGCCTGTTCAATTCGCAGAGGTGGATGTGGAAGGTGGGATCTTGGGTCGACAAAACTTTTTGCTATAAAGTCGATTATCTGTTTTCGTTTTTCTGTAACCATTTTTCGCCTTTGATCAGTGGTAAGATTTAGATCTCCTTTCTGGATTATTATCGTAGCGATAGCAGCCGAGTCAGTTGTCTTAAATGCCTTCATTAGTTTCTCAGTAGATGCTCTTGTTCCCTTGTTAGAATCAGAATAGATTTCATCGGAGACAAGGATTCCTGAAATTTCTTTTCGTTTTCCCAGCTTGTATTCCAAGGCTGGATCAGGCTTAACCAAGATTTCAAACTTTTCGCCTTCAACTGATAGCCTTACAACCGTAACCTTATCCACAATTGTGACTACTATTTCTTGGTATTTATCTATACAGAATAACTCGCTAGATTTTTATTTGGATTTTTCACCTTTTCCAACAAGATTTGGCTTCTCTTGAGATAGTTGAACAGAGTGGAAACAGAATTATTGTAAAACTAAAAGGAATACCTCTACAATACGCTAATGCACTTAGGAGAATCTGTTTATCCGGAGTTCCCACGTTTGCAATTGATGATGTTGTTATAATTGAAAATTCATCTGTTCTGCCTGATGAAGGTGTATCTCACAGACTTGCAATGACTCCATTAAGAACTGATCTTTCAAGATTCGTAGAACCCTCTGCCTGCGATTGCCATAGTGAGCTTGGCTGCAGTCGTTGTCGAGTATTATTGATGCTTGATTCTGGCAATTCTGATACTACTCGTACCATAACCTCTTCTGATCTTAGTTCAGAGGACGAGGTGGTAAAGCCTGTTAGTCCTAACGTTCCCATAGCTGCTTTGGCACCCGGCCAAAAACTAAAGCTTGAGGCATATGCAAGACTAGGACGTGGCAGTGAACATGCCAAATGGAATTCTGCAACTGTGGCTTCTTTAACTGAAGGTAATGACTCAGATCAGCACGTTCTGACTTTAGAAACGGTGGGAAGTTTGACACCCTCTGAGGTGCTTAGAGCTGCAGTTGAAGAGCTTGAAAAAAGACTTAACGAGTTCCAACAGACAATAGCGACGATTGATTGAAGTATATATTATATTTGGGTTAAATTTGGCATAATTACACATGAGCAGTCAAGTAACATTACAAATGGCAAAAGAGCTTCGCGGAGCCTCAAAGAAAAATAATGCTCCGATATGGTTAAAACTTGCAGAACTCGTGCTAAAACCATCTAGAAGTAGGAGAGTAATCAATTTGGGACAGCTTGATAAGTTTGTGAATGATAATGATGTTATAATAGTACCCGGAAAAGTACTAGGTACCGGAAATATATCACACAAGATTACACTTTGCTCATTTTCTATATCTGCTACTGGTGCAAAGAAAGTGACTCAATCAGGAGGAAAGATAGTGAACTTTACTCATTTAATAAAGAATTATCCAACTGGAAAAGGAATGAAAATAATTGGTTAAGCAGCAACAAGCACAAATTAGTCCTGCAGAAACGAAATCATCTCAGCAAAACATCATTGTAGATGGAACGAACCAAATAGCAGGTAGATTGTGTTCTCATGTAGCAAAACTTCTCATAAATGGAAATCGAGTATCAATAGTAAACTCGGAGAATATCATGCTTAGCGGTGATCGTGACACGATCATAGAAGAATACAGAAAATATCTAGAAATATCTAGTATAACAAATCCTAAATTTGGCCCATTCCATCCCCGTAGGCCTGATACTATGATATCAAAGATGGTGCGTGGAATGCTTCCAAAGAATAAGCCGTCTGGAAAAACTGCATTAAAAAGATTGAGGGCATATTTAGGAGTACCAAATGAATTAAAATCAAAAAATACAACACAATTTGAGGACGCCAAGATCAAAAAACCAGCTCCAAACTATACAAGCCTAGGAGAACTTGGGCGCATGGTAGGATGGCATGAGTAATGGCAAAGCTTGAGAGTTATTTTGCATCAAGGAAAACTGCTAGGGCACATGCATTCATAACCAAAGGAGTGGGACGCGTGAGAATTAACAATGTTCCCGTTGAAATGATTCATCAAGAAATTGCTAGGGAGATCATACTTGCGCCACTAGAAGTTGCTGGGGAGCTTAGAAACAAAATCGATGTCTCAGTTCGAGTCCGTGGTGGAGGTTTTGTAGGACAAGCATACGCTTGTGCTGTAGCAATCTCAAGAGCCATGACGGGATGGACAAAGTCCAGAAAAGAACCAAAAGATCATCCCCTCACAAAATCAGCTCGTGAAGATTTAAGGAAGCGGCTTGGAGAATACGACAAACATTTTCTAAGTGGTGATGACAGAAGAAAAGAACCAAAGAAATTTGGTGGTCCTGGCGCCAGAAGAAGAAAGCAAAAATCTTACAGATAGCTTTGAAAGCTGTAATTCTGGCTGGAGGTCGTGGAACACGTGGAAAACCATTTACAGATTTTGTTCCAAAAGCTATGATCCCTATACAAGGTAAACCTCTAATCTATCATATCATAAGATACCTTTCATCTTTTAGGCTCATAGATGAGGTAATCATACTAGGCGACTTTACAGGTCTTGGTAAACAAATAGAGATATATTTTGAGAATCATCTCTCGCTGAAAAAACCGCTAAAGTTTGTGCAAGACTCTCAAAGCGGTACTGGCGGTGACTTGCTTCACTTAAGTAATGTCTTAGATAATAGATCACAATTTCTTCTTTGGTTTGTAGATAATCTTTGTCCAATAGACATCAAAGGAATGTATCAGTTCCATAAAAAAAGTAATACGTTGGCTACAATAGTTACAAGAAGGCACAGAAAAGAAGAGACTGGATTTGCAGTTGTAAAAAATGGTCTCATTCAAGAATTCAAAGAAAAACCAATCATAGAACTTGGAATGGCAGAATGTCTTGGCGTCTACATTCTTGATTCAAAGATCTTAAAAATAATTAAATTAAAAAAACCAAGGAAAAAAGACTTGAATTTGTCATATGACATTTTGCAGCCATTATCAAAGAGTGGTGAAATAGCTGCGTATGACATAGGTAAGACTCCATGGATAGATATTGATTCACCCACTCGGGTTGATAGGAACTCTGACTTGGTAGATGCGATAATTAAGAAATTCGGAACTTAAGATTTTTCTGAGTTTTTTCATATATAGAAATCTTATCTTCGTGTTTTAGTGTAATCGCAATATCATCTAGTCCTTCTAATAGAACTTTTTTCCAATGTGCCTCAATATCAAACGGAATTTTGGTGTCATTTGTAGAAATGTTTTGTCTTGCTAAATCTACTGTTATTTCAGATTTTGCTAAAAATAATTTTTTGAGTGTTTGGTCGGTCACTCTAATAGGAAGAACTCCATTTTTGAAGCAGTTGTTATAGAATATGTCTGCAAAGGAGGTAGATATTATTACTTGAAAACCATAATCTTGAAGTGCCCAGACAGCGTGTTCTCTACTTGAACCACATCCAAAATTGTCCCTTACTAGCAATATCTTTGAATTTTTATATTGTAAATCATTTAAGATAAAGTCTTTTCTTGGTGTTCCGTCCTTTTCATATCGCCAATCAAAGAACAAGTATTGGCTAAAACCATTTTTCTGTATTAATTTTAAAAATTGTTTTGGGACAATCTGGTCTGTATCTACATTAACCCTATCAAAGGGCACTGCAAGGCTTCGTACAATTCCAAATGGTTTCATCTTAGCTCAAATCCCAATCTCGTATATCTACAAAATGTCCACTAATTGCTGCTGCTGCAGCCATAACAGGACTAACCAGATGTGTTCGTCCCCCAGCTCCTTGTCTGCCTTCAAAGTTTCTGTTTGAAGTACTAGCACATCTTTCACCCGATGCCAATATGTCAGGATTCATACCAAGACACATGCTACAACCCGACTCTCTCCATTCAAAACCCGAGTCTTTGAAGATCTTATCAAGCCCTAATTCTTCAGCTTGTTTTTTGACAAGCTGCGATCCTGGTACAACCATTGCTCGTACGCATGTTGAAACTTTTTTTCCTTTGATTACCTTTGATGCTTCAATCAAGTCTTCCAATCTAGAGTTTGTGCATGACCCGATGAATACCCTATCGATTGAAATGTCAGTAATAGAGATACCAGGTTTCAGTTCCATGTATTGAAGTGCTTTTGCAGCAGCTTTTTCCTCATCAGGGTTTCCTTTAGCATATTCCTCTGGAGTTGGCACTCTTCCGGTTACATCTACAGTCATTGCGGGATTTGTTCCCCAGCTTACCTGAGGTGCTATCTCATCTGTATGAATTGTAAAATACTTATCAAACTTGGCACCGTTGTCTGTTTTTAGATTCTCACGCCAATATTCAACGTATTCACTATAATTCTCTGGACAGTATTTCCTACCCATCAAATATTGGAATGTCTTTTTGTCAGGAGATATCAGCCCTGCTCTTGCTCCTGCTTCTATTGACATGTTACATATTGTCATCCTTTGTTCCATAGTAAGTTCTGATATGGTGTTTCCTCGATATTCTATTACTGTTCCAACACCACCGCTAGTTCCAATTTGTTTTATTATTGATAGTATGATATCCTTTGCAGTTACTGCGTGAGGATTTCTTCTTTTCCCCTCAATTTTGATTTCAAATGTTTTTGGTTTTTCCATCCATATACATTGCGTAGCCAAGACATGTTCCACATCACTAGTTCCAATTCCAAAAGCAAGAGAGCCAAAAGCACCATGAGTTGAGGTATGACTGTCACCACAAACAATGGTGGTGCCCGGCAATGTTATTCCAAGTTCTGGACCTATTACATGTACTATACCCTGGTTTGGACTATGAATATCAAAGAGCTGAATTCCAAATTCTTTACAGTTTTTATCAAGCGCCATTATCTGCATAGCAGACGTTTGATCCACAAGAGGAAGTGATCTATCACTTGTTGGTACGTTGTGATCCATTGTTGCAAATGTAAGATCAGTACGTCTTACTTTTCGTTTGTTAATCCTTAACCCATCAAAGGCTTGAGGTGATGTTACTTCGTGAACTAAATGTCTATCTACGTATAGTAGCCAACGACCATTTTGTTCATCAACTATGTGCGAATTCCAAATTTTTTCAAATAAAGTTGTTGCCATGCAAATACTTCGTAAACTAGAGATATATAGTATAAGAATTGGTTTCTATGGTTTGTAGTTAAAAAGTCCCCCTGCCGCAATTATTTTTCCAATTAAATCAGGGAATGGTTTTATCTTGTAAGTCTTGTTTGTTGTCAAATTTTTGATCTCGTTTTTAGCTGTGTCAATTTCAAGCGAGTCACCTTCCGATATATCCTTGTATACATTTTCATCGATTTCAATTGGAAGTAGGAATGCGCCATCTACTGCATTTCGATAAAATATTCTTGCAAAGGATAGAGCCAATACTGCCTTTATGCCAGAAGATGAGAGTGCGATTGGAGCGTGTTCTCTTGAAGAACCACAACCAAAGTTTTTTCCTGCAACTATGAAATCTCCCGGTTTTACCTTTTTATGAAAGTCCTTGTCAAGTCCTTCCATTGCATGTTTTGCAAGTTCGTTATAGTCATGAATCTTAAGATATGGGCCTGGCAAAATAACATCAGTATCGATATTGTCTTTTTCGTATTTTATTACAAAACCTTTCATTTTAGATCCCTTGGGTCCGTGATCTTACCTGTCACAGCAGATGCTGCAGCTACCAGTGGTGACGCAAGATAGGTCTTTGATTCTATATGTCCCATTCTTCCTGGAAAGTTTCTGTTTGTTGTGCTTATACAAACCTCATCTTTTGCAAGTACTCCCATATGCGCCCCACAACATGCACCGCATGTTGGTGGCCCAACGACAACTCCAGCATCCATGAAAATCTTAACCAATCCTTCATCCATTGCCTTTCTGAATATCGATATTGCTGCTGGCAAGATCTCGGTTCTTATCTTAACAGTTCTTCCTTTGAGAATTTTAGCCACAGCTCGTAAATCTTCTAGTTTTGCACCTGTGCAAGAGCCGATATATGCCTTGTCAAGACTTGTAGAAGATAACTCTCGTGCTACAACAGTATTTTCGGGAGAGAATGGTTTTGCTACAATGGGCTCTAATTCGGATGCCTCATATTCGTATACTTTATTGTATTGAGCATCGGCATCACCGTGTACTTCATTGTATTTAGTAGCTCCTCTAGCTGCAAGATAATCTCTTATTTTTTGATCTGGTTCTATTATTCCGCTTTTTGCACCTGCCTCTGTAGTCATGTTTGTAAGCGTCAATCGTTCCTCAACAGACATTTCTGAAATTCCAGTACCGCCAAACTGCATAGTATTGTATGCTGCACCATCAGTACCAATATCACCGATTATTTTTAATATGAAATCTTTTGCCATCGCATAATCTGGAAGTTTACCGTTGAGCTTAAAGTATAGTGTTTCCGGAATTTTAAACCAAATCTTGCCATTTAACATAACATAAGCGACATCAGTATGGCCGAGACCAGCTGCAAACGCTCCAAGAGCACCAGTAGTATTTGTATGAGAGTCTCCTCCCACGTAAACCTCTCCGGGTAATACCATTGCCTCTTCATGAGACAGAGTGTGACAAATGCCATACTGACCCATTCCATACTTGAAGTGTTTCTTTATTCCAAACTGCTTCGTAAAATTAGTTAATAGTACTACATTTTGTGCAGAAATCTTATCAGCCGCTGGAACAAAGTGATCCTCAGTTACCCATACTCTTTCAGGATCCCACAATTTTTCTATCTTCATTCCTGATTTTTTTAATTTTTCAAACACAGCGATCACTCCTGGTCCCGATACATCATGAACCATGACCTTGTCTACATTCACAAATACTACATCTCCTGGCGATACCTTAGACTTGCCTGATGCTCTTGCTAGAATTTTCTCAGTAATGTTCAACATAAAAAATGCTCTCTATTTGAGATTAAAATGTTTGCAGAACCCTAAATAATAATTGTCTCTAAATCAAGTTATGCCTCTTACAGTTATTCCTGTGAAATCCTCGTTAAAAATAGGAGAATTTGATCTATTTGAAAGTCTATCATCAGATTTGGAGAGAAATAATCTTGTACCTGAACATGGTGACGTATTTGTCATATCAAGCAAGTATGTTGCAAATTCACAGGGAAGAATTCTTGAATTTGATCAGGTTGTAGCATCGGAGGACGCAAAAAATTTAGCATTAAAATTTCATATGAAGCAAAAAATGGCTGAAATAATTTTGAGGGAGTCTGACGCCATATTTGGAGGAATTTCAGGATTTGTGCTCACATCGAGTGATAACATACTTGCACCTAATGCTGGGATAGACAAATCAAATACTAAAAATGGTAGTGTTATTTTATATCCTCTTGATCCCTATCTTGTAACAGAACAGATTAGAAGAAAATTTCTGCTAAAGTACAATGTTCATGTTGGGATAATGGTTGAAGATAGCAGATAAATGCCAGGAAGATTTGGAACA
>JACXTT010009055.1_pt1 | contig 13654 bp, 9 predicted proteins | sample 9270951 | NCBI WGS metagenome assembly JACXTT01 (sample SAMN15532306, study PRJNA645909) | rock metagenome | isolation source: weathered quartz diorite | place: Puerto Rico | collected 2017-06-21
CACGCGGTCGCCCGCGCGGTCGGCCACGCGACGTACGGTGTTGATCCACGCGTCGGAATTCCCGAACAGCCCGCTCGTGTATTTGCCGAGCGCGACGACGACCGCGCCGGTCAGCGTGGCGACGTCGACCAGGTGCGTGGCGCCGAGCCGCCGCGCGTACCACAGGCCGTCGCCGAGAATCAGGCGGCCTTCCGCATCGGTGTTGATCACCTCGATGGTCTTCCCCGCCGCGCTCTTCAGGACGTCGCCTGGCTTGATCGCGCGGCCGCCCGGCATGTTCTCGGTCGCCGGCACCACGCCGACGACGCGCATCGGCGCGTTCAAGAGCGCGATGGCGCGCATCGCGCACGCGACTGCGGCGCCGCCCGACATGTCGTCCTTCATCAGCTCCATGCGATCAGCCGGTTTGATCGAGATCCCGCCCGTATCGAACGTGATGCCTTTGCCGACCAGACCGAGAACCGGCGTCTGCGGCGCGCCTGGCGGATCCCAGCGGAACACGATCAGTCGAGGCGGCTCGCTGCTGCCGCGCGCGACGCCCAGCAGCAGACCCATGCCGAGCTCTTCGATTCGCGCCTCGTCGAGGATCTCGACCGACACACCGGCTTCGCCCGCAATTGCGGCCGTTCGCCGGGCAAACTCCCGCGGCGTCAGCGTGTTGCTCGGCTCGTTCGCCAGCTCGCGCGCGAGATTGCTGCATTCACCGAGCGTTCGGCCCCGCGCGACCGCCTCCGACGCCGTGTTCGCCGTCCGCTCGTCCGCGTCCGGAATGACGACGGTCCAGGTGGGCGTGGCGGGCTGCGGCTCACCGGTCTTGTAACTGCCGCCGTAGAACTCGGCCAGCGTCAGCCCCTCTGCGCTTGCCTGCGCGAGCTCGGCGTTGTCGCCGCGGCCGCGAACGGCGAAAGCCGCTCGCGTCACCTGGCGGCTTCGCGCGGCGAGGCCGCTCGCCGCCGCCAGCTTGCGCATGAGATCGCTGTCGCGCTCGCCAGACCCACCGCCGATCACCATGACGCGTCGCGCGCGCCAGCCTCTGTCGCCGATCGGCGTAACGAAGAGCTCGAACGGTTTCGCCTGAAACTCCTTCGACGCGATCGCCCGCGACAACTCTCCGCCCGTCGCGGCGTCGAGCGCGGCGACGGCCGACGCCGGCTCGTCCTGGTACCACGGAAGCATCAGCAGATCAGTGTCGACGGCGGCTAACGGTCCGCCGGTACATGCGACCGGTGCGGAGGCTGGGGCTAAGGGCATCCCGATATTATGGCTGATTGACGCTTGCCCACGTGCCGCCCGCGCGGTACAATTTCACAGAAAGCCTGCCCCCCAGACAGACCTGTCGGTCGAGGACCTCGATGATGAATTGCCTGCGGCTGCACGCGTGGGCCGGTGCGGCGTCTCTCCTCGTCTCGGCGACGCTCGCTGCCTCGGTTGCCGCGCAAAAGGCCGACAAAGACGCGAAAGACAACCCCGGCACTCGGCGCCCGAAGGTCACGCTCAAAGCGCAGCCGGTGATCGCGATGGCGCCCGCGCGCGTCGTGCTCACGGCTGAGCTCAACGGCGGCGCCAACGACTTCGAAGAGTTCTACTGCCCGACCGTCGAATGGGAATGGGGCGACGGCACGCACTCCGAGTCGTCGAGCGACTGCGCGCCGTACGAGCCGGGCAAGTCCGAGATCAAGCGGCGCTATACCGTCGAGCACGTCTTCCGCGCCGGCGCGTACCGCGTGATGTTCCATCTGAAACGCAGCAACAGGTCGGTCGGCAACGCCAGCGTCAACATCCAGATTCGTCCCGGCCTCCGCGACGGTCAATGACGTTGAGCGGTGCAGTCTCGATTGCAGACTGCAACTGCCGGCTGCGACTGTTCCAGCGCGCGCACTCGAGTCCCAGTTTCGAACGGTTCATCGGCCGACAGCGACCTGCCGGCCGTTTTTTCGAACAAATCCACGCCTCCGGGTGTCTGAATATGGCATGACATTGGCCTTACCGCCGCCCGTGCCGCTCCGGACGCGCCTCGCGAAAACGCTCGTCGCCACGCTGATCGTGTTCAGCTCGATCGTCGCGGTCGGCATGACGGCGCCCGCTGAAGCGCCCTTCACGATCAGCCTGCGGCCGGTGTTCGCGACGCTCGGGTTCGACATCGATGTCAAGGTCTGGACGGTGCACGTGCACTTCACGTGGTCGGCGATTCCGACGGGGTCGGCGTCAACCAAAGTCGACGTCAGTCCACTCTAACTACTTCATGGACACGATCCTTCAGGACCTCCGCTACGCCGTCCGTCTGTGCCTGCGCGCGCCGGGCTTCACGGCGATCGCGGCGCTGGCGCTTGCGCTCGGCATTGGCGCGAACACGGCGATCTTCACGATCGTCAACGCCGTACTGCTCGAGCGTCTGCCCTTCCGCGATCCGCGGGGCATCGTCGTCTTGTGGGAGGAGGGCAGCTACCGGCCGGGGCGCGCGAACGTGCTCGGGCCGGCGCAATTCCTTCGGTGGAGCGACCGTGTCACCGCGTTCGACGGCATGGCCGCGCTCGTCGATACGCGCGCGAACCTGACGAGCGGCGGCGACCCGGAAGAGATCGTCGTGCAGAACGTCACGGCCGACTTCTTTCCGATCCTCGGCGTTCAGCCGCTCATCGGTCGAACGTTCACCAGCGCGGAGAGCGCCGACGCGCGATCGTCGGTCGTCATTCTCGGGTACGACTTCTGGCAGCGCCGCTTCGGCGGCGACCCCGCGATCGTCGGCCAGACGATTCAGTTGAACTCGCGGCCGCAGACCGTGGTCGGCGTGATGCCGGCGGGCTTCCGTCTGTTCATCAAACAGGGATCGCTCGCGGGCAAGCCGTCCGACGTGTGGGCGACGTACGCGCTGCCTGCCGGCGCGAGGGATTTCGGCGGACGGTACCTGGAAGCGATTGCGAGGCTGAAGCCGGGCGTGTCGACCGCGCAGGCGGAATCGCAGCTGAAGACGATCGCGGCAGCGCTCGAAATTGAAACGCCCGAGCGCAACAAGAACTGGACCGCGCAGGTGCACGGAGTGCGCGACGAGCTGTCGGGCGAATACCGTCCGGCGCTGCTCGTGCTCGCTGGCGCGGTCGCCTTCGTGCTGCTGATTGCGTGCGCGAACGTGGCGAATCTTCTTCTCGCGCGCGGCGCGGTGCGCCAACGCGAGATCGCCATCCGCTCCGCGCTCGGTGCACCGCGCGGACGCGTCGTCCGACAGCTGTTGACGGAGAGCGTGGTGCTCGCCACGCTCGGCGGCGCGGTTGGTCTCGTCGTCGCGTACGGGGGACTGCAGCTCCTGCTCGCGCTCAGCCCCGTCGAGTTCGCGACGGCGGGACCGATTCATTTGAGCTATCCGGCGCTCGGCTTCACGGCGGCGGTGTCGTTCGTGACCGCGCTCGTCTGCGGCCTCGCGCCGGCATTCGAAGGGTCTCGCGCCGACGTGCAGGAAACATTGAAGGACGGCGCGCGACAGGCCGGCGGCGTTCGCCATCGCCGCATGCGGCAGCTCTTCGTCGTGTCCGAAATCGCGCTCGCGGTCGTACTGCTCGTCGGCGCCGGCCTGATGCTGCGGAGCCTCCTCACCCTCCGCCGCGTCAACCCGGGCTACTCCACGACGAACATTCTGACGATGCGGCTGCAGCTGCCCGGCGCGAAGTACACGAACGACGAGCAGCGGATCCGGTTTTTCCGCGACGCGCTGTCGCGCATTCAGGAGCTCCCTGGCGTCCAGACGGCCGGCGCCGTCAGCTTCCTGCCGTTGACCGGCCTCGGCGCCGGCACGAGCTTCACGATCGTCGGGGAGCCGCCGCCAGCGCCCGGCCAGAGCCCTGCGACGAACGTGAGCGTCTGCGACAACGGATTCCTCCGCACGATGAACGTGCCGCTCATCCGCGGGCGCTTCTTCACCGAGCGCGAGATGCACGAGAAGTCGAACGTCGTGATCGTCAGCGAATCGCTCGCAAAGACGTACTTTCCGAATCAGGATCCGCTCGGCCGGCAGCTCGGGATCTATATGACGGACCCGATCGTGCCGACCGAGATCATCGGCGTCGTCGGCGACGTCCGGTTCCAGGACGTGACCGCTGCGCCGCGGCCGACGACCTACTGGCCCCATCCGCAGCTGGCGTACAGCGCGATGACACTCACGATTCGCACGGGCCGCGATCCGGCGTCGCTCGCGTCGGTGGTCGAGCGCGCGATCCGGACGATCGACAAAGATCAACCGGTCTCCGACGTGCGGACGATGAGCCAGTGGGTGGCGAAGTCGCTGGCGCAGGCGCGCTTCAGTTCGACGGTGCTGGCGATCTTCGCCGCGCTGGCGCTCACGCTGGCGGCGATCGGCATCTACGGCGTGATGTCGTACGCGGTGAGCCAGCGCACGCCGGAAATCGGCATACGCCTCGCGCTCGGCGCCGAGGCGCGCGACATTCTCGCGATGATTGTCGGCAACGCTGCGCGCCTCGCGGGTGCGGCGCTCGCCATCGGCATCGCGCTGGCCGTCGCGATGAACCGCGTCGTGGCGAGCCTCCTCTATGAAACGAGCGGCACCGATCCGCTCACGTTCACGGCGGTGGTCTGCGTGCTCGGCCTGGTCGCGCTGGCGGCCAGCCTCATTCCGGCGCGGCGGGCGTCGCGCATTCCGCCGGTCGACGCCTTGAGGTACCAATAAGTGTTCGATCGCCTGCGGCAGGACCTGCGATACGCGCGCCGCACGTTCGTTCGGGCCCCCGGCTTCACGTGTCTCGCCATCGCGATGATTGCGATCGGTGTCGGCGCGAACGCCGCGATCTTCAGCGTCGTCAACGCCACGGTTCTGCGTCCGCTGCCCTTTCCGCGCGATGGGGATCTGGTGCTCGTCAGCCTCTCGAACCGGCAGACGCGGCAGAACTTCAACAACGCGAATTCGGCGAACTTCCTCGACTGGCGCGTTCGCAACCGCAGCTTCACGGGTCTCGCCGCGTTCCGCGAGTCGGGCGTCACGATGTCGTCCGGCGACCATCCAGAGCGGCTCAACGGCGCGATGGTCAACGCAAACTTCTTCGACGTGCTGCAGGTGAAGCCGGCGCTCGGCCGCGGCTTCGTGCCCGCCGATGAAGTGCACGGCGCCGATCGCGTTGCCGTCATCAGCGATGCGTTGTGGCGCGAGCGCTTCGGCGCGCGGGTCGACATTCTCGGCCGGAGCGTCCGGTTCGACGACGAGCGGTACGACATCGTGGGCGTCGCGCCGCCGCACATGGATTACCCCGGAAAGGCGCAAGTGTGGATTCCGCCGCACTGGTCGGTACCCGACGATCCGCTGCTGCCCCCGTCGCAGGATCCGTCGGCCGACCGCAGCCACGGATACTTTTTCGTCCTCGGCCGAGTGAAGCCCGGCGTCACGTTCGACGCCGCGGTCGCCGACATGGACGCTGTCGCCGCAGGTCTCGAGCGCGACTACCCCCAGGCGAACCAGAACCTCGGCATCGCGATCACGAAGCTCCGCGATGATCTCGTCGGCAGCGATGTGCGATCGACGACGCTGCTCCTGTTCTCCGCGGTCGGAGTTCTGCTTCTGATCGCGGCCGCCAACGTGTCGAGCCTGCTCATGGCGAGAGCAACGGCGCGCCATCAGGAGATGGCTGTTCGCATGGCCATCGGCGCGACCCGCGGTCGGATCCTCACGCAGCTCATGACCGAGAGCGTTGTGCTCGCCCTCGCCGGCGGAACAGCGGGCGTGCTGCTGGCGCTGTGGATGGTGGCCGCGCTCTTGCGATTCAGTCCGGCCGACCTCACCGTGGCCGGAGACGTCACCATCGACACGACGGTCCTGCTCTTCGGGCTGGCCACGTCGACCGTGACGGGCCTGCTCTTCGGGCTCGCGCCCGCGCGTCAGCTGAGCGCGCTCAACGTCAACGAGGATCTCAAGCAGTCCGCGCGCGGCGCATCCAGCGCACGACAGCGACGCGTGCGCGCTGTGCTCGTCGCCGGCGAGATCGCGCTGTCACTCGTGTTGCTCATCGCGGCGGGGCTCACGGTCCGCAGCTTCGTTCAGCTGCAACGCGTGCCCCCGGGGTTCGAGCCCGACCGCGTGCTGACCGCCTCGATCTCTCCGATGCCGGCGCGGTACATGCCGGCCGAGCGCGGCGAGTTCTGGGAGCGTACACGCGACGCCCTTCGCAACACGCCGGGCATCGAGCGCGTCGGGGCGACGAGCCGGCTTCCGCTGCTGCCCGGCAACAGCCGGCGCGGCCTGGCGATTGGCAGCCTGCCGGCCAACGCGCAGCCCGTCGCCGACTATCGCACGGCGTCGCCCGACTACTTCGGCGTCATGGGTATTCCGCTGCTGCGCGGACGCGCGTTCGAGGACGGGGATCGCGAAAACCGTCCGCTCGTCGCCGTCGTCAGCCAGTCGGCGGCGCAGGCGTTCTGGCCGGGGCGCGATCCGATCGGCGAGCGCTTTCAGATCAACGTGCCCGGCCCCGACATCACCGTCGTCGGGGTCGTCGGCGACGTACATTCCGCGTCGCTGGAGCTGGCGTCGCAGCCGACGGTGTACGTGCCGTACCGGCAGGACGCGTTTCCGTTCATGACGTTCACGTTGAAGACGCAGGCGGGCGGAGCTGCGCTTGCGAACGCGATTCGCGCAGCGGTGTGGTCGGTGGACAAGGATCAGCCGATCGGTCCCGTCCTCACGATGGACGAGCGGCGGTCGAACTCCATGGTGCGGCGACGCTACGGCGTCACGCTGCTGACCGCGTTCGGCTCGACGGCCGTGCTGCTCGCGGCTGTCGGTCTGTACGGCGTGCTCGCGTTCATCGTCTCGAATCGACGACGGGAAATCGGCGTCCGCATCGCGCTTGGCGCCACGGCCATCGACGTGGTCGGCGAGGTGCTGGGGCACGGGCTCCGGCTCACCGGCCTTGGGATGGCGATCGGTCTCGCGCTTGCGCTCGCCGTCACGCGGCTGATGTCCACGCTGCTCTTCGGGATCGGTCCAACCGACGCGGCGACGTTCGCCGGCGCGGCAGCCCTGCTCGCCCTCGTCGCCGTGGCGGCGAGCCTCATTCCCGCCCTGCGCGCCAGCCGCGTTGATCCGCTCACGGCACTGCGCGACGAATAAAACCCGCTTCAGCGTTTTTCGGAGCGCCACTCCCCTGGCACGTTACGGTTTCAAGATCGCCGCACCCGCGATTTTCTTGCTCTTTGCATCGGCCGAGATGCTCTGCAAGTAATCGCTGACCTGCAGGACCGTTTTGAAGACAAGACGGCCGAGCGACCCGAGGGCGTTGGTCTCCGACGGTTTTCCGAACACCGCATCGCCGACGTCGTCGACTTCGCGCTCGGCGAGGGTGCCGATCGTCGCGATCGCGTGCACGTAGTAGCGCTCGGTTGCGGTGATGCGCGACGGATCGCCGAGGCTGACATCGATCGGGATCGCGCGCGGGACCTGCGCCGAGCTCGCGACCGAGCCATCGGGATCGGTGATCGCGAGGCTGTTGTTCGCGCCGCGCGTGAAGCGGAACACCCGGACGATCCCGGGATACACGAGGCCGACCCAGACTGGCCCCGCCCCCCCTCCCCCGGTCCGCAACCCCCGGGTCGGCACACCGCCTTCGTCGATCGTTTTTTTGAACCGCTCAGGAAGGATGTCGCGCAGCTCGAGCGTCGCGACGACCGTGGTCGACGGCGCGCGCAGGCCTTTGACTTCGACTTCGAGGCCGGCACCGGCGTGCGGCGAGACCGACGCGGCCGTCAGCAGCAGGCAGGCGCACGCAAGAAGGCGGCGCATCGCGTACTCAGAAGCTGCGGCCCAGTCGCACCAGCACCTGAAGAGAACCGGGTACGGCGTCGGTGCGGTACCCGAAGTCGACCCGAATGTCGGAAATGCCGACGCCCCACCCGACACCCTTCAGCCATCCTGCGTCGGTTGGCAGCGGCGTGGCGAGCGAGGGACGCGACGTGACGCGGCCGGCGTCGAAGAACGCGACCGCCTTCAGGCCGTGGCGCCAGCCGATCTCGTATTCGAGGTTCAACAGCGCGAGCGTGTCGCCCGACTGCGCCTTGAAGTCGTATCCGTGCACCGACCCGATGCCGCCGATCGAAAACTGCCGCTGCGGGGAGAGCACGCCGCTCGACCAGCCGCCGATCGCGCGCACGCCGACGACTTCGCGCTCGGTGATCGCCGCGCGCGCGCGGCCTGTCACGATGTGGCGGCGGAAATCGAAGTCGCTGTTCAGGGCGCCGGCATCGGAGATCTCCGACGTCCAGTCGACGCGCCAGACCGGCTCGGGCGCGCTGCCATCGCCCAGCGCGTCGAGCCGCTCGCCGAACGGCGTCTCGAGCTGGTGACGCCGGTAGGTCGCCTCGAGCGATTCGTGATCGAACCCGCGACCGTCGACCGACGCTCCGATGAGAATCGCGTTCAGGCGTCCTTCGGCCGCCGGACGGTTCGGCCGAAACGCCTGGTCGTTGCGCCAGACGCTGAAATCGCTCTGGACCGCGAGCGGCTCGTGCCGTTCGCCGCGCCACGCGAACAGCGCCTCGATTTGCGGATGCACGCGTACCGCGGCGCTCAGCTGTGCGCCCCGTCGCCCGTAGTAGTCGCGGAAGCTTCGGCGGACGAAGAGCGCCGCCTCGCTCGCCTCATTCGATCCGACCTGCCAATGGTCGTCGGTCGCGGTGAGATCGTGCAGCTCGGCGCCGACGTACAGCTTCGGCAGGCCGAACAACGGTCGCTCGAAGCCGAGCGCATAGCCGGCGCGCGCTGATGCCAGCTTGTACGACAGATGGCCGGCGATGAACGCGTGGTTGAAGTGCTCGCGATCGAAGACGGCGAGGCCCATGCCGAGCGACGGCGTCAGGCCGTTGACCGACGAGAACCAGTCTTCGCGCTCCCCAAAGTCGGGGACAACCCTGAACCGCCCGGCCTGCTCCAGCAAACCCACGAGCAGAATGCGCTGGCCGCCGCGCTCGACGAGGTCGAATGTGCCGCGACGACCGATCTCGCTGCTGTCGGTGAAGGGCTGCGAGTAGATCCGGGCGGCACGGACGGCGCCGCGCGTCTGCTCGAGCAGCGCCTCGAGCGCGTGTCGGGCCCTGCGGCTGTTGAAGACATCGCCGGCACGCACGGCAAATTCGTCGGTGAACAGCCGCGCGAGCCTGCGATCGACGCCTTCGAACGACACGCCGTCGATGGTGCCTTCGTCGATCGCAATCGTCAGAATCCCGGTGTCGGTATCGAAGTCGACTTTCGCGCTCGCGAACGTATATCCCTCTGCGCGGTACGCGCGGCGGATGCGCGTCGAGATCTCGTCCGTCGTGCCGCGGAGCGGCTCGCCTTCGCGCACGCCGGCCTCGGCGCGCACGACGGCCGGCGACAGTTCCTTCGCGCCCGTGATTGTGATGGAGCGGATTTCTGGCGCGGGGGGTTGGGTCGTCCGCGGCGTGTCTTGAGCGGCACGCGCAGCCGGCACACACGTCAGACCAAGCGACAGCCACACGGTGGCCACCGCAGCGGGGGACCTGGACATTCAGCGGACTGTGACGAGAGGACGCACGCGAAAGTTCCCGTCTTCGAGCGCGAACGCCGACACCACGGGCGGATCCGACGCGAGGCTGACTATTAAATAGAGGTGATCCGCGTAGCTCGCCTCCGCGCGATCGGTATCCGACGGCTCCGCCGGCGAGCGTGGGTGCGAATGATAGAAGCCGACGACGTCGAGCCCGCGGCGCCGCGCGTCCCGCCGGCCGTCGATGTGGTCTCTCGGATCGATCAGAAAGCGCGTCGCCTGCTGCTCTGCAATGTTCCGCGTGCGCACGGCTTCGACGATCTCCTCGGCACGGCCGAGCAGCAAGCCGCAGCACTCGGCGGGCGCCGCGTCGCGCGCGTGCCCGACGATCGCGTCGACGGCAGCATTCCTAATTCTGAATTCCAACTTCCAGTTTCTGAATGGCCATCGCAATGCCCATTCCTCCACCGATGCAGAGGGACGCGACGCCGTACTTTTTCCCGCGCGCCCGCAGCGCGTAGACGAGCGTCGTCGAGACGCGCGCGCCGCTGGCCCCGATTCGATGACCGAGCGCAATCGCGCCGCCGTTCACGTTGACCTTCGCGGGATCGACGCCGAGCCCCCGCGTCACGGCAAGCGACTGCGCCGCAAACGCTTCGTTCAGCTCGAAGCGATCGATGGCGTTCAGCGTCAGGCCCGCGCGCTCGAGCACCTTGCGCACGGCGGGCACCGGCCCCATGCCCAGTCCATGCGATGGCCCCACCGCGCACTCTTCAAGAGGTACGGCGCGTTCGACATCGACTCTGTCCCGCCCGCGACGATCGTGTCGACGTAGCCGACCCGAATCGCCTCGACGGCGTGGACGACGGCCTGCATCCCGGAATCGCACACTCTACTAAGAATTATAGTGTTACGATCTCGACGTCTGGAGACGGTATGACAAGACGTTTCTTCCTCGGTCTGTGTGTCGCGCTGTTCATTTCGGTCGGCCTCGTCGCGCAGACGTTCACTCTTCAAGACACGATTCCGTTCGACGCCGCCGTGAAGACCGCGACGCTGCCGAACGGCCTGAAATATTTCATCCGCCAGAACAGCCGTCCTGCCAAGCGCGTGTCGCTGCGGCTCGCGGTGAAAGCGGGATCGCTCTTCGAGAACGACGATCAGCAGGGCCTCGCGCATCTCATCGAGCACATGGCGTTCAACGGCAGCGAGCATTTCAAGCCCGGCGAGCTCGTGTCGTACTTCGAATCGACCGGCGCACGTCTCGGTCCGCACGTGAACGCGTATACGAGCTTCGACGAAACGGTCTACATGCTCGACGTGCCCACCGACAAGCCGGAGATCGTCGAAAAGGCGATAACCGCGCTCGCCGATTTCGCCGCCGGGTTGTCGCTGACGCAGGTCGAAGTCGACAAGGAGCGCGGCGTCGTCATTGAGGAATGGCGTGGCGGGTTGGGCGCCGGTTCGCGGATCCGCGACAAGCAGCTGCCGATCCTCTTCAAGGACTCGCGCTACGCCGAGCGCCTGCCTATCGGCAAGCCGGACATCATCCGGACTGCGCCGGTCGAACGGCTGCGCGCGTTCTACGACACGTGGTATCGCCCGGAGCGCATCGCGGTCATCGCCGTCGGCGACATCGATACGGCTCGGCTGACGCAGCTCATCACGGCCGCCTTTTCATCGCTGAAGGCGCGCGCGCCCGCGGCCCAGGTTCCCGACCGCAGGGTGCCGCTTCATCAGCAGACGCTCGTCAGCGTCGTCGCCGACTCGGAGGTGACGCGATCGAACGTGCAGATCGTCAGGAAGCGGCCGCGCGAAGGCGATCAGAGGGTCGGCGACTACCGGCGCGATCTGGTCGCCCGCACCGTCGACCACATGATGGACGAGCGGTTCAACGAGCTCGAACGAAAGCCGGATGCGAAGTTCCTCGGCGCCGGTGTTGGCAACGGCAGCCTGAGCCGCGACGTGTCGAGCTTTACGATGGGCGCGCAGGTCCAGGACGGCAAGCTCGAGGACGGCGTCGGCGTGCTCGCGACCGAGGCGCTGCGGGTGCGCGAGTTCGGGTTCAACGGATCCGAGCTCGATCGCGCGAAGAAATGGATGGCGGCCTTCTACGAACGCGCGTACACCGAGCGCGACAAGACCGAGAGCGGATCGTTCGCCTCCGAATACATCAGCTACTTCCTGAACGACGAACCGAGCCCCGGCATCGAGTACGAGTACAAGCTCGTGCAGCAGCTCCTGCCGACGATCACCGAATCCGATGCGGCCAACCTCGCGCGCGCGCTGCTTGGCGACGACAGCCGCGTGATTCTCGCGACGACGCCGCAGAAGAGCGGGATCAAGATCCCGACTGAAGCCGAGCTGCAGACCGCGCTGACGGCTGCGGCGTCGGTGCGCGTCACGCCGTGGGTCGATACGTCTGCGACGCGCGCCTTGATGGAGCACGCGCCGACCGGCGGCGCCGTCTCGTCGCGCAGGATGCTCGACGATGTCGGCGTGACGATCGTGAAGTTCGGCAACGGCGTCGAGGCGTGGCTGAAGCCCACAGACTTCAAGAACGATCAGATTCTGTTCGCGATGAACGCGATGGGCGGCGCCTCGCTCGCCTCCCCGGCGGACTACACGGAAGCGTCGCTCGCCACGGCGCTCGTCAGCGCGGCTGGCGCCGGCGGCCTGAAGGCGCTCGACCTCCAGAAGGTGCTGACGGGCAAGCTCGTCGTCGCGCGGCCGTACATCGCGCTCTCGACGCACGGCGTCTCCGGCAGCGCGCCGCCCGCGCAGCTCGAGACGGCGCTGCAGCTGCTCTATCAGGAAGTCACGGCGCCGGGCAGCGACGACGAGTCGTTCGCGCTGCTCAAGAAGCAGCTGGGCGCGGCGGTCGCAAACCGAGGACGATCGCCCGGTCAGATTTTTGGCGAGAAGCTCGCGCAGATCAACAGCTCGAGCCACTACACCTCGGAGCCGCTCACGCCCGAGCGCGTCGAAGCGCTGAATCGCGAGAAGATGATCGCGTACTACAAGGATCGATTCGCGAACGCAGCCGACTTCACCTTCTTCATGGTCGGCGCCTTCAAAGTCGACGAGACCGTGCCGCTGCTCGCGCAGTACCTGGGCACGCTCCCGTCGAAGGGCCAGCCAAGTTCTGCGTTCAAGAACGTCGGCCTGAAGTTCCCCGACACGAGTCAGGAAGCCAAGGTCGAAGCAGGACGCGAGCCTCGGGGGCAGACGGTCATCAGCTTCTACGCCGACCCGTCGGTCGATCCCAACGAGCAGGAGCCCATCGTCGAAGCGACGACGGTGCTCGACATCGCGCTCCGCGACATCCTCCGCGAGGACCTCGGCCAGACCTATACGGTCGGCGTCGGCCTGGCGCAGCCGCTGCCGCAGCGCGGCGGCGGGCGCATCGAAGTGCGTTTCGGCGCGGCGCCCGAGAATCTTCCGTCGATGACTGCGCGCGTGAGACTGGAAATCAAGCGGCTCCAGGACGAAGGACCATCGGTCGATCTCACAAACCGCGCGAAGGAGTCGGCCCGGCGCGGTTACGAGACGGCGCTGAAGACGAACGACTACTGGCTCGGACGCCTCGAGACCGTGAAGATGTACGGCCGCGATCCCGGCGAGATCCTCACGCGCCCGAACCGAATCGACGCGATCACGCCCCAGGTGCTGCAGGAGACGTTCAAGAAGTATTCCCCGAGCGATCGGTCGACGGTCGTCACGCTCGTGCCGGCAGTCAACCCGTAGTCGGAATCGGTCGTCTAACCTCCGGAGCATCTGATGTTTCAGGATCTCCGTCACGGTGCGCGACTGCTGCTCCAGAACAAGGCCTGGACGCTCGTCGTCATGCTCTCGGTCGCGCTTGGTATCGGCGCGAACACGGCGCTGTTCGGCGCCGTCAATGGCCTGTGGTTCAAGACGCTTGGCGTCGACCGGCCCCACGAGCTCGTTCGCCTGAAGTGGGTCGGCAAGAACGACATGGGCAACGATTTCAGCGACTACGGATTCTCGGGGAGCGATCTGAACGGCCCGCTCGTGCGCGCGACGTTCCCGAATCCCATGTTCGAGACGTTCCGCACGAACAGCCGCGCGACGCTCACCGATCTCGCCGCAGGCGCACCGCGCGGGCAGCTGAACGTGGTCGTCGACGGCCAGGCCGA
>JACXTT010009056.1_pt1 | contig 13654 bp, 14 predicted proteins | sample 9270951 | NCBI WGS metagenome assembly JACXTT01 (sample SAMN15532306, study PRJNA645909) | rock metagenome | isolation source: weathered quartz diorite | place: Puerto Rico | collected 2017-06-21
TCCTCGAGAGCATCACTGCGGCAGACCCAGCACGGCGCGGGGTGGTGCGGCAAATTGGCATCGCCTATTACAGAAAGAGCGATTTCCTGAAGGCGGCGGCCAGCTTCAAGAGGGCGCTGGAGGAGGATCCGGGCGACAACGAAGCAGTGCAGTTGCTGGGCTTGTCGTATTACCTTGCGGGACGGCCGGCGGAAGCGATCGCCCCGCTCGAGAAGGTCCAGACGTGGTATCCGAGCGCGAATGTGGATGCCGCGTATATTTTGGGTCTCTGCTACCTGCAAACGAAAGATTATCCCAATGCGCGCAAGGCCTTCGCGAAGATGTTTGGTGTACCGCCGGACTCCGCCGCCAGCTACCTCTTCACGGCACGCATGCTGCTGCGGCAGGATTTTGCGCCGGTGGCCGAGGAATACGCGAAGAAGGCGGTAAAGCTCGATTCCAGAATGCCCCGAGCTCACCTTCTGCTCGGTGAGCTCTATCTCTACAAATCCCGAGTGCCGGAAGCCATCGAGCAGTTTGAAAGAGAGTTGGAACTGAATCCCGGAGAAGCCAACGTTTATTACAAGCTGGCGGACGCCTATACGCGGCTGCAAAAGTACGAGGAGGCGGAGCGGCTGCTGCAGCGGTCCATCTGGCTCGATGCTACCTCGACGGGGCCCTACATACTCATGGGGAAGATCCTGCAGAAAAAAGGTGAGACTGCGCTCGCTGTGCGTGCTTTGCAGCGCGCCCTGGCCATGGACCCCAATAATCCCATTCCTCACCATTTGCTCGGACAAGCTTATCGGGAACTGGGCAAGACGGAGGAAGCGGAGCGCGAACTGAAGCTTGCGGAACAGTTGCAGGTTCAGCAGAACGCGAAACCCTGATCGGAGTTTTTCGCCGGATGAAAAAATCGTGGAAGCCTTTCTTGCGTGCGCCGCTGGCTGCTGTCCTTCTATTGCCTGCAAGGATGTCGTTGGCGCAAAGCGGCTACGACGAACCGTGGCGGCCACAATTTCATTTCACCCCGGCCAAGAACTTCATGAACGATCCCAACGGGCTCGTTTATTACAAGGGCGAATACCATCTCTTCTACCAGCACAACCCGCAGGGAAATGTGTGGGGACACATGAGCTGGGGCCACGCGGTCAGCACGGACATGGTGCATTGGCGCCATCTGCCGCTGGCCATCGCGGAAGAAGAGGGAAAATTCATGATTTATTCGGGCAGCGCCGTGGTGGACTGGAGGAACTCGAGCGGATTATGCGAAGCGCGTGGCAAAGAAGACCGCTCTTGCCTGATCGCCATCTACACTGCGGCCGGTAAGGATTTGCAAGCGCAGCATTTGGCTTACAGCAACGATTGCGGGCGCACGTGGACGAATTATCCCAGTAACCCGATCGTGGATTTGAAGCAGCCGGATTTTCGGGATCCCAAGGTCTTTTGGTACGAGCCAGAGAACAAATGGGTGATGGTGGCGGTTCTGGCCGACGAGCGCAAACTGCTGATTTTTGATTCGGCAAACTTGAAAGAATGGAAAATGCGAAGCTCTTTTGGCGCAGCGGGAGACAGCGCCGGGCAGTGGGAATGTCCTGACCTGTTTGAACTTCCTGTGGAGGGAACGAAAGAAAAGAAATGGGTCTTGATCGTGAATCGTAATCCCGGAGCTCCGGCCGGCGGTACCGGCACAAAGTACTTCATTGGATCGTTTGACGGAATTCAGTTCAAGGATGACATGCCTGCATCACAGGAGCTGTGGGCCGATTACGGAAAAGATTTTTATGCCACCAATACTTTCGCTGACCTGCGAGCGGGCGACGGCAGGAAAATATGGATGGGCTGGATCAGCAACTGGCAGTATGCAAACGTCGAACCAACCGTTCAGTGGCGCGGCGCACAATCTATCCCCCGCACGCTTGGGCTGAGACACTTCCCCAATGGAATTCGACTGATTCAGCAGCCGGTGCGCGAAATCAAGACGCTTCGCGGGAAGGAGTTTCATCTGGAAAATGTCTCCGTGGCAGAAGCCAATCGGCGGATCAAGGAGGTCGGAATTTCCGGAAACACGGTTGAAATTCAGGCGGAATTAATGCCAGAAAATTCAGATGAGATGGGGTTCCGGGTGCGCAAAGGTGGCGCGCAAGAGACGCTTGTGGGGATATCGCGAAGGCAAAAGAGTGTGTTCATTGACCGCAACAAGGCGGGTGAATTGTCCTACAGCAAGGAATCAGCGGGCCGGCATTTGGGGCAGATTCAGCAGTCTTCCCGCGTGAAATTGCAGATCTTCGTGGATCGCTCAAGCGTGGAAACCTTTGTAAACGATGGCGAAGTAACGCTGACGGATCGAATTTATCCATTGGAGCATTCGGTGGGCATTGAGGTTTATTCGCTGAATGGGAATGGGAAGATCAAATCGCTTTCCATCTGGAAGCTTGATTCTGTGTGGAAATAAACTGCCATGGATCCTCTCTACTGAATTCGGTGTTTCCGATTCCCCGGCGAGCGTATGATTGCGCAGAATTAGTTGAGAGTGGTGGGAAACGTGAATAGCCGCATCGTGGTCGGACTCGGCGAACTGTTGTGGGACATGTTCCCCGCGGGCAAGAAGCTCGGCGGCGCTCCCGCAAATTTTGCCTACATCTCGAGCCTCCTGGGGGACAGCGGAGTTGTTGCCAGCCGCGTAGGTCAGGATGACCTGGGCCGGCAAGCCATTTCGTGCGTGAAGGCCCTGGGCGGAGAAACAGGCAAAATCCAGACGGACGCAACCCATCCCACCGGGACCGTCGAAGTTTCGATAGATAAGGACGGCCAAGCAAAATTCGAGATCAAGAAATCCGTCGCCTGGGATTTTCTGGAGTGGACTCCGGAATGGAACGTTCTCGCGAAACGGTGCGACTCGGTATGCTTTGGTTCTCTTGCGCAGCGATCTCCGGAGGCCCGCGAAACGATTCAGTCCTTTCTTCAGGCGGCGTTCAAGTCCGCAGTATGCGTCTTTGACGTGAACCTGCGCCAGGGCTACCAAACGGCTGAATTGTTGTCCGCCTCCATGCGGGTTGCGCATGTCGTGAAGCTGAATCATGAAGAGCTGCCAGTGATAACAAAACTATGCGGATTCGAGAACCCGGATGAAAAATCAGCCGCGAAATGGCTGCAGGAGAAGTTTGGCCTCCGTCTCGTGTGCGTCACCCGAGGCGCCCGCGGCAGCCTGATGATCGGCGAGAACGAGGCAATAGAGCATCCCGGCTTTGCAGTGAAGGTCGCCGACACGGTTGGAGCGGGAGACGCATTTACGGCTGCCTTGGTCCATCATTTCTTGCGCGGCGCGTCGCTGGCAGAGATGAGCGAAGCCGCGAACCAATGGGGCTCCTGGGTGGCGAGCCAGGTGGGGGCAATGCCCGTTCCCGACGCAGCTCGATTGGAGAAATTGCGGGCCGCCGGCAGATAAACCGCCAATTTCTAGTGTGCTGCGGCGGCACTACTTTCCTGCTCCCTGGCAAGCTTCTGCACGAGATCTACGGGCAGATCATGCAGCAGCTCCAGAAACGCACCGTTCGTCCAGCCAAAACCCACGATGTTCATGTGGTAGCCGGCGGTCACTTGTGTTTCGGACGACCGCGTGACCGCGTTGTATTTTTCGCGAATGGTGCCGTCACGCCGGAAATTCTCCGCCACCGTGGAGAGAAACTTGTAGGAGACGCGGTCGGCTTCCTTGTTGAATCCATATTTTCGCAAACCAACGTCGGCTATGAGTTGATTGGGAGCCCAGGCATAAGGGAAGTCCCATTGCCCGCCGCTCTCGCGCGGGCTCATGACCAGTCCGCCGGGCTGCTCAAATGTGGCGAGATGCTGCACGAGCGCCTGTGCCTGCTCCGGGGTTGCAAGCCCTGCCCAGAGAGGAAAAAACGTAGTCACATAGTCGTAGGACGATTGCGCCTGTTGAACGAAATCATAGTCCATGAAAAGACCGCGCTGGCTGTTCCACAGATATTTTTGGATGTTTGCTTTTCGCTCTTCCGCGCGCTTCTTCCATTGTTCCACATCTTTCTTGCGGCCAAGAATGCCGCTGATCTGCTCTAGATCTCTTTCAGACTTATAGAGCAGGCTGTTGAGACAGACTGGAGCAAAGTGATGCGTCCCCGCGCCATAAGGACCGAAGCGGAAGGAGATGTCATAGCCCGACTCGCGCATAGAGCGGTCGCCTTTGTAGAAATCGGAGCTCAGCGCGACGTCTGCGGCGACGGTGCATTCCGGTTTGGCCATGGTTCGCACGAGATCGCACACTTGCAGAGAGTAGGTTGAGCCCACTGTGAGCGGAGAGTTTTGCCCGGGAGCTTTTCTTACGAGGAGGTTGCGGTCTTGTTCAGGATGAGCCAGAAAGTAGGCCACGACCTCCCGGTAATGACCGGTTTCATCCTGCACGCTCTCTGGTGCGGGGCCATCGCCGAAATCGAAATAGCGCGAAAGGCCCGTGGATCCAGCAAGATGCGGCTCCGCGTCCCACAGATTGTGATCCATGGTAGCCAGTTGGTAGGCCCTGGTCAGCCAGGCGCGATCTTCGTGGCCAGCCGCTTTTTGCGCCCCATACACGCCCAGAATCATCGAGGTCAGGAAAGGCGGTTGAGAGCGCGTGAGATAATAGGTCCGGTTCGCGTTCAGTACGGCGCCGTAGTGCTCGACCTCGAACAAAAAGTTGTTCACCATGTCGTGCGCAAGGTCGAGCCGGCCATCACGGAGAAGTCCCACGATGATGAAGTAGCTGTCCCATCCATACATTTCGTTAAATCTGCCACCCGGGACAACGTAACGATTCTCGAGATAGAGCAATCCGGGCGGAGAAATTGCGGCCGCGCCGGGTTTTCCCAGGCGATCGCCGGAAGGAGGAAGATTCCTCACCTGGACTTTACAGCGGGTTTCGAGCTGCTTCACGGCCTCAGGTTCCGGGAAATCCGATGGAAGGTAGAGTTGGGGGGCGCCCGTCAGTTTCGGATCGCCAAAAGTGGCGCAGTCGGATAGCGACCGAGAAAGCGTGTTCCACCCGGAGGAGATATAGGAACGTATCGGGTCGAGCCCCACGGCTGGGTTTTTTTGTGATTGTTGCGCCGAGATACTGGCCGAAGTTAGCAAGAGGGGGAGGGTCAGCAGGAGCGGCCGGAGCCGCTTGGCAGCAGGCCAACGCAGTCCTGAAAAGTGCGGCGCTATTCTTCCGGGGTGCATGTTCTGGGTGAGGATAAACCCTTGCAAGTCGTTTAGCAACAAGAGTTTACGCTAAAGGGACGACCGCCAAGCAGCTTTCGCGATCGCCGGGAATTCTGTCGAAGAAAAAGCAACAAATAGGTTGCGCTTTCCGTTAAGCAGTGCTAATCTGCAACCTGGAGGTTGCTTATGATGGAAAATCGTATTGAGAAGCGCATCGAACTCAAGGCGCCGGTTTCGCGGGTCTGGCGCGCGCTGACGGATCACCGCGAGTTTGGGGAATGGTTTCGCGTGAAACTGGATGGCCCGTTCGTACCGGGTCAGGTCTCGCGTGGGCAGATTACCTACCCTGGCTACGAGCACGTCAAATGGGAGGCCGTCGTGCAAAAAATGGAGCCCGAACGGCTCTTTTCCTTCACCTGGAAGGTCGATCCCAAAATAGATTCAAGCGAGACTCAAACGCTCGTCGAATTCAAGCTGGAGAAGACTGCGAGTGGCACACTGCTTCTGCTCACGGAGTCCGGCTTCGAGAAGATCCCCGGCGACCGCGGCCTCGAAGCATTCCGCATGAATGACGGAGGTTGGGCCGAGCAAATGAAGAACATTGAGAGCTATGTCGCACAAAATTCGTAGCACCATGGCCGCCAAACGGCGGGCTTATGCACCCGCCTTTGCCGCGCTGGGCGACGAGACGCGGTTATCGCTGGTTGCCAAGCTCTGCGGCGGGCAGCCACGTTCGATCTCTCAGCTAACAAAGGGCTCCAAGCTTACCCGCCAGGCGATCACCAAGCATCTTCGCGTGCTGGAGGGTGTAGGAATTGTGCATAGTGTCCGTACCGGTCGCGAGAGCCGATTCGAATTCGATCCGGAACCGATGGAAGAAATGAAGAAATACCTCGATCTCGTCTCCGTGCAGTGGGATCAGGCACTGTCCAGGCTAAAGTCGTTCGTCGAAAATTGAGTGCCTGGCCTCAAATTTGACGAATTTCCGGAACCACGTATCTCAGGGAACAGCGTGAACGTCTGGTGCGGGCACAGGCCGACCGCGAGGAGTTGGAGCTTGGAAGGGCGCAGGGAAAGCTACTCCCCGTTTCCGATGTGACCGACTGGTTGTTGGGCCGATTGTCAATCTTACGGGAGCGCATCCTGCATTTGCCCCAACGGATAGCACACCGCTTGGAAGGATTGACCAAAGAAGAGATTAACGCTCGGCTCATGGCCGAAACGGAAGAGCTGTTGCGATCTTTTGAGTGGAGGAACAATGGCGGGCAATCAACCGGACGTTAGGATTCGGCTGAGCGCTGAAGGCGTACAGGCGGATTTGTCACAGTTGCTTGCCGAGCTTGAATCGATGGAACAACAATCGCGCCGAACAAAATCGCAAATGCTACCCGTCGCTTCTTCATTGTTCATTCCCGCACTAGAGCAAACGCAGTTCGTTATAACGGTATGCTGTTCTAAGAGCTAGGGGTGACAACTAAGAAGACATCGAATATTTTCCGGTTAAATTCGAGCACGATGTTTCACCCCGACCTGCAGGCGGAGACATGCCGACGGTCACGAATCTAGGGGCACTGTGATGATTGCAGATGTCCTTAGGCGGTCGTGGCTTTTCCAGTAGCTTGGAGACCGGTTTACTCAACTCCGACGTTACATCGGCCTCCGCAGGACCACATGTTAGCGTCGTTACGTCACAGCATACTTGCCGCAGGCCGCCACGACAGACTGGATCTCTCACTTGGTGAGACTTGAGCCAACTTGAGATTCCGGGTTTCCGCCCAAGGTTTGATTGCAGGAGGACGGCCGGATAGAGCTTTTTGTCGTAGAACGAATTGTCGAGAACCCCAGTGAGGGCCGGACTGTTCGTAACGGTATCTATGGGCACAATCGGCGCATCGCCGACGCCGAACAAAAACATCGCATTGTAACTTCGAGATCGACCTGCATAAGTGATCGTCGCCTTGTACGAAGCGTATCGGGAGTACTTTGTTTTGTTCTGAATCTCCGCGCTCTTCAGTATCTGAATAAACGGAACGTTCCAGTCTTCTGTCAAATCCTGCCCAGGAATCCAATAGGCACGTGCTCCCGATTCCGCTGTTTCTCTCACTTCGAGGGTTTCTTTCAGGTCCTCGGTCGAAGTGAAGAGTCCAAGCGATATATGCAGAACATCTTCGGTGGTTGGCTTCGTGACGAGATCAGCATAAGGCCGTTGGGCTATCGCACTTACCGAGCCAACCATGAAGTTTGACAATTCAACTTTCAGCGCCTTTTGCGCCACACGATAATCCAATTCTGCCGCACCGGGCTCGTCGGACTGCCCAATGGAGTCATGAATCGTACCAATCTTTATTGCGTAAATGAGCTTGGCATAGGCTTTTCTAACAACTCCTTCTTCGCTTGACATCTGACCTTGAGCTCGTACGTCAAAGAACAGTAGTATAAGTAGGCACACGATTAGCTTGAGACCCCGTCGCCAAATAGAATTCATAGATCCTCCGTCGCAAAGGTGACCCCTTTGCGTTAGAACGATGCGGTCTTGCCGCCTAAGTGAGAGAAATGTTTAGATACCCAAACAATATATGTCAAGTGAAAAATAATATAACTTAATTAGCACCCCGGTAGCACCAGCAGGTTTATGAAAATCACATACGGAACCGTAGATCGCTGTGACCCGCATAAACATTGGGGATTTTGGTGGACGTGAGGGGATTCGAGCCCCTGACCCCCTGCTTGCAAACAAGGCAGGGCAAAACACTAACAGCTTTGTCTGGTGTCGCTTACACCGAAATCGGCTGAATTTCCGTTCTCTCAAATGTCCCGAAGTTATCCCGAACTAGGCAGCTAGAAAGCCCACTGTCTTTGATTCAAGGTAACCGATGTCCGGTAGCCCACTAACCGGACACTAGGGATCGTTCCCTCCGAACTTGACCTTCGAACGTTGATCTAACTCGGCGCTTTGAAAAAAAGTCTTGACAACCTGAGCCCAAACCTACAATGTAGGCATCGTCGTGGCTGAAATTCTAGGAGCCTTCGAACAAGCCGTATTGCTCGCCATCCTTCGACTCGGTGAAGATGCCTACGGTCGTGCCATCTTGAAAGAGGTTCAAGCACGGCTAGAGCGAGATGTGGCGGCAGGTGCTGTTCACGCCACTCTTGAACGCCTGGCGAAGAAGGGCTTGGTGGTTTCGCGCATGGGAACCGGGACGCCGCTGCGCGGCGGCCGAGCGCGACGTTTTTACAAGCTGCAGGCCAAAGGAGTGCGTGCGCTCAATAATGCACGCGCAGCGGTTGACAGCCTATGGCAGGGCCTAGCTCGGCCCGTGAAAGGTTATCTGTGACCGTAATAGCATACCCTCCTCGCTGGGCTGAAGCCCTGCTGCAAGCGTTTCTGAGACCAGGCGATTTCGAAAGCGTTTCAGGAGACCTTTTGGAACAGTATCGGGACAGCATCTATCCGGCCCGAGGGAAGCGACGCGCAGACTTATGGTACATAACCCAAGTGTGTACATTCCTGTCGCCTGGCGCTCGACTTTTTGCTGCTCTGTTTAGCGCACAATTCCTCACGAGAACAGCTCTGGACTGGTCCCTGCCGCCTCTCGATTTTCACATACGAAGTGCAATATCAACGGTTCTTGGCGTTGCGATTCTGTTGGCGGCGGGCTCTTGGGCAGCGTGGCGGTCGGACTCGTTCTCCGCTGGTGCCCTCGCAGGGGTTCTGACAGCCGGCCTCGCCTCGGTCACGAGTATCGCTGGTGCGGTCGCCCTACTCGCCATCAGACACGATTCGCAAACAATGGCCGCCATTCGCGGCAGCGGCGGATTGGAGGAAGTTTTTAGCTTGCCGCTCATGATGCTCTTGCCTGGCCTATTGCTCGGAGCTGGCGGCGGTGTCGTGAGTATGGCACTCAAGAGGCTGCTGCTAATTTCGAATCAAAGGTAATTGTGCTGAAGGATTAGCTTGAGAGAGCGGGTTAAGTTGGTGGACGTGAGGAGATTCGAATCCCTGACCCCCTGGTGCGGGAAGGAGTCTTCGAGTCCATAAAAGATGCCAACGGCGTCATTAACCACCGGCTATTTGTGCCTTATTGAGGATAACTATGCTTCTTCCGTTGCGATACAAGGAACTATCGGCCCAAAAAGGCAGCTCCATCAGGACTGTTGGTCTTAACACTCTCGGTTTCTTTCGACAAGACGCACTGAGTGCACTCGCAGCTCTGGGCGATTCGTCAATCGCTGTATTGGGTGGCGACGTCTACATAGTAGAAGAAACGACAGTGAGGACCACACGAGACAGTTGGCACGTTCAGCGTAGGCCGTCGGAATCACTAAATGATTATCTATACAGGACCCGAGACGCGGCGCGAATCTTTGTGGAAACTTACGCCGACTGGAAAACGGCGTCCCCTAAACTCGCCGCTCTAAACGCAAAGGGCGTTTACATAGAAAAATACTCTCAAAAGCCTGTAAACGAGTCCTCCATACTATTTACGTTCGCTCTCTCGGAACTAGGGGTCACGCCCGTGGTTTCCTAACGTGCCGGAGTCGTTGAGATCGAGTCGGCGTCAGTCTCCGTTATTCGCTATTTGACTATTAAGAGCAATACCTTGCTCATCGTCCATTTGAGCGGAATGGCAGAGATTACCGTGCAGGGGTCGGGACTTTCTCAGGTATCTAACGCATTGGGGTCGCTAACCAGATGACCGAAGATTCTAAATCGGTGCGATGGCTGTGCGATCACGCCGCTACGCTTCTTTTTCCGGCCTTGCGGTGGAGGCAAAGGTAAAACCATGGTAAAAGCAAGAGCGACTGCCGCTTGAGATCCTTAAGAAGGCGAGTTTTATTGGGAAAATGGTGGACGTGAGGAGATTCGAACTCCCGACCCCCTGCTTGCAAACAAGGCAGGGCAAAACACTAACAGCTTTGTCTGGTGTCGCTTACACGGAAAATCAGCAAGATTTCCGCTCTCTTAAATATCCCGAAGTTGTCTCGAAACCAGCCAGCTACAAGCCCAACATACTCGCTGTTCTAGCATTACTCGATTGGACAGCTGTCCAGGATTCGTCGTTGGGGACGCCGCTGAGTCCGAACCTGGTGTTTTCGGGTATGGCCAAGTGGTTTTTTCCAAAATCGAGTAATCCTGGGGAATCTCGAACAACGACGGGTCCGGATCAACTCTCCGAATGTTCTTCAACTCTGTCACTTCTCGTCCCACGTCCTGAGAGACTTGCAACACCACCGCCTGAAGTTCCGGGGCACACCACTGATCGTGCGCCCCTTCCGGCATCTCGCTTCCCCTGGCGTCCACGCTTTTCTCTCGCTCCTCTATTCGCCGCCTACCTTCTGCGTCAAACCCTTCAATCGTCCTGTGTCCCAGGTCCTCAAGGTCGCTGAAAACGAATAGTGCCGCGCAGTAATTCTGTGACCGGTTCCACGTATTTGTTGTGCCATCTTGCGACCACCGCCGCACCCTCGCCGTTTTGCCCAGCGGATCGAGCTCGGTCAAAGTCTGGGCGACAGGGTCGCAAATCAGGATTGTTTTCGATTCCACTTCCTTCCCAATGTCGTCGCCTGTCTTCACTTTGTATTTGGCCGTTACCCGTTCGCTGCGAATCCGGCCCTTCCGATCCCGCGAAACGTTCCCCGGTCTCTCGCCAGTCTTTACCGATCCCTCTTCGCCCAGTGTCATCGTTGTGACCGTCTCTGCCTGGAACGGGTTTCCCGCAACGAGTCCCACGTACGCAAACCCCACCGCGCCAGGTCCGCATTGTGCTGTAGCTTCGCCAGCTCCGCACAACACAATCAGCAATGCTGCCGGCACCAGAACGTTTCGCATGCGCATAAGCCCACCTCGTGAATGCTTTGCCGACCATTTTACCATTCAATTTCGATCTGCGCCGCACAGCTCGTCACACCAGGTCGGGAAGGGAACGGGCTCGACCATCTCTGATTGGAGCTCGATGACTTCAAGAATCGAACATCGCGGGCTCAACGAAGGCGACGGAATTCGTGGATGGGCTAAGGTTCTAACTAACTGTGAAACGTTGGTGGACGTGAGGGGATTTGAACCCCTGACCCCCTGCTTGCAAAGCAGGTGCTCTCCCAGCTGAGCTACACGCCCACCGTAGGACTCATTCTAAGCCATTGTACTAACAACGAGTTGCATCGATCAAATTGGGTCCAAGTGTGTCTCCCGGCGGCCGCGATCCACGGCTGTCGTAGCTGGGAACGACGAAATCGCCTACGGGCTTTGGCGATCGCTGCGGCAGCAGGCAATTAGCGTGCCGGATGATATCAGTCTGGTGGGGTTCGACGACCGCGAAGAGGCTCTTTTGATGGATCCACAGCTTTCGACCGTGCGCGTGCACAAAGAAGAGCTCGGCGAAACCTGTATGAAGATACTTCTCGAGCGGCTACATCATCCGCTTATCGCTTTCAGCCAGCGTATCTTGCCCACGGAATTCGTGATCCCAGGGACTGTTTGCCCTGTGAGACGTGTTGCGGTCCCGCCAGCTTGCCTTGTCGGGGAGATCTCAAGGTTATGGACGGGGCGTGTGATGTGGTGGAAGCGAACGAGTTGGCGTCGCTCAGGGTTGGCGGCGGGCGGTTGCTTCCACCCGCGTGAGCATTTTGTCTAGGTCCGCGCGAGAGAAGTAATGGCCATTCGAAACGACCCCTGCGATCTTCTGCGTATTCGCAATGTCCTCAAGTGGATTGGCGGAAAGAAGCACAAGATCCGCGAGCTTTCCTTTTTCAACCGTACCGACCTGATCTTCCATGCCAAGAAATCGAGGGGGATTCAACGTGGCGGTTTGCAGCGCTTCGAGCGGAGTGAATCCGGCCGCAACAAAGCGCTGCAATTCCTCATGAAGGCTGAAGCCTGGGAAAATATGGACTCCAGCCGGCGTATCAGTTCCCGCAAGAAATGGTACCCCGGCCTTGTGCAGCATCCCCACGACTTCAAGCTCCTTTTCAATGAATTTCCTGCGCGTCGCAAGATCGTCAGTCCCGTAGCCCTGCGTGATCTCGTCCGTAAACCGCTTCCATGTCTTGGTTCTCCACGAAGCGGCCACGTATTTCACGCGCGTGTCTTTGCTAAAATCACTCACGTCCATCAGATTGCCGCCGCGTTCCCACACCAGAGTGGGGCATTGCCACGTTTGATTCTTTGCCAGAATCGCGGCCAGTGACGCGGCGCGCGCGGAATCGTAAGTGGCGAGAAATCGTCCTTCCGTTTTATTCCATTTCATGAAGTCATCTTCGGCTGGCGAACTGCCTTCGAAAATCCCAATCAGATGTTCGAAACTCTTCATCCCCGCTTCGGACATCTCGCGCGCGCGCACGGAATCCGGCACGTGCCCTTCGAATGCGATTCCCTGTTTCTTGGCTTCGTCGGCGATCGCAAACACAGCGTCGCGCGGAATAAGCGATTGCAGCTTGATGAAGTCTGCCCTGCTGCGTTTGAGATCCGCGACGGCGCGGCGCGCATCGTCCGGTGTGGCAATCGCGATGGAGCTTGGAAAACGCGGCTTCGGTCCATCGAGCATCGGCCCGGACGTTCGAATGCGCGGCCCAATGAGGCGCCCCGCTTCGATCTCGTTGCGCCATCGCTGAACGATGCCGAGTTCGCTGCCCATGTCGCGCACGCCGGTGACGCCGTTGGCCACAAAGAGGGGCAGCGAGATTTCTTGCGCATCGGGAAACCAGTCGCCAAAGACGAGATGGACGTGCATGTCCCAGAGACCGGGAATCAAAAAAAGATTTCGGCCGTTGACCACATGAGCGTGGCGCGGAGACTTGGCCGATTTGTTGGGACCGACGAACGCAATGTGATTGCTCTCAATGATTACCGTCTGGTTCGCCTGGACCACACCGGTTCGAACGTCAACCACGGTCACATGGTTCAACACCAGTGGAATATCTGACGAACGTTTCTGTGCCCGCAACTGTTCCGGTGCGAAAAGCAGCGCCAGCGAGAAAACAAAAATCAAAATGACAGAGTCCCAGAAGCGATTCATGCGCCGCGATTGTAACCCTTCCCGCTCCAAGTCCACGGCGAACGTTATTTTTCAGCGCGCGACGGAATCGGCACGGTGGAGCTATGATGGGAGTGCCCGGTTCGAAAGGAAACGTGGAGCACTACCATGCGGCGAAAAACAATCTTGCGGGTAAACTTTTTGGCGGCGGCAATCGCTCTTGCCCCCTTCAGCTTTGCGCAGGAAAAGCCGGCGGAGCACGCGCATCATGGCGCATTCATGCAGGGCGGCATGCACCACGCGGTAGCAAAAGGCGTGACGCTCGATTCGAAGGTAGATGCGAATGCGCACTCCGTTACGTTGCGCGTGGGCCCGATGAATTTGCCGGCGAACACCGATCACATGAAAATGCCGCAGCCGCCGGATCTGATTTGGGCAGCGCCGTTCGAAGGTTGGCTTCTTGCCTATCATCCCAGGCTCGTCGATTCGAACGGCAACGCTGTTCC
>JACXTT010009057.1_pt1 | contig 13653 bp, 15 predicted proteins | sample 9270951 | NCBI WGS metagenome assembly JACXTT01 (sample SAMN15532306, study PRJNA645909) | rock metagenome | isolation source: weathered quartz diorite | place: Puerto Rico | collected 2017-06-21
CCTTGCCCGGGCCCCCTTTTGGACCTTTGGCGAGACCCCGTTTGAAAGGTTTAGCCACTTAATTATTGAAGGAACCCTTGGTGGCAAGGAAGGTGTTGGAGGCGTATTGTATCATTTCGGCCGGGGCGACGTCCGTGAAGACGAAGGGGGTTTCGATCAGATAAAGGGGCCGGTACAGGTCGCGCATGATCGCCTCCGCCTGGGGGCTGTCGGCGCCGATGACGATGCGGTTCGGCCGCATGAAGTCTTCGACGGCCGCCCCCTCGCGGAGGAATTCCGGGTTGGACACCATGTCGAAGCGGGCGGACGGCGGAGCGTGCCGCGTGATCAAATCGCGCAAGCGCTCGCCGGTTCCCACCGGCACCGTCGATTTCGTGACGATGACCTTGTAGCCGTTCAGGTGAGTCGCGATGCCGCGCCCGACGTCTTCGACGAACGAAAGATCCGCCGAGCCGTCATCCCGGGCCGGCGTGCCCACGGCGATGAGGATCGCCAGGCCGGATTCGACGGCCTTGCCCAGATCGGTGGTGAAAGTCAGCCGTCCCTCCGACAATCCTTTCCGGACCAGTTCGGCCAGGCCCGGTTCGTAGATCGGGATGTCGCCTTTTTCCAGCAAGGCGATGCGACGCCCGTCCTTGTCCATGCAGATCACCTGGACCCCGAATTCCGCGAAGCAGGCTCCGGTGACCAGGCCGACGTAGCCCGTTCCTATGACGCTGATGTTCATGCTTCCTCCTCCTGCCGGCCGGGGCGGCAACGGCATCGCGAGGGAGTATAGCACAGGCGCCGGCCTCTTGACTGTCCGGGGCCCCTTCTCTACAATCCGCACGCCATGGCGATCGGGGGATCGGCTATTCAACGGCCCTTGGCGGTCATGATGAGCCGGCGGATTTGCTCCGTCGGTCCTGACGCGCCGGTCATTGAAGCGGCCCGCACCATGCAGGAAGCGAAAGTCGGCGCCCTGTTGGTCGCCGAGAGCACCCGCTTCATCGGCATCGTGAGCGAAAGCGACCTTGTGCGCAGCGTGCTGGCCGTCGGGGGCGACGCCCAGCAGGTTCGGGTGGCGGACGTGATGCAGGCCCCGATCATCACCATCGAAATCGACCGTTCCGCGCATGAAGCCAGCGATCTGATGGCGGAACGGGGCATCCGGCATTTGGCGGTGACGGAGGCGGGAAAGATCGTGGGGATGCTGTCCGTGCGCGATCTGCTCAGGTATTTCAAAAACTGGGGAACGCTGTAAACATCTTGCAGTGATTCAGCGCGCGCAAGGTGGCCTAACGAAGAAGCCCCCTCTTCTCGGATGGAGAAGAGGGGGCTTCTCAGTTTCGATGCGGAGAAGAACCGGCGTTAGTTACGCACGCCGCTCCATACCTTGTTGGGATCGATCTCTTTGTCGGGATTCAGCTTCTTGGCCCGTTCCAGGAGGATCTCCATCGATTCCGGATAGGCGGGATCGGAGATGCAGCAGTTGTCCACCGGACAGACGGCCGCGCACTGGGGTTCGTCGAAGTGCCCCACGCATTCGGTGCAGCGATCGTGAGTGATGACATAGATGTTGTCGCCGACGCCCTGGCCGTCGCCCACGTGGTTGCCTTTCCCTTCCGCGTCGCTTCGGGTCTCGAAGATGGCCTCGTTGGGACATTCGGGGAGGCAGGCCCCGCAGGAAATGCACTCTTCGGTGATCAATAACGCCATAACACTCGCCTCCTTCCCTAGACTACACTGTACGTGCCGCCGCTATCCATCGCCGGAAGCCATCGGCCTGATGGCCTGCGGCCGAGAATTCATGATATGGTAGCGAAATTCTAAGAGGGCGCGCAGGTTGTTGTCAACGTGATTTTTGGTGACGGCATAGGCCTGAAGACCTGTTTCGGCGGGAACAAAAGCCCTAGTTTGGAAATGGAGAGGTCCTGGAACTGATGGAAAAGTCTCAAACGATGCGTGTGGGCGTCCTGGTTGTCCTGGCCTTAGGGTTGCTGATGACGGGGAATTACTTCATGTCGACCAACCAGGGCCCGGAAGCTCTGCTGGTCAATTTTCCTTCCGGCACCCGGCTACAGGTGGAAATCGCCGATAGCCCGTTGCTTTTGTACTCCGGGCTGGCTTTCCGAGACTCCCTGCCCGCGGGCTGGGGCATGCTGTTTATCTACGAGCGGGCCGATTTTCACCGCCGCAACACGCGCCAGTACCGCTTTCCCGTCGACATCATCTGGCTGGACGAGGGCAAGCGCGTCCTGCTCATCACGGAAAATGCCGCCCCATGCGGAACCGAGAAATGTCTGGAATACGGGCCTCCTCAAGAAAAGGCCCGCTACGTGCTTGAAACACGCGCCGGTTTCGCCCGGCAGGAGCAGTTGGCTCCCGGGGTCGATTTGCGGTTCGCGTTGCAGCTTTGACTCACCCGGCTGTCTGACGTAAGATACCACGCGCTTGTCGGGAGTGAACGATGTCTGTCGGAACCGAGCAAAATTGGAAAGAAGAGAAGTCGGTGGAGGCCCGTGTCGGAGAGACGGTGACCGTCCGATTATGGGAAGACCGTACCCGGGGCGAGATCTACGTTCCCTTGTATGACCCCGAGACGTTGTCGCTTGTGAACGACGACTACGAACGCAGCTTCGGCGACAGCAACAATGCCGTCGATTCCGGCAAGCGGGCCTTCGAGTTTCGCGCGCTGAAGCCGGGCACCCACCGGATCGTGTTCGAGAAGCGGATGGGGTGGAAGTTTACGGCCGAGGACCGCCGGGTTTATGTCGTGACAGTGGCTGGGTAGGTGTGCCGGAGATCGCCTTCGTCAACGACGCCTTCATGCCTCTTGCCGAGGCGCGCGTTTCGGTTGAAGACAGAGGGTTTCAGTTCGGAGACGGCGTCTATGAGCTGTTGCGGGTCTATGCCGGCGCGCCCTTTCACCTGGCCGAACACCTCGAACGCCTTGAACAGAGCGCACGGGCGATAGGCATCCCGTTGCCGTACCGGCGGGATCGCTGGACGGCGGTGATCTCCGAGGCGATCTCGCGCAGCGGCTTTCCGGAAGCGAAAGTCTACATCCAGGTCACCCGTGGCGTCGCGCCGCGGAACCATGTCCCGACCGATCCCGTCACGCCGACGGTCGTGGTCACCGTCCGGGCGATCGCGCCTCCCCCTTCCGAGCTTTACACGCACGGCGCGGATGTCGTGGCCGTCCCCGACCTCCGGTGGGCCCGCTGCAATATCAAGTCGATCGGTCTCCTGGCGAATGTGCTCGCGAAACAGCAGGCCCAGGCGAGGGGGGCTGTGGAGGCGCTCTTCGTGCGGGACGGCTATGTCTTGGAAGGCGCGACCAGCAATGTCCTGCTCGTCAAGAACCGCTGTCTCGTCACGCCGCCGGAGGGGCCCCTGCTCTTGTCCGGCGTGACGCGCAAGGTGGTGCTGGGGCTGGCGCAGGCGGCGGGGGTAGCGGTCAAAGAACGGCCCGTGACAGAAGTCGAGCTGTGCGCTGCCGATGAGGTTTTTCTGACGGGGACGACGATCGAAGTGCTGCCCGTCGCTCGAGTCAACGGTCGCCCAATCGGGACCGGCGCCCCCGGCCCCGTGACGAAGCTGATGATGGCCCGATTCAGGGAGGCGCGTGGCTAGTTTCACTTGCCTTCTCTTGGACATCTGTGTTATTTTGAAATGGTGAAAGTGGGCTCGAGCCCACTTTTTTTTCGGTCATGACGGGTCGAGACCATCCCTTTGTGCCAGCCGGTGGCGTTCCTTCGGGAACTGCCCGAGCGTCCGAGCGGGTCGTCTCCATTGTCCAGCGCATTGTCGAACCTGTTCTAGCCTCACTCGGATTGGTGCTCGTCGAGGTGGAGGTGCGGGGACGGGGACCCAAGTCCCTGGTTCGGGTGGTCATCGAGCGACCGCCGGATCAAGGGGAGGGAGCGGTTTCCGTCGAGGACTGCGGACAAGCCCATGTCTTGATCGGGCATGCGCTGGATGCGGAGGATCCCATTCCTCACGCCTATGTCCTGGAGGTCTCGTCGCCGGGGCTGGACCGTCCCATCCGGCACGCTCACGAGTATGAGCGGTTCCAGGGCCGCCTGGCACGATTCAAGCTGGCCAAGCCGGTGCTGGGACAGGCGGTGCTGGTCGGTCGGATTCAGAAGCTGGAAGGCGTGCAGGTCTGGGTGGGCGCGGTGACGACCGGAAAGCGCGGCGGAACCGCGAGTCCAGTTGCGCTCCCGCTGGCGGATATTCTGGAAGCCAGACTGGAAGTGGAATTCTGAGGGAGACGGAGCAAGAATATGGGTCGAGAACTTCTCGCAGTGATTGAACAGATCGGGCGTGAAAAGGGGATCGAGGCGAACCGTATCCTCGAAGCCGTGGAGTCCGCGTTGCTTACGGCCGCGAAGAAGCGCTACGGGGCGGCGGAGAACATCCAAGTCCGCATCGATCGCAAGAGCGGCGATGTCGAGGCCATCTCGCTCAAGAAGATCGTGAACGAGGTGACCAACCCCAAATCCGAGGTCTCGCTCGAGGAGGTCCGGAAGGCGTTGGGACCGAACAGCGACGCGGAACTGGGGGACGACATCGGCTTCCCCATTGAAATCGAAGAATTCGGCCGGATTGCGGCGCAGACTGCGAAACAGGTGATCTTCCAGAAGGTCCGTGAGGCCGAATGGGAAGTGGTCCAGCGGGAGTATACGGCGCGACAGGGCGATCTCGTCAACGGAATCATCCTCGGCCAGGAGCGCCGCAACTATATCGTCGATCTCGGCAAGACCGAAGCGATCCTGCCAGCGCACGAGCAGATCCCGCGGGAAACCTACCGGCGCGGAGACCGCATCAAGGCCTACCTGCTGGAAGTCAAGCGGACGCTCCGGGACGTGCAGGTCATCTTGTCCCGCACTCATCCGAACTTCATCGTCAAGCTGTTCGAGACGGAGGTGCCGGAGATCGCGGAGAAGATCGTGGAGATCAAAGGCGTCGTCCGCGAACCGGGAGATCGGACGAAAATCGCCGTCGTCTCGCGTGATCGCGCCGTCGATCCGGTCGGCGCGTGCGTGGGGATGAAAGGCTCGCGAGTGCAGGCGGTGGTGCGCGAACTGCGCGGCGAGAAGATCGACATCATTGCGTGGACGCCGGACTCGCGGGTCTTCATCGCGGAGGCCTTGAACCCCGCCGTCATCGAAAAAGTGGGTGTGGATGAAGAGAAGAAATCGGCGCTGGTGGTGGTCGCCGACAACCAGCTGTCGCTGGCCATCGGGCGCAACGGGCAGAACGTCCGGCTCGCTGCCAAGCTGACCGGATGGAAGATCGACATTATCGGCGCCAGCGAGTATGAGAAGGAACGGGTCGTCCGGGACCAGGAAACGCGGGCTGCCATCGCGCATCAGCTGCAGGAGCAGCACGCGCGATTGGTGGAAGCAGAATCGGCCGCGGCGGCCGCGCAGCAAGAGAGCGCTGGGGAGACGGAATCTCAGGCCACTCCTTCCGCGGAGACGCCCGACACCGAGCCAGCGACCGGGTAGCAACGAGCAGGACGGTCATGAAACCAGTCAAGCCGCTTGAAGAAAAGCCTGGCAAGCTCGAGAGAGCCGACAAGGAGAAAAGCCACACCGTCGCGCCGAAAGCCAAGAGTGTGGGAGGGAAGGCCGCAGAGAAAGCCAAGAAGCCCGCGGCGGCGTCCCGCCTCAAGGCGCCCAAGACCGTTGAAACCGCTAAGCCCGCTAAACCGCTGGAAGAAAAATCAGACAAGCTCGAGAAAGCCGAGAAGGTGAAGGTTCGCACTGCTGCTCTGAAATCCAAAGGTGCAGGAGGGAAAGCCGCCGCGCCCGCGAAGCCGACTTCTCCGGTTGTGGAGCCGCCGAAGGCGGAAAAGAAGATGATTCTGGTCAAGAAGCGGCCCAGCGACTCGGCGATCGTGGACGACCTGGCTCCGCTGCGGCCGGCAGACGAGGCGCCAGCGATCGGCGCCGCCGACCCGTCGAAGGCGGCCGCGCCGCCCCCAAGCCCTCCTTCACGCGAGTCTTCTGCGACGACGGCCATGCCGGAACCCTTTGTCGCGCCGCCGCATCACCCTGCGCCCGCTTCGCCGCCCAGCGCCTTGGCGTCGTCGTCGTCGCCGGTCGCTGATGCCACCCGCCATCCTGGCGGCAAGAAAGGCGCCAGCCCGGAGCCGCTGCCCGAGCTGAAGGACAAGAACAAGAAAGTCCGCCGGGTGGGTCGTGGCCGTGAAGACGAGCCGGTGCCCACCCGCGACGACGCCGCCCGCTGGCGCGATTTGCGGGCAATGCCGATGCACCGGCGCGAGGAGAAAGCGCGCCATGTCTCGACCAGTTCGCCCGCGGAAATCACCAAGCCCCGACTGAAGGCAGTCAAACTTGGAGAAGGGCTGACGGTCAAGGACTTTGCGGAGGCGGTGGGCCAGAAGCCTGCGGATGTCATCCGCAAACTCATGGACATGGGAACGATGCTGGCTCTGAACCAGCCGATGCCGCCCGATGCCGCGACGTTGCTGGCCGAGTCCTTCGGCGTGAAAGTCGAGATGACGACCGAACGGCCGGCCGAAGAGCTCCTGGCGGAGCCTGCGGAACCGGAAGGCGAACAAGTCCCGCGGCCGCCGGTGGTGACGATCATGGGGCACGTGGACCACGGCAAGACGTCGCTGCTCGACGCCATCCGTGAAACCAGAGTGACCGAAGGGGAAGCCGGCGGCATCACGCAGCACATCGGCGCGTACGTCGTGCAGGCCCAAGGCAGGGCCATCACTTTCCTGGATACGCCGGGCCACGAGGCCTTCACGGCCATGCGTGCACGGGGCGCGAAAGTCACCGACCTCGTGGTGCTGGTCGTGGCGGCCGATGACGGGGTCATGCCGCAGACCCTCGAGGCCATCGATCACGCGCGGGCCGCGAACGTACCGCTCATCGTGGCCGTCAACAAGATGGACAAGCCGGACGCCAACGCGGACCGGGTCAAAAACCAGCTGGTGGAGCGGGGCCTGGTCCCGGAGGCCTGGGGCGGCGAGACGATCTACGTCGAGGTCTCGGCCAAGAAGAAGACCGGCCTGGACACCCTCTTGGAGATGATTCTGCTCCAGGCCGAGGTGCTGGAGCTGCGCGCGAATCCGGCCCGGCTGGCCAAAGGCATTGTCATCGAGGCCAAGATTGATCGGGGGCGCGGACCGGTCGCGACCGTCCTGGTTCAGACCGGCACGCTTCGCGTGGGAGACGCCTTCGTCGTCGGCACGTTCAGCGGCCGCGTCCGGGCGCTCTTCAACGATGCGGGGCGGTCGGTGAAGGAAGCGGGGCCTTCCATCCCGGCGGGGGTGGTCGGCTTGCTTGGCGTTCCGATGGCCGGCGATGAATTTGTGGTCACCAAGGACGAGCGGATCGCCCGCGAGATCGCCGAGTCGCGGCTTGAAAAGCAACGCACAGCCGGGATGGCGCCCGTCCGGAAGGTCACGCTGGACGATCTGTTTGCGCAAGTGGCGGAGGGGACGGTCAAGGATCTCGGCATCCTCATCCGGGCGGACGTCCAGGGGTCGGCGGAAGCCATCGCCGATGCGGTCGAGCGGCTCGGTACCGATGCCGTCAAGCCCCATGTCATTCTGAAGGGCGTGGGTGGCATCACGGAGAATGACGTCCAACTGGCGGCCGCTTCGAACGCGATCATCATCGGCTTCAACGTCAGGCCGGAGGCGAAGGCGGCGGCGCTGGCCGAGCAGGAAGGCGTGGACATCCGGGCCTACAGCATCATCTACGAGGCGCTGAACGACATCCGGGCCGCAATGGAAGGGCTGCTGGAACCGACGCTGAAGGAGCGGGTGTTGGGCCGGGCGGAGGTGCGCAAGGTGTTTATGATCCCGAAGGCCGGCGCCGTGGCCGGCTGTTACGTGACGGATGGAACGATCGTGCGCGCGGGCGCCAGCGTGCGGGTCGTACGGGACGGCGTCGTCGTCTACGAAGGGAAGATGGGATCGCTCCGCCGATTCAAGGATGACGTGAAAGAAGTGGCGTCCGGCTACGAGTGCGGCATCGGCGTGGAGAATTTCAACGATATCAAGCCCGGCGACCGGCTCGAAGTGTTCACGATCGACAAGATCGCCGCGAAGCTGTGATCGCCCTGTCCGATGGTCGTTGGCGTTTGTACGATTGATTTGCACCTGCCGGGCGTTGGCTCGCTCAAGGGCAAAAGACAGATTCTCCTGAGTCTGAAGGAGCGGATCAAGAACACACATAATGTCTCGATCGCCGAGATAGACGCGAACGATCTCTGGCAGCGAGCGGTGCTCGGCGTCGCCTGCGTGGCCAACGACGGGCGGTACGTCAACCAGGTGCTGGACGCGGTGCTCAACGCCGTCCGAGCCAATCCCTCCGTCGAGCTGGTGCAGCACCACACGGAGCTCTATTGAGCCATGACGGGATTCAAGCGCACCGAGCGGGTGGGCGATCAGATCCGGATGGAGATCGCGGATATCCTGATGCGCCGGGTCAAAGACCCCCGCGTCGGCTTCGTGACCGTGACGGCCGTGGATGTGACCGCGGACTTGAAGCAGGCCAGGGTCTACGTCACGGTGCTGCAGCAGGGGGCGCAGGAAGCCGAAACACTGGATGCGTTGGCGCGGGCGGAAGGGTTCATCAGGGGCGAGCTGGGCCGGCGCCTAAAACTGCGGTATGTGCCGGTCTTAATGTTTGTGAAGGATACGTCGGTGGATCGTGTGACACGGATCATGAATTTGCTTGACCAGGTCAATCCTCGACCAGCCGAATCGAACAGCGAGAAAATAAAGAGAGACCCCTTGTGAAGTTTGACCTTGTCCATGGAATGGAGACTGCGGTGGATGGCGTGCTGGTCGTGAACAAGCCGGCGGGATGGACGTCCCACGATGTGGTGGCCAAGGCGCGGACCCTGCTCGGCCTGTCCCGGGTCGGCCACACCGGGACGCTGGATCCCGCCGCCACGGGAGTGCTGCTGCTGTGCCTCGGCAAGGCCACACGGATCGCGGAGTATCTCGTGCATACGGACAAGGAATACCGGGCGGTGTTGCGGCTGGGCGTCGCGACCGACACGCAGGACGCGACTGGAGCCGTGACGGCAAAGGCCGCGGGCGCGCTGCCGGATCGGACGTCCATCGAGGCCGTGATGGGCCGGTTCGTCGGACGGCACCAGCAGGTGCCGCCCATGTACTCCGCCGTCAAGATCCAAGGCGTCCCGTTGTACAAATCGGCCCGGGCGGGGCGAACCGTGCCCCGGGCGCCGCGCGACTTCACAGTGCGGTCGCTACGGATTCTTTCCATCACGCCAATCGCGGGGCCCCCTCCCACCAGTGATGTCACTTTCGATGTGGTTTGCAGCAAAGGGACCTACGTCCGCACGCTCTGCGCGGACATCGGCGAGGCCTTAGGGGTGGGCGGGCATCTGGCCGGGCTGGAGCGCCGCCGGGTCGGGCGATTCGGCATCGAGGACGCCTTGACGCTCGACGATCTGGCGGCCTTGGCCGCGCGGGAGACCGTGGGGACGCGGCTCCACTCGCTGACTGCCGCGTTGGAAGGCATGCCCGTGCTGACCCTTGACCAGATCGCGGCTGACGGCGTGCGTCACGGGGTTGCGGTCCCGGCGGTCCGGGTTGTCGCAATGGAGGGCGCATGGGCGGCCGGCGCCTGCGTCCGTCTGCAGGCGCCCGACGGACGGTTACTCGCGATCGGAAAGGTGCCGTGCGGGTCTGAGGACCTCAGGCGAGCCGCGCCGGCGACCGCGATCACACTCGAAAAAGTTCTGGCATGATTGACTACGAAGGAGGTTGGACGGCATGGCATTGACGAAAGAGTCGAAGACGGCCCTGATGCAGGAATACAAGACCCATGAGGGAGACACCGGGTCGCCGGAAGTGCAGGTTGCGATCCTGACCAATCGGATCATGTACCTGACCGAGCATTTCCAGGGGCATAAGAAGGATCACCATTCCCGGCGCGGGCTGCTGTTGATGGTCGGCCGGCGGCGCCGGCTGTTGGATTACCTTCGCCGGCACGATGAGGAACGCTACCGGTCCATCATCACGCGGTTGAACATCCGCCGCTGAGACGGGTCGGGCGAGACACTGCGGGGCGGCCGGACGATGGGCGTCCGGCCAGCCCCTCTAACCCGGCGTCACAGATGGACACCGATCTGCTCTGCTTCGTTCGGCAAGCAGACCAGATCCGTGGACATCTGCAGGCGCCTTGCAAGAGGAGACACGCAAAACATGGCGCATACAGTTGAACTCGAAGTCGCGGGGCGCACCCTCAAGCTGGAGACTGGTCATCTGGCCAAGCAGGCCGACGGCGCGGTCCTGGCCACCTACGGCGACACCTACGTGCTGGCGACGGCCGTGGCCTCGCAGGCCGCGAAGAAGGACAACGATTTCCTGCCGCTCACCGTGGATTATCAGGAGAAGGCCTATTCCGCCGGCAAGATCCCCGGCGGCTTTTTCAGGCGCGAAGGCCAACCGTCGGAGCGGGAAAAACTCACCAGCCGCTTGATCGACCGGCCGATGCGGCCGCTGTTCCCCGAAGGGTGGTACTACGAGACCCAGGTGATCGCGATGGTGATTTCGGCGGACCAGTCCGGCACGTCCGACGTGGTCGGGATCACCGCGGCGTCGGCGGCGCTTGCCGTCTCCAATATTCCCTTCAACGGGCCGGTGGCCGCCGTCCGGGTGGCCCGCCTCAAGGGGCAGTTCGTGATCAACCCGGTCTTGAGCGCGCTGGAGGAATGCGATCTGAGCTTGGTCGTGGCCGGCACGGCGGATGCCGTCATGATGGTGGAAGGCGGGGCCGCGGGCCTTCCGGAGAACGTCATGATTGCCGCCATCGAGCGGGCGCACGAGGAAATCAAGCGGATCGTCGAGGCCATCAATAAACTGGCGGCGAAGTGCCCCAAGCCCAAGCGAGCGGCAGTGACCGAGGCGATCGATCCGGCCCTGACGGCGACGGTCGAGACGCTCACGGCGGCGAAGATCCGGGAGGCGATCTTCATCCCGAACAAGACCGCCCGTCAGGAGCGGCTGGATGCGATCATGGCCGAAACCGTGGAGGCGCTCAAAAAGGAGGACGATCCGGACCGCGCGCGGCATGTGAAGCTGGTGTTCCACAATCTGGAATACACGGTCGTCCGCAAGATGATCCTCGAGGGCGGCAAGCGGGCCGACGGGCGCGGGCCCGCGGACATCCGGCCGATCACCTGCGAGGTGGGGCTCCTGCCGCGGACGCACGGCTCGGCGCTCTTCACCCGGGGGGAGACGCAAGCCCTCGCGGTCGTCACGCTGGGCACCAGCGACGACGAGCAAAAGATCGACGCCCTGGAAGGCGAATACTACCGCCACTTCATGCTGCATTATAACTTCCCTCCGTTCAGCGTCGGCGAGGCTCGCCCGCTGCGCTCGCCGGGCCGGCGCGAGATCGGCCACGGCGCGCTCGCGGATCGGGCGCTCAAGCCGGTCCTGCCGACCAAGCAGGAATTTCCCTATACCGTGCGTCTGGTCTCGGACATCTTAGAGTCGAACGGCTCCTCCTCGATGGCGACCGTCTGCGGCGGGAGCCTGGCGCTGATGGACGCCGGCGTGCCCATCAAGGAGCCGGTGGCCGGCATCGCGATGGGGCTGATCAAGGAAGGCAACCAGGTCATGGTCATCTCCGATATCCTGGGACTCGAGGACCATCTCGGCGACATGGACTTCAAGGTCTGCGGGACGGCGCAGGGCGTGACGGCGCTCCAGATGGACATCAAAATCGCCGGCATCACGGCCCAGCTCATGGAAAAGGCCTTGGCGCAGGCGCGCGAAGGACGAATGCATATCCTCGAACGGATGCGCACGGCGCTCACGGCGCCGCTGTTATATATGTCTCCGTCGGCGACCGGGATCTACACCATCAAGATCAAGCCGGAGAAGATCCGCGAGGTAATCGGCCCGGGCGGGAAAGTAATCCGCGACATCGTGGCCACTTGCGGCGTGAAAATGGACGTGCAGGACGACGGCACGGTCACCATCGCGTCGGCCGACGAAGCCTCCGCGCAGAAAGCGATCACCCGGGTGAACCAGATCACCGAGGAAGTCGAGATCGGCAAGCTCTACATGGGCAAGGTCCGGAAGATCATGGATTTCGGGGCCTTTGTCGAAGTCCTGCCCGGCGTGGACGGACTCGTACATATCTCGCAGTTAGCGCATCATCGCGTGAAAGTGGTAACGGATGAGGTCAAGGAAGGGGACGAAATTCTTGTGAAGGTGCTCGAGGTGGACCGACAGGGCAAGATCCGGCTCAGCCGGAAAGAGGCCATGCCGCCTCCCGAAGCGCCGGCTGAGTCGAAAGCGTAAAGGCGCATCTGTGATGTTCCGCAAGGAAGTGCTCGACAACGGCCTCCGCGTCGTCACCGAAAAGATTCCCTCGGTGCGGTCCGTCTCGATCGGCGTCTGGGTGGATGTCGGTTCGCGAGACGAGCAGGCTGGCGAAGAAGGGCTCTCGCACTTCATCGAGCATATGGTCTTCAAGGGCACGCGCCGCCGCACGGCCGAGGCCATTTCGCGGGAGATCGACGCGCTTGGCGGCGAGCTCAACGCCTTCACCTCGCGGGAAGGCACCACGTTCTACGCGAAGGTGCTGGACGAGCATGCCTGCCAGGGGATCGATCTGCTGGTGGACATCTTCCATCACTCCCGGTTCGGCGCCAGGGAAGTGGCCAAAGAGAAACAGGTCGTGTTGGAAGAGATCCGCATGGTCGAGGACGACCCGGAGGACTACCTGCACGACCTGCACACGAAGAACGCCTTCCGGACTCATCCGCTGGGGCGGCCGATTCTGGGCGAGGTCGCCACGATTCAGGCCCTCCAGCGATCCCAAGTACTGGCCTTTCGGAACCGCCACTATCGGCCCTCCCAGGTCGTCATCTCGGTGGCGGGCAATTTTTCCTTCGGACCGGTGCTCAAACAGTTGACGTCCGCGTTCGGCGGACCGTGGGGGCGGGGCCCGGCCTCCGGCCGGCGGATTCCCCCGACGCTCGCGCGTGGCGTCCACGTCCGGCCGAAGCCGCTGGAACAGGCCCACGTGTGCTTCGGCATGAAGGGCGTGTCCCACGGCGATAAGGACCGCTACGGCGCGTACGCCCTGAACGCCATCCTGGGCGGAGGCGTCAGTTCCCGGTTGTTCCAGGAGGTGCGGGAGAAGCGGGGCCTGGCGTACTCCATTTATTCCTCGGTGCTGTGCTTCACGGACAGCGGGCTGCTGACGGTCTATGCCGGCGTGCGGCCGGACGCGGCGCCCCGCGTGATGGGGCTCGTGCTGGGCGAGTTGCGCCGACTGCAGGCCAGGCCCGTCGGGCGCGCCGAACTTGCGCGGGCCAAAAGCCAGTTAAAGGGCAATCTCATGCTCGGGCTCGAAAGCACCAGCAGCCGCATGAGCAAGCTGGCCAAGGACGAGATCCACTTCGGCCGCCATATCCCGCTCCGGGAGATCATGACGGATATCGACGTAGTTTCGGAGGAGCAGCTCTGGCGGCTCAGCCGGGAGCTGTTCGATGACCGCCATTTGACCGTGACCGCGTTGGGGCCTCTCAAGAAGGGGGACGTCGAACGCGTCATGCCGTGAGCGGGGACGGGGGGAAGACCCCATGAAACTGAACTGGGCGCGTCGTGGTCTCCAGAAAAAGTTCGTC
>JACXTT010009058.1_pt1 | contig 13650 bp, 12 predicted proteins | sample 9270951 | NCBI WGS metagenome assembly JACXTT01 (sample SAMN15532306, study PRJNA645909) | rock metagenome | isolation source: weathered quartz diorite | place: Puerto Rico | collected 2017-06-21
AGTTATGAATTTGTTAAACCGTTGGACATTATAATCCGTTCTCCGGAACTGTCAATCGTTTTCTTCCCGGCAGTGAGTTTTCGTAGGATGATCCGGCAATCATATGGTTATCTCGGAAACAGCTTGAACCACCAGTTCCTGTCCTGGATGCCGATGACTTTGCGTACGGGTGTTCTTTCTCTCTACGAGGCTAGGCCTCGTAGGATGTTGTGCGGTGAATTTCCGCGCGGCCGGAATCGCGAAGGAGGTAGTGACAGAAAGGAGGGGTCGAATTCTGCGGCGGCCAAGGCGTAGCCTTGGAGCGAAGGAGGAGGGGCGTGCGCGGAAAGGCCGTAGTCATTCCGCACGCCGATTTCCTTGAGCCCAGTTGTGAGTTCAGGGACAAATATCCGGGCCATCTCTGACTGGTTGGAGTATCGGAGTGAGACTTTGGAAAGGCTTCTCCTGAAGCCGGTCGCGGTTTAATTTGGCGGGCAGGCTGGCGTTGGAAATCTCTCCGGTCGTAGTACGCGGTTGATCAGCGGGGTTTCTTGGTCTCTCCTTTTTGTAGCTCTCTGTTCAGGAGCTCGAGCGCGTTTTGTTTGGCCTTCTCCACGGGTTGTCCGGCGGCGCTGGCCGCCTCCTTAAAAGTCTTGTTGGTGATGTTCTTTGGGTTGCCCATATCATTATCAGGCATCTGGCATCCGCAGTTATAGCACATGTCTTGCGCCCCCTTAATCTTCACTTCGAGAACTACTACTCTACGAGAACTTGAAGCGACCGGTCTTCCGCACTCTTGTGAAGTTTTTCGAGATCTTGCGGTGACGTAGGGAGCAAGGAATTCAGTTCCTTCTCCAGGTGCGACGACCACACCGGCTTCTCGACAGTCAGACACCAACGACTGCGAATCCCTCGGCGGCGGCAGCCCCGGAGAGAATGTCATCAGCGCAAACGAATGGATAACTTCGGGGATGCTGGTCACACCAAAGGACGGCCGCGGCAAGTTGCAGCGCGTCGCCGCTGCGCAATCTGTGAACCCTTAGCAGGCGTTCGGCCTGGGAGCGGACCTGCTCCACAGGCTGAATCTCATGCCACCTCTTTCGCATATGCTCGAGCCGAGCCACCGCTAGGTTGATTTCGTGGGCGCTCAGCCTTCCATCGCGCCTCAGTCGTAAGAGCGAGCTGATTGCCTCCACCGGGGTGCCCCACCAGACTACCTGTTGGGTGTAGAACCGAACCGCCTGTCTTGCTCGTGCGGTCTGGGGCTGAAAGCAACACAATGGAACGACTGCGCTCGTATCCCAGAATGCTTGTACACTGGCGCCTGCCCTGGTTGGTTTAGTCCTCATTGCGCTCTTGGCTAATGGCCCGTCTGAGGGCGCGCGCCGGAACGCGTGGGGCAGGCAATTTCCAGAAAGCCGCATCCAGCGGTCCCTCTCCCAGGCGTATCAGTCCCCTCGCGGCGAGGGTGGTAAGGCGCGCATCCTGCGCCTCCGGGCCCCGAAAAGGCACTATGCGTGCGACCGGTCGATCGCGATCGCGCACCACGATCTCTCCTCCCGCCCTCACCCGGTTGAGGTAAAGACTAAGGCGGTTTTTCAACTCAGCTATATTGACACTTTTCATGTATCTATCCTAGCTATAACTACATAGCTATCATAGTCACTTTGTTTCCACTCCGTCAAGGAGGATGTCTCTGAGTTTTCCGAAAGCGATCGTCGGATTCTGTGTTAAGAATGCGGTTGTCTTCCCGCGAAGACGGGTTCTCTCTCTCTTCAGGCGAGACTCGCTCCCGGCTACGGCGGCGCCACACATCGAATTCCGAAATGGGCCGTGAGGATTATTCGATTCTCTTGGCGATTTTGGCCCAAGTGTCCCGCAGCTCTACCGTCCGGTTGAAGATGAGTTTCTCACTGGTACTGTCTCGATCGACGCAAAAATAGCCCAGTCGTTCGAATTGGAACCGATCCCCTGGCCGAGCTTGCCGAAGGCTCGGCTCGAGCTTGCAGCCTCTTACACTCTCGAGCGAGTGCGGATTGAGGTTCGCGGTGAAGGCCTGACCTTCCTCCACCTCATCCGGATCTGCGTTCAGGAATAATTTGTCATAAAGGCGCACCTCCCCATCTATGGCATGCTCTGCGGACACCCAGTGGAGGGTCGATTTTACCTTCCTGCCGTCGGGCGAGTTGCCGCCGCGGCTGGCCGGATCATAGCTGCAATGAAGCTCGATCACTTCGTTCGTTCGGTCGTCTTTCACAACATCGGTACACTTAATGAAGTAGCCATAGCGGAGCCGCACCTCGCGGCCGAGCGTCAATCGGTAATACTGTTTGGGAGGGTCCTCTCGGAAGTCGTCCCGCTCGATATACAGCACGCGCGAGAATGGCACCGTTCGGAAGCCCATGCTGGCATCTTCCGGGTTGTTTACCGCCTCCATTCCTTCGACCTGGCCTTCGGGATAATTGTCGATGACCACCCGCAATGGCCGTAATACACCCATCACTCGCGGCGCATGCCTGTTCAAGTCATCGCGAACGAAGTGTTCCAGGTGCGAGAGCTCTATGGTTCCGTTCGTCTTCGATACGTTTATGTTCCGGCAGAACGTACGAATCGCCTCCGGCGAATAGCCACGGCGCCGTATCCCGGAGATGGTAGGCATGCGAGGATCGTCCCAGCCGTTCACGTGTCCGTTCTGAACCAAGTGAAGCAGCTTCCTTTTGCTCAAGACCGTATAGGTGAGGTTCAGGCGATCAAACTCTATTTGTTGGGGGTGATAAATGCCCAAGCGCTCGATGAACCAGTCGTACAAGGGCCGATGGTCTTCAAACTCCAACGTGCAGATCGAGTGAGTGATTCTTTCGATGGAATCGCTCTGGCCGTGCGCAAAATCATACATCGGATAAATACACCACTCATTACCGGTGCGATGATGCTCGGCGTGCACAATCCGGTACAACACCGGATCGCGCATGTTCAGATTCGGCGACGCCATATCGATCTTGGCGCGCAAGGTTCGGAACCCGTCCGGAAACTCACCCGCGCGCATCCGCTCGAAAAGTTCCAGGTTCTCCGCAATGGATCGATTACGATAAGGACTCTCGTCACCCGACCGCGTGAGCGTGCCCCGCTGTTGGCGGACCTGCTCGGCGCTCAAATCACATACGTAGGCATCGCCGGACTCGATCAACTGCACCGCCCACTCGTACAGCTGATCGAAATAGTCGGAAGCGTAGAAGAGGCGGTCGTCCCAGTCGCCGCCAAGCCAGCGGACATCTTCAATGATGGATTCCACGTACTCGGTCTCTTCCTTGCTCGGATTGGTATCATCAAATCGCAAATTGCATTTGCCGCCGAACTCGGCCGCCAATCCGAAATTCAAGTTGATCGATTTCGCATGGCCGATGTGCAGATAGCCGTTCGGTTCGGGAGGAAACCGCGTGTGTACTCGCCCTTGATACTTATCGGTCCTGATGTCATCCAGAATGATGTCCCGGATGAAATTTGACGGGGTGATCGCGTCGGTGGCAGCGCTCGGCGTCCCCGGTGGTCCGTTCTTGGTAGTATCCATCATCTCTATGCCATCCGAAATTCAGTATATCATGAGCGACAACCGATGGATGGGCCGCTTGGCGCGTGCGGGATATTCGTGGTATCAGAGTGGCTTTAAAATCATGTCTGCTGGAGGCAACCATGGGTCAGCCGGTTGTGCACTGGGAGTTCTGGTCTGAAGATCCTGAGAAGATTTCGGAGTTTTACCAGCGTGTGTTTGGCTGGGAGATCCGTCATATCCCCGAGATGAACTACAGGTTAGTCGAAACGGGCGGCACGGGAGGGATCAACGGCGGCATCATGAAGCCACAAGCCGGCCCTTGGCCGGGGAAACTCGCCTTCTATATAGACGTCGATGATCTGGACGCCTTCGCGAAAAAGATCACCTCGGCGGGTGGCAAGATGGTGGTGGACAAGATGGAAGTCCCCGGAGTCGGACAGTTTTCTCTGTTCGAAGATCCGGATGGCCGAGTGCTGGGAATGTGGAAGCAGATGAAGAAGTAGCGCCAGACCGTTGCATGGGGCTGTAGTCACCGCATCGCACCTGGTTCATGCAATTAGTTTGATCCGCGGATAATGCGAATCCGCTCGAGTCGTATTGGCGAAGATTCGTAGCATAGGCGGATGAAGGGAGCGCGGCACTCAGAGCTACAGCGCGAAAGGCCGTTTCCAGCCGAGTATGGAGACAGTGGCGCCAGCCGGGGAGTCATCGTCAGCGGTCGGGTGTATTATCCTGGTTGCGAACAGATACGAGCGACCAGTGCCATGATCATCGTTATTGGGTTTAGGCAGAGAGAATGGTTGAAGAGCTTGAACGTTGCCACAAAGGTCTTCTGGTATTTGATCCTCCTATTGACGGCGGTATTTTCGCTTTCCAGTGAGAGTATCGCGTGCATTTTTGTTTCTTCCGCAACTTCCGTATGTCAAGCGCACCGTTCAGCTGGCATTGTTTTCCAGGGGACTGTCTTGGATCTCTCTCGAATTCAAGTGTCCGATGCGAGTCAGCCAGGATCGACACCACACGAGGTGATCTCTGTTCTGCTTGCGGTCGAGAAGGTCTGGAAGGGCACGGATCAAAAGCAATTTCGCGTGATCACTTCCACAGATTGTTGTGCTTTCAGTTTTCAACTGGGCGAACGATACATTGTGTATGCCCGTCAAGATTCTTTGTCGAATGTGTTTCGGGTTGGAAGCCGCACCTCAGGCCTTGAAAAGGCGAAGAACGATTTAGCTTACCTAAACCGACTCGAAAAGCATCAACCCGTCGGGAGCATTTACGGAATCTTCAAGGAAATCGGGCACGATGTGGCGTCGGGAACCGAAATCAGGGTAGAAGGCAATGGCCGCCACGGAAGCGTTCGTCCTGATAACGAGGGGCGCTTCAAGCTAGTTGGACTATCGGGAGGCAAGTACCAGGTGCGGGTGGACTTTCCTGAGCGCTTCGATCCTGATCCGTACGAGATCGAGGTCCGACTCGAAGATTCTCAAGATTGCTTCGAACTGATAGCGTGGCCTAGACCTGCGGGCCACGTCGACGGCGTCCTGAAAGACAAAACGGGCAAGCCCTTGGTTGGAATCGCCGTTGTGGCTACTCGGGAGAAAAGTGTGTCGAGTTCAACGAGCACCGATCAAAATGGGCGATTCGTAGTGAAACATCTCGACCCTGGTAGTTACGTGATCAAGGCCGCCTTAAGAGATGACTGGGGGGAAATGAAGGCCGAGGCCGAATTATTTTACCCGCAAGGAAAGGAGAAGCCGGAGACCAAGAAGATAGATCTCGCTCCGGGAGACCGCGTAAACCTAGGCAACTTTATACTTCCGATTGAGCTGCTCGAACGGGTCTTGGAGGGGTACGTGGTGTTCCCCGATAATCGTCCCGCAGCGGGAGTCCGTGTTCATTTGTATTCGCGCCTTAATTCCGATCCAGCGATACAAGTCGTTCAAACGGATGGGGCCGGTCGCTTCTCATTCCCGGTCTATGAGAATGTCGAGTATACGCTCTTTGCCCGACTTGATTCTGATGCTGGCGGGAAGGATACGCGATTCCGCGGCCAAAGATCTGTACTGATGACAGAGGCACAGTTGTTGACGCCGCTGCAAATTCAGATAAACCCTGATAATCGCAGGTGAACTGCCCCGCGGTTAGCATCGCGCGAGTCAGTGGGGATATGACCGTACGAAAAACTGTGTGCTGCGTCTTATTCATTTGGCTCTTCGGGGCCAGTGTCAGCGCCAAGCCCGCGCACCATTATGTCTTCGTCGGCCAGGACGGAGAGAAAATCAAATTAGCGTTGTCATTTCTCGGGACGGAGTCTTTGGAAGGCGCGCAGGTTGCCTATTCGTGGCGCCAATTGGAGCCGGGTAAAGACGAATACGACTTCGGCGCCATTCAGCCTGCCGTGAAGCTCTTGGTTGCCATGAACCTCTCCCCGTCTTGGACCACTGTTTTTATTCGTCACGGTTGGGAGTCCGTCCATTGGTCATCAGTTGGGGACCCACGGGGATCTGATCGCACTATCATGAAATGGGCGCGAACGAATGGTTATGTTTTGTTCACGCATGACCGGGATTTCACCTCCTTACTTGCCACCACGGGCGCCGAGGGACCCAGCGTCATGCGCACGCAAGACGTGACGCCCGGTCATCTTGAACAGATCGTGGTCGGCGCATTGCAGAAATATGAGGCGCTGCTCGAGGCGGGCGCCCTGATTAGCATTGACGAAGCGAGAGCCCGAGTCCGTATCCTTCCGCTCGCCCACTAACGATTCGGCACACAACTCCCTTCAGTACTCACATTCACAAATGGTGGCGTCGCCGTTACGAGCGCCTCTTGGTTCTTGTATGGTCCCTTAGACTGTCTCGACGATTTGGTGGTTGGCGAGCTGAGAAATTAAACTGCGATCACCGTGGGAATCTTGAACTGAGTTGCGGGAGTGGAGGGAGGTTTTTGAGGACGACTATGGTGGGGATGCGACTGGGCGGGATTGACCCCTCGATACTACGGGAGCTGTCGGGGGTCTATAAGCCGTTTGTCAAAGCGTTCAAAGAATTGATCAGCAATTCATTTGATGCGGACGCGGAAACAGTCCGCGTCGAGTTTGCGGACGACTTTTCGAGCGTCACAGTGGCCGATGACGGTGTTGGCATGACGCCCTTCGAATTTCGGAATGACTTTACTCGCATCGGCGGAGGGAGCAGGCGATGGGCCGTCAGCAAGACGCCGAAGGGGCGGCTACGGATTGGCAACAAAGGCATTGGGTTTTTGGCCCTAGCCCGATACTGCGAACGGCTGGAGGTCAAATCCTTCGCAGACCGGGCTTTTCACCACACCGTCACTGTACCCGAGACCCCGAAAACCTTGGATCTACGTGCTGCTCTCGGCGTGCCGATTAGTCGTGAGTTGCTACAAAAACGTTTGTCGGCCCAGGTCAGGCGCGGTGGCCGCCGCGGTTCGACGCTGGATGTATCGCGGCATTACAAGCTCGACATTGCACGTGGTAGACTCACAATCACGAAGAATCTTGGACCAGTGTGCGTGGCGATTCGAGTTGACTGCAGGCGATTTGCCTTTCGTGCCGTCCTGGATTTTTCCCGATTGCTGCAACTCGCCGACAGCGCCGATCTGGAAAAGCTCGACGACTTCACCTCCATCGATGTCTTTGAGCGCGAACTCAATGACGATAGTCATGGCACGCGAATCAAGGCGGAGAAGTTGAAGAGTTTTGTGCGGCGTGAACTGAAGGCGGACCGGAGACGAGGATACGTTAGAAATATCGCCAGCCAGAACGGACTAGAACAATTCATCTGGCATCTCTCCCGCTGCACACCGATTTCATACCCGTTACTACCACAGGGCCGCGATGATTCGCTTGGCAACCAACTCGCGATCTCCAAGCAGATGTGCCTGACGCGCCTGGACGTGCGACATGGGGAGCGAGAGGATCGGCTTCAACGGCCTGTTTTTCCATATTTAACGGACGCACCACCGCTGCCGGAGGACATGCTCATCCCCGTGTCTCTGAGAGAAGGCGGGGTGGTGGCCAGGGGCTTTCTGGCGGGGTACGAAAGTGTGATCTTCCCGGCCGAGTATCGTGGGATCACGATTCGAGTGCGCGGCGTAGCAATCGGCGACCCTAGTTACCTCGGCGCGGAAAACCTCCTGACCGGAGCTAACAAGGCGGCACTGAGTCAAATCACGGGGGAGATCAACGTGCTCGCAGGTTTGGCTGGAGTGGACATGTTGAATCCAGGTCGCGAAAGTTTTTACGAAGAAAGCGAGCACTACAAAACTGTTCGAGGCTACCTCTTGGGTGAGGGTGAGCAAGTCGGGGGCAAATTGGGCGAAGCGATCGCTGCAGTTCTGCGGCGAAGCCGCGTGAATTCAGCACTCAATGATCTTTTGGGGCGTGCGGAACTCCGTCGCCGCGCCCTTGACGATGTGTCGGCGGCGATCACCCACCTCGTGGCTCGCGACGACGTCGGTTCTAACGGAATTCGTAAAATGCTTAAATCCAATCGGTGTCACGCGAACGGGTTGCCCGCAGCGGAAGATTTCGAATTCTCGCTGCCAGTGCGTGTCGGCGGGCTGGCTGTGCGCCAGCATAAGCACTTGCCGCAGCCTAATGTCATCGACTACAAGAACGAGGAGATCAAACTGGACACGGCCCGGCCAGAATGGGACCAGTCCCTGCTCCTGTTCGACCGCCGTTTCAAGGTGATTCATAAGAAAGGCAGTCCCATACAGCCGATCGCTGAACTGGATCTGAAGGACGAACGCATCTTCGTCAACTGGGGTCACCCGGCCAAACCTCAAATGGACGAGCGCGGTTTCCTTCGGACGGCGCTCGCCTGGGTATTGGCGAAAGAGGCCGCTCGCGGAGATACCGATGTGATGATGAATCTGGCCTTAAACCTATTGTCGTTCACGACGCAACGCGATGGGTAAGCAAGTTAGCGGGAAAGCACTGTTGGCCAAACACGTCGGACGCGCTGACCGAGTGCTCCTGGTCAATCCCCCTGTCGAAGAGACGCGATACAGTTGGCTGCGATGGAATCAGCCGCTTGATCTGCTGAAGCTCGGCACGTTTCTTCGCTCCGAAGTCGGATGCGCCGTCGAACTGTTTGACTTCATGAAACCCGACCGCGATGGGCGTGTCCTAGAACAACGCCTCACCGGTGCACGACAGTATTCCACGGTGGGAGACGAACGCTACCCGATGCGGCGATATGGCCGCCCGGAAAAGGAGTTCCGGGACTGGCTCGTGGGCAAGCAGCAATTGTGCCACCGAAACGAAGCGCTACAGGTTTGGATTACCTCGCTGTGCAGCTATTGGTTCGACGGGGTGGCCCAGACATGCCGTTTGGTCAAGCAGACCCTGCAGGACGTCGAGGTAGTGCTGATTGGACAGTACCCACGGCTAATGCCAAGACACGCCGCGGAGAACTGCGCGGCGGATCTGGTCGTCACGAAGACGTTCCATTTAGAAGATGAGCCGACGTCACTGGACCTCTACGGGGACGCGCGTTCACCATTCTTAGCACTGCGTTTGGCGACTGGTGCAGCGGTTTCGGAGGTGAAAGCTGCAGTTCCGAAAGACGTTCTCGACTTCGCGTTTTTCGAGGACAATGTCTGCCGCGATGAGGGCGGGCCACTCGTCGAGATTTTCAAGCAGACTGAGGTTCTTCACAAGCATCTCAGGTATCACATCATCTGTGGACTTAGCCCGCGTGACCTCACGCCTGAAATTGCCTGCACATTGGCGAACAAAAAATTTGCAGAGATTCATTTCGAGCAGGCGGACGCGGGCGATGACCTGGACCTCGATGCCTATCGCCGCGCTCGCGCACACTTGGTGAGCGCAGGGCTCCGGATCCCGAACGAACGGGTAAGCGGCTTTGTTTGGATTGGACGCCCAGGTGACCGGCTTGAGCAGATCATCCTGCGGAGCTTTCAGGTCTTGGAATGTCTCGGGAGCCTAATCCTAAAGCCATTTACGCCAATGCCTGGCGGCGATGAGCACCGGACGCACGCGGATTACTTGTCTCGGATTCCACACCACGAGTGGTCGCCGCACTTTTTCCCTTTTTCAGAGTTGAACGGGATTACACGAGAAGAGTACCACGACCTGTATCGCATGGCCGCCTTCTTGAACGAAAAAGTCCGCAGTCGGTCGTTCGATTTTTTGAACGGCACATGGGGAGCCGAGTTGCTACGTAACAGCTTACGCAAGGAGGCTTGGAAGCTTGAACCGTCGCCGCTCAGCATTATTGATTAACCCGCCCGTGTACGACACGCATGACTTGGCACACGTGAGTGTGCCATATGGTCTGCTCCGTGTCGCGTCGTGGCTCAGGAGCAAAGGGTATGTGCTGAAGCTCATCGACTGCATGGGGGCGAACAAGTCTCGAACGGTCCCCAAACAGATGCGACTGGTGAGGAAGCTTTGTTCCACGGAATGGTACAAACCCGACCGCTGGTCCGGATTCACAGCCAAGGAGGACGAAAAGATCGAGTACTGTTTTGGACTTCCGCCTGAGCAGTTGGCGAAGCGGCTCAAAGAGGTCAAAGCGAGAGCTCGCGCGGCGGAAGAGTCGCTCTTCGACGTTCGTGTATTCCCCGAACCTGACGAGATTTGGATTTCTTCGATCATGACCTACTGGTGGGAAAGCACACGCGATGTAGTCGCAACGTGTCGTGATGTCTTCCCAGAGGCCCTGATTCGCGTCGGCGGAATTTACCCAACTCTGGCCCCCGAGCATGCGATTGCAAACCTTGGCCTGCGAGACCCGCTGCATTTACAAGGCCGAGAGCTTGATCCGCTCGATCCGAGGCAACAGCATCGGGACTTAGTAGTCTCCGCGACCATTCCAGACGCGAATCCGCTTTCCCTCGATTTGGAGCTTTACCTGGAGGACGGTGTCGGGGAAGCCGAACCGGACGGCGGACTGCCTGAATACACCATTCTGACCACTAGCCGAGGCTGTCCATTCAAATGTGCTTACTGCGCGGCGAACGTCTTGAACGAGGGCCGGAAAGTCTGGGTCCGCGAAAACAACAGCGCCTATGAAGAAGTGAAGCGGCGATTCAGCCAAGGTATTCGGGAGTTCTGTTTCTACGAGGATAACCTGCTTCTGGGCAAGAGCAATTTCGTCGAGCTTATCAGGCTCATTGCGGAGGACCGCGAGTTGGAGGGCATCGAGCTTCACGCCCCTGAGGGAATCGAGGTGAGGCTTCTGCATCCAGAGGTGGTGCAGCTCATGCGTCGGGCCGGCTTCAAGAAACTCTACCTTCCCTTGGAAACCGTGAATGCCAACATGCAGAAGAAGTGGGACCGAACGCACACGAACATGGACAGGTTCTTCTACGCCCTCCGGAATGCAGTGCACGCAGGGTATCGACTCCGCTGCCAAGACATCAACTGCTTCGTGCTTTTCGGACTGCCCGACGAAGACTTGCAGGCCGTTTATGATACGGTTGTATTTGCGTCGAGTCGTGTTGGGTCGGTGATCCCGATGCTATTCACTCCGGTCCCCAGTACGCCAATGTTCGAAATGTACCGCGATTACATCGAACAGAAGGGTTTCGATTTCCAGCACCTCAACGGTAAGCTCCTGCCGTTCTTGGACTACAATCGTCGGAAGTACGACGGTCTATCGCACCGAGACTACTTCGCACTGGAGGGTCTCATGTGGAGACTGAACACTAAGGTGCGCCAGAGTAGTTTCAATCTCGGCGGCGGAGGTCGAGTCGCGAAGGCTTTTCGGAATGTGCTGATGGACATGCCTTACATGGTCTCTACTTAGCTTGCCATTTGGAGATTACGGCCTCGATATTGCAGGTGGCTTAAGCTCAATACGTGGGGTTATACCATCAAGGCGGATCAGGGGTCGGCTGGCGAGTTCAGCCAGAATCTCCGTATAGCTCAAAGCCGGTAATGAGGTAGGCTGGTAGAGGAATTCTGCGTAAAAGTGCAGCAGGGTCACTGTGCTCTCGTAAACGACCGGGTCTACGAATCTCACGGAAAAGCCGTTGCTTTTTCCCACATCCCAGCAGAAATAGGGGAAGCAAAGCTTCAATCGGGTGGCCTGGCTCTTCTTGTGGACTCTGCAGCACTCTTCGACGTTTCGCCACGCCCGGAGCGCCTTCGGCACCTCGTCGATAAACCGGAGGTACTCCCGAACACCCGTGTCACGAACGCTGAAGGTACAGACCAATGCGAACGATCTTCTGGAGGTCCCTTGACGCGCTACCAGTGCTCGGACCGCCTCGATACATCGCGGCGTCGCCTGCCGCCTAACGTGTAGGAAGCCTCCGTAAAAATCGAGGTTGTACAGATCAAAGCACTCGTTAGTGTTGCGCAGGAGTTCGTATATGTTGCAGGGGCCACAAAACCTGATTGGTACCGGTAGGTTCAGTCGATCCCACTCGATGCGCATATCGTCAAGAACACCCTGAAGCACTTCCACGGCGAAAACAGAGCGCAGGGAGGGAACCCACTCGCAAACGTCGAGGAATTCAATGCTCGACATTCCGCAATACGAGAGACCGAGCGAGAAACCATGCTGCAGCCGAAATTCAGCAAGTCTACGACCGTCTTGGCGGCGCAACTCTCGCTTTCCCGCACTATCGGGGAAGCGGTTCTTAGGCATTGGTCAGGCCATGTCCGCGAAAAACCCCTTCCACAGCGGTACAGATATCAGTATAGAGTTCGACGTCGTCGCCAATCTTAGTCTGGATAGCAGCGAACACGTCGGAAAGCACTTGTTCGAATTTCGCGGCTGTGTGTGTGGTTGCACTCGAAGGAGCAGTCAAAGGCGCCTCACGACGAGCAGATCCTCGTATCGGTTGAGCCGGCTGAGGAGCAGATGAAGTAGCTATCGACTTCTGGGGTGGGGTCGTTGCCACAGCTTTTTCAAGTTTGCTAATAAGTTCGCGTCGTTCTGCTTTCAGTTCCTTCCTGCTCAGTAGCTCCCGAACCTTTTGCTTGACTTTGTCGGTTGGGGCGCGACCACGAGTTAGTGAGTCCTGCTCCTTTAAGAACGCAATGAGGCGCTGGCCTTCTTCCGGATCGATACCGCCTTGGTTAGCCAGAAGAGCTGTGGCTGTATTCGTCTTGGTACGGTAGCCGTTGAGGGTCGCGCGGGCCCGACTCTCAGCGATTCTCTCTTCATAAAAGCCGCGGACGGCATCGATTGCTTTCCTGGAAGTACCGTCCAGTTCAAGGCTACTCCGCGGTGTATCAGGGACAATATCTGTGTGAGTGATGTGGAGTTCGCCTACATGCCAGTTAAGATGAGCGGCACTGGCGAGCTTGACTCTCGGACCAGTAATGCCGAAGGAAGAGCCATCTTCGTCATCGAAGATCCCGACTCGGCCGACGGCTAGGTTGCATGTGCGCAGGCGGAAGCTGCGATACTCGAATCCCCTAGGCTTCAGAGATGCGTCGCCCGTACAGTGCCAGGCCCAACCATACCTTTCTCCATCTTTTTCGAGCGGAGAGAACTGGGGTCCCTTAAGGGAGTTGGGGAATCGGCGAAAGAACTCGTCATTGTCGACGAAGATTGGGAACTCTCGGTATCCCTCAACCTTGCTGAGGAGAAACTGCTGAATTTTCTTCCCATGGTCGAAGTCTGGGTCGATCCTGCTGGGAAGAATCTGACTGGCAATGCGCTGCAGTTCTTGGGAGTTCGCGAGTTGGAGGTGGTCTCCGTGCAAACCTACCAACTTGACGGTGGTGTAGTGCTCGTCTCGGTCTGACTTCTCTCGGTGAATCTGGTAACGCCCGTCCAGAAGTTGCTTAACGCTGATCTTATCGAACACGTGTTCCCGAATTTCCTTGAACTGGACAACGAGTCGGTATCGATAGGGCCCGCCAAGTTTCTTCGTGAGCAGATGCATTTCATCACATGCTTGAAATCCTGCCCAGATTCCGATTCCTCGGAAGCCCGCGCGTTCCGTCTTGTCAGCCTTGCCCGTATCCAATGCAATACCAATGCTCTCTCGAACGTCGTCTTCATCCATCCCAATGGCGTTGTCCTGGATGCTAATGGTCGTAGGGTCAACAATCCGGATATGTATTGGCGCACTGTCGGTACTGGTGGGGAGGTCGGCGTACTTGTGTC